>JAABUX010003207.1_pt1 | contig 21991 bp, 18 predicted proteins | sample 5561851 | NCBI WGS metagenome assembly JAABUX01 (sample SAMN10711883, study PRJNA513361) | rock metagenome | isolation source: Antarctica rocks | place: Antarctica: Victoria Land, Richard Nunatak red sandstone | collected 2016-01-03 | reverse complement strand
GGCTTCTTGCAAAAGGCTCTTTCGCTTCCCATATCTTCCTTTCTTCCCGCCTAAGCTTTGCCCAGACTACGAGCCTCTTACTTGAATCGTTTCGTTGGAGATCGTGGTCATGGCGAGCTTTACAGGCTATTGCTTGCTTATCCGGTAACCCAATCACTGGACATGTCCAAAGATGGCGTACCATCTTGTATGCCGCCTTACATAAGATACAAGGCATCCAGCTAATTTCTGTTGAAGCCTTTCACTTTTTCGCAGGCCTCACGACTGGCTGCATGTCCGCAACACTCCTCCAGCCAGCCGACCTACTGAAGACTAGGGTTCAACAAGCGCGGTCGATATCGCTGGTCACAACCTTCCGTGATATAATAGCGGGTCCCAACTCCCTCAAGCAGCTTTGGCGGGGTACACTCCCCTCTGTCATACGAACCGGTGTCGGCTCTGCCCTCTACTTCTCTAGCCTCAATGCGCTGCGGCAGCATGTTGCGAGATCTAGTGTCCTGTATTCCACAGGCTTGGTCGAGGCCGGGAAGAAAAATACTAGATATTCTTCCTCTTCACTGCCAAGATTGAGCAATATGGCGAATCTGACAACAGGAGCTATCGCGAGGGCATCAGCAGGATTCATTATGATGCCCATAACTGTCATCAAAGTACGCTACGAATCAAGCCTCTACTCATACAAATCCATTTGGGGCGCTGGGACAGCTATATTGAAAGGCGAAGGCGTGAAAGGCTTTTTTGCTGGCTTTGGAGTCACCGCTGTAAGAGACGCGCCTTATGCAGGGCTTTACATCCTCTTTTACGAGCAATCGAAACGCCGTTTAGGCCAATTGCAGGAGACCACTACACTCCCAGACAAGCTAAATTCCCAGACTGGCATGAAAAGCCGAACATCTGTCCCAATCAACTTCATCTCAGGTGTTTTAGCAGCTGTGTCTGCTACTACGGTCACAAACCCCTTTGATGCGGTCAAGACGAGGTTGCAGCTCATGCCTGGTAAGTACAGGAATATGTTCGTAGCTGGGCGGCGAATGGTCAGAGAAGATGGCATTCGGAGTCTGTTCGACGGACTCGGCCTACGGGTTGGTCGAAAGGCTCTGAGTTCTGCGCTAGCCTGGACCTTATATGAGGAGCTGGTTCGACAGGCAGACTCAAAATTCCGCGATAAAGCTTTGGCAGTGGTGTAGAACCACGGTTGCAAAGGCATTATTTCACCGAACAGTATATCCAATACTCCCATCAGAGGGTGGGTAAAGTCATCAAATAATTCGAATTGAAGCGTTATATCGTACGGAATGCAACGATAAATCCTCGGCGTGTAGATCCTTACTTGGCTTACTGAAAATTTGCCTGATACTTGGTATTCATATACGAATTAATTGTTTATATGCGCGTCTGTGCCAGAGCCTGAGGTTGCATAAGCGATGTGCAGGGGAAAAAGCCACAGGTGGGATGAGAAGCCCCACCCCGACCTAGCGGCAAGGTTATTCAGCGTGGCAACTTTCACAGTAGTGTCACAGCACGATGAATTTGTACTTATAATCTATTATCACTTTCGGAGAGGAGGACATGCCCTCGTGCCCATGTTTTTACATACTGGTGTGAATGGACCCCCACAGCATGATAAGTGTATTTGCCCTTGCATAATGAGTCATGGCAAGTCCCCACCCTGAAAATGTAACGCGAAGGAATTGCAGAATGTTCGCAAAGGGGGGCATCCGAGCTGATGGTGCGTTCTGACAGGGGTGCTGCCATTCAATCGCACGAGATGGAGAGCAGTCGTCGCCGTACTCTCCAGCCATCCATGGTGATTCCAGCTCGCGTGCCATAGCTTCCGCCTCTGCCCAATTGCCAGGGAACTCTAGTCCCCGCACGTCTTCGCAATTGCCAGATGTTACAGAGCGAAATCGAACGCAGAGACACCTGCCGTTAGGGGAGCAATTCAATGCGCCAATACGACCCCACGTCTGGACTTCAAATAAACAATGGACACGTTCACAATTAGACCGGGAAAGGCGGGAATTTTTTGATACCCGAGTCACAGGCCATGCTGAGATATGGGGATCGTTGAAAGTGGTTGTAGGACTACTTGCGGATGGTGACGTTTCCACCGCTCAGAGCATTCTTGATGCTGCGGCTATCACAGTGCCTACGGGGGATCTAAAGAATGGCTCGTACGATGAGGCAGGCAACCACTATTCGATGCCGGAACACATCATAAGTGATCCTCAGAATCTTGTGCTTGATCACGAAAGCAGTGTGAAAGGGGAGACATCCCATGAACTAACAGACGATGACGAAGAGGTGGAGAGGAAAAGGGAGGAGAAGGGTAAGGCAGTGCTAAAAAGAGGGGATATTATCAAAATCAAAGCAAGACTGAGTGATCGAGGTGGGCCTGATGTCGTCGTCTCAATTGGTAAGAACCAGGCCGTCAGAGTACTGGTGCGGAGGATCCGGAAGGAAGCCAATGTTAGTATACTTTCCACTTCTGTAAAATTGCGATAGACTCATACTCTGTGTAGCTGCAGGGAAGTCTGAAGATTGCATACATGGGCAAGATCCTCAAAGACGCAGAGACTTTGCAAGCACAGGGTTGGCGGGAGGGGCATGTCGTTAACGCATTAGTATTTGATCTATCATGATACCAAGTCGCGATAGCAATGGGCGTCCATAGGGGTCACCTGGATGGGTTTTGGAGTTTGAAGCATTTCTGAACTGTTCCATTCGATGGAGATTATTGTCTCGTATTCATCACCATGGATAAGCATATTATGTTCAGATTGACCTTGGGATTAGCAACGGCGCAATTTTCGGTCAGGGCAACGAGGGTGTCCATAAGAGCGTCATGAAAGAGTAATATACTGCCTATCAAGGTGCAAAGACTTCTGAGTTCCCCGATCATGAACCATCGGATCAATAGCTCGTGTTTTAGTGTAGTCTGGTTCTATTTATATACTAAACCCACCAACCCGTCTTGAAACGTAACAGGGGTCCTGTCAATCTGACAGGCCACGACGGCCGCTAACGTTTCGCAGGTCGAAAGCAACTACAAACGTACTCCTCCGTGCACAGAACAACCCAAATTTGCGAACGTTATCAACTCATTGCTTCATACCCTCTCAGAGCTCGTCCTGATTCTTTCCCCAAGGAAGATTACCTGCGCCTTCTCGGAATATCGACGATCTCACGCTTCAGCAACTAAGACGCAGTTTGCGCCAAAGCCAACCCCCAGTATATTGGGCCAGATGAGGTAACCCATACATGATCTGAGCATGGGGGGATTTACCTGCGCCAGGTTTGCTTGATTGAAGAGTTGTCATGGCCTCGGACCGTTCCTCCCCTCACAATCACGCGAGACGCCAATCGATACCATTGCAAGATCTTTCGCGGCCGCCAGATCAGGACTCTGGAAGCCCAGGAGGATGGCGATCGGACAGAAACTTTCGGAGAAGTGCTGGAACGCTACTGGGCAATAGGCAATCATTCAGTGGCAGGGTAAATACTGGGTATGAGAGAGTTGATGAAGGATCACCTCCAGGTCCAGATGGGGACAATCCCGGGTTAATACACGTCACAACACCGAGGAATGCTCATCAACCCGGAAGGGAATACGGCGATTCAGAGCTTTCGCCCGTCAATGCACAGATGTTCCAAGCGGCGATGGGTTCAGTCGGTCTAAGCTTTGAACCCCCTGGGCCCTCAAGACCGCCATCGGGTGAAAGGAGAAGCACGTTGAATGTGATAACGGAGCATGAGACCATGTCTTCGTCTTCTTTGCCGTTCCCTACCATCGACGAGCCTGAGCCGGATAATTACTTCTCACCACAAGACAATGATAGAACGCCATTAACAAATACACGATTCTTGCAGCCAATCTCTGGCGGACCACATTCACAAGAAGGACTTCACGCTCCAGCTCCAAGTACAAACCATAGTCGATCAGGTTCTCGACTAGGGGACGATTTGCAACACATGGAAGCCGGGCTCGGGAGACCAGTCTCGACACTGAGCTCAAGAACTCTAAGTCCTACCTCATCCTCCAACCCTTTGTCGAGAGCTGGAACTATACTGAGAAAGGCGTCTCAGCGGGTTGTCAATCTTAGTAACGAGCCCGATGCGGTTGACCATGAGTTGCGTCGACAGCGTTCGATAAGAGAGGCACGAATGGAGGGACCACCTGTCCTCCCAGCCATGCAAGATTATGCACATGACGAGCGCTCAAGTCCTCCGCCAGAAAAAGCCCAGCCTATAGTACAGACAGGCGAATGGCAGCCGCACACTAACCCGCTAAGGGGCAAGAGTTTGAGGATATTCGCTCCTAACAACTGGCTTCGACTGAAACTCTGCGAGATGCTAGTGCACCCTGTAACGGAACCTATCATTCTGATCTTGATCTTGATACAGACCGTTCTCTTAGCGGTTGACGCAGCACCGAGCATAAAGTATCAGATGAAGCCCCCGGCGTGGCGAGCCTCCTGGATTGACTATGGTCTGCTTGGTCTGTTCGCCATTTACACGCTCGAAATCATGGCACGGGTTGTAGTATCGGGTTTCATCAAGAATGCGAAGGAGTACAGCACCGTCGATACTGCTTTGGGGCTTAAGGCAGCTTTTACCGACAGAATTCGGAGATTTTTTGCATCTCAAACTCAACCATCTACGCAAAGTACGACGAATGAGTTCAAAACTCAACCGTCAATACTGCGGTCTTTCACTGCTGTGCAATTACAGCTTGATAGCGACCAGCCGGGGCATTCTCGTCAACAGCAGCGGATCAGGCTGGCACGTCGGGCGTTCCTGCGTCACGGATTCAATCGCCTAGATTTTGTGGCGGTCTTGTCCTTTTGGGTGACGTTCTTTCTTTCGCTTTTCATGGTTGAGGAAGGTCGCCATATATACATCTTTCGAATGCTGAGTTGCCTGAGAATACTTCGGCTTCTAGGTCTTACACGAGGCACATCGGTTATTCTGAGAAGTTTGAAGAAAGCAGCGCCCATGCTGGCAAACGTTGCATTCCTTATCGGCTTCTTCTGGCTGCTCTTCGCCATCATTGGGGTTCAGAGCTTTAAATCGTCTTTCCGACGTACATGCGTGTGGTACGAGAATGCCACAGACGTTCTCAACAACCCTAAAGAGTTCGTCAATCCCAATCTAGGCTATGTGCGAAACGACCCTGAGAACATCGTGCAATTTTGTGGGGGGTATCTCCATCCCGTCACAGGGGCGGAGATGCCCTGGCTAAAGACAAACCTTATAGAAAATGGTAGTGCGACACACAAGGGCTATCTTTGCCCGCAGAATTCACTATGTGTAGAGGGCGAAGCTCCTTATAACGGAACAGTGAGTTTTGACAACGTCCTGCAGTCCTTAGAGCTGGTGTTCGTAATCATGAGCGCAAACACTTTCACCGACCTCCTTTACTACACCACTGATTCGGATTATCTTGCCTCAGCACTATTCTTCGCATTCGGGATTATCATCATGAGCTTATGGCTTATGAATTTGCTGGTTGCTGTCATCACTTCTTCCTTCCAAGTCATCCGGGAAGAGAGCAAAGCAAGTGCTTTTACTGCAAATCTCCAGGATCACTTTATAGAGGAGGACCAAGACCTACGAAAGGTGAGTCGCCTGAGACGAGCGTACGAGAGGATAAATTGGTTATGGATTATGATTATTGTCATCGACCTTTTCGTGATGTGCCTTCGGAGCGCGGACATGGGCCACAGACGGAAGATTTTCATCGATACAACCGAGACAATAGTAACGATGGTTTTGGCCTGTGAGATTGTCCTAAGGTTCCTCTCAGACTGGAGGAACTTCCACCGAAGCACACGCAATTGGGTCGACCTTGGCCTAGCCATCATTACTGCTGTCATGCAAATACCGCCCATCCATCAGTCTGGGCAGCCGTATGAGTGGCTCACATTCTTTCAGATAATTCGAATTTACCGCGTCGTCCTTGCGGTGTCACTTACCCGCGAGTTGATCAAGAAAGTCTTGGGCAATATGTCTGGCCTTCTGAATCTTATCGTATTTGTGTTTCTCATTACCTTCCTTACAGCGATATTTGCTGTCCAAATATTCAGAGGGGAGTTTCCGGATACCGAAATCCAAGGCAACGTCGTCCGTATAACATTCTCGGATATCTACAACGCCTATATAGGAATGTACCAAGTCTTATCGAGTGAGAATTGGACACTTCTGTTGTATAACTCCACGCAGTTCGAATACCGGTGGGGCGAAGCCTGGATCGGAGCAACATTCTTCGTATTATGGTTCATTCTAGCTAATTTTATCGTGCTGAATATGTTCATCGCCGTTATTCAAGAGAACTTTGACGTTTCAGAAGACGAGAAACGGTTGCAACAGGTCAAAGCCTTTCTCCAGCAAAAGGAACTTGGTGGTTCATCCCATGGGAATCTTTCACTGTCTACCATTTTCAAACTCGGCCGTGATACCAGTCGCCATAAGGATCCTCTCGACTTTGGTCCAGCAACCATGGAAATGCTGCTCCAAGAGGCTGTGTTCCGCGACTTTCTCGATGAACATATGGAACCTATTGAAGAATTGCGTGAAGACGATGACCCGATTACTGGTCGCCCGATCAGCCAAGTCAAGCCAGGCATGCTTTCGATTTGGTGGGGCAAGCTTTTGAGACTTGTAGGCGATCGAGAGCCGAATCCGTTCTATTCTCGATTGCAATTCTCCCGTGCCGAGCACGAGCTGGATATACGTACAAGAGCTAGAGAAGTCGTCTCGGCCACGGAGCAAAGAAAACGAGCACAGCGCCAATATTTGCAAAGGCATCCTAGGTATAATGTATCACTCTTTATATTTGGTCCACACAGTCTCATACGAAGATTCTGTCAGCGCATAGTCGGGCCAGGTCGTGGCAATGCACGTATTGAAGGCGTTGACCCAGTGAAACCTGTTTGGTACGCCTTCTCCGCCATAATCTACGCAGCTATAGTGGCTATGGTCCTCTTGGCATGTATATCAACTCCTTTGTACCAACGAGAATATTTTGAGAAGCATACATACAGCGTACGAAACTGGTTTGTTTGGACTGATATGGGCTTCGCTATAGTCTTCTCTATCGAAGCGTTGATCAAAGTCATCGCGGATGGCTTCTTCTGGACACCAAATGCCTACTTCCGTGGCTCCTGGGGTTTCATTGATGGTCTCGTCTTGGTGACGCTTTGGGTCAACGTCATCACATCCTTACGTAACGATGGTGCTGTCTCAAGAGCTGTTGGCGCATTCAAAGCTCTGAGAGCGCTTAGGCTGTTGAATGTTAGTGATAGCGCGAGAGACACCTTTCACTCTGTGATTGTTCTTGGTGGGTGGAAGGTCATATCGGTAAGTGATATCCAATACTAGTGCGATCAGACTCTAAAAATCTGCCAAGGCTGCTTTCGTGTCTCTCAGTTTGTTGTTTCCTTTCGCTATCTACGGCCTCAACCTCTTCAATGGACAAATGCGAATTTGCAATGATAAAAGCGTGATAGAGCTCGCAGACTGTGTGGGCGAATTCCCAAATACTCCGTTCAAATGGGAAGTACTGTCACCAGCACAGGCTGCAAATCCGTATTACAGCTTCGACAATTTTGGGAACTCGCTTAGTATTCTCTTCCAGATCGTGTCTGAAGAGGGATGGACGGATGTGATGTGGTCAGCGATGGGGTCAATAGGCCGTGGATTGCAGCCTCAAGATAGGCATGCGCAAGGCAACGCTGTTTTCTTCATTATCTTCAATCTCCTTGGAGCAGTCTTCGTCCTGACCCTGTTTGTCTCTGTATTCATGCGCAATTACACAGAGCAGACAGGTGTGGCTTTCTTAACCGCTGATCAGCGGTCCTGGCTGGAGTTGCGCAAATTACTGCGACAGATATCACCTTCTAAACGGCCATCAAGTCAGTCAGAGAATGGCTTTCGAGGATTTTGTTACAGGATTGCCGTTAAGAAGCACGGAAAATGGCAGAAGCTACTCACAATTATTCTGTTCTTGCACCTTGTTCTTCTAGTGGTCGAGTTTTATCCTGAGCCTATGTGGTGGCAACGCTTAAGAGGTACGTAGGCGAAACCTCCCGTGTCTGCTGTCAAGGAGTGCTAATCTAGGTAGACCACATCTTCCTCGCGTTCACTGTCTTCTACATTGCCAATGTTGTTATACGCGTCACCGGACTCACCTGGAAAAGGTTCAGAAAGAGCTCATGGGATCTGTACTCTGTTCTGTCGATCACAGGCACTGTCGTAACGACGCTCCTCGATCTTTCCAAGTACAATAACAGTCTTTATGCTCGGCTACACAAGCTCTTTCTCGTTTCCATCGCTTTACTGCTCATTCCCCGGAACAACCAGCTGGACCAACTTTTCAAGACTGCGGCGGCATCTTTGACCGCCATTGGAAATCTACTGGCAACTTGGTTCGTGCTGTTTCTTGTCTACGCTATCGCCTTGACGCAGACTTTGGGCCTCACCAGATTCGGAACCTTTGAGAGCGGCAATGTCAATTTTCGCAATGTGCCAAAAGCTCTAATCCTACTATTCAAAATGAGCAATGGTGAAGGCTGGAATGCCATTATGGAAGACTTTGCAACCATCACGTATCCCAATTGTGTCAATGAGGAGGACTCTTTTTACCACAGCGATTGTGGCAGCGCCGCCTGGGCTCGCACCCTTTTCATTTCTTGGAATATACTTAGCATGTACATATTTGTCAGTTTGTTTGTATCATTGATCTTCGAAAGTTTCTCGTATGTATACCAAAGGAGCAGTGGACTATCGGTCATCAACAGGAAGGAGATCCGGCGCTTTAAGGAGGCGTGGGCAACGTTCGATCGCGAGGGAACAGGATTTATTCCAAAGGAGACCTTTCCCCGCCTACTTGGAGAGCTCTCAGGCGTCTTCGAAATGCGTATCTATGCCGGCAGTGACCACTCTGTCCACCGCATTCTCGAAAATTGTCGTGTGGAGACTCGAGGGCTTGACCCCCAACCACCAGGTGTCATCCATGGAATAGACCTCGCTGCACTGAATGCTCAGCTTCGCGAAATCGATGTCGCCGACATTCGTCGACGCCGTGATCGCATGGAGATCTTCTTCCAAGAGGTCATGGTATCTGCGCATCCAGACCGAGGGGTGAGCTTTACGTCCTGTCTCATGATACTGGCCCACTACAACGTCATCTCGGACAGCAAGTCCCTCCGCCTCGAAGAATATCTCCGTCGTCGCGCACGCCTGCAACGGGTCGAGGAAGAAGTACGTCGTCGGGTAGTCAAGGGCTTCTTCGATATGATGTATTGGTCACGGCAATTCCGATCGAGATTGGATTACCGCCACTCAGCGCGCATGGTCAACATCCCGCAATTCGCCGTTCCGGAGATCTTCGTCGACGACCAGGATGCGGATATCGACGCGTCGCCCCAATCAGACACGTTTCCGCCTTCCGTTCCCTCAAAGGATGGCAGCCCAAGCGGCACCAGAGCCCGTCCATCATTCGACATGGCCGGACGCTCATCAGCCGACAACAGCAGTCTCCGTCACCGCAACAACTCAGTCGGTGGCTCCCCCTCCCGCTCCGAACACAGTAGCAACGCGTCTCCGCAACTCACACCCCGAAGACCAAGCCACGCGCCCTCGCATTCCGGCGACAGCGCTATGCAATGGGGCTTGGGCTACGACGGGACCGGCCCCTCGCCGTCGCCGTCCGGTGGTCTGTCGCCTGTTGGCGGCAGGAGCCGAGCGGGCAGCGCGGTCGAGAGGCAGGATGTGCTGGATGTGTTCGACAACAGCGCTTGGGGCGAGAGTATCAGGAGGAGCTTCACGGTGAGTAGGCGCGCTACGCAGGGGAGAGGCGGTCGAAGACCGTCGGCGAGAGGGGATCGTGAGTGAGTGAGGGGATGAGATGAGATGTGCAAGATGTGGTGGAATACGGCAATCCTCTAATGATTCATGGCTCGCGTGTAGGTGTTCAGGAGGGACATAGGGGCATAGGGGTTTCCCTGTATGAGTATGGTCTGGGTTGCATTGAGGAAGGGGATACGGTGTCCATATGCATCGCGATTGGCGTTTTCTCACTGATGTAATGGGACGGGGAAAGGTATACCAATGTCCCTTCGGCGGCCTTTGCGGGCATGAGTTCTTTTCTTACATCCGTAGATATTTCACTTAATGTAGTCGATCGACATTGTACCCGGACCGTTCGCAACATGTTTCGACCGCAAGTGCATCTTCAGGGACACATCTTCACGAAAGGAAAAGAAGCTTTCGGAAACATAGTTCTATGGTAAAGCTGTGCGCTGCTTTTGGCTGGCATTTTTGATGCCAAGAATTGATGATTCTCCTATATACCCCAAACCCGCCAAAAATGCTACAACCACTCGCTGAAGGGTATTTCGCCACGGAAAAAACTTTGTGGACTTTTGGTATTTCCCAAATTGAAACCTACGAAGCACACGGATGCAGGGACTGACTGACTCATCGCAGCCCAATAACGCTCTGAGAAACCTTGTCAGCCTAAAGTCTAGCATAGAGGCAGACGAACATTCAAATGGGGTGGAATAAACGTACCATTTCCAGCGTCCAAACCCTCCGTATCCAAACCTTCAACTTCCCCTCCACGCCCTCTACATTATCCAGCTCCACCCCCTCCCACCAGCATCTCCGCGCCGGCTTCCTCCAGAACAGTAGAAGCTTCTGTGCCATGCCTACAGCATTGGAATTCGCTACACCTTCGCTGCCTTTGATATCAGTTCGGAGTCGTGCAAGCGCTAGACTGCATATGACTGCTTTTTGAGGTTCACCAGCGCGGTGGCCCCATCGGTCGTCGTTGTTGAAACCGCTGTGAGAGGCAGCTGTTAGCATGAGGTCTTCGATGCCTCTGCATTTTTTTGCCTAGCAGGTGTAGCTTAAATGACAGCACGTACCCTGCAGTCAACATCTCGATCAAATGCTGCTCCGTCGTTCCAGTCTCCTCGCTCCGTCGCAGACCCGAGAATATGCCATCTTGCTTCAATAGCGCTCTCCCTGCAGCTCGCTTCACCTCAATCATTTCCGTTTGGTCGATTTCAGCCTTTGGCGGTATGGCGTAAAAATCCAAATCCTCTCGCAACACGATAATGCCAGCTCGGTCTTGGAGCATGTCACGAGCGGAATTGGTTGAAGGGTCTGTAGAGGGCGCTGGTGTTTCTGATGTGGGAGAAGACGAGCCGGACGGTATGGTTTGGGCGACGGTGCGGAAGAACTCGAGCATGTATTGGAGGGATTGAGGATCATACTTTGGCGAACGTCAGATATGATGGGAATGATTACAGTAGATGGAGCCACATACATCCACTGGATAGATATCTCCTTCATGAAAGGAGTTCATGTGACCGTCGGGCAGCAGACCGTTAGGAAACAGCGACAGAAGGACGAATTCTGGAAGGGTGAGCAGCTCATCTCGGGAGAGCGTAAACCGAGTACCCCTGCATACCTCGGGTCAGTGTAACCCAAACATCTAGAAAAGAGAATGCATACCTCAGGTCCAGGGTTATATGCTCATCGGCGCCAACATCTGAATAATAATCACGTCAGAATCCGAAGACTAGTAACGGCATATGTCTGACGGTGGTATTGTACCTGCCAATGTGTTTACAGGAGGTGGACCTCCCTGCTGAACCTGAGTAATGATACTCGCCGCACCCCCCGCCGCAGCCATTACGTAAGTAAACGAGTCGAGCGGGCTTGATCCCTCTGTGTATGGCGGAGGCGCTTCCTCGTCCTCGGCGCTCTTGCTCGACTCGCCTTTATTGTCGGCCGGAAGCGCAGCCTTAGTCTCCGCCTCTACGCTTGTTGCGGCCGCAGGGGGTAACACTGGGGTAAATGCTGGCGGCGGGGGCTCGGTGATTGAGGCCTCTAGTTCTCCGAATGGGGCTGCTGGCGGAAAGTAGAGCGAGGAGAAGGGTGGTGGTGAGAGGAAAGCCCCAGAAAATGCCGGAGGGCCTGCTGTGATCTGAGATTCGCTGTAGGGAGGCTCGCCGTCGCAAGTGGCGAGGGACGCGCGCAAAGATACCTTGTCAGACACGGACGAACCGTCGCTGGAATCCCGTGTCGCCGACAACTTGATGGTGATTCCCTGGCACTGGGGTATATTTTCGCGTTCTGGACGCAGTCGCCAGTGCCTCTTTTTCGTCCGATACGGACAGACGAGCTTACTCAGTGTATAATTGAGATTGATTGATCCGGCATTGCAGCTCTCAGCTCACCGATTGAGAAGGAGTATAGTCGCTATGTATTCTTCTTGCATGTTACTCAGGTGCTCAGGTACCTTATTGTCGTCGAGAATTCTAGCCTTTCTTGGTAGGAGCTAATTCCTTTTAGGGCTAGGCCATTGCGACTGAGGTGATACGAATGCCACACCGGGAAGTCTTGTGGGTATTACTCTCAGAGTAATGGACATTACGACTTGATGCAAGTACATCGAATATTGTGCCTTAAACATCACTGCTATCAGGCTGTTCATCGAATTAGTACGTACTCAATCTCTGTGCATCAATCGAACTCAGCCTTCCCCTGAAGCGCTTGTAATATACGGTAGTATTTGTCTAGCTATTCGCCAACTTCGTTGATAAGTTGCTCAATGTCTTGCTACGAAAGATTAAAGTCTCTGGTACATGATGTTATATTGCACTAGTCATCCTCACTATCACTGCCAAAGATGGCTTTGAAAATAGCCTCTCCTGGCCGATCCCTTTCCAGAGCCTCATTTCGCTCCGGATCTATCGCGACTGCTTTATCTCCCATTTGATTATTAGGGTCATTGCCCAAAACCTCTGTATCGGCTTGGATACCCAGGTCCTGCGGAGAGCTCTTCGCATCGCCACGATTCATCCGCAAGTCATCCATTTCTTCCTTCCCTATCAATGCCAAGTTCTTCCTAGGCAGAGGCTCAGAACATGCCTGCACTATCGTAGCGTCAGGTCCTGACGGCATATCTGCGGGGTCAACCTGTACGTGTGCTGGGGGCTGAACATTGAATCGTTTGCAGAGCAACCTTGTCGGATAGAAATTCCCACTTGATCGAGTGAGTGGGCCATACATACCTATAGCGGCCGCTTCTTCTGCTGGGGTTTTGAATTTACCAACTGGCGTTTTCAGCAGTACCGAATCTTCTGGAGACTCTGTCGAGCCCTCCAATCTCACATTAGAAGACGTAAAGCGAGTGGCCATTGCCCCTGTCATAGGTTTGAAGACTTGTGCAGCGCGCACGAACTCGTTCATTTCGTTGACCCATTCATCATTACCCGTACTGGGTTGCCGGTCAGGCAAAGTGCCTTCTGAACGTATGCCAGCACGTATTTCAAGGAAGGCACGATAGCGAGCACGCTTCCCAAGATCTTCAGCGTAAGGCATCCAGCCCGCTGTACCTCTGCCAAGAGCCGCCTGGGCAGTCTCTTGAGCTAGAGGCGGAACAAGCGACAAGAGTGTCTTTGGGTGAGAGGCAAGCTGAGCCGAGGCCTCATTGAGCGCTGGTGGTAAATTGTCGTTGTTAGTTGCGAACGCAATGCGAGTACGGGCGCCAGGCGTAAGGTAGTCGAAAATGGATTTGCCTGGGAGAGGAATCTCGCCCAATAGAGCAGCTCGAGACTTAGGAGAAAGCTTCGAGGCAGCAGCGACTGTTGCAGATGACTGGTAGGTAGGTTGCAATGGGGCCGTAGTGGCTTGAGAAGATCTCTTAGAAGACTTCCAGTCCTTGGGAATAATAGGTGGGGGATGATTACCATCTTGTGAGAGAACCGGGGACACATGGTCCAGATCGCTGGCAATAACGAAGCCTTCCAGGGGTAATCGACCATCGTGGCACTTTCGGAAGCTCGTAGTTGCTTTAGATGCACCAGTTCTCTTAGAGATAAAGACTGGCCTACTGTTGAGCAAAGGATTGGCTGAAGATCTGCCAGGCTCAAGCTTCTTCTTCTTCCTTTTCTCCCCGTCTAAAATTCGGTTGTAAGAAATCTGTGGACCCATAGCATACGGATCCTCATCCTCGGAGCCATCATCGTTGAGTATACCAACGCCAAATCCTCCTTTACGTTCAGGCTTCTTCTTTTTGACCTTGTAACAATCAGTGGACGTCGCAGAGCCTGCGCCCTCACCATCTTCGCCTCCAGTAACTTTCAAATGCGAGCTTTCTACACTATGTTGCATTTCCGCTAGCTTGTCCTCGTCTTCCCAGCCAAGCCCTTTCCGGTCGTTCTTTTTGATGAATGATATCATACTCGAATTGTCTGGCGCAAAAAGATATGTTTGTTGGGCCGCTTCGCCATCCATACCCTGGTTATCATCCGACCGTGCTCTTCGCCTGACCTTCGGCCCTACACCTTGTCCTTCGCGCCAGCCCATCTTTTTTAGTAGCTTGATCCCCATGGTCTCGCCCGAGGTTTTCAAAACATCCAGGAATGAGTCATATCGAGGATTTTCGTCGATGGCAGATCCAAGCCCTGCGAATGTCTCTGTAGTTTGTAGTTTCTTGGCCTCTTCGGCCTCTGCTATGTCCTCCTCATCCATAAAGTCTTCTTGCTTCTGTTGGGTTGGCAAAGCATCCTTTCTGCGATTCGATCGTGAGGACACAAACGTTGAGGGCATCCACCCTTCCTTCGATCCAACTGTGTTGAAGTATCTATACGTATGTTCTTAGAGTTGCCCCCATTTTATTGTCCCAGATGATTCAAAGCTTACCCAGCACTAAAGCCACCAGTGAACGCGCCATGTAGCCGTTTTCTTCCCTGCTCATCCGTAACTTCCTGTTTCCAGACAGGGACGTATGAACCGTCATCGCGAGCATCAGGATCCAGTGGGGGCAATGGAGTTCCGTAAAAGACGTACGGAGACTGTTGAGCTTGCAGATCTGCTTCGAAGGTCGCACGCGATCTTTTGGAGGCCATGGTGGCTGAGTGCAGACATGCTCGAGGTACTGCGGAGTTCTGATGCGCGAGAATCGAAGATGTCGACTGCGCAGGAAAGTCGACGATGTTCGCACGTTAATCAGTCCGATAACGGATAAAAGTAAGCCCGGTCGAAGCCTTCGAATAAGGCACAAGGGTGTTGTCGGAGAGGCTGATCTAGGCACCTAGGGAAGAGCAGTCCGGACCTCAGAAACAAATTGGTGCCAATGCTTCTTTGAATCCCTTTGACGAGCGGTAATGGTCTGACTCGTGCCACGTTCGACGTGTCCACTGCCATAAGCAGTATTCGTGGATCCGTCATCGCTGGGTTGTGCATTTGTTTGTGTTCTCGGTGATAGAATATACTTCGTACCAAGGGGTTCGGCCGCGTTATCACTTTGGTACTCACTCCACCTTCCACGTTTCTCAGGTATTCGACCCTCCACGCGCCTGTTCTTAAGCACGATCCAAAAACTCCTGCGAGTTCACTGACACTGGAAAAACTCATTACCGAACCGGTGATCAGGTCACAGCTCCAAGCGCAGTGTCGTGCGGTCGCTTACGAGAGGGGAACACCTCGGTGAATGGACTGCTCTGCTAAAGAGCTCCGCCATCGCTCAAGGATACCCTCAACGTAATCGTGCGTCCTGGGCACCAATTCTTTCTTGTTCACATAGCTGGTGCACCAATTGACGACCTTTCCTACCAGAGCTGCTAATAGCTGGGGCAGTCAAGGTTCTTCGATCTTACCATTTGGATCCCCTCCTTGCATCGAGCTTTTGCTCTCAGCCACCATGTCAGCCGCCTCGACGGCATCCCCCTCTCTGGTGCGCAGCTCGTCACGTCGACAGCCATCATATACTGCTTCAACGACCGATCGCCCCCAACGGGCTACCTCGACTACCGTAAAACCTCCTACTACACCTATCGGAACCTTACGGTCAAACTCGCAATCACAGACATATCCGCGACCCACAACAGCTTCGCAGCAGCCACCACTCTCGGGAGTTGCGCGCAGAGACTACGAGACCACGAATGTTGCCCGGCCCCCATCGTCCCGCAGAAGCGATTCCCAAGACCGGGCCTACGCTGCTCAAACACCCAAAAGAACCGAGTCCACTCGAGATGCACGGAGGGCTTCTTCAAGGCCAGGTCATTCGCGGAACAACTCCAAGATGTCCACAGCTACCGCCATTGCCACCGACGGACCAGCTGTTCAGACGCCGGGTGCTTCTGAAACCACATCAGACGCAGGGGCTCACGGGAGTGGAGGGGTTGCCAAAAGGAGAACAACCATAAGTGCACAAACAGGAACATGGTCTCTTGGCAAGACGATTGGGGCAGGGAGCATGGGCAAGGTCAAGTTGGCCAAAAACTTAGAGACTGGAGAGCAGGTCGCCGTCAAGATCGTTCCGCGGCAATCAACTGACGAACACCGCACTGATAGAGACAGAGAACGAGCTGACCACTCGAAAGAGATTAGGACGGCCAGAGAGGCAGCTATCGTTACTCTTCTGAACCATCCGTTCGTCTGCGCCATGCGAGACGTTGTTCGGACTAACTATCATTGGTATATGCTTTTCGAGTATGTCAACGGAGGCCAGATGCTCGATTATATCATATCCCATGGCAGATTGAAGGAGAAGCAGGCTCGGAAATTTGGTCGACAAATTGCAAGCTCCTTGGATTATTGTCATAGGAACAGCATCGTTCATAGAGATTTGAAGATTGAGAACATCCTGATAAGCAAAACTGGAGACATCAAGATTATTGACTTTGGGTTGAGCAACTTATTCTCACCGAGGAACCACCTGAAAACTTTTTGCGGCAGTTTGTATTTCGCAGCTCCGGAATTGTTGCTGGCTAAGCAATATACGGGGCCCGAAGTCGACCTCTGGAGCTTTGGAATTGTGCTTTATGTTTTAGTATGCGGAAAGGTACCTTTCGATGATCAGAGTATGCCCCAACTGCACCAAAAGATCAAGAAAGGAGTCGTGGATTACCCAACGTGGCTTTCTCCCGGTGAGTATCAGTGCTTACTGAACCGAAGCTAGGCGATGGCTAACAAAACCTTCAGAATGCAAGAATCTCATTTCACGGATGCTAGTCACAGATCCAAAGCAGCGGGCTACTCTTGGCGAGATCATGAATCATCCTTGGATCACAAAAGGCTTCAACGCTCCTCCAGAAAATTATCTTCCTCACCGAGAACCATTACAGCTCCCCTTAGATCCCCAAATCATAGAGAAGATGACAGGCTTTGATTTTGGGCCAGCCGATTTCATCACACGTGAATTGACAAAAGTTTTGAGCTCGGAAGAGTATCAAAATGCTGTTAAAAACAACGCTCGGGAGCAAGCTGCACACGCCATGGGAAGTGAGAAGAAAAGAGGTGTGTTCGACTTCTACAAGCGGCGCACGTCGATCACAAGTCGAGAGACGCTCCCAAATTCATCATCAGATGCAATCCAGCTTGGTCAAGATCCAGTCAATGCTTTTAGCCCACTGATATCGATATATTATCTGGTGAGAGAGAAGCAGGAGAGGGAACGCTTGGAAGCTAACCCTGGAGCATTGAGCATGCCGATGTCACCCAATGAGAAGCCATTGAAGATTCCTGACTTGCCAGCACCGGAAGCGGCGTATACGAATGCTTCCACCTATGAAATGCCTGGCGAGAAAGCAACGGGTGGGCGTTCGAGAGCGAGATCAAGAACGCAAGGGGAAGACGACGTCTCGGAAAGCATGAAGAAGGTCAATCTCAATGTTCCCCCTAAAACACCACCTATCATAATTCCACCGGCTCAAGAACAACAGCCGACAAAGAAGGGAAATACAGCTACCGGTTTATTACGGCGATTCAGCACCAGGCGAACAAAGGAGCCAAGACCAGATCCCCAGAATATCCCATCCACCCAGCTACAACCTCCTACGGACACCTCAACAACTCCGCGAAAAACTTTTAGTGTGCGCAGGTCTCGTAACAGAGAACCTACCCCAACACCACTGCTCCACCCAGGTGGTAGTACGCCACATCAAGCCGAGCTATTGTCACCGCCAGGTGCAGTGGACGCGCGATCGAAGACCAGCAATGCCTTGGATAGGTCGACCAGCGTTAACTCTGCCGATTATCGCAAGCGACAGTCTCGACGTGGAGTCTCTGAAGGGCAAGCTCCAACAGCAATTGGGGAACCGGCATTGACCAGTGGTTCGGAACGGTCCAGTATCAGTGGCTATAAGCCAAAGGCGAGCGAGCCCGTAGCACTTGAGCAAAAGCCCTCCCTCAATGCACGTGCTGCGACCACTAGGACGAAATCGCTTGGTCACGCCAGGCGAGAAAGCTTACAGGCTCGGCGTGCACGGAGGCAAGACACCTACGACAATCGCGAAGCCAAAGTGCCCGAGGAAACGACCCAGGACGTAATTGCAAGCCCCGAAAATCCAAACAAAAGCATCGAGAACATGAAGCCCGTCTACCTCAAAGGCCTCTTCAGCGTCTCCACTACAAGTAATAAACCCTTACTCGTCATCCGCATGGACATTGTCCGTGTCCTGAACCAACTTGGCGTCGAATACAGCGAGATCAAAGGCGGCTTCAGCTGCCGCCACGCACCCAGTATCGATCTCAATCTAAACCCACCCAGCCCGGAAATGCAAGCTAGCCATAAGCGGCGCATCAGCTTCGCAGGTGGTTTCCGCGGCGGCGAACGCAACGAAGAAACGCAAGAGAGGCCACTGCCGTCCCAGAAAAGGCAGCAAGCTGTTGACACTTCCTACACTGCTTCGGAAGAGTCTGACAACAGCGAGAACGCTATCGTCGCGCGACCTTCACACCCTAGGGATCGTCATGCACCAACGCTGGTGGCGGCTGGGGAGACCACAACGCACGTCCAAACGGAGATGGGTGCCAACATGGTGCTGAAGTTCGAGATCTTCATCGTCAAGGTACCTCTGTTCAGCTTGCACGGGATCCAGTTCAAGAAGGTCTCGGGAGGAACGTGGCAGTATAAGAACATGGCCCAGAAAATATTGGATGCTTTGAGGTTGTGAGGTTGTGAAAGGTAGAAAACAGAGGAGATGGGAAAGGAAAGGAAGTCTTTTGGTGGGTTAAGTCATTATTCGAGTATTTCACTTCTCGACCATACGGCGGTGCGTAAGACGCTCTGTGGAACGATTGTATTATTACTACCCTACCAAGGGGATTTTTCCCCTCAACGAATCTCCTATGTTTGCAATTTCATGGATTATGGGCCAGCTATTCCCTTTGGTGCAGTTTTGATAGAGTTCGTCCGTCTTTCTGATAGAGCGAAGCTTTTGAAGTGAAGTGTGAAAAAGAAGATAACCCCATGGTTCATTGATCGATTCGATAATGTTGAGTGACCTTTCCCCCCTCGCCTCTCTACATTCAGTCCAATCTCCTCATTGCTATTCCTCTCCCTGTAGACCGAGAACTGGAGTTGGATATGGGCTATGGCTATGAATATAATTTACAACTACAGAATGAATCGAAGCATAACCATCCTTTCCGAAAACGAAACTATACCGTAGTAGGGTCCTTACTACAAATATGTTGTAGGTACGGCTGGGTGAAGCAGTCAGTGGAAGAGCTTATACTTCCATCCTATCATGGCTGTTTTCTCAAACTGCGTCGTAGACAGTGGCTAGGCTTGAGTCTCCTATATGTTGCAGGTATCCTCTGGCTGGTGTCTACGTATATGTATTCGAAGTAATTGCTGCTAGGAGGTGGGATGTTTGTGCATTCTACGGTTGAATATATATATATAAGAGGATAGGTAGGTGGCGATTCGCATTGGCGCCGATCTAATTAATGGTGGTGCTTGCGAGTGTCTCGTTTTGATGATGATGTGGGGTGGGAGGTTGGGTAAGTAGTGTAGGAAGGAGACTTGGAGGGAGCAGGATGGTATGAGATCATAGACACATTATCAAAGAGCGAGGCTTCAATCTTGGCTGGTTGTGGTTTTTGTTCTCTGGGATAGGAGATCCACAAGAGACATCAGCATAGCATATCACTTGCACGTCATCAAAACATCTCGATGATTCACAAAATGCTTCTCTGTCCGCTGATACACGGCGATCACTCGTTCAAGTTCCCTCCTATCCCATCCCGACCCACCGAGCTTTGTCCATTCGCTGCCTGCAATACAATGCACGCACCCTAATTAAGTAAAAGTAAACCTTCCTCTTCGTCTTTGCCGATGTTTTTGTAAACCCTCATACCCATACTTTTGTATTTCTCGTAAAAGCCATCTCTCATCATGAGCTGGTGGAAATCGAATCGAAAGGAAGTGCGAAGGAAAAAGAACATATGCCGTTGCCCGCTGTGTGTATGGTGGATCCGAATGCTGACGATGCCGTAATGAAGACGCTAATATGCTGTGACGATTTACGACGGACAAACAAGTAAAGTCTAGCGGTATTACATGATATGGTACAAGAAGTGAATGGTGCTCCGTAGAGTTCGTTAGAAAAGGTGCACGTTCTGACAGGGTCGTCGGTAGGTAAGGTATCCAACTTTTAGACGACCGTCATCAGTTTCATATGTCCGTTGCTTTCATTATCGTTGCCGATGCCGCCTCCGCCCTTGAAAGTACCGCTCTTCTGGCTTTGCGGACTTTTCGGGCTTTGTGTGACACGAGGACTCTTGTTGCGGGTGGGTGAGATCGGGGGTTGATGAAACATCTGGCTGATATATGGCGGATCTCGGGGAGTTGAAGATCGAGGCTCCGGGGTGTCCATGCTTTTTGGGCCATTCTCTGCTCGGCGGACAATTTCCTTCAAGGCCCTAGTAACAACGCCTGCTCGTGTGACCAGATCTTTGAGTGAGGTGGTGTCAAAGGGAAGCTTCTTTTGTGCGAATGGTGCATCGAGCAATACCGCATCGTAAGGACTACGTTGCTGATGAATGTTCTCAAGGACTGATTTGGCTTTGGCAGATGATTCATTGCGTGGCCTCGACGGTGGTGGCGTCTCCATGCTAGCCATATCTTGGGGTGGGCGCGATGAGGGCTGTGAAGCTGGAGAATCATCTACCATACTCAGACGGCCCTCTGTGGGGGGTGACATCCCTGACCTCCGTCGACTACGAAGCGAGGGAGAGTCTTCGTCAAAAGGGTCAAAATCGAAGCTTGGAGAATGCGGTGAGCGTGGTGGGAAGATCTCCTGCTCTTCGTCATCTAGAGTGGCCAAGTTGATGATGCCTTCTGCCTCCTTCCACAGTTCTGCTGACTGGCCCTCCATTATTCCCTGCCCGGCAGCTTGCTGTTGAAGTCGTCTGAGATCTTCTACAAGAAGTGCCAACTCTTTGACCTGCCCAAATTGTCCATGGACGCTGGCCTGTCTCTCCAGTATATTGCGCGGCACAAGCATGCCAGATGAGAAACTCGGACGTACAGGATCACTGTTGGATGCTTGCTTGCCCGTACGAGGTCCCTCCTCAAATTCGAAGTCACCGTCCCAGTCTTCGCTAGGACCCTTGTTGCCTAGGACCCAGGAATCGAGGGTGGACGGATTGTTGTGAGTACGACGGCCGGTTATATCCTTCTGCACTGGAACGCTTTGGCTGCGTAGGTGCAGAGCACTTGGACCACGACGTCCGTTGACTTGATTTCCACGCATGGCTCTGCCTTGCTTTCCGTGCACAGTCTTCGGACGAGGAGATTCTCCGTGTGACGACTCCCTATCTGTGAGTGGAGATTCTGACCATTCAAATATATTTGTCTTTGAAGACTTATCAGGTATCCGGGCAGGGGGAGATTCGCGTCTTCGATCCGCTTCGCTATGCTGAGAGGCAACAATCAGTGGATGGTTGCTTCCGTTAAGTGACACATTTCTGATATGTACTGCTTCTGCATGGGAAATTTCTGCGTGCTCAAAAGACCATAAGTCTTCGTCTTGGTCTGGCTGGCTTTTTCGAGCAGTTAGGTCAGTAGTCTTGAGCTCTGTCAGAGCTGACACTGATGGAGGAGAGGCTTCTGAAGCCAGAAAAGTTTCCTCAGTCTTATGCATGGGAGTGGAGCTGTCATCTTCCTTGCATGGAACTGTGGCCG
>JAABUX010003206.1_pt1 | contig 21993 bp, 16 predicted proteins | sample 5561851 | NCBI WGS metagenome assembly JAABUX01 (sample SAMN10711883, study PRJNA513361) | rock metagenome | isolation source: Antarctica rocks | place: Antarctica: Victoria Land, Richard Nunatak red sandstone | collected 2016-01-03 | reverse complement strand
ACGGGGACGACGGGGACGACGGGGACGACGGGGACGACGGGGACGACGGGGACGACGGGAACGACGGGAACGACGGGAACGACGGGAACGACGGGAACGACGGGAACGACGGGAACGACGGGAACGACGGGAACGACGGGAACAGAGCAAGGGATGACGCCGGCGCCGATGGCGGCGCGCAAGCGGGCTCGGCCGCGCGGGCGCTTCACCGTCGTGGACGGCGTCTGGCTTGCCCTAGCCGCGCTGTATTTTCTAGTCCCGCTCATCGGCAGCGCCGAGTTCAGCCTCGAGACAGGCCCGCATCGCTACGGCTTCGACGCCTATGACGCGACCTTGCGCGATCCGAATTTCCAGAGCAGTTTCCTGCTCTCGTTCGAGCTGGCCGTGGCCACGGTCTTGCTCAGCATCGTCCTGATGGTCCCCACCGTGTTCTGGGTCAACCTGAGGCTGCCGCGCCTGCGGCCGGTGCTGGATTTCATCGGCGTGCTTCCCTTCGTCGTCCCGCCGGTGACCCTGGCCATCGCTATCCTGGGGATGTTTCGATCGGTTCCATGGCTGATCTCCGGCCCCCAGATCCTGGTGCTCGTGTATGTCATCCTGGCGCTGCCGTTTACGTACCGCTCGCTGGACGCGGGTATCCAGGCCATCGCCTTGCGTACGCTGACCGAGGCCGGGCAGAGCCTGGGCGCGAGCTGGGCGACGATCTTGCTGCGCATCGTGCTGCCCAACCTGCGCTTCGCCATCCTCTCGGCCGCGTTCCTGACCGTCACATTGGTCATGGGCGAGTATACGATGGCGAGCCTGCTACTGTTCAACACGTTCGCCACGTACATGTTCCAGATTGGCAGTGACCAGGCCAATCAGGCGGCCGCCCTGGCCATCCTCAGCCTTTTGCTCACCTGGGCGGCTATGTTCGGCATCCTATTCCTCGGCCGCGGTACCGGAGGTAGGGGTGGCCGCCAGGCGCAGATTGGAGGGGCGCGCTAACCATGGCCGACTTGACTTTACAGGGACTGCACAAAAGGTTCGGTGACAACGTCGCCCTCGAGAGCCTCGACCTGACGATCCGATCGGGCGAATTCGTTTCTTTCCTCGGCCCGAGCGGGTGCGGGAAGACCACGGCGCTGCGCATCGTGGCGGGCTTCGAGCGGCCGGACGATGGCCGGGTGTTGCTCGCGGGCGCGGACATCACCGGCACGCCGGCCAACCGGCGCGACATGGGCATGGTGTTCCAGGCCTACAGCCTATTCCCCAACCTGACCGCGCTGGACAACGTCGCCTTCGGGCTGCGCGTGCGGCGCGTCGCGGGTCCGCAACGCGCCAGGCGCGCCGCCGAGCTGATCGAGATGGTGGGGCTCTCCCAGGTCGCCCGCAATTATCCGCACCAGCTGTCCGGCGGGCAGGCGCAACGCGTGGCCCTGGCGCGCGCCCTGGCCATCGAGCCGCACGTGCTGCTCCTCGACGAGCCGCTCTCGGCGCTGGACGCGACGGTGCGGGGGCAGTTGCGCGACGAGATCCGCCGCATCCAGACCCGCCTCGGCATCACGACGTTGTTCGTGACGCACGACCAGGAGGAAGCCCTGTCCGTGTCCGACCGCGTCGCGGTGATGTCGAAAGGGCGTGTCGAGCAGGTCGGCTCGCCAGCGGAGATCTACGGCGACCCGCGGACTCTCTTCGTCGCGGGGTTCATCGGGACTATGAACCGGATCGCGGGCACGATCGGGCCCGGCGACGCCGGGCTGGTCGCGTGCGCGGGCGGGCCGTTGCGCGCCGACCGCGCGCGCGTCTGGCCGGCGGGCGCCCCGGTCCTCCTGATGATCCGCCCCGAAACGGTCGCGCTCGAGTTGCTCGACGACGCCGCCACCGCGCCCGAGGGGGCGCTCGCGGGGCGGATCGTCGCGCGCACCTTCCAGGGTCCCGTCACGCGGCTCGGGGTGGACACGCTCGCGGGGGAAATCTCGGTAGACATCGGCAGCGCCCGCGCCCTGGCCTTGTCCGACGGCGCGCGCGTGGCCCTGTCGTGGGACCCCGACGCCCCCCGCGTGGTCGATCCGTCCACGGGCGAAGCCGCCCCCGCGCCGGCCTACGCCGCCGCGCTCCCCGCCGCGCGCGGTCTGGAGGCGAGCGCGCCGCGCTGACACAATCGCGAAACGAAGCCAGGCCCGCTTCATCTGGCCTTGCCCCGGCAGCCACCGTCTGCTACCATGGGGAAGTTGTATAGACAACTACGGAAATAGAGAAGAGAAAGAGGGTCGGAGTTATGGGGCCGATCGAGCTCGTGGTCTTCGACCTCGCGGGGACGACGGTCGACGACGGCGGCGACACCGTGCTGACTTGCCTCGTCGCGGCGGCGCGCGCGCATGACCTGCCGGGCGCACCCGACGAGTTGAACAGCATGATGGGCATGGACAAGCGCGAGGTGTTCGGCCTGCTGGCCGGCCACCGTGAGCGGTCTGGCTCGGAGGCGGCCAACCGGCTGGCGGACCGGGCCCTGGCGACGTTCGTCGCGGAGATGCGCGCGGCCTACGAGCGCCGGCTCGCGCCCCTGCCCGGCGCCGAGGAGACGTTCGCCTTCCTGCGCGCGCGAGGCGTCAAGGTGGCGACCGACACCGGGTTCGACGCGGGCATCGGCGGCCTGATCATGGAGCGCCTGGACTGGCCCGGCCGCCTGATCGACCTCGCCGTCTTCTCCAGCGACGTGGCGCGGGGCCGGCCCGCCCCCTACATGATCTATCGCGCCATGGAACGGCTGGGCGTGCAGGACGTGCGCCGGGTGATGAAGGTGGGTGATTCGCCGGCCGACCTGGAGGAGGGCTCCAACGCCGGCTGCGGCGAGGTCGTCGGCGTGCTCAGCGGCGCGCACACCCCCGCCACGCTCGGCCCCTGCCGGCACACGCGCCTGCTCGGGAGCGTGGCGGATCTACCGGCATTGTTCAAGTAGCATACAGGCCTGCGCTTGCCTTCCCGCATGCGGGAAGGCAAGCGCAGGCCTCTTCGGAGGAAAAACATGCCTTTCGCCCCCGGCCATGACGGGTGGGTGCTGCTCAACCCGGGCCCGGCCTGCACCTCGGAGCGCGTGCGCGCGGCCCTGCTGCGCGGCGACCTGTGCCACCGCGAGAGCGAGTTCACCGACCTGCTGCGCGGCCTGCAGCGCAAGCTGCGCGCGGCGCTGGGGCTGCCGCCCGAGTACACGGTCGCGCTGGTGACCGGGTCGGGGACGGCGGCCATGGAGATGGCCGTGATCGGCGCGGTCCGGCCCGGGCGGGCGCTGGCCGTGGTCAACAACGGCGTCTACGGCGCCAGGATGGTCGCCATCGCGCGCGCCCACGGCATCGCCGTGACCGAGGTGGCGGGTCCCTGGACGGCGCCGCCGCCCCTGGACGAGCTGGCCGCCCTGTTGCGCGGGCGCGACGATCTCGACGCGCTGGCCGTGGTCCACCACGAGACCACGACCGGGCTGCTCAACCCGGTCGCGGAGATCGGGCGGCTGGCCGGGGAGGCGGGGATCCCGCTGATCCTGGACGCGATCAGCTCGATGGGCTGCGACCCGCTCGACGCGCAGGCGGTAGGCGCCGACATCGTGATCGGCACGGCGAACAAAGGCTTCCACGGGCTGCCGGGGATCTCTTTCGTCTACCTCTCGCCGCGTGCCCGCGCACGGGTCGCGGAAGTCCCGCCGCGCAGCCTCTACCTACACCTGGGGGGCTACCTGGCGCCGCAGGGGCGCGGCGACGCGCCGGCGCCGGTACCGTTCACACCGGCGGTGCAGATCGCCTATGCGCTCGACGAGGCGCTGGATGAACTGGCGGAGCGCGGGGGCGTGGCGGCGCGCGTCGCGGACTACGCCGCGCGGGCCGCGCTCGTGCGCGCGGGCGTCGCCGCGCTGGGTCTCGCGCAGTTCCTGCCGGTTGAGGCGCCGCGCTCCAACGCCCTCACCGCGATCCGCCTGCCCCGTGGGCTGTCCTACGAGGAGCTGCACGACCGGCTCAAAGAGCGGGGCTACATAGTCTACGCCGGCCAGGGCGGCCTATCCGGCGAGATGTTCCGGGTGGCCACGATGGGGGAGTTGACCACCGACACTCTACATAACTTCATCGAGGCGCTCGGGGATGTCGCCAGCCGCGCGCCCGTCGGGGAGCCCGCGTAGCCAGAGGCTACGACCTCACGGGGCATCCCCTCTTCCCTCGTCCGCACGCGGCGCTCCCCCTCGCCCCGGCCCCTCTCCTTACAGGGGTAGGTTTTTGTTCGTGAAAAAACTATCCCTAAAAGCGGCCCCTTAGGGCGAAGCCCTGAGGGGCCAGTTAGCCATGGGGCGGGGGGTGAGGGCCGGCGGTCGCCCTCGAGAACGAAATGGCGCTAAAGCACTATCGCTACTATTGATAGGCTCGTGGCGCATTGTTACACTGACCGCGGCGAACGCTGCTGTTCGTCGCGGTCATTGGCTCTCGGGCGAGCGCGGCGCGTCCGCGAGGCCACGCTGCGGGACCCTCACGGGGCCGCGCGTGGGACCACCACGCCGCGAGGGAGGCGATAGATCAATGTCCCAGACCATTTTTGCTCATGAGCTCGGATCATTCCCGTGCTGCCCGCATACGGGCAGCCCTGGTGGCGTGCCCCACCCTCGCGGTCGGCGGCGACGTGCGGACCGGCGCGGAGGCCGTGCGGCTCGCCGCGCGCGACTACCCGGACGCCATCGTCCTCGCCGCCGATTCCCCCGGTCGCCTCCTCGTGCCCCTCGTGCGCGACTTGCGCGCGGCCAGCGACGCGAGCCAGATCGTCGTGATCGGCGAACTGGCGGCGCTCGACGGAGACACCGTTGCCTCCCTCGTGGACCTGGGGAGCGCAGCGTGCGTGTTGTGGTCGGAGGCGCTTCCAGAGGCGCTGCCGCGCCACGTGGCGACGGTGCTCGACGACGAGGCGCTGGTGATCAGCCGCGGGCTGCTGGAGCGGCGGCAGGGTCCGCGGATCGCCGGCCTGATGCTCACGGTGCGAGAGCGCGCCACGCAAGGCGGCGCGCGTGACGCTGTGGCTGGACGACCCTACGCTCGCGGACAGCCTGCGCTTCTACGCGACCGAGGCCAGCCTGATGCTGGACGTGGTGGACACGGCCGACGCCCTGCGCGCCGCGCTCCCCCGCAGCGATGCCCTCGTCGTCGACTGCACCACCCTCGCGGGGGCGCTGGAGCGGCGCCAGGCTATCGTCCCCCATACGGCGCTCCCCGTGCTCATCTGCCACCCCGACGAGGGCTTCGTCGACGATCTGCGCTCCATCGCCGGTGGCGAGTTGACGTGGCTCCCGCCCGAGTGGCTGGGCGTGCGCCTGCGCGACAAGCTGCGCCTGCTCGTTGCCCCACCGGCGGGCGTGTCCGATACGGGAGCGGACGCCGCGCCGCCCCGGCGGTTGACGGAGCGCCAGCGGGCGGTGCTCGCGCTCGCGGAGGACGGCCACAGCAACCGTGCGATCGCGGCGCGGCTCGGGCTCTCCACGAATACGGTCAAGACGCACATCGCCAACGCCCGACGCACGCGGGGCGACGGGCGTGATGGTGATGTGCGGGAGGGGCCGGACGCCGGGGAGGATGAGGGGGGTGAGGTGGCAGGGTTAACCCCGATAGGGGCGCCGCGCCGTGTGCGTGGGGCGATAGGGCGGCCACCGGCGGTGAAAAGGGTGAGGAAAAATCACCCCGTGGGGTGATAGCTTTCTCATCCGCCTGTGTGCGATGCTGTACCCATGATGGCCCGAGACCGGCACAGGGGCGGCCATGCCTTCTGGCGCGCCCCCACGCGCCGCGGTCGCAGTTCCACGGGCCAGATGGTAGCAGGCGTCGGCGCGCTGTGGCAACGACGGCCGCAGGGAGAGGACGGACCGGATGCGCGTGCGCTTGCGAGCTGGTGGGATGGTACGACTGTTGATGCTGTGCGGGCTGATCGCGGAGATGGCGCTGACGCCGTTAGCGCAGGCGGCTCCGCCTGCCGCCTACGCCCAAAACCCTGCCACCTCACGGCCACCGCTGCCCCCCGCCGTGGCCGTGGCTACGACACCGGCCACAGCAGCCGCACCCTCGGCAACCATGACGACAACGGCGGCCGCACTCTCGGCCAGCGCCACCCTGGTCGCGACCCCTATGTCCAGCGCCGCCGCGACGACAACCACAACCACAACCACAACCACAACCACAACGGCGACGGCGACGGTAGGCGTCTCCGCCACGGTGGCGACGGCGGCTACCGCCACCGTGACGCCTGGTAGCGCGCTGAGCGCGACCGTGCCGCCGACGGCGACGATCGACGCGAACGCCACCGTCACGCCGCCGGTCTCGTCCCTTGTCACGGCGACGGTTCCTCTCACCGCCACGGGCACGGCGACGGCGACGGCGACGGTCCCTCTCACCGCCACGGGCACGGACACCGCGCTCACGGGCACGGTCGCGACGCTCAACAGCGCCGCGGATGTGACACCGACGGCCGATGCCCTGGCCCGCCTGCCGCTCGCCTTCGAGTCGAACCAGGGGCAGACCGACGCGTCCGTCCAGTTCCTGTCCCATGGACCCGGCTTCAGCCTCTATCTGACCGGGACCGGTGCCACGTTGGGCGTCGTGAGCAGGCCGCATGCGCCGCGCCGGCAGGCCCTCGGCCACGCGCGTGACCAGGGCCTCGGCCGGGGCCTGACCCGCGCCGACGCGATCACCGGGACCGCGCCGATCAGCGCGACCTCGGTCCGCTTGCGCTACGACGGCGCCGACCCACACGCGCGGGTCAGCGGCGACGATCAGCTGCCCGGCGTCGCCACCTACCTCGTCGGCGCCGACCCCAGCCGCTGGCAGGTCGACGTCCCCACCTATGCGCGCGTGTCCTACCACGACGTCTACCCCGGCGTGGACCTCGTCTACTACGGGACTGTCGGACGCCTGGAGTACGACTGGCGGCTCGCGGCCGGGGCCGACCCCGGCCGGATCACGCTGGCCGTGGACGGCGCGCGGCGGGTTAGCCTCGACGCGGCGGGCAACCTCGTGCTCGGCGCCGCGCTCGGCCCGATCGTGCAGCAGGCTCCGGCCGCCTACCAGGAGGACGGTGGCCAGCGCGTGCCCGTCGATGTCCGCTACACCCTGACCGGGACGAATCGGGCCGGCTTCGCCGTCGGCGCCTACGACACGCGCAAGCCCCTGGTCATCGACCCCGTGCTCACCTATTCCACCTACCTCGGCGGCGGCGGGACCGACTACGGCAATGGCATCGCGGTGGACGGCGCCGGCGCCGCCTATGTGGTGGGCGACACCGACTCGACCACCTTCCCGACCACGCCGGGCGCAGTGCAGACCGGACAGGGCGGGTCGGCCTGCGGGACGGGTCCGTGTACCGACGCCTTCGTGTCCAAGATCAGCGCGGACGGCCGCTCCCTCCTCTACAGCACCTACCTCGGCGGGAGCGGGAACGACGGCGGCACGGGCATCGCGGTGGACGGCCTGGGCGACGCCTACCTCACCGGCTACACCGATTCGACCACCTTCCCCCTGGTCAGCCCATTCCAGACGACCGCCGCCGGGTCCTTCGTGGCCAAGCTGGGGCCGCGAGGCAACGCCCTGCTCTACAGCAGCTATCTCGGCAGCAGCACCGGCGCCACGACCGCCGAGGCCATCGCCCTCGACGCGGCGGGGAGCGCCTACGTCACCGGCTACACCGCGGGTACCAACTTCCCGACCGTCAACGCGCTGCAAGCGGCGAATGCGTCGACCGTGGGCCTGCAGGACGCCTTCGTGTCCAAGGTCAGTGCGAGCGGGAGCGCGTTGGTCTACAGCACCTACCTCGGCGGGAGCGACAACGACATCGGCCGGGCCATCGTGGTGGACGGCGCGGGCGCCGCCTACGTCGCCGGCGATAGCTACTCCACCAACTTCCCGACGACATCCGGTGCGGTGCAGCGGACCTTCGGCGGCGGCCAGTACGACGCCTTCGTCGCCAAGCTGACCCCGGCCGGGACGGCCCTGGCCTACAGCACCTACCTGGGCGGCAGCGACAGCGAGTCCGGCAACGGGATCGCCATCGACGGCGCGGGCGCCGCCTACGTGGTGGGCGAGACCGGCTCGACCACCTTCCCGACGACGCCGGGCGCGCCGCAGAGGAGCCTGCGCGGGGCCGCCTGCGGCGTGCCCTTGTGCGCCAACGCGTACGCGACCAAGCTCACCCCGAGCGGGGGCGCGCTGGTCTACAGCACCTACCTGGGGGGGAGCGGCGGCGCCGGCGACAGCGCCGCCGCCGTCGCGGTCGACAACGCCGGGGACGCCTACCTCGTCGGGACGACCTCCTCGCCCGACTTCCTCACGGCCGACGCCGTGCAAAGCCGCTACGGCGGCGGGACCACCGACGCGTTCGTGACCGAACTCAACGCGGCGGGGACAGCGCCGGTCTACAGCACCTACCTCGGCGGCGGCAACGACGACTTCGGCGACAGCATCGCGGTGGACGCGGCGGGGGGCGCCTACATCACCGGCTACACCTACGGGAGCTTCCCCACGGCCAACGCCCTGCAGGCGAGCTCGGGCGGGGGCAGCCAGGACGCCTTCGTGGCCAAGATCCGGGGGACGCGCAGCGGGAGCGTGCCCTGGCACGCGCACGGCGGCGGGGGGATGGGCTCCATCGGCGGGGGCGTCGACCTCCAGGTCGATCTCGCCGACGGGCACCTCGACGCGCGCATGGCCGGGTTGAGCCTGTCTGGCCGGGGGCCGGACATCGCCATCGAGCGCACCTGGGACAGCACCCTGGCCGGGGCGGGCGGCGGGGGGCTCGCCGCGAGCGTGACGCCGCGCATGGGCGGCGTGCTCACCGCCACCGTCTCCTACACTGACGGGAGCGGCGCGGTCTGGCCGTTCGTCTACACGGGCGGCCCCACCGCTGCGCCGCCCTACACCGCCTACGCCCCGCCGGCGGGCCAGCCCTGGCAACTCACCGCCGCGACCAACGGCTACACGCTGACCAATTTCCTGACGAGCGAGTTCTGGGCCTTCGACAGCCAGGGCCGGCTCACGGGCGACACCGACGCGTACGGGAACAAGGTCGGCTACAGCTACGGAGCGAGCAGCGCGACGAGCCCGAATAGCGTGGTCAACAGCGGGGGCCGCGCCGCCCTGCTCGGCTACACCAACGGGCAGCTCACCGACGTGCAAAGCCCCTTGTGGGCGAGCAGCGGCGGGGCGCAGGGCCAACACGTCACCTACGACTACACGGGGAGCCAGCTCACCAGTCTGACGCGGGGGGCGGGCACGGGTGACGCCGTCACGACCACGTTCGGCTACAGCGGGATGCAGTTGGTCACGATTACCACCCCCGCCACCCGCGCCTGGACGGCGGCCTACGACGGGCAGGGGCGGGTGGTCGGCGTCACCAGCCCGGTGTCGGGGACGGCGGGGCAGCCCGGCTACACGCCGGCGTACACCACCCAGTACACGTACAGCCCGGGCCAGACGAGCGTCGTGGCGGGCGCGGGGACGAGCGCGGCGGTGACCACGACCTACACGCTCGACGGGCAGGGGCAGGCCGTGGCCGTCGCCGACGGGCTGGGCCACACCAGCCGCAGCAGCTACGACGCCGACCACGACAGCACGCGTAGCAGCGACGCCAACGGGAACACGACCACCGATAAGTACCAGTACATCGGCCCCAATGGGGTCGTGGGGCAACTCGTGGAGGAGGACCAGCCGGCCATCCAGGCGTACAGCCCGCTGAACGGGGTCCTGGCGACGCCCGTCATCACGCACAGCTACGACCCGAGCACGCACGACCTGCTGGCGACGGGCCTGCCCGAGGGCGGGCTCACCACGTACGCCTACGACGGGCGCCACGCCGTCGTGGCCACGGCCGAGCAGACCACCGGCAACAATTGCCAGACGGCCTGCGCGACGACGTGGCGCGGCACGATGAGCAGCTACGACGCCTATGGCCAGGTGACGAGCACGACCGACGGGCGCGGCGTGAGCGTGGACGCGAACGGAAATGCGACGCTGGCCGATCCCGGCGGCCAGTACACGAGCCGCACGAACTACGACGCGCAGGGCGACCGTACGAGCAGCAGCACGCCGCCGATCACCACGACGCTCAACGGGATCACCACGACCGCGCCGGTCTCCAGCGTCACCGCGTACGACGCCGACGGCAACCCCACGCTGCAGGTGGACGCCAACGGCGCTCAGACGACCACGACCGACGACCATCTGGGCCGGCCGATCGCCACGGGCCGGCCCGCCGTCGCCCTGTGGGACGGCAGCACGCCGGCGACGACGGTGACCACGGCGACGGTGGACGACAGCGCGCAGGGGGCGGGGCAGGACCAGTTCAGCTACACGGGGACTTGGGGCCACTGCGCCAACTGCGGCGCGTCCCTCTACGGCGGGAGCAACAGCTGGGACAGCGCGGCCAACGAGTCCGCGACGCTGGCCTTCAGCGGGACGGCGGTGGCCCTCTACGGCGTCAAGGACACCAACAACGGCATCGCGGCCGTCTCGCTCGACGGGGGCGCCGAGACCATGGTGGATCTGTACGCCACCGCGCGCACGTACACCGTGTTGATCTGGAGCGCGGGGGGACTGGCGGCGGGGCGGCACAGCCTGAAGCTGCGCGTGACCGGCAGCAAGAACGCGAGCAGCACGGGCTACTACGTGGGGTCGGACCGCGCCGATATCGGGGTGCCGAGCGCGCCCGCGGGGACGACGACCTACGATGCCGCGGGCAACGCCGTGGCCGAGACCGACGCCAACGGCCACACCACCACCAGCAGCTACGATCCCCTGGACCGCCTGGTCAGCCAGACCAACCCCGTCAGCGGGACCACGCTCATGACCTACACAGCGGATGAACTCACGGCGCAGAGCGACCCGCAGGGCAACGTCACCGGCTACGCCTACGACGCGGCGGGGCGGCAGGTCCAGACGACCAACCCGGCGACGGGCACGATGCAGACCGGCGACGACGCGGCCGGCAACACCACGGCCATGACCACGACCGACCGTACGGCCGGCAACGCCGTGGTCACGCTCGAGCAGATGGGCTACGACGCCCTGAATCGGGCCATCACCTCGACGGTCTACACGAACACGGCCAGCATTCCCGGTTCGGCGCTGACCACGCTCACGCGTTACGACCAGGACGGCAACGTCGCCCAGACCGTGCAGCCCAACGGCGACGTGGTCTACAACGTGTACGACGCGGCCGACCGCTTGACCAACGTGGAGATCGACCCCGCGCCCCTGAGCAAGGCGCAGGCGGCCACGCACCCGAGCTACGAAGCCTATAGCTACGACCCCGCAGGCAACCAGACCCAGTTCACCGACGCGGACAACCGCACGACCACGACGCAGTACGACGGGGGCAACCGCGCCGTACAGGACGTGGCGGCGAGCACGGCGCCGACCGGGACGACCACCATCACCACGACCAGCCAGTACGACCCCGACGGCAACACGCTGCGTCAGACCACGCAGACCGTTGATAGCACGAGCCCAGGGCAGGTGCAGACGCACACCACGACGAGCAGCTACAATGCCGCCAATTGGGAAACGAGCAGCGCCGTCGACGGGCTGACCACGAGCTACACCTACGACGCGGCCGGCCAACAAATCGGCGTGACAACGAGCGACGGCCAGACCGCCACGACTATGGGCTACGACCCGGCGGGGCGCGTCAGCAGCATCGCCGAGAACGCGAGCGGGACGGGACCGTACACCACGCGCTACGGCTACAATGCGAACAGCCTGCCGACCACGCTGACGTATCCGAACGGCACGAGCGCGAGCATTCAGTACGACGCCAACAGCGAGCTGACGAGCCTGACGGCGAGCGGGCCGGCCCAGACACCCGCGACCACGACGTTGCAGAGTAGCTACGGGTACGGCTACAACGCGGCGGGCTGGATCGTGAGCAGCACGACGCTCTCGGGGACGGATACCCTCACGCACGACGCTGCGGGCCGCCTGACCGACGAGTGCGGGCCGCAAGTGGTCACGCCCACCCACTGCGACCACTGGACCTACGACAAGAACGGCAACGTGCTCACGGCGATCGGCGACAGCGGGGCCACCGACGTGTACACCTACACGGCGGCGGGGACACCGGGCGGGCAGATCAATGAGCAGGTCGCGGGCGGCTCCTCCGACTCGCCGCCGACGGCCACCATCCGCCTAGCCTACGACGCCCACGGGGACACCACCAGTATCTCCAACGCCGTGGCCCAGACGGCCAATCCGACCGACCCCGGCTACATCAAATACGCCCGTAATGAGACGTTCACCTACGACGCCGAGCAGCGGCCCATCACCCTCACGCGCCTGGACAGCGCGCGGGTCAACGGGCAAACCATCGTCACGCCGCTCACGGCGACGCTCCAGTACAACGCCGACGGCCTGCGGTCGGATTACCTCTTGACGCCGGACCCGCGCACGGGCAAGACGGCGGTGGACACGCGCTTCACCTACCGCGACGGGGAGCTGGCCTCGGCCACCGTCACCGACATCACCGGCACGCTGCTCTACAAGAACACGTTCATCTACGGCCTCGGCGGCGAGCCCCTGGAGTTGATCCGCACGAACCCCGACAAGACGACGAGCCGCTACTGGTACGTCCTGGACGGGCTCGGCAACGTGGTCGCCCTGACCGACCAGACCGGCAAAGTGGTGGATCGCTACGCCTACGACAGCTGGGGCGAAGAAACGAGCAACGACGCCACGGACGAAACGGTGCCGCAGCAGCTCCGGTACCGGGGCTACTACTACGACGAGAAGCTGACCTACTACTGGGTCAGCGTGCGCTACTACGACCCCGAGGGGATGCGCTTCCTCCAGCCCGACCCCTCGGATATCGATGGCGTGCGCACCTACGCCTACGTCGATGATGATCCGCTGGACGAGGCGGACCCGAGCGGCCTTTGTGTCGTCACGCTCCATTTCCAGCGGGCCTTCGACATCCCGGTCATTAACCAGCCCGCACCACTCGGGTACCATACGTTTATCACTCTCAACGACAACAAGGACTCCAACCTCTACTGGTTGTTCGAGGGGACGAAACATCAGGAGGGTCGCGGGGACAGCACGGGGCATATCTTAGGCGGGGCCAACGGGCAACCGGAGTCGCCCTACCCGCAGGTGATCGCGCGCGCGCCGGGCGGCGGCTTCAAGGACACCCGCCCGTTTTTGCGGCCTTCGCTGACCGTCGTCCACGACAACCTGAACTGCTACTGCTACATCTCCCGGTTCGTCGCCAACGCGAAGGCAATCGATCAGCTCAACCTGAGGTACGAGGAGCCCAAGCCAGGGTTTCTTTCCGGGGGGGCTGGCAACCCGCTCTTCCCGATCAACAGCGACGCCTACGCGTACACCGTCCTGACGCACCACACAGGGATACACGTGCCGAACTGCCTATGGCTCGAGCCCGACAATACGATAGGGGAACGGGCTGCACCGCCGGAACTCGTGTATGCTGGCTTGGGGGACGTCCTCCTCCTGTGGCCCACGCCGCTCGACATACCGGGCTGGGGGCGCGACCTGCTCGACCCGCGCTGGCAGGCGCCTGGCGGACTCGGTTGAGCGACGGCAGCCGTAGCCGCGCCGCTACGGGGGCAACCATGCACGGTGGGGCCGAAGGGCTACGTCTCCTTGGCTCCCCGCTGGCGCGTTGCGTCGGGTGGGTCGGCGCGTTGCGTCGGGTGGGTCGGCGCGCGGGAGGGTATGAGCATGGGTAGACCCGACGGGCGACGCCAGGTCGCGTGGATCATGGTCATCTGCGCCCTCCTCATCCTGGCCGCCGGCTCGCTCCTGGTCGGTGATCTGTGGATTGGACGGCAAACCGACCCCTATATCGCCGAGCAGGCCCAAGGTGACGCCGCCGCGTACGCGACGGTGTTGTTTTGGCCGACGACGATTATCCTCGCATGCTTCTGCGGGATCATAGCCCTCCTCGTAGTGGGGAACCGGAAGAGGGTGGCGCTGACGTTGGGCTGCATCGGCCTCGCGCTCGTCGTCGCGCCGATCGCCCTCGCGGATAACGTGGAGATTAATCACTACGCCCCTTTGCGCGGGTGGGTCGCCTGGGCGCTCATCGGCACATTGCTCATCGTCAACGCGTGCGCCATCGCCGGGGCGTGGCGCTACGTGCTGCGTCGCCGGCCATAATGGATAATCTTCCTTCGCGAGACAATGCCGTGCCGGGCAGGGTGCAGACGCACACCGTCGCTCATACGTACAACGCCGCCGACTGGGAGACCAGCACGAGCGACGACGGGTACACCACGGCCTACGGCTACGACGCGGCAGGCCAGCGGCGCACGGAAACGATTATCGACGGGGTCATGCCCGTGACCATGCAGCTCGACGCCGAGGGGCGCGTCGCCTCGATCGGCGAGGGCTACGGTGGGGCCGGGCCGTACACCGTGCGGTACGCCTACAACGCCGACGACCTGCCGACGACGGTCACCCTGCCCAACGGCGTGTCCGAGCGGGCGGGCTACGACGCCAACAGCGCGCTCACAAGCCTGACGGCGACGGGGCCGAATATGGGCACGATCACCAACACCCTCAATACGGCGTATGGCTACGGCTACAACGCGGCGGGCTGGACCACCAGCACGACGACGATCTTGGGGACCGACACGGTTGCGCACGATGGGGCGGGGCGGCTCACCGACGAGGCGGGGGCGCAGGTGGACAACCCTACCCACGCCTACCACTGGGCCTACGACCCCAACGGCAACGTCACCGCCCAGACGGCGGACCTGGGCACTACGGAGTCCTACGCCTACAGTCCCACGCAACCCAACACGCTGCTCCAGACGCACGCGCCAGGCTACCCCAACCCGGACACGTACTACGGCTACGACGGCAACGGCGACACCACTAGCATCACCTCGCCCATCACCGGCTCCCTGACCGCCCCCGGCGCGATCAATACGCACATCGGGTACGACGCTCGGCAGCGGGTGATGCGGGTGGCGCACCAGGACAATATATAGTGGAGCCTCCCGTGAGCCGCACTTTCGATGCCCTCGGCTGGAGCGGCTCGGGATACACGGTGAGTGTCTTTGTAGTGGTGGACTCGCTCACACCCCCGCCTCTGCGTTTCGAGACCGAAACTGTGCGTCCTTTCTCTGTGCGGACTTACTACTTGGAGGACGAGGAGCACGTGCTGGGCGGGTTGCGCACATACGAATACGACCTGAGCTTCAAGGAGTTGCCACGCGGGCTTCGCTCGTACCTTGAGGACTGCTTACGGCAAGCATGCGACAGCGGCGCGAAGCTCGCGTGGCTCGCGTTTGAAGGCTCTTTCAGCTTCGAGTACATCCTAACGAATGAAGTTGCCGATCAGATCTACGGAGTGTGCGCCACAAATAGCAAGCCGGTAGTCGCGCTGGACGATGCGATGCGAGAGAGCACCTCATGGAAAGCAGAATTAAATAGGTTCCGTGAGAGTCTGAGGTGATGCCACGAGGGCGTAGCCGATATTGTAGGGATAGACGCTGCGCAACCTACGCCCCTACGATGTCGTCGACGGCTTGGATACCCTGGCGGCGGGCTTCAACTGGTTCATCGGCAGCGACTTGCACACCGCCTTCTTCGACCACCAGGCGACCGCGCAGGATCGGGCCGTGGCACTGGTGATGGTCGTACTCACGGTGGCGCCCGAGGCGAAGCTGATCAAGCTGCTCACGTATGCGCCGTGGGTGGTCAAGGCGTTCGCTAAGGTCTTGCGCTACGTGGCGGAGGCGGCGCACGTGCACATCGCACCGGGCATCGCCGAGATGGCCGCGCGCCTGATCCAGAAGGGGCGGGCGGCAATCAGGGGAGTGCTGGGCGGGTGTACGTGTTTCCCAGCGGGAACATTGGTGGCGACGCCGGGCGGCCTGCTCGCGATCACCGCCTTACAACCTGGGCAGCCGGTGCTGGCGGAGGACCCGACGACGGGCGTGGTCGCGCCGGAGGCGGTGCAGGCGGTCATCGACGACGGGGCGAAGCCCCTGATGGCGCTCGACCTGTCGGACGGCGCGGCGATCACGGTGGCGGCGGACCATCCCTTCTACGTCGATAGGGGCGCGCTACTGCGCGGGAGCGGGTGGCTGCACGCGGGCGACCTATGGCCGGGCGACGAGCTGCGCACGGCGGGGGGCAAGAGTGCGACGGTTGTGGAGCTGCGGCGCAATGTGGGCGAGGCGGTGGTCTACACGCTTATCTGAGGCCTCTACCGCTATCCGTTTATCCAGCCGTCGTACTGCGCGGGCGCCCTGCTCTTCCCGGATGAGCTGGCGCTGGACCCCCGACGCATGTTGCGCTAGCTCATCCCGCGCCTCGCGCGGCAGGGCGTGCTCGACTATGTCCCCCGCACGACCGTCGTCGCGGTGCAGAGGTCGAGAGGGGGCTGCATCGTCACCGACGCGCGGGGGGACAGATACGCGGCCGGCCCCGTCGTCGTGTGCGACGGGGCCGACTGCCACATCCTTTTTCCAGACCTCTTCGCGGCGAGCGGGCTGCGCATGTGTAAGCTACAGATGATGCGGCCGGCGCCGCGGCCGGGCGCTGTCTTACCGCACGCCGTGCTCTCCGGCCTGTCGATCCGGCGCTACCCCGCGTTCGCGTCGTGTCCGTCGTATGGGCTGCTGCGCGACCAACCGATCGACGTCTTCATCAGGGATCACGGCATACACCTCTTGTTCAAAGGTCTGCCGCGCGCATGTCGACGCGCTGCTGGAGAAGTAGCCGCGCTCTCGAGGGCCGTCAACCTCAAGCCTCTCGCGCTGACGGCCCTGCGCGGGCCTTACCCTCGGGCGCCGGTCAACGGACGAGCGTGAAGGGCAACTCTTTGGTCACCTTCGTCGAGCCGGCCTGGATCGTGAGGTACGCTACGAGGCGGCCGGCCTGCGCGCCGTTGCGGAACTGCGACCAGACATAGAAATACGTCCGGCCCTTCGTCGTGCTGGACATCGCGGCGCGGTAGATCGTGCGGCTATTGCGGTCCACGCTGACGTGGGCCTTGAGCCCACCCTTATACGTGGTGTGGTAGAGCGCGACGAAGGCGCCGTATTCTTTTACGCGCAACACGTTCGTGTAGTGGTCGCTCTTGGCGGGGATGAGACCGACGCCGTCGATCGACACCCTGGCGGTGGCGGTGGCAGTGGCGGCCGGACCTGCGGCGTGGGCGGCGTGGGCGGCGTGCGGGGTCGCGGGCGCCAGCGTCCCCGCGATGAGTACGCCCGCGATCGACAATTGGCGCGCGTGTCGCATGGTCAATCCTCCTCTTCAATCCACTGTAGCGACGACAGACGATCCATCGAAATCTTCATAGCTCCAGCGGGCGCCGCTCGGTCCACGTGTGCAGGGCTAGCAGCGTCCCGGACCGGACCTCCACCGTCGCGCGCCGCGCCTGGAACACGTTGCTCACGCCCCGCGGCGAGCCTAGCACCAGCGTATCACCCGCGAGGGGGTACCTCAACCCCCGCGTCACCACACCCTCGACGCGGCCGGTCACGGGCAGGAGCGAGAGCATATCCCCGGGGCGGCCGGCCAGCTCGACTCGCCCCGCGGCGTTCTCCACGTCTGCGTCCGCGGCGCCCGTCACGGCCACGACGCGCGTCCCGTCGTCGAGCAGGGCCGCCTCCACGCCGGCGAGCGCCGGGCCGGCCAGCAACAGGAGGTTCGCCATTTGGTGGTCGACGCGGCCACCCAGCGCGCCGAGTACGGCGATGCGGGTCGCGCCGCGCCGCTGCGCCTCGGCCACGGCGAGCTCGAGGTCGGTCTCGTCTTTGTCCCGCGGGTAGCGGCGCACTGCGCCGCCACGCGCTACCCAGCCCTCGAGCAGGTCGGCGGGCAGCGAGTCCATGTCGCCGACGATCGCCGTGAGGGGCAGGCCGTGCTGCAGGAGCGCGCGCGCGCCGCCGTCCGCCGCCACGACGAGGTCCGCCGCGCGCAGCAGCGGGGCGCATAGCGCGGGGTCGGGGGGCGCGCCGTTGGCCACGACGACGGCGACGACGACGGCGACGGCGGCAGCGACGGCAGTGACATCACTGTTTGACATATCAACCCTCCACTTCCTATACTACACAAGGTTGGTCCCGGCTGTCGCGGGGACGGCCACGCGGCACGCGGGCGGCGCATCGCCGATGTAGCTCAGTTGGTAGAGCACCCGTTTCGTAAATGGGCGGTCGTCGGTTCGAGTCCGACCATCGGCTCTCTAGTTTGCAACAGATAAGGCCGGAATCACGGGTGAGACCCAGGGTTCCGGCCTTATCTTATCTCCTTTTTGCAATGGAGGCATAGTGTAACCCGGCTCCATGTCACGGCCATGTCACGGATGAGTCGATAACGTGGTGACATATGGCGGCATCTGCTGGTACAGCACGGTGTAATGGCAAAGAGGTTAAGTCGTTCGTGCAGGCTATCGACCCCGTTGCCGGGTATGCCAGTGCCCCTGCGCCAATTCCTTCTGGTGAACGAAAAGTGAGCTGGTCAGCCACAGTTGCGGGGACGTACCATCCACAGAGCGCCGTGCTCTCGTCGTGTTGTGAGGAGGTTTCCTCATGATTTGAACGCGATCGGCTCGCCCCAAGAGTTGAGGCGTCCGCCGTGCTATATCAACCAGGGACGCCGATTGATCGACCACGCCGGGCCATGTCGGCAGCGTCACGATGCCTTCGCATGACCAGGTGACCGAGGAGGAACCGATGCTCCCGCGCGTGATATCTCTAGAAAATGGTGACGACCCGTTCGCCGATCTGTCCGTGGCCGCCTTACGCCGACGTAGGACCAGCAAATGGTCATTGTACGGGGATGATGTGCTGCCGGCGTGGGTGGCAGAGATGGACTTCCCTCTTGCCGCACCGATACGGGATGCCCTGCACGAGGCGATTGAGCTGGGCGAGGCTGGTTATGCGCCGAGCCCTGCCGCCTCTGGCGTGCCAGCAGCCTGCGCCGCCTGGCTTGCCCGGCAGTACGGGCTCTCTGTGGCGCCCCATCAAATACGAATCCTCCCCGATGTCGTGCGAGGCCTCGTTCTGTCCATCACAACGCTCTCCCGTCCTGACAGTCCGGTCGTGATCATGACGCCGGCGTACCCGCCGTTCTTCGAGGCAGTGCGCATGGCCGGGCGGACGATCATCGAGGTCCCTCTGATGATGGAGGAGGGACGAGCCACCTTCGACCTCGTCGGCATCGTCGGCGCCTTACATGCGGGCGCTGGGACGATCCTCCTCTGCAATCCCCACAATCCGCTCGGGCGTGTCTTCACGCGCTCGGAACTCGCGGCCCTGGCCGCTCTCGTGGAGGAACAGGGGCAGGATGTGCGCGTCGTGGCCGACGAGGTGCATGCGCCGCTCGTCTATCCAGGAGCAACGCATGTGGCCTATGCCACGGTCTCGGAGGCTGCCGCCCGCCAGTCGGTCACGCTGACTTCTGCCTCGAAGGGCTGGAATGTCCCCGGCCTCAAATGTGCCCAGATCGTGCTGACGAACGAGGCCGACGGCGAGTGGTGGGACCGGCTTTCGTTCTTAGCGACCTACGGCGTCAGCCCTCTTGGGATGCTGGCGAATCGCGTGGCATTTGAGCAAGGGGAGCCGTGGCTGAATGAGGTCGTCGCCTACCTCGACGGGAACCGAGACCTGCTTGCCCGTCTCCTCGGAGAAAAACTGCCGCAGGTCCAGTACGTGGTGCCGGAGGGGACGTACTTGGCCTGGTTGGATTGTCGGGCGCTTGACCTCGCCGACCCGGCGGCCTTCTTCCTCGAGCGGGCGAAGGTGGCGCTGAGCGACGGGGCAGCGTTTGGATCACCCGGGCAAGGGCATGTGCGGCTCAACTTTGCCACCTCGCGTGCGATCCTCACCGACATCATCGAGGCTATGGCCGACACCGTCGCCTGAGCGCACAGGAGCGCCCAGGTGCAGCGGCACTCGCTCGCGCATGGCTGGAACAAGTCGGGGACGCGCCTCAACACTATCCGATGGTTACTCATCCTCGATTGTATCCGCCTGCTGATGCCCGTGCTGTGGGCCGTGTATGAGGCGCACAGCGAGGAGTAGTGTATGAAGGTAATCTAGCGGTTGAGCTGATAGCTGAAGCCACGGCCGATAGCGACATCGCTGGCGTAGGCCAGGTACTCATTACGGTGCGCATGGAGAACCCCGTCTCGGGATTCGGACAGTTCGCGATTGTCCATGGAGTGGTCACGCAAGACATAGACGACAAACACGTCGAGGTGGAGCTGGCTCTGTCAGACATCCTACAGGCGCTCATCGTTCCGCATACCTCCATCATAACGCACATGAAGGGGCGGATAGGATGCTGCTACCAGAGCCTCATTCCATGTCCTGGGCTTCTAACGAACTTACTGTGTCCGCGTTCTGCTGCCCGAAGAGGATGGATGCGACTTTGTCCGCGACTTCCTGACGTTGTCCCGGAAGGACATGCGTGTAGGTTGAGATGGTCAACCGGGTATCGGCGTGTCCGATGGCTTCCGCGACCGCTTTGAGTGGCGCTCCAGAACTCAACGCCAGCGTGGCGAAGGTATGGCGAAGGTCGTGAACGCGGATCGCTGGTACTCCCGCTCGCGCGATCAGAGTTAGAAAGTCGCGCCGCAGGTTGGATGGGTTGATCGGTTCACCGTTTCCGGCCGCGAAGACGAGGTCGTGGTCCTGCCAGAGGGCTCCAAGCTGAAGCCGCTGTTGGTTCTGGCGCACGCGATGTTCGCGTAAGAGCTTAACGATGAACGGCGGGATGTGTACCGCACGACGGCCGGCCGCGCTCTTGGGCTGTGAGAAGATGAGATCCGTCCTCACCCGCACCACCGTCTGGCGTACGTGGACGAGGCCACGATCCAGCTCGACGTCGCCCCAGCGTAGCCCTAGTAGCTCACCGCGGCGCATCCCCCCGGCGGCGGCCAGGGGCCAAATCGGACCGTAGCCGCTCTCATCAGCGACGGCGAGGAAACGGCGGGCCTGATCGGCATCCCAGACGTGCATTTCGCGCGGTTGGAGGCGCGGCGGGTCCACCATGTCGCAGACGTTGCGCGTGATGATGCCGAGTCGAACCGCCTGCTTAAGTGTTTGTGAGAGCCTCATGTGGCAATAGTGGACAGTCCACAGTCCGACGCCGTTCGCGAGAAGCTTGCTGTAGAACGCCTGGACCTGCGACGCCGTCAGGCTTTGCAGTCGAATGCCGCCAAGGCCAGGGATGAGGTGATGGTCGATGACCTCAGCGTACGTCGCCACCGTTCGCGGACGCAAATTGGGGCGGACATAGGTATCCAGCCAATAGCGTAGAGTATCGGCCACGGTCTGGCGGGAGCGATCGACGGCAACACCGCGCTCGATGTCGGTGAGCCATGCGGCTAGGGCGGCTTGCGCCTCGCGTTTGATGGTGAACGTCGTCTTTCGTTGGCGCCGCCGGTTCGTTGCCGGGTCAATACCCAAGTCGATCACAACATCGTACCGCGTGCTTCCGTCAGACAGCCGCCTCTTCTTGATGCTTCCCTGGGCCATGATCTCGTTCTCCTACATCCAATTCGCTGCTAGGCTGCTCGCCCGCGTATCATCCGATGTGACGCCCCTCGATCTCTGCTGGCTGTGGCCAGTTGGCGGACGAGGCTAACTGCTCTAGCGCCGCTCGTGGCACGAGCACGCGTCGCCCGAGCCGCACACTCGGCAATTGACCGTTGTGTACCAATTCCCATGCAAACGTCGCCCCAACCCCGAGTAGGCGTGCTGCTTCGGGGACTGGGAGTAATAAGGGCGTTTCTTTGCGAAGGGGGCGCGTTATTCCCCCAGATGTCTTTGACGTGCCCATGCTTTCCCCTTCTGCGGCGTCGATACACAGCGGGCTAGCGCCGATCACAATTCTCCCCGCCTCACACGGGTGCGCGCCACTTTTTCGCGTTAGGCACACCGCGGGCGTCCTAGGGACATGCGGTGCCATATATGATCGGCCGCCGGCTTATGGGAGCGGTGCCCACGGGGCGGGGTCGTGGCCCGACGTAGTG
>JAABUX010003202.1_pt1 | contig 22004 bp, 18 predicted proteins | sample 5561851 | NCBI WGS metagenome assembly JAABUX01 (sample SAMN10711883, study PRJNA513361) | rock metagenome | isolation source: Antarctica rocks | place: Antarctica: Victoria Land, Richard Nunatak red sandstone | collected 2016-01-03 | reverse complement strand
GGCCCGCGCGGCGTGGCCGGGCGGGCGCACAAGGTTTGAGGAATGAGGGCGGGCAGCAGCGCCCCGCTTTCGCCGGACGCCGAGCCTGGGGTCAGACATCTTGCAGCGCTCCAGGCGCACGTCGGGCCGGCCCGTTCTGCCAATGATCAATCTGAGGACCATGCCGTTCTCCTTGGCCTTGCCTGCAACTTCGCAGGTTCAGCGCGGGTGGGAGCCGGCCATCTCTCGGTGACGGCCGGCAGCTCCGTGGTTTGTTGCGGCTATTGCCAACACGGCCCGAAGGGCACCTCGTCGTCCAGGTCGCCGCCTCCCGCGCCCGCCCCGGCCATGGCGGGATCGCGGCGGCGCGGTGTCGAACGGCTCTCCTCGCCGTTGCCGCGCGCGTCGCCAAGCAGGGTCAGCTCGCCGCGATACCGGGCCAGCACAATCTCGGTGCTGTAGCGTTCCACCCCGGCGTTGTCGGTCCACTTGCGGGTCTGCAGCGCCCCCTCCAGGTGGACCATGCTGCCTTTGGACAGGAAGCGCTCGGCGACGCCCGCGATCTGTTCGTTGAAGATCACCACGCGGTGCCACTCGGTGCGTTCCTGGCGCTCGCCGGACTGTTTGTCGGTCCATTGGTCGCCCGTAGCCAGGCTGAAGCTGACGATCTTGTTGCCGTTCTGAGCGCTGCGAACCTCGGGGTCCTTCCCCAGGCGCCCGATCAGCATCACCTTGTTCAAGCTACCGGCCATTTTCCCAATTCCTTCTCTCCCTCAAGAGGCGGTCCGACCCTGTGTCGGCACGTCCTCTCGGGTGCGGCCCCTTGGGACCGGAGCCGGGGCCGGATCAGCCTCGAAGGTTTGCGCGCGAGCGAGGTGGGGTTGCGAGCGGCGCGGGACCGCTTGGGGACCTGCGATGGGCGCGACCGCGCCCTGCGACAGCGCGCGGGCCGGAGCCGCGCAGCGGCGTGCGCAGCACGGGGTTGAGCCGGTTCCGGTTTCGGTTCAGGCCGCAGCAAACCCGAGAGGACGCGCCGACACAGGGTGCGCCGACACACCTCTCCCTATCTCCCATTCTCCCCTCCGACATCGTTCGTTCCATTGAGGGCGCGACCGCATTGGCCGGAAAACCCGGGTTAAGCACGGCGCATGCGGTCCAGGTCGAAGCGGTACTGCCCGAAGGGGTTGATGTGGGCGTGCAGCAGTGGCGAGGTGCGAGCCAGGTCCTCGTCCGTGATCGCGTGACCCTCCGCGCGGAGCTGGGCGACGACTTCGCCGATGCGCAGCGTGTTCCAGACCACCACGGCGTTGTGCAGGACGGCGAGGCAGGAAAAGGTATTGACCTGGTCCTGGAAGGTGCGGCCGCGCACGGCGCCTTCCTTGCCGAAGAACAGGAAGCGCGACAGCACGTGCGAGCGTTCTCCCTTGTTCAGCTCCCGCCCGATGTGCCGCCGGTAGTCGGCATCGTCGAGGAAGCGAAGCACGAACACCGTTTTCCGGACCCGGCCGATTTCGGCCAAGGCCTGGTGCAGGCTGTTCTGGCGGGCATACGAGCCGAGCCGGTGCAGGATGAGCGAGGGCGAGGCGGTGCGGGCGCGCATGGAGGCGACCAGACGCACGACGCCGTCCCAGGCCGGGCTGATCAGGTGTGTCTTGACCGTGCCTGTGAGGATGGGGTCGAGGCCGGGATAGGCGGCCCCGCGGTCGATCTTGTAGAGCGTCTGGTCACCGAGGTCGGCGATGCGCGGTTCCAAGGAGAAGCCGAGCAGATGCCCGGCCGCCATCACCACCTCCGTCGAACCGTGGGTGTCCGTGTAGAGGACGCGGGGGTCGAGCTCGGTGTCGTGCTCGACCAGGCCGTCGAGAGGGAGAACAAGGCCTCGCGCAGGTGGCACGGGACCGGCTTGCCGTGGAGCTGGAGGTAGTTGTCGAGCGTGTGGCGCATGAGGGTGACGCCGCGATCGGCCAGCAGGGGGCTGTAATCGGCCGAGAGGATGTTGGCCGGCACGTGGAAGCGCATGCCATCGGACGACGCGGTGCTTCCCAGGCCCCAGATTTGGCTGAGCGGCAGCCGCGCGGCGTAGTTGACCAACTCGATCACTGCCGCCTTGAGCGCATCCTCCGTCAGCAGCCAATCGGCAGCTTCGGCGATCTCGTGTGCCGTGGTGCCGGGGGTTGCGGCTGCCATGCGTTCGGGGCCGAGATTACAGCCGCAGGCGAGCAGCGCGGCCAGCACGTTGCGCCGCTTGGGTCCAACGGCCCCGCGTCTGCTTCCAGGCCCGAGCAGGTGGCGCACGAAGTCGGTCTCGTTGTCCACATCGATCAGCACGTCGGCGAGGTCGGCCTTGGGCAGCCGGCGACGGATCAGCTTGCCGAGTGGAGTTTCCGCGGTTCGGGGCGACGCCTCATCCTCCCCGCTGTCGCCCCGCCTTGGCCGGGCGAGCTTGAAGCGGCCCCGCCGCGCGTCGATGGTAACGGCGGCGTTGGCGCCCAGTCTGGCTTCGACTGCTTCCGTCACCGCCTTCAGCTCGCGGTCGAGGCCTGCGACGAACTCGGCCGGGTCGATCGGCAATCCGAGAGCGGCATAGTGGTCCAGGCGCTCGGCCGCCCATGCTGGCTGCGCGATGAGGTAGTTTTCGAAGTCGGCCCAGCGGCGCGATCCCTCGACGGTTACGTCGCCGCTCTTGATGCGCTCGTTGAGGGTGGACAGCAGCGCCACCTCGTAATGTGGCCGGGAGATCGTCCGCTCCTCGCCGGCACCGGCTGCCGGCACAAGGACATGGCGCCGCCATCGTGGCGGCAGAAAGCCCAGCGGCGTGTCGGCGTCTAGCTTGCGGCGGCCGTCTCGGTTGACTTGGCGCAGGTGTTCGACTGCCAGGCCCAATTCCGATCCCGGTGGAAAGCACAAGGGTGCGGTTTCCAGCAACGCGGGCGAATACTGGCGCGTGGCGGCGTGCCAACGCCCGACGAAGCCGAGGTGCGATCCGGGGTCGCCCTCGCGCAAACCCCGGCACCCCTCGACCAGCAGGCTGATCTCCTCGCGCGGGTGGCGTGCATAGATGCGGGCGCGCAGTTCGACATCCGGCACGCCCGGTTCGTCCAGTACGAGGCCACCGAGATCCTCCAGCATGGATACGGCGCGGGTCTTGGCCGCATCCGTCGCATGCAGCAGGTCGGTCCGGTGCTTTCTCGCGCGGTTGTGGACCCGGGTGATCAGCTTGTCCTGCATCTCGACAAGGGCGTCCGCCGCTTCCGCGAAGTCTGCCTCCAACGTACAGAGCAGGATGGCACGCCGTTTCGCCGACTCGAAGCGTCGTAAGCTCCAGGCATCGTAGGCGTACCCCCAGCCAGCAAGCAGCCGCCGCGTTGCGGGGTGGACAGCCTGCAGTGCCGGCCATCGCGCAAGGCCGAGGTTGCCGAGTTCGTTCAGCCGCGTAGTCAGCATAACAAGCGGCGGCCGAGGCGCCCGGCGCTGGAAGCCGAAACGCGTCCAGCCGCGACCGTGTGGAAGCAACTTGGCCGTCGGCCGGCGCGGGCGGGAGCAGGAGTTGATCGAGCTGCTCGCACGCGTCCTTGGTCAGCTCCGCCACGAGGGTCTCGAAGGTGATGGCCAGCGCCCGGTCACGGGCATGCGCCAGCAGGTCGCGGAGCTGAACGGCGAAGCCCAGCGCGTTGCCGGCGCCCCGACACCGGCCCACCTCCTCGCGGTCTGTTCCGTGCAAGGTGAAATAGCGCCGCAAGGTCATCGGTTCGATCGCGGCCGGCAACCGGTAGGAGTGGGTGTCCTCCGGCATGGAGCCGGCTGCGGCCGGAGCTGCCGGCGGCTCCACGGGATCAAGCCTGGCCTATTGCCAGGACCGACGCCGTTTCGACACCGGCCTGCCGCAGCATTTTGCGGACCCCGGACGCCGACAAGCGTTCGCGGGCGGCAATCTGACGCAGGCTCAGTCCCTCGCCCTTGAGGGCAACGACGCGGGCCTGCGCGCCGGGATCGCGCACGGGCCGGCCGAGCCGCTTACCCTTGGCGCGCGCGTTGGCCAGCCCCGCCCTGACCCGTTCGACGATGACGTCGCGCTCGAATTCGGCGAAGGAGCCGATGACGTGGAAGAACAGGCGTCCCATGGGCGTGGTGGTGTCGATCGCCTGGGTGTGACTGATGAAGTCCACGCCGAGGTCGCGGAATTCCTGCAAGGCCGCGATCAGCGCGCCCAGGGAGCGCGCGAAGCGGTCATACTTCCAGACCAGCACGCAGTCGAAGCGGCGCCGGCGCGCATCAGCCATCAGGGCATCGAACTCGGGAGCGCGCTTGCGGCGGCGAACATCACCGCTGGCCTGATCCACGCACTCGCGATGCACCACGAAGCCGCGGCATTTGGCGTAGTCCCGCAGTTCCCGCACCTGCAGCTCTGGGTTCTGGTCGGCAGTGGATACCTTGGCGTAGATCGCTACCCGCAGCGCGCCTTGCCCCATGGCCACCTCCATGCCGGTTGGCTCCGCGCACTATACTCTAGGTTCGTGCACAACCACGGCCACCTCGGAAACAGCCCGGAAATGCTCGGTCCGGCAAGGCCGAACTCAGACGGGTTTAGTGCACAGCATCGACGCGGTGCCGCTCACCCCGGCGCTAACCCTGGTTTTCCGCCCAATGCGGTCGCGCCCTCCATTCCCTTCCCTTTCCTCATGCTGTCAGAGAAGGGCCATCTGTCCGGCTGTTGCCTCGGCGCAGGCCAGTCGCCGCCGTGGCGTGGAAACGGGGCGGACGGAGAGGGTCGAGCAGGGCTTGGTCCAGCCTTCGTCCATGGCGAGGCGGTCAGCGGGGGTGAACCTCGTGGGAGTGAAGTCGCTTGCGGCCAGCGCGGGCTCGCGCAGCGCGTGGACGATGGCGAGGATCACGGCGCACCCCGGTCCAGGACGCAGGCAGCGGGCGCGCACTACGTCCGGATCGGCGCCGGGCACGTCCCAGCCGAACATCGAACCGACGATCATCGCCTCGACCTGCTCCGGCGTAGGCGGCGGGGTGAGCTGGGCGTTGAGCATCTCGGGCAGCAGGTCCGAGACGACCGAGGTAGCCCGCCTCGCCTCGTGTGATCCGGATGGTATGGCCCTCGGGCATCCGGGCGAAGCAGTGGGGCGGCAGCTTGGCGAGCGTCGTCGCCACGCCCTGCGTGGGCATGATCTTTGTCCTTCTATTGGGGAAGTCAGGCAAGGGTGACGGGGGCAAGGACGCGAGGCTCGCCGCGGGATCGGAGCCGCCTGGCGAAGCGGCCGCCGAGACCCAACCCTTGCGCCCCGCGTCCGGACGTGGGGGTGGCTATCGTCCGATCTGGGTTTCTTGCTTTCGGTTTATCCGGCTCTGGCCATCTGCCGGCGTCGTCCGCTCATCGAACTACGGCGGGTCGGCGGTGCTCGGCGTGCTGTCCAGCCGCCGGATGACCTTCTCCAGGCGCGAGGTCCGCAGGATGAGGCTGTTGAACCGCGTCTGCTTCCAGTCGCCGGGGTTATCCTCGCCATCCGCAGCTTTCTGCATGCGGACGCGCATGATCTCGGCAAGCTCCTGGCGATGCAGCCTCAGCGACTCGTTGAGACCGAACGTGAGTATCTCGATCTCCTCGTCGAGCACCAGGAAGGTGGTCATGCTGCCCGCAGCAGCCGGTCGAGCTGCGCTGCCTCCCGGCGCAAGCTCTCCAACTCGGAGGCGCGGGCGTGCGCCTGCCTGACCGCTTCCGCGACATAGGGATCCCAGGCCCGCCGGTCCCAGGAACGGCGATCGGGGGACAACCAGCAGGAACGACTTCGAAGGGCGGCTCGTTCACAGGCGTGATGCATCGCGGCCTCGATCTCCTTGGCGCGGGCGCGGCGGCACGCCGCCCCGGTGGCGATGGCTGTCCGGTCCAGGACGAACCGGGGCACGGACGGCGCCGGAACGCATGTCGTGTCGCCTTCGTCTCTCGAAAATACGGCGTCCATGGTGGTCGCTCCCACCATCGTTGGGACAGTGGCCCGGCGCCTGGAGCACCGGGCCACGCTGGAACATCAGGCAGCCGCCTGCATGGGCGATGTCTGATCTGGCCTCATTAAGCCGACCCTCTCGGCTTCCGGTTCTTCCCCGTCCCGCGGGTCAGATCCCTTCCCGTTGCCGATGAAAGCGGTGTCGTCGGCTTGGCCGTCGTCCAATCCGCCATGCTCAGCAAGTGCCTCGTCATCGCCGTCCCCTTCCGCGTTTTCCCGTTCTGGGGCGATGAATATGCTGGAGGGATTGCGGCGGGCCTCCAGCTCGGCTTCGGTCGGGGCGAAGCGGGCAGCCGGATAGATGAAGGTTCCTTCCCGGAAATGCGCCGCCACGGCCACGCGCGTGTCCTTCACGCGCGCCTGGACCGCGATGGCGTGTTCGGCGGCACACTGCTCCAGGGCGGCGCGGGACAAGGACGGCAGGAACTCGTCGGTGGCCATGTTCGGCAAGTAGGTGTCGGCATCGATCGCGGCGCCGGCGTGACGGGCGCCCATGCCGCTCGCGGAGTGGTTCTCCCGGCACGACAGCACCTCGACCAGCGCCTCGCGCGCGGCGTGGCGCAAGGTGTCGATGTCACGGGTGAGGACGCCGCCCTCGGTCAGGCTCTCGGCGATCCGGGCGAGCGTGTTGCCCCGGTATCCGCGACAGACGCCGCTGAGCACGATGACGTTCTTCCCGCCCAGCGCCAGCACCAGCATGCCGATCAGCTGGTCGTCATCGATCGGCCGCTCGCGCAGCGCCTGGTGCAGGGCGTCGGTGCGCAGGTCGCCCACCATGGCCGCGCCCTTCGCCGTCAGGTCGGGACGCGCCTTGCGGACGGGTTCGGCCTCGCCGTCTTCGGTCCTCGCTCCAAGGCGGGCCGGCGGCATGGTAAAGTGCTGCTCCCGGATGGTGCCGCTGCGCTGCTCGATGGTGAAGGCGGTGAGCACGCCCTCCCCGCCGCGGCCGTAGTGGGGCTGCGCCCCCTTCGGTAGCTTAATGCGGTAGTACTCGTCCACCTCCGCGATGCACCCGCCCTCGGGCATGTTGGCTTCGAGCCACGCCTGCTGCGCCGCGAGGAAGGCATCGACTTGGGTGGTGGAGCGGCTGTCCTCGTCCGCCGGCGCGAACAAATCTTGCTCCCAGACGATGCCGAACGCCTGCGCCTCGTCCTCGCCGAACCTCGCGTCCTTCGCGAGCATGCGCGTCTTGGCGAGGCCGTGGGCGACCTCGCCCCAGGGCGCCTGGTGTCCGCGCTTTGGTTTGTGCTGCTTCCAGACCTCGGTCTGCTCCTCCTTGGTGGCGGCGGCGATCACCCGGAGCTGGCGTGCTTCCGGCAGGTCGTTCTTGGCCATCTGGTCCAGCATCGCCGGGCAGATGTTGGCGAGCAGGCGAGCCTGGGCGATGTTGCGCGGCGTCATGCCGAGCGCCTCGGCGATCGCCGCCTCGTTCCAGCCGGCGGCGGCCAGGGCCTCCATCGAGCGCCACCTGTCCACCTGGCCCATGTCGGCTCGGATGAGGTTCTCCGAGATCGAGCGCATGGGGTCGACGGCCGCGTCCGCCTCCGGCATCACCAGCACCGGGATCTCGGGCAGCTCGGCCACGACGCAGGCCGCCACACGGCGGTGCCCGGCCACGATGACGAGCTTCCTGCCCTTCTCCTTCACGAGCGGCGGCTGCACCAGCCCGATCGACTTGATCGAGGCGAGCATCTGCGCGTCGAGGTAGTCGCCCGCGCTGCAGCGGCGCGGGTTGTTCGGGTTGGCCTTGAGCTTGCGGGGATCGACGGTCCTGAGTTCCATCTGGATGCTCCTGTCTGGGTGTCGCCTTCCATTTCTCTGGAAGACCCTCCCGGCACCGCGGGGCAGGTCCTCCGGCACCATCGCGAGCGGGCGCCCCTGCCCCGCGCAGCGCGCGGCCCGCGCTGGCGGGCTGCGTGTCAGCGGGGCCGGGGCGCTGTAGCCGGCGATGGAGCACAGCGTTGACGGGGGACCCGCCCTGCGAGCCCTTCCTCTCCAACGCTTATGTTGCCGGTTTGTTCTCCTTTACGCAATTTCCATCTCCTCCTCTTCCTCGTCGCAGGACGCGCCGCGCAGCCGGGGCGTGATGCCGTCCAGGTCGTCGGCCCCGGCGTCCGCCCGTTCCGCCGTCTGGGCTAGGCTGTCCTCGAGTGCGGCCATCTCGGCGATTTTCATGGCGAGCTCGCCCGCCAGGGCGAAACCGCCACCCAGCCGCGGCTCGTAGTCAGCGACCCGCCGCGTGTTCTCGATGACCGAGCGGCGGTGCTCGGCCAGCTCCGCGTCGAAGTGGTCGATCGCGTGCTCGAGGCGGGAGACCAGGCCGAGCGCGGTCAGGTCGGCCGAGAACGCGATCTCGGTTCCCTCCCCCGTGCGGTCGAGCATGGCGTCGACTTGCAGCTCCTTGCAGCGCCAGGTCTTGTGCGCCACGGCCGAGACGCGGAAGCCGCCGATACTGGCAAGCACCCAATTGCCCTCCTTCTGCTCCACGTCGAGGTTGCGCAGCAGGTTCAGCAGCGCGCCGCCAGCCTTGGACCGCTCGTCGTAGCTGCGCCCGTCCACCGTCATCGCGAACAGGTCGCCGCGGGTGGGCGTGCGAATGGCGATGTCCCGCTCGATCTCGCCGATCCGGCGCTCGGACGTGGCGATTGCGCGGCGCGCCGCGGCCATCTGGCTGCGCACCGCGTGCTGGTCGTCGAAGTGGGCGGCTTCTTGGCGTTGCAGGCGCGCGATCTCGGCTTCCAGCCCTGCCTTCTGCATCAGGCGCGGGTCGCCGGACGCGATGGCCTTGGCCATGGCGAACTGGCTGACCTGGGAGCCGGCATCCTCGATGCGCCGGATCGAGCGGTCGCCGGACAAGGCGGCGTTGATGAAGCGCTGCTTGCGCTCGTTGTTCTGCCACATGGTAGCGTCGGTGCTGCCCAGCGTGGCGTAGGCGTAGACGCCAATCTCGTCGTTCTGATTGCCCTGGCGCTCGATGCGCCCTTCGCGCTGCTCGATCTGGCTGGGCAGCCACGGTACATCGAGGTGATGCAGCGCCTTGAGGCGCAGCTGGGCGTTCACACCGGTACCCATGGTCTCCGACGAGCCGATCAGCACCGTGACCCGGCCCGCGTTCACGTCGGCGAACAGGCGCTGCTTGGCGGCCGACTTCTTGTGGTCCTGCATGAAGGCAATCTGCCCGGCCGGGACGCCGCGAGCGACCAGTTGGTCCTTGATCCAGCGATAGGCCGAGAAGCCCCGCTTGGCCTCGACGTTGAGCGTGCCGAGGTCGGAAAAGATCATCTGCGCGGCCCCTCGCACCGGGAACGGCGTGCCGTCCGGCCGGAGATAGGTGTTGCAGCGGTTGTCCTCCCAGATCGCGTGGACTCTGGCGATGAGGGCGTTGAGCTTGTTCGCCTCCTCGTCCTGGTAGCCCTCCAGCACGAAGCGGAGGTCAATGGCGGCATGGCGGCCGTCGGTAATCACCGAGAGCAGGATGTCGTCGCCCTTCTCGGGACGGCGGCGGCGGACCTCGATCTGCTTGATGCGCCGCGCCAGCACCCGCTGATACCACTTGAAGGTGCGGCTCGGCTCCGCGGTGACGATCTGCCGCTGCCCGCTCTCGATCCGGGGCAGCTTGAGATAGCCGCGCAAGTCGTGCTTCGAGACCACGTCGGCGAACGAGCGGAACATTGCCATCAGGTCCGCGACGTTCACGAACTCGGCGAAGCGAGTCACCGGCTTGTAGGCGCCGGATGGCTGCAACTCCAACTCGGTCTTGCTGTCGCCGAAAGTCGCCGCCCAGGCATCGAACTCGTGCAGCCCGCGCTCGGCCAGGCCGTCCGGCTGCATGAAGCGTTGCAGCGTGTACATCTCGGCCAAGGTGTTGGTGATCGGCGTCCCTGACGCCATCACCAGAGCGCGACCGGGATTGAGGGTGTCGACGAAGCGCGACTTCACGTAGAGGTCCCACGCCCGCTGCGAGCCGTCCGGCTGCACGCCCTTCAGGTTGGTCATGTTGGTCGCGAAGCTGAGCTTCCTGAACTCCTGCGCCTCATCGACGATCACCTGATCGACGCCGATCTCGGCGATGGTCAGCATGTCGTCCTTGCGGGTAGCGAGGGCTTCCAGCTTGGCCTCCAATTTCTCCTTCATGTTCTCGATGCGCTTGCGGGTGGTCCGGTCGTCGCCGTCCACGCGCTCCAGCAGCTCTGCGTAGGTGGCGACCTGGGCCTCCACCATGCCGCGCTCGAACTCGGCGGGTGCGGCGATGAACTTGAAGGCGCTGTGCGTGATGATGATGCAGTCCCAGTTGGCCGTCGCCGCGCGGGCGAGAAAGCGGGCGCGCTTGCCAGCCACGAAGTTGGTCTCGTCGGCGACCAGGATGCGCGCCGTGGGGTAGAGCTGGAGGAACTCGCGCGAAGCCTGGGCCAGGCAATGGCCGGGGACCACCATCATCGCCTTGGAGATCAGCCCGAGGCGCTTTTGCTCCATGACCGCCGCGGCAAGCGAGAAGGTCTTGCCCGCCCCGACCGCATGCGCCACGTAGGTCGCGCCCGAGGCGATAATGCGCCAGATCGCCCGCTTCTGGTGCTCGTAGAATCGGATCACCGAGCTGGCGCCCCGCAGCTGCAGGTGCGAGCCGTCGAAGTGGCGCGGGACCAGGTTATTGTATGTGTCGTTGTAGATGCGGGTGAGCCGGTCGGTGCGGTCCGGATCGGTCCAGATCCAGGTCTCGAAGGCGGTCTTGATCTTGGCCAGCTTCTCCTTGGCAGCCTCGGTCTCAGCCGCGTTGATCTCCCGATGCTCGCCGTCCTCGTCGCGCCAGGTGTCCCAGATGGTCGGGATCGAGGAGTGCAGCGCGTCGTCCAGCAGCTCGCCGGCGTGGCGGCGCGCGGTGCCCCACTCGGAGGTGGCGGCGGCCTGGCCGGCGAACACGCGCTTGTCCACGCTCCAGGCGGCGATCTCGACCGTATGGCGGATGGTCGTTCCGACGCCGATAACCTGCTCACTGAATAGCTCCACGTCGCCGGCCGGCACCCAGGGTGCGCCGAGGCGGGCGGTGATGTCGGACGGGCTGTAAGCGACAATCAACAATCTCACCGCTGTGTCGCTCCCCGACAATCAAACCGAAACTTAGCGCTTGCCAGCGACAATCAAAGCAAACATCATGTTCCGGTAGCGGTCACAGATTGTCATCCTGATTGACGCGCTCTCTCATCCAGATTGTCGCGCAACAGCGGTGCTTGTATCCTCGGTTAGAGCGCACAGCTCAACCAGCTCCCTAGCGAGGCGGGATGTCCCGCCGCAGGCGCCCGAACCGCGCCCTGCATTCACCGGAGCCTCCAGGCGGCGCAACGTCCGCCGCACCGTGCTAACCGGGGCCGCAGGGTGATCGTCGTCCGGTCTCGCGGCTAAAACGTGTCGCTGCCCGGCGACGTGCGTGTGAGCATGGGTCAATTCCGAGTTTCCCGTGGCGCGCTCGCTCGCTGACGTGTGCGCCCGAGTAGCCGATGGGCCCCATTCGGTAAGGCTCACCGGAATGGTCTGACGGGTAATACCCCTCACTCCGTTGGAAGTGTGTCGTAACCCCCTCCCCTTCCCCCCTCCTTCGCCGCCCAAAATGGAAGAGAATGTGGTTGATGCAGTCTGTCACAGTTGCATTCTATCACGCAGGCTGAGGGGCCATCGTTCTATCAGGCCAGGCTGAGGTCATCGTCCGTCCATGTCCCCAAGCGTCCGAACGCACGAGAGCCTGGCCGGTCTACAAACCTACCGCCGTCGGAGCTGGGCAGCTTGGCGCTTCATAAAAATGCCCGCCTGCACCTCAATGTCCGCCCTCTTAATTAGATGTCCGAACCCGTAGGTGGTCAATGCTTCCAATATAAGTGACTTCATGGAGGCAACGGCGCGACGCTCAGGATCGTCTCTTCTCTCCGCGACTTCCGCAAGCAGCGCCCGCTTCAGGCGGCGTGGAACCTCAATCGTCAGGACCTCGGTCGTGTCGCCCGGTTCGGTCGGTTCCGGCAGGACAGCCTCTGTTACGAACCCTTCCTGCACTAACAGATCAACTTTAGCTTCCGAGCGCCTCGGGGCCAGTCTAAGATCCGGCCTCAGCGAAGCTACCGAAGAGGGCACTTGATCTTCCTCGAGCGCTCCAAGATCAGGCGGTATTAACTTCGTTACCATCTTAGGCCACTTCCCTTGCCGCCGAGGCAATTTCAGCTAATGTGTCGCGCACCTCGGCATAAACCGCTTTCATGTTCGAGGCAGCGCCTCCCTCTGGGTCCTCGAAAATAGGCGGAATTCGGCTGAAGCTGGCCCGCTTAAATGCCGTACGCTCAAAGACCGGAGTCCTGAGTCGCGGGAGGCGCGCGTTCTCGAGCGCTTGCTCGACGACCTTCTCAACCTCTGGACGGAAGCCAGTCGACGCTCGGCTAATCACGATTCGATACGAGATTGCGCGGCGCGCGCTCTTACCGGCCTGGATGACATGGCGCGCAGTGGAATGGCAGCTCTTTAGGTCATCGTTTGACGGCTGGACGGGGATGAGCACAAGATCTGCATAGTGTATTGCGTGTATCATTGCGACGCTCGCGGACCCCTGGAGGTCGCAAATGACCACATCTACGGTATCCGCTAACGACTGGATGATCTCGCCGATCGAGTCCTGGTCGGCCTGCGGAGCAACCACAATCGCGGCCTTTGGCACCTCTGGAGAGCTCCTATCCCACACATTCACCTGCAAAACCAGGAAGGTCATCTCTGCCAGCCCATACCTCTCTGCCCGCTTCCTTGTGGCGATTTGCGAAGAACTCGCTGGAATGTTGCTGGATCAAGTCCGCGTCGACGATTCCGACAGTGTAGCCCTCCAGTGCAAAGTGGACGGCGAGGTTCCGGACAAGGGTTGATTTGCCCGATCCCCCTTTTTGCCCGGCCACGGTCAGAACAGACATTCGATTACCCCCATTCCGCTCGAACACCTGTACGGCAAGCCGCTAGACAGGTCAAGACCCTTAGCGTCCGACCGTTCGAACGCATATATCGGCCTGCCAGGGTGGAGTCTGTGCATCGGGGCACCCGGTCGCGCATACGGAGATCTCCGACAGACCAACGCAATACTTTTGGCTCGCGCCACCGTCGAGGCGCCTGCGCATTCGAGTTCGGTGAAACCGTCGTCCGCCCGCACGGATGGAAGAAACTGTGACCGTACGCGGACGGGCGCGAGCCCTAGAGAGTCCGAGCGTCCGAACGCACGTGAGCGCGAAAGTAAAAACGTACAGGCGCCCGGGCGCCATAACGCACGAACCTACGACGGCTCGACGGCACCGCCGTCCGGGCGTCCGAAGGGTCGGCGCGCCTGTGGCATTATGTTCTAGCTCTGGAGCGCATCACTGGGCCGGAGCCTCTCACTTCGCGCAATCGAGTCGGTCGGCCGTGCGGGAACATTGAGGATGTTACTAGCGGGCCCGCTCGGATACCCGACGCGCGGGCGAGGAACGCGCTCAATGGACGACCGGAGTAGCCGTCCCGGGTGACGCGGACATCAGGGGCGCTTGACGGACCGCGCGGGCAACGGCCACATCGGGTAGCGCTTGGCCGATAAGCACTCCGGCCACCGTCAGCGCCCGAACGAGAGCGTCTCAGCGGGGACGAAGGCAACGGTTGTCCATTGCGATCTCCGGGCGCACGCCGCCTGCGCGATTAGAATTCGATCACTGCCGGGGCGGATCGGTTGGATCTGCGCAAATCGTCACCTGTAGGCCGGGGGGGCACGGGCGCGGCCTTGACGTCATCGAGTTGGAGCCGATCGGCTTCAACCGGCGCAGTGCTGCTACGAAGACGCGCAGTCATACGGCGAGATTGTAACATTCGTGTAGCGGAGGAGAGAAGGGGCGTTCGCTGCAGGAGGAACGGGACGACTGCCGCGTTCACCTGCCTTTTTCCGGCTGACGACCGGTCGAGCATCCTGGCGGAACGGGGCTTGCGCAGGTCGAGCGGGGTGCCGACCGCGGCTGGCGGTCTGAGTGGTCGCGGACCTCAGACACTTGGACAAACGACGAGGCCGTCGGCGGAACGATGGACCGCGAACCTGGCGTTCGCTTCCGGGTTGCCCTCTAGTGATTTGTTGCAGAGCGTTCAACTTAAGGTCTCGTGGGCCGCAAGGCGGAGCGATAGGCACCGAGCGTGGGTCGGCCGCAGCTTCTTGTGGTGCAGGCCGCAGTTCGGGCGCAGAGCGTCTCGAGCCCCGCAGCCGGGGGGCTCCGGCAGGCACAAGGAGCGGGCGGAATCGGATCGTGTCGCCTGTAAGCGGGCCGGCCGGAGCGAGTTCGGCAAAGGGTTCCGACGGTGGCGGCCGATAGGGAGGCGGCCGAGGCGGGCGCAGCACGGTAGGGGAGGGGGTTGCGGCTCGACGATGGTTGTCTCGGCCTTGCTGCACTCCGAGATCGCTGTCCTGCGGATGCGGACGACGACGGATCTCGGAGCATGGACCATCTGCGGGTCGCGGACGCGTCCGTCATGCCGCGCATCACCGGTGGCAAATCAATGCGTCGGCGATCCCGATCCGGCATCGCTGTGCACACTTCGTGGCCTGAGCAGGGTTGCGCGCCTGATGCGGCGTGCTGGCCCGGCCATGTCGCTTGTTACTGATCGCCAGCGCCCATAGACTTTTGCGCATGGACGCCGAGCCCCCCGATTCGCCCCAGCACTTGCACGGCCTGGAGGCGATTCTCGCGGCGCTGGATGCGCATCTGGGCGAGGCCGAGAAGCAGGCCGGGGCACTGCTGAAGGCGGCGCGGCGGCTGCGGCGGGCGGCCCGGGAAGGGGCGGTGGGGAGTTTGGTCGCGGCCATCGCCGCGGCGCAGGAGGAGGCCGGGCGGGCCGGCGAGCCCTTCGCCAGGGCTGCGGCAGCGCTCGAGTACGATGTCGCCGAAGCCTTCGCGAGCGGCACGTGGCTCGACGAACTGGCTGCCGCCGCCGAGGCTGCCGGCGTGGTGCTGGTGCGCCGCGACGGACGGGTGACCGCCTACCCGGTGGCGCTGCGGCTCGACGGACGGGCGCAGGGCGTGCGGCTCGGGCGCCGGCTGGAGAAGCGCATCCGGCCGAGCTTCGTCGCCGCGCAGCTCAAGGCGTTGCAGCAGCGGCCGGAGCGGTTCAACGCCCGCCAGTTCCTCGACCGGCTATTCCTGCTCTACGAGAGCCGCGCGCGCGCCGATGACCCGGCGTGGCGCGCCGCTGGACCCGGCCAAGGGCCGCTGGTGCCGCTCGCGGAGCTGTACGATCAGCTGACCGTGCTGCCCGCCGCGGCCGCCGATTACCCGCAGGCGGAGTTCGTCGCGGACCTGTTGCGGCTGGACCGGCAGCCGGACGCCACGGGCAGCCAGGGGCATCGCTTCGAACTCGGCGGCTCCACCGGGCGCAAGGGCGGCAAGCGGCTGACCGTGTTCGACGAGACCGGCGAGCAGCACGACTACTACGCCATCCGCTTCATCCTGTAGGCGCCGGATGGACGTCCTGATGACCCGGACACTGCCCGTCGCCGAGTGGCTGGCCGTGGTCGAGCGCGAGTATTTGTCGGGGTTCGTGCCGGCGGGCGGCGCTTCGGTGAAGGTCGCCATCCTGGACGACGCGGCCATCGGCACGGCGGCGGACCGGCTCACCGGGCTGGGGCAGGCCTGTGCGATGCTAACGGTGCAGGTGGACGCCGGGCGCACCCGCATCCACATGATACACGAGCTGTTCTTCGCGATCGCCCGGGCGCTGCCCTGGGAGAACCTCGTGCAGCGCTACCTGGAGGGGCTGTTCGGGGCGAACGCCTATCCCTGGCCGCGGCCGGGTGTGGCGATGGGGATGGCGGAGCTGGCGGCCGCCTTCGCCGTGGCGCCCAGCCTGCTTGCCCGGCAGCGGGACCAGTGGCTGACCGCCGATCTGTGGGACGACCGGCGGCTCGCGCAGGATTTTCGCGCGGCGCTGCTGGTCCTGTGCCTCGCGCAGCTCGAGCCCGATGGCGGCGCGAGGGCCATGCCGGTGCTGCAATGGCTGCGCGGCGAGAAGGTGCCGGCGGCACAGCTGCGGGCGGGCGACATTTCGGGCCGCATCGTGCGCACCAACGCGCGCGCCATGCTGGCCGCGCTGTGCCAGTTCGTGCGCAAGGCCGGGGTTGCCGGGATTTTGGTGACGCTGGATGTGCGCCAGCTCGCGCGCGCTGCGGCGGCCGAGGGGGTATTGCGCTACTCGCCGGCGGCGGTGATGGATGCTTACGAGGTGCTGCGCGAGATCATCGACGACGCGGAGCATCTGCCGGGCCTGTTCGCGGTGGTGCTGGCGGATGCGGCGCTGGCCACCGGCGATCCGCGCCGGGCGCTGAGCCAGTACGCGGCGCTGCAGATGCGGGTATGGCCCGACGTGCGGCCCGGCGACCGGCAGAACCCGTTGGCGCCGCTGGTGTGGCTCGCGCCATGACGCTCGAGGCGCGCACGGCGATCGAGGCGCTGCGGGCCGGCGTGCCCAACCGGGCGGCAATCCGCCAGATGGGCACCGAGCAGACCGGCATCGAGCACGCCTTCGAGGCGGCGCTGGCGGCGGCCTGGAGCAAGGCCGCTGGAATCGGACTGGCCGGGGGTTTCGGGGCCGGCAAGTCGCATCTGCTCGGGTATCTGGCCGAGGTGGCGCGCCAGCAGGGCTTCGTGGTCAGCCGGGTGGTGGTCAGCAAGGAGACGCCGCTTTCGCATCCGGGCCACGTGCTCGCGGCAGCCCTGCGGGACGCGGCGCTGCCGGACCGGCTGGGCGACCCGATCGCCGCCTGCGTCGCGAGCCTGCGCGAGCAGCCCGAGGCGCTGGATGCGCTGGAGATCGCGGTCAGCACGCCCGCTTCGGGCTTCGCGCCGGTGTTTGCGGCGTGCCTCTTTTTGCTGCGCCGGGCATCCACCACGCCGGAGATGCAGCGCCGCATCGCGCGGCTCTGGTCCGGCGCCCGCGTGAGCGGTCCTGCTCTCCGCCAGGCGCTCGGCGCGGCCGGGGCTGGCAGGATGTTCCCGCTCAAGGCGATCCCGGCCGCCGAGCTGACGGGGCAGCTCACCCGGTTCGTGCCGATGCTGTTCCGCGCCGCCGGGTATGCCGGCTGGTGCATCCTGTTCGACGAGGTGGAACTGATCGGGCGCTACACGCCGCTGCAGCGCGCGCTCGCTTATGCCTGGCTCGGCGCCTGGCTCGGCCTCGAGGAGGCGCGACGCTGTCCCGGCATCGTCGTGGCGTACGCCATCACCGACGATTTCGCGACGGCGGTCATCGAGGCCCGGCTCGACAGCGAGAAGGTGCCGGAGCGGCTGGCGCTGAAGGGACGCGACGCCGAGGCGGCGCTGGCGCTGGCCGGCATCCGCCACATCGAGCGCACCGTGCAGCAGCACCGGCTGCTGCCGCCCACGCCGGGGGACCTTGCGGCCTGCCACGACAAGGTGCGTCGGCTATACGGCGCCGCGTATGGCTGGGCCGCGCCGCCGCTGCCCGCCGCCGAGCGCACCAGTTCGGGCAGCATGCGGCAATACATCAAGGGGTGGATCACGCAGTGGGACCTGTCCCGGCTGGACGGCAGTGCGGTTCGGCTGATCTCCGGCAGCATCGCGAGCAACTACACCGAGGATGCGAGCCTCGGGGAGCCGGCGGCGATCGAGGACGAGGAGGGGTAGCGGGCCGATGCACATCGCTCCGGTCCAGTGGCGGGCGAGGCTACCCCGTTACCAGCAGGCCGGCATCGCCCGGCTGCTGGCAGCACCCGGCGTGCTGCTGGCCGACGAGATGGGGCTGGGCAAGACGATCCAGGCGATCGGCGCGCTCCGCGTGCTGCTGCGGGACGGCGCGGCCGGGCCGGCGCTGATCGTGGTGCCGGCTGGGCTGGTGCTGCAATGGCGCCGCCAACTGCGCGATTGGGCGCCGGAGCTGAGGCTGTCCACCTGCGTCGGGCCGCCCGAGGATCGCCGTCAGCGCTGGCGGGCGGCGGCGCAGGTGTACCTGACCGGGTTCGATTCGCTGCGTGGCGACCTGGCGCTGCCCGCCCCGTACGGCCCGCGGCGGCGAGTGTGGGAGGTGGTGGTGGCGGACGAGGCGCAGCGGATCAAGAACGCGCATACGGCGATCGCCGCGACCGTGAAGGCGCTGCCCCGCCGCCGCGCGTGGGCGCTGACCGGGACGCCGCTGGAGAACCGCCCGGACGACGCGGTGTCAATCCTCGACTTCGTCGCGCCCGGGCTGTGCGAGCCGGCCGAGATGGTGGCCGGGCTGCGCCGGGCTCTTTCGGTGGTGCAGTTGCGCCGGCGCCGGGCCGACGTGCTGCCCGAACTGCCGCCCAAGACGGTGTTCGAGCTCACGCCGGCGCTGCTGCCCGAGCAGCGCGCCTGTTACGACATCGCGCTGCGCGAGGGGCTGGTGTGGCTGCGCTCGCTGGGATCGGCGATCCGGGTGACGCACGTGCTGGAGCTGATCCTGCGGCTGAAGCAGATCTGCAACGCCTGCCCGCGCACCGGGGTCTCCGCCAAGCTCGACGACCTGCGGCGACGGCTGCACGAGGTGGCCGCTGCCGGCGAGAAGGCGATCGTGTTCACGCAATTCGTCGCCGCCCCCTTCGGCGCCGAGGCCATCGCGCGCGCGGTCGCGCCGCTCGGCCCGCTGCTGCTCACGGGGCGCATGACCACCGCCGCACGGGACGACGCGGTGGCGCAGTTCGCCGCCGACCCGGCTCGGCGCGTGCTGGTGGCGTCGCTGCGCGCCGGCGGCGTCGGGCTGAACCTCACGGCGGCCTCGGTGGTGTTCCACTTCGACCGCTGGTGGAACCCGGCGGTGGAGACCCAGGCCGAGGACCGGGCGCACCGGATCGGGCAGACCCGGCCGGTGCAGGTGTTCGGCTATCTCACCCCGGACAGCATCGAGCAGCGGATTGCGGAGATCCTCGGCGAGAAGCGCGCGCTGTTCGCCGACATCATCGACGGCGTGGCCACCGCCGGCCTGCGCCGGCTCGACCTGCCGACCCTATTGCGCGCGGTCGGCGGCTGAGGTCAGCCGATGCGCCTGCCGGGCCAGCGTACCCTTTGCTGGTTCCACCCTTCGTGCAGGGGAAGAACTCGCATGCGCGCCTGATCTCGGCGGTCGGATCTCTCGGATTGCGAGACTCTGTGGCTCAGAGGTCGAGTTCCCTGCCGCTTGCGGCCGACCCTTCGGGACTGCAGGGGCATAGTGGACTGGTCGCGAAGCTTGCAAGTCGGCTGCCGCGGCCTCTTGTCAGAGGCCGAGTTGCAACCGTACGACGCGGGTCACGGCATCCAAGTCGTCTTTCCCAAGCGTTCCCAACCGCCGCTGCAGGCGGCGCTTGCTGGCAGTTGTGATCTGGTCGGCCATCGCCTTGCGGCGCGCGCCATCGAGCACGATAGTGGCTTCGGCCGGGTAAAGGCGCTCGACCTGGCTGGAAATCGGTACCACCTGAACGCGGTTCAACAGGGCGTTGGCCGTGTCGTTGCTCAGCACCACAGCAGGGCGGGTTTTCTGGATTTCTCCGCCAATCGAGGGGTCGAAGGAAACGAGCCAGACGTCGCCGCGCCGCGGCGCGGGATCAGTGCCCACGACGCGGCTCGTCGGCCACGTCGTGCAGGAGGGCTTCGCTCCAGCCAGCGGCATCTGCTTCGCGGGCTTCGTCGGCGGCCATTGCGGCGTAGCCGCTCGATAGGTCTTGGCCGACGACGTGCGGACGGGCGAGGTCGTTCAAGAAGCGGCTGATGCGGCGACGACCAATGATGCTGTGCAGGCCGTCATAGACCTCGGCGTCGACCGTGATGGTAAGCTTCTTCGGCATCTCTCGCCTCCAATACGTATTGATATACGTCGGGGATCGCCGAAAGCAACTCACGCGCCTCGTCTCGACCGTCCGTCCGAGTTGCCGTTTCTTGGAGGCGACTCAGCGGCGGGCCGCCGCCGCTGAAGGGCTGGTCGCGCCGAGATCATGCGACAAGGCCCGGCAAGGGGCCGTCTGAGTGCGATCGATCCATCATACATCGACCGGACATTACAAGCAGAGCGACAGCCTGGCGCGGGCCTACAGCACGCCGCTGAGCGGGTGGGCCTCAAAGGGGTCGCCGAGCTCGAGGTATTCGTCGAGGACGGCGTAGCTTTTGTGGCGGCCGAGCTGTTTCAGTCGCGTGGGATGGACGCCGCGGTCCATGCCGGTGGTCATGGCGCCGCGCTTGAGGCTGTGGCCGCCGAGGTCGCGGCGATCGAAGCCGGCGGCGGCGGCGCGCGCCTTGACGATCCGCGCGACGGTGCCGGGGTCGATCGCGGCGCTGCCGACGACCGGGCAGGGGAGGGGGGCGGTGCCGCCCTGGCGCCGGGTGGGCGGCAGCCAGATGCGGCGAAACACCGGGCCCTCGGTGATGCCGGCCGCCTCCTGCCAACGCCGCAGCGCCCGTACTGGGCAGAGCAGGGTGGTGCCGTAGGGGATCGCGACCGTGACGAGCTTGCCGGTGCGCTCGCCTTTGGAGCGGGGCAGGGTGAGGCGCAGGCCGCGCTCGCGTGCTTCGAGGTGCTCGACCCGGATCGCAGCCAACTCGGCCCGGCGTAGCGCGCCCACGAAGCCGACCAGCAGCAGCGCCCGGTCGCGCAACCCGGCGAGGTCGTCGGGGATCGGCGCCAGGATCTCGCGCAGGATGGCGGCCGTGGCGGCGAGCTTCTTCGCCGGCGCCTGGCCGCGAGCGGCCGCTTCGCGGTGGATGCCGGCGATGGTCTCGGCCACCTGCGCCTCGGCGGTCGGCACCGGGCAACCGGCGATGAAGTGCAGGTAGCGGATCGCCGCGCGGCGCAGGTCGACGGTGTTGACGCTCATGCCGCGGCCGCGCTCGGCGGCCAGGAAGGCGACCACGTCGGCCGCGCACGCCGGCAGGCAGGGCAGTGCGTGGCGGTCGCACCAGGCGCACCAGGCGCGCACCCCGGCGCGGTAGGCGCGGCGGGTATTGTCTGCTTTGGCCTGGCGGGCATAGGCCTGGGCGGCGACCCGGGCGGTGCCGATGGTGCCGTCATGCTCCGGGATTTTTGCCGACGCCTCGTCATCGAACCACGCCCTGACCAGTGGCGGCGGCTCGCCGACCGGGGCGGCCGTGACGATCCGGGTCGGTGCCAGGAGCTGCGCCGAGGTAAGTTCCTCGATGGGGGAGGGCAGGGAAGGGGCGGCGAGTGGGGTGGCCGGGACGGTCGCGCCGCCGGCTATGGCTTGCGGCGCAGCGTCTGGGGGCCCGTCTGGGGACGTAGGAGTTTGAGTTGCCAGCCCGGCGACGCCGGTCACCGGCCGGCCTCGGTGAGCGCAGGTCGCCAGAGCTCGAGCAGGCGCTCGACCGCGGCGCTCCGGCACGAAGCCGTGCGGTCGTCGTTTTGGCGCGCGCGGCGCTGTCGGACGGCGAGCCGGTGGCGGGCAATGGCGGTGGCGTCGCGGTCCGCGATCTTGCCCTGGGCCACCGCGCGCAGAGCTTTTGGCGGCGCCGCCCATAAATCGGCCGGGTCGAAGTCGCGACGGAGCGCGACGGTCCACCGAGCCAGCGGCAAGTCGGCTGCGGGCCGGGGCCGGCCGGTTCCGGCGGCGGTGATCGCCGGCTGGCGGTTGATGGCGGCGACCGCGGAGCCGGCCAAGGGGGCTGTGGCGTGCGCCGCGGGAATGGCGGCGGGACGGGTGTCGGGTGCGGTCATGGGTGCTCCAGACGGGGCGGTTGCGGCGCGGTGCGGGCGGAATTCGGGGCAATTTACTCTGCGGAGATATGCCCGACAAGCGCACTTATCAGGCATACACACCGGAAAGGCCGCTTATCGGACATCGCTCGACACCCCAGGAAATCGCCAGGAATTGTTTACCGCGCCTTAGTAAGGCTTGCCCCAATCGCCGAATGCCGGCAGAAACGCTGGCGATTGCCGCGGCACGGCGCCGCCGCAAGCTGGCCGGCAAGCCGCAAGCGGAGACAGGTGCATGACGCCGGACGCCATGGACGAGACCGCCGGCCCGGCCGGGCCGCC
>JAABUX010003200.1_pt1 | contig 22011 bp, 19 predicted proteins | sample 5561851 | NCBI WGS metagenome assembly JAABUX01 (sample SAMN10711883, study PRJNA513361) | rock metagenome | isolation source: Antarctica rocks | place: Antarctica: Victoria Land, Richard Nunatak red sandstone | collected 2016-01-03 | reverse complement strand
GGGCGCGCACGACGAGAGCTTCAACGCCTTGTTCTCGACCAGCAGCACCGGCGTCGCGAGTTCCTGGTGGGGCCGGAAGTAGGCGTCGACGAAGGCCGGAGAGCTAACGATCAGCAGGTGGCACCGGCGCAGCAGGGCTCGTTCGACGGCCCGCAGCACGCGCCCTTTCCGTCCCGAATCGACCATCGCCGGGTGGATGTCGAGGCATTCGTAAACGAAGCGCGACTGGGGCGCCGCCAGTCGCCGCACCCGCGCCGCGATCGCCAGCATTTCGAGGTTGCGGGCAAGCACGATGTCGGCCCCGCGAACCGCGTCGCGCAGCCGTTGGGCCAATAGGATGTGCCGCGCCACCGCGCGCGCGCGCTGCCCCAGCTTGGTGTCGAACGTCCGGCCAAGGTCGACGACCGGCAGGCCGGCCATCTCGGCCATCGGCCGCTCGCTCCGGCGGAACCCCATGATCGTCACCGCAGCGTCGCCCGCCTTGAGCATGGCGACCCGGCGACGGATCGCCGGATCGCCGACGTCATGGACGAAATACGCGACCTTGACCGCCATCTCAGAGGCCCCTCTGGGTTGGTTCCATCAGTTACTACGACATCGCACCGATCTAAACTATCCCCTCTATCCACAGCTATCCACAGGCAAAGCGGATGCGGAGACGGTCGCGAGGCGCTAAAGTCCGACCCCACATGAACACCGTCATCACCCCCCTGCTCGGCCTGTCCCAGCGGCTGCCGCCGTCCAACCTGCAGGCGGAGCAGGCGTTGCTGGGCGCATTGCTGGCCAACAACAAGGCGTTCGAGCGAGTCTCTGATTTCCTGGTTCCAGAGCACTTCGCCGACCCGCTGCACGGGCGCATCTACCAGGCGATCAAGCGCCGGGTGGAGCACAACCAACTGGCCGACGCCGTGACCTTGCGGGCGGAGTTCGAGCACTCGGGCGTGCTGGACGAGGTCGGCGGCAACGCCTACCTGGCGCAGTTGCTGACGGCGATGGTGGGCATCATCAACGCCGGCGAGTACGGCCGGGCCATCCACGACACCTGGCTGCGCCGTCAATTGATCGACGTCGGCGAGGAGGTGGTCAACAACGCGTTCGGCGCGGACCCGGAGCTGGCCGGCACGCACCAGGTCGAGGCCGCGGAGCAGCGCCTGTTCGAACTGGCGGATTTGGGCGGCGCCGAAAGCCGCATGGTCCCCTTCGACACGGCGCTCGCGGCGGCCCTGCACAGCGCCGAACGCGCGTTCCACCGCCAGGGCCACGTCAGCGGGCTGTCGACCGGGCTGCGCGACCTCGACAAGAAGATGGGCGGGCTGCACCCCTCCGACCTGATGATCCTGGCCGGCCGGCCCGGCATGGGCAAGACCGCGCTCGCCACCAAGATCGCCTTCGGCGCCGCCCGCGCGCTGCTGGCCGAAGCGCGGTCGGACGATCCCAACAAGGTGCCGAAGGGCTCGGTCGCGATCTTCTCGCTGGAGATGAGCGCCGAGCAGCTCGCCATCCGCCTGCTCGCGGAGGAGGCGCGGGTGTCCGGCGACCGCATCCGCCGGGGCGAAATCGGGCAGAAGGATTTCGATCGCTTCGTGCAGGTATCGCGCGAGATCGCCGGGCTGCCGCTGCACATCGACGACACGCCCGCCATCAGCATGTCCGCCCTGCGCACACGATGCCGGCGCCTGAAGCGCACCAAGGGCCTGAGCCTTGTCGTGGTGGACTACCTGCAACTCATGCGCCCCTCCGCCGGCACCAAGCCCGAAAGCCGCGTGCTGGAAATCAGCCAGATCACCCAGGGGCTGAAGGCGCTGGCCAAGGAGCTGGAGGTGCCGGTGCTGGCGCTGTCCCAGTTGTCGCGCGCGGTCGAGAGCCGGGAGGACAAGCGCCCGCAGTTGTCCGACTTGCGCGAGTCGGGCACGATCGAGCAGGACGCCGACAGCGTGATGTTCGTCTATCGCGACGAGTACTACCTGCAGCAGCGCGCGCCCAAGCAGATGGGGTTCGACTCCGACGACAAGTTCCACACCGCCGTCGAGAAATGGCAGCGCGACATGGACGCCGTGCACAACCGCGCCGAGTTGCTGATCGAGAAGCAGCGGCATGGCCCGACGGGGAAGATCGATTTGTTCTTCGAGGGCGAGTTCACGCGGTTTGCGGATATCGATCTGACGCATTCGGTCGAGTAGGCAAAGGGCTTTGCCCTTTGATCCCACCAAAGGCGATGCCTCTGGACACCGCAATGTAAGGGGTCTGGGGCCGCCGGCCCCAGCGGGTTAAGGGCAGCGCCCTTACCTGTTCGCTTACCTGCGGCGCTAGGCTAAGATCGCTGATCTTTTAGGGAGCGCCCCATGGCCGACATCAACCACCAAATCCTGCTCGCCTCCCGTCCCGACGGCGAGGTCAGCGTCGCCAACTTCCGCATGGTCGAGACGCCGCTGCCGCCGTTGCAGGACGGCCAGGTCCGGGTTCGCAACCACTTCCTCTCGCTCGACCCGTACATGCGCGGCCGCATGAACGACACGAAAAGCTACACCGCGCCGCAGCCGCTGAACGAGGTGATGATCGGCGGCACCGTCGGCGCGGTGGTGGAGTCGAACAACCCGAAATGGTCGGTGGGCGACAAGGTCGTGGCGATATTCGGCTGGCAGGACTACGCCACCACCGACGGCGCGGGGATGCAGAAGGTCGACGACGCGCATATTCCGCTCTCGGCCTATCTCGGCAGCGTCGGCATGCCCGGCGTGACCGCCTGGTACGGCCTAAACCACATTTGCGCGCCGAAGCCAGGCGAGACGGTGTGCGTCAGCGCGGCGAGCGGCGCCGTGGGCAGCGTGGTGGGCCAGCTGGCGAAGGCGAAGGGCTGCCGGGTCGTGGGGATCGCGGGCGGGCCGGACAAGTGTGGCTACGTGACCGGCGAACTCGGGTTCGACGCGTGCGTGGACTACAAGGCGGGCAATCTACGGGCCGACTTGAAGGAGGCGGCGCCGAACGGGATCGACGGCTATTTCGAGAACGTCGGCGGCGAGATCATGGACGCGGTGATGGCGCGGATGAACGCGTTCGGGCGCATGGCGGTCTGCGGCATGATCGCGGGCTACGACGGCCGGCCGATGGCGATGCAGACCCCGAGCCTGATCCTGATCTCGCGGCTCAAGGTCGAGGGCTTCATCGTCTCGGAGCACATGGACCTTTGGCCGGCGGCGTTGCGGGAGCTGGGCGGCATGGTGGCGTCGGGCAAGCTGAAATTCCGCGAGAGCGTGGCGGAGGGGCTGGCGAGCGCGCCCGAGGCGTTCATGGGCCTGCTGAAAGGGCGCAATTTCGGCAAGCAGTTGGTGAAGCTGGTTTGACCGCCGCGTCCGGGTCGGTGGAGCTTGCCATCGACCTGGACGCGATCGCCGCGAATTGGCGGATGCTGGGTGCCCATCACTCCGGCCCGGTGGCCGCCGTCGTCAAGGCGGACGCGTATGGGCTTGGGGCCGCGCGGGTGGCCCCGCATCTGCACGCGCAGGGTTGCCGGCATTTCTTCGTGGCGCATCCGGCGGAGGCGCTGGCGCTGCGGCCGCTGCTGCCCGGCGCGGTGCTGGCGGTCCTGAACGGGCTGTGGCCCGGCGTCGAGCACGACCTCGCGGCGTCCGGCATCGCTCCCGTGCTGGGGTCGCTGGACGAGATCGGCCGCTGGTCCGCCTGCGCCGCCCGGCTCGGCCGCGCCCTGCCGGCGCTGCTGCACGTCGACACCGGCATGAACCGGCTGGGATTGGACGCCGGTGAGGTCGACACGCTCGCGGCCGACCCGGGCCGGCTGTCCGGGATCGACCTGCTGTACGTCATGACGCACCTGGTCTCGGCCGAACTGCCGGACGACGCGGTGAACCACCGGCAGCAGGACCGCTTTGCCTCCGCCTGCGCCCGCCTGCCCCCAGCGCCGCGCAGCCTGGCGAACTCGTCGGGCATGTTCCTGGGACCGGGTTTCGCCTCCGACCTCGCCCGCCCCGGCGCGGCCCTGTATGGCGTCAACCCGACGCCGGAGCGGCCGAACCCGATGCGTCCCGTGGTGCGATTGAGCGCCCGGGTGCTGCAGGTGCGCGCGGTGGAGCCGGGCGAAACCGTCGGCTACAACGGCCAGTGGATGGCCCGTCGCCCCAGCCGCATCGCCACGATCTCGGTCGGATACGCCGATGGCTACCCCCGCGCGCTGTCCAACCGCGCGACGGCGTTCTTTGACGACTGCCCCGTCGCGCTGGTAGGGCGTGTCTCCATGGACCTCTCCACCTTCGACGTGACCGACGCGCCCGGCGTCCGACCCGGCGCGTGGCTCGACCTGATCGGGCCGCATCACGGCGTCGATGCGGTGGCCGGGCAGGCCGGCACCAACGGTTATGAGATCCTGACCTCGCTCGGCGCGCGGTATCCGCGGACCTATCTCGGCGCATGAACCCACTCGACCTGCTGGCCGCCCTCGGGCGCGGCGTGATCGGCGCGTGCCATGCCACGGGCGCGATCGCGGTATTCGCGGGGACCGGCATCTCGCACATCGTGCGCCCGCCTTTCTATGGCCGGATGTTCCTGCGCGCGTTTGTGGAGTTCTCGTATTTCAGCCTGCCGGTCGTGGCGCTGACGGCGATCTTCTCGGGCATGGTGATCGCGCTGCAGTCGTACACCGGCTTCTCCCGTTTCAACGCCGAGAGCGCCATCGCCGGCGTCGTCGCGCTGTCGGTGGTGCGCGAGCTGGGCCCGGTGCTGGCCGGGCTGATGGTGGCCGGCCGCGTCGGCGCGGCGATGGCGGCCGAGCTCGGCACCATGCGCGTGACCGATCAAATCGACGCGCTTGGGACGCTCTCGACCAATCCGATGAAATACCTGGTGGCGCCGCGGCTGCTGGCCGGGACGCTGGCCCTGCCGCTGCTGGTGATGATCGCCGACATCCTGGGGGTGATGGGCGGGTTCATCATCGCAGTGCTCAAGCTGGGGTTCGGCGCGAAGGGCTACCTGGCGGCGACGGCGAACCTGCTCACGACCGTCGATGTCGTGTCGGGCCTGGCGAAGGCGGCGGTGTTCGGCTTCCTGATCGCGCTGATGGGCTGCTTCCACGGCTACAACAGCCGTGGCGGCGCGCAGGGCGTGGGTGCGGCCACGACGGCGGCGGTGGTGGTGGCGTCGATCCTGATCCTGTCGTCCGACTACGTGCTGACCGAGCTGTTCTTCGCCCGATGACGCAGCCCAAGATTCGCGTCCGCGGCTTGTCGAAGGCGTTCGGCGACAAGCGCGTCCTGGACGGCGTGGACCTCGACGTGATGCCGCGCACTTCCATGGTGGTCATCGGCGGCTCCGGCAGCGGCAAGTCGGTGCTGCTGAAGTGCATCCTGGGGCTGATCGAGCCTGATGCCGGGGTCATCGAGATCGACGGGCGCGACGTGCTGACGATGGACCGGCACGAGCGCGAGGCGGTCAACCGGCGCATCGGCATGCTGTTCCAGGCCGGCGCGCTGTTCGACAGCTTGCCGGTGTGGGAGAACGTGGCGTTCGGCCTCCTGGCCCAGGGACGCATGAACCGCGCCGACGCGCAGGCGCGGGCGGGCGAGGTGCTGGCCCAGGTCGGCCTGGCGCCCAGCGTCGGCGACCTCTCCCCGTCCGAGCTGTCCGGCGGCATGCAGAAGCGCGTCGGCCTAGCGCGGGCGATCGCGTCGCAGCCGGACATCCTGTTCTTCGACGAGCCGACGACCGGCCTCGACCCGATCATGGGCGCGGTGATCGACGGGCTGATCGTCGACTGCGTAAAGCGGCTCGGCAGCACGGCGGTGGCGATCACCCACGACATGGCGAGTGCCGCGCGCATCGGCGACCGCGCGGCGATGCTGTTCCAGGGCCGGATCGTATGGGAGGGCCCGGCGCCGGCGCTGCTCGACAGCGGCAACACGGTGGTGGACCAGTTCACCCACGGCCGCCGCGAGGGGCCGATCCAGATGGAATTGCGGAAGTAGCGGCTACGAGGCGCCGTTGCGCCGAATCCGCTCGCGGGCAGCTTGGGCCAGGAAGCCGGACCGGGTGTTTCCCTCGGCGGCGGCGGCACGATCGATGCGGCGCAACAATCCCTCGTCGAGCGTGATGTTGGTGCGAACGGCCCTGCTGGGCGGTTCAACGGGCACCAGCACCGTCGCTACCAGCCGTCCAATTCCATCCAGCCATTTCGGCGATGGAGCATCTGGCGACGACGGCGGCGGCAGCTTCTGTCCCGTCTCGGCCATACCTTCGATGTGCAGCGCAAGCGCCTCGACGGCCGATTCGGCCGCCTCCTGGAGCGTATCCCCAGCGGTGGTGCAGCCGGGCAAATCTGGGAACACGACGCCGTATCCGTCCTCGACGCCGTTGTCGCTGTCCTGAACTAAAAAGGCCGGATAGAATTGCATTGTTTTCTCCTAGATTTTTCGCAGAAGCACACCGCTTTGGCGTTGGATCGAGGCGAGCACACCTTTTTTAATGTCGGCCGACCCATGCACGGGCACAGTCACTAATCCTGGCTTCTCAGGATGCTTGAACTGCTTATGCGATCCCTTCGACCGCGCTTCTGTCCAGCCATTTGCCTCGAGAGCCTTGATGACCTCGCGCGCATTCATACACACATTATACGTATAAATTCGTGCGCTTGGCTATCGGCGTTGTGTCTTTAGCGGATATGAATACCCTATGGCCGTGAACGTTCGCTTTCTGACTCGAAGTCCAGGTTAAGGGCCGCTTGGCAAAATCCACCGCCCGCTACGTCTGCCAATCCTGCGGTGCCGTGACCCCGAAATGGGCCGGGCGCTGCGACGCGTGCGGGGAGTGGAACACGATCGTCGAGGAGCCGGTCGAGTCCGGGCCCAGCGCCGTCGCGAAGGCGAGGCCCGGGACCGCCCGCATCGCCTTCGTCGGCCTGGAAGGCTCGGCGGCGCCCCCGCCCCGCGCCCAGACCGGGATCGCGGAATTGGACCGGGTGCTCGGCGGCGGGCTGGTCGCGGCGTCGGCGGTGCTGGTCGGGGGCGATCCCGGCATCGGCAAATCGACGCTCCTGCTGCAGGCCGCGGCGTCGCTGGCGCGGGCGGGCCGCCGGGTCATCTACATCTCCGGCGAGGAATCGATCGAGCAGGTGCGCCTGCGGGCCCGGCGGCTCGGCCTCGCCGACGCCCGGCTGGAGCTCGCGGCCGCCATCAACGTGCGCGACATCGCCGCCGCCCTGGACGCCGCCAAGGACGCAGCGCTGGTCGTCATCGACTCGATCCAGACCATGTGGCTCGACACCATCGAGTCCGCGCCCGGCAGCGTCGCTCAGGTGCGCGCCTGCAGTTTCGAGCTGATCCGGCTGGCGAAATCGCAGGGGTTCGCCCTTGTGCTGGTCGGCCACGTCACCAAGGACGGCGCAATCGCCGGGCCGCGGGTGCTGGAGCACATGGTCGACGCCGTGCTGTATTTCGAGGGCGACCGCGGCCACCAGTTCCGCATCCTGCGCGGGGTCAAGAACCGCTTCGGCGCCACCGACGAGATCGGCGTGTTCGAGATGACCGATAGCGGCCTGGCGGAGGTCGCCAACCCATCCGCGCTGTTCCTGGCCGAGCGCCGCGGCAACATCGCCGGGTCCGCCGTGTTCGCCGGGCTGGAGGGCACCCGCCCGGTGCTGGTGGAGGTGCAGGCGCTGCTGGCGCCCAACGCCGGCGGCTCGCCCCGGCGTTCAGTGATCGGCTGGGAGCAGGGGCGGCTGGCGATGCTGCTCGCCGTGCTGGAAACCCGCGCCGGGCTGCGGCTGTCGGCCAGCGACGTGTACCTGAATGTGGCCGGCGGCCTGCGCGTGGGCGAGCCGGCAGCGGATTTGGCGGTGGCGGCCGCCCTCGCCTCGGCGGCCACCGAAACCGCGACCGACGCGGGCACCGTGTATTTCGGCGAGGTCGGCCTGTCCGGCGAGGTGCGCCAGGTGGCCCAGGCCGACGCCCGGCTGAAGGAGGCGCAGAAGCTCGGCTTCTCGGCGGCCTGCCTGCCACGCCGGGTGGCACGGGGCGACCGCAAGCTGGCGCCGCCGCCGGGGCTCCGGCTGAACGAAATCGGGCACCTGTCCGACCTGATCGCAGCGTTCACCGGCAAGACGGCGTGAACCAAGGCTTGGCGACTCCGGCCAAGCAGCGGATATAACGCGCATGGACCCGATCGGCGGACCGGCGTGGTGAACTGGGTGGACGTGCTCGTCGTCGCCATCGTCGCCCTCTCCGGCATGATGGGATTCCTGCGCGGGCTGGTGCGCGAGGTGCTGGGCCTCGTCGCCTGGGTCGGCGCCCTGTTCGTCGCCACCACCTTCCTCGGCCAAGCGGAAGGCGCGCTGCGCCGGGTCATCGCCAACCCCGACATCGCCGACCCGGTCGCGTTCGGCGCGCTGTTCCTGGCCGTCCTCATCGTGCTGTCGCTGGTGGCGCGCGCCGTTGGGGGCGCCATTCGCGGCTCCGTGCTGGGCGGGCTCGACCGCACGCTCGGTCTCGTGTTCGGCCTGGCGCGCGGGGCTGTGCTATTGATGGCCGCCTACGTCATCGGTGGCATGCTCGTGCCGGTGGACCGCTGGCCGGAGATGGTGTTGGAAGCGCGCACACTGCCCTCTATCTATTTCGGGTCCGCATGGGCCGCGGAGCGCATCCCACCGAAGTATCGCCCGCATCTGACGCCGCCGCCGGGCCGCACCGCCACGGCGGCGGATCTGCTGCACGCCAATCCGGTCGGCCGGGCCCTCGCGGTCTCGCCGCCCGCGCCCAGGGAGACCGCTCATGCCGTCGCACGATGACGATCATTTCCACGAGGAATGCGGCGTCTTCGGCCTCTGGAGCGTTCCGGACGCCGCCGCCGTCACGGCACTCGGCCTGCACGCCCTGCAGCACCGCGGGCAGGAGGCGACAGGGATCGTCACCTATGACGGGCAGCGCTTCCACCAGCACCGGGGCATGGGCCTGGTCGCCGACAATTTCGGCGACGCGCGGGTCATCGCCTCGCTGCCCGGCGGCAACGCGGTCGGCCACAACCGCTACGCCACCACCGGCGACACCGTGCTGCGCAACGTGCAGCCGCTCTACGCCGACTTCGAGTTCGGCGGCTTCGCGGTCGCGCATAACGGCAACCTCACCAACGCGCTCACCCTGCGCCGCGCCCTGGTGCGCCGCGGCTGCCTGTTCCAGTCGACCACCGACAGCGAGGTGTTCGTCCACCTGATCGCCATCAGCCTGTATTCCACCGTCGTGGACCGGCTGATCGACGCGCTGAAGCAGGTGGTCGGCGCCTACTCGCTGGTCGCGCTGTCCAACGAGGCGCTGATCGGCGTGCGCGATCCGCTGGGCGTGCGCCCGCTGATCCTGGGGCGGATCGGCAACGAGGGCACCGGCGGCTGGGTGCTCGCGTCCGAGACCTGCGCGCTGGACATCGTGGGCGCCGAGTTCGTGCGCGACGTCGACCCCGGCGAGATCGTCGTGATCAACGACAAGGGCGTGCACAGCGTGAAGCCGTTCAGCGCCGAGGCCGGGCGGTTCTGCGTGTTCGAGTACATCTACTTCGCGCGGCCCGACTCGGTCATGGAAGGCATGCCGGTGTACGACGCCCGCAAGCGCATCGGCGAGGAACTGGCCCGCGAGAGCGCCGTCGCCGCCGACGTGATCGTGCCGGTGCCCGATTCCGGCGTGCCCGCCGCGATGGGCTACGCGGCCGAGAGCGGCCTGCCGTTCGAGCTCGGCATCATCCGCAACCACTACGTCGGCCGCACCTTCATCGAGCCGTCGGACAGCATCCGCAACCTCGGCGTGAAGCTGAAGCACTCGGCGAACCGGACGGTGCTGGCGGGCAAGCGGGTCATCCTGGTGGACGACTCGATCGTGCGCGGCACCACCAGCCGCAAGATCGTGGAGATGGTGCGCCAGGCGGGGGCGGCGGAGGTGCACATGCGGATTTCGTCGCCGCCGACCACGCATTCCTGCTTCTACGGCATCGACACGCCGGAGCGCGGCAAGCTGCTGGCCGCCCGGCATGACGTGGCGGAGATGGCCAAGCTGATCGGCGCCGACAGCCTCGCCTTCGTCTCGTTGGACGGGCTGTACCGCGCGCTCGGCAAAACGCGGCGGGCGGAGCCGCGGCCGCAGTACTGCGACGCATGCTTCACCGGCGAATATCCGATCGGCCTGCCGGACCTTCAGAACGACAGCGACCGGCAGCTCAGCCTGCTCGACCACAGTTGAGCCGCGTCGGGCTTGTGACCGGGGCGAGCCGGGGGATCGGCGCGGCCGCGGCGGTGGCCCTCGCGCGCACCGGGGTGCACGTCGTGATCATGGCGCGGACCCAGGGGGGCCTGGAAGAAACGGACGACGCGATTCGCGAGGGCGGCGGGACGGCCACGCTGCTGCCACTCGACCTGGTGGACGGCGCCGCGCTCGACCTGCTGGGACCGAGCCTGTTGGAGCGGTTCGGCCGGCTGGACGTGCTGGTCCACGCCGCGGCGGCGCTGGGGCGGCTGACCCCTGCCCCGCACATCCTGCCGAAAGATTTCGACACCGTGGTCGGGGTGAACCTGGCGGCGGCGTGGCGGCTGATCCGAAGCTGCGGCCCGTTGCTGGCGGTGGCGCCGGCGGGACGCGCGGTGTTCGTGACCGACTCGCTGGCCGATCGCCCCCGCGCCTACTGGGGAGCGTATGGCGCGACCAAGGCGGCGATGCAGCACCTCGTGCTGAGCTGGGCGGAGGAAACGCGGCGGAGCGCGCTGCGGGTCAACCTGTTCGATCCCGGCGTGGTCGGCACGCGCCTGCGGTCCGAAGCGATGCCCGGCGAGGATCGTGCCAAACTCGCGAGACCGGAGGACGTGGCCGATCGGCTCATTGCCCTCTGCGCCACCGACGAAACCCGCCACGGCGAAGTCGCTCGATAGCGGGGACTGGGGCCGCCGGCCCCAGTCGCGAAGCTCGGTCCCTACTCCGCCGGCACCGCTCCCGCCCCCGGCGCCCGCTCCAGCGCGGAATCATGGCTCAGCATCAGCACCGTTACCATCGAGATGAACCCGAACAGGGCCAGGCACAGCAGCCCGCCGGTGTAGCTGCCGGTTTCGTCCTTGATCCAGCCCATCGCGTACGGCCCGGCGAAGCCGGACAGGTTGCCGATGGAGTTGATGACCGCAATGCCGCCCGCCGCCGCCGGGCCGGACAGGAAGGCGGTCGGCAGGGTCCAGATGACCGGCAGGCAGGCGAAGATGCCGAAGCCTGCAATAGACAGCGCGGCCATTTTGAGCGTCGGGTCGGGCAGCGCCGTGGAAATCGCGATGCCGCCCGCGGCGATGGCGAGTGCGAAGGCCGCGTGCCCCTTGCGCTCCTGCTTGCGGTCCGAACGGCGGCCCCAGTAGATGATGGCGAACGTGCCGACGACGTAGGGCAGCGCCGACACCAGCCCCGTCTGGAAGTTGGTCAGCCCGAACGCCTTGACGATCTGCGGCAGGAAGAAGCCCAGGCCGTAGTTGCAGGCGACCGCGCCGAAATAGACCAGCGAGATCGCCAGGACCTTGGGGTGGAAGATGGCTTCGCGGATGCTGTAATGCGCGACAGTCTCGCGGTTGCGGCGCTCGGTCTCGAGCCGATTGATCAGCCACGCCCGCTCGTCCTCGGCCAGCCAATGCGCGCCGGCCGGCCCGTCGGTCAGGTAGAAGAACACCACGACCGACAGGATCAGCGCGGGCGCGGCCTCCAGGATGAACAGCCACTGCCAGCCCTGCATTCCCAGTGCGCCGTCGAAGCCGAGCAGCGCGCTCGACACGGGGGAGCCGATGACGCTCGACAGCGGGATTGCCGCCATGAAGAAGCCGATGATCCGCGCCCGGTAGGCGGCCGGAAACCACAGCGTGATGTAGAAGATGATTCCGGGAAAGAACCCGGCCTCCGCGATGCCGAGCAGCACGCGCACCGCGTAGAAGCTGTAGGGCCCGGTGACAAATGCCATGGTGCCGGACAGCAGGCCCCAGGTCAGCATGATCCGCGCGATCCATTTGCGCGCGCCGAACTTGGCCAGCAACAGGTTGGAGGGCACCTCGAAGAAGAAGTACGCGACGAAGAAGATGCCGGCGCCGAAGCCGTAGGCCGAGGCGGTCAGGCCGAGATCCTTGTTCATCGTCAGCGCGGCGAAGCTGACGTTCACCCGATCGAGGTAGGCGACGAAGTAGCAGAGGATCAGGAATGGCACGAGCCGCTTGGTGACCCGCGCGATCGTACGAGTCTCGATGTCCATGTAGCTCTCCCCCGCCTTCGGCTGCCGTTCGACAGTCCGTTCCGCTGGAATCATGGCTGATCGGGTAGGAATCGGAAAGCGTAAACACTCGCTGCCATCGATTCCGCGGCTAGTCTTCGGCGTAGGGGTTCTTCGTCCCGCGGAACTGGAGCCGCAGCGGGGTGCCGGGCAGGTCGAACGACTCGCGCAGCCCGTTGGACAAATAGCGGCGGTAATCCTCCGGCGTCTGCTCCGAGCGGGTGCCGAACACGATGAAGGTCGGCGGACGCGCCTTGGCCTGGGTGATGTAGCGCAGCTTGAGCCGCCGCCCGTCGACCAGCGGCGCCGCATGCCGCTCCAGCGCCGCTTCGAACCAGCGGTTCAGCTCACCGGTCGCGACCCGCGTGTTCCAGATGTCGTGCGTCTTGCGGACGGCGGGCAGCAGCTTGTCCACGCCGACGCCGGTGGCCGCCGACAAGGTCACGACGGGGATGCCCTTCATCTGCGACAGGCTCGTTTCCAGCCGGTCCGACACGCCCTTGCGCGCGGCGTTGCGGTCCGGCACCGCGTCCCACTTGTTCAACGCGATCACGCAGCCGCGGCCCTCGCGCTCGATGAGCCGGGCGATCTGCAAATCCTGCTCGTGCAGCCCCTCCAGCGCATCGACGCACAGCACCACGATTTCCGCCATCTTGAGCGCCTCGATGCTGGCGCTGACCGACATCTTCTCCAGCGGCGCCTCGATCCGCGCCTTCTTGCGCAGTCCGGCGGTATCGACCAGCTCGATCGGCCCCACCGCGTCATGCAGCCGCACCGCGACCGCATCGCGCGTCAGCCCCGGCTCCGGCCCGGTGATCATGCGCTCCTCGCCGAGCAGCCGGTTCAGCAGGGTGGACTTCCCCGCGTTCGGACGGCCGACGATGGCCAGGTGCAAAGGCGCGTTGTCGGCGTCGTCCGCGAGCTCCGGCGGCAGGCGCTCGGCGATCTCGGTCATCAGATCGGCGATGCCCTCGTTATGCTCCGCCGACAGCGGCAGCGGCTGGCCGAGCCCCAGGCTGTACGCCTCCAGCGCCGCCTGCGACCCGCCGCGTCCCTCCGCCTTGTTCGCCACCAGCAGCACCGGGCGGCCCTGCCGGCGCAACCAGGCGGCGAAATGCGAATCCGCCGGCGTGATCCCGGCGCGGGCGTCGACCACGAACACGATGAGGTCCGCCCCGCTCACCGCCGCCTCGGACGAGCCCCGCATCCGCCCGGCGAGCGTTTCCGGCGCCGCCTCCTCCAGCCCGGCGGTGTCGACCAGGCGCACCATCCGGCCGCGCAGCATGGCGGTTGCGTCCTTGCGATCGCGCGTGACGCCGGGCGTGTCGGCGACCAGGGCATGACGCCGGCCGGCGAGGCGGTTGAACAGCGTGGATTTCCCGACATTGGGACGGCCGGCGATGACGACGACGGGCAGCATGGCTCAGCCGAGCGCCGAGAGGGTGGCGTCGTCGGTGAGAACGAACACCTTGCCCTGCGCCGCGATCGGCGACAGCGAGGCGATGCCGGGCAGGTCCTGCTGGCCCAGGATCGCGCCATTGCCGGGGTTGATCGCCAGCAGCTTTTCGGTCGACCCGGCGACGAACAGGTATTTGTCGGCGAGGAGCGGCCCCGCCCAGAAGATCGGGTCGCGCTGCTTGTCGGGGTTGTCGTAGCGCGGCAAGGCGCTGATCCAGCGGATGCGGCCATCGGCGCGGCCGATCGCGAGCAGTTGCTGATCGAGCGTCAGCACGAACAGCCAGTCCCCGGCGGCCCAGGGCGTGTACTGGCCCGCGACCTCCCGTTCCCACAACCGCCGGCCGGAACGGAGGTCGATGGCCACCAGCAAGCCGCCGATCCCGATGGCGTAGACGACGTTGCCCACGATCACCGGCAGCGCCCGGATCGCCGACAGGTCCGCCAGGCTGGTGCGGCCCCGTGCGGCGGCGAGGCTGTCGCTCCAGGCGAGGCTACCGCTTTCGGCGCGCAGCCCGACCAGGTCGCCGGAGCCGAAGCCGCCGACGAGAATGCCGTCCGCGTAGGCGGGTGCCGGCTCCCCCAGCACGATCGTCGCCGATGCCGTCGCCTGATAGGACCAGACGCGCTTGCCGTCCGCCGTGCTGAGCGCGATCATCCGCTCGTCCAGGGTAGGCAGGAACAGCTTGCCCTCGACCACGGTCGGCGCCGAGCGCGCCGGCGAGTCGAGCGGGACGCGCCACTTGATCGTGCCTTTCGCGGCGTCCAGCGCGAGCGCCTCGCCCCGGCCGGTCGCGGCGTAGATGACCCCGTTGGCGGCGGAAATGCCGCCGCCGATATTGGTGCTGCGGTCCTTCTCGCCCTGCGTCTCGGTTCGCCATAGCCGCGTCCCGGTCTGCACGTCGAAGGCGGCCACCGCGCCATCGGAATCCATCGTGAACACGCTCGACTCGGCCACGATCGGGGCGGCGGTGATCTTGGCCCGGTAGCCGCCAGCCTCGCCGATCCGGCTCGTCCAGATTTTGGCGTAGCCCGCCACGGCCAGGTTGCCGACGGCGTGCGTGGGATTGCCCCCGGGCTGCAGCCAATCGGCATTGCGCACCGGCGGCGGCAGGGTGACGGGCGCGTGGTCGGCCGCATCGGCCTGTAGGCCGCGCGTGCTGGGCAGGATCGCCTCGCGCGTGCCCGGGATCGGTGGTTTCTCCGATTGGAACAGATCGTCGAAACTGCTGCAGCCGGTCATGGCGAGGGTGCCCAACAGGGCGGCGCGACGGGGAATGCTCACCCGTGCGCCTCCCCGTTTTTGAACAAGGTGAGCACGCCATTGGCCCGGCCCCGCACGCCGTCGGGCGCTGCACCGTCGACGGCAAGCTGGGTCAGGATACGCTGGGCGTCGTCGCGATGGCCGAGACGCAGGGCCAGCCAGGCCTGCGCTTCCTGCGCGAGCGGTCGCCAGGGGTTCTCGGGCGCCGTCAGCGTGTCGAGCCGGGCCTGCACCGCCGCCGGGTCCCCGTGGCCGACGCCGTGCTGCGCCCAGAGCAGGTTGGCGAGGTCGCGCAGCAGCCGTGGCGCCGCGTCGTCCCGATTGACCTGGTCCCACAGCGCGTCGGCCGCGGCGGCATCGCCAGCATCGGCGCGCAACGACGCTTCCCGAAGCCGGGCCAGCACCCGATAGCTTTCGGGTGCGGTGGCCGCCACGGCCGCGAAGGCGTCGGCCACGGCCACCCGGTTCGGGCTCGGCCCGATTGGCAGCGCGTCGGCGCTGCGCATGGCGGCCAGGAACGCTCCTGCCGCGGCATCGGCCTTTTTCACCTGCTGGGTGCGCCAGAATTGCCAGCCGCCCGAGGCCAACAGCACGACCACCAACGCCGCCACCAGCACTCCGCCGTAGCGTTTCAGCAGCGCATTGCCGCGCTCCGCCCGCAGGTCTTCCCGCACTTCATCGAAAATATCAGCCACGCTTGCCCCTCGGGAAACCGGCGGACCATAGCGATGAGGGGCCGCCGGGGAAACCCCGCGTTCATCTAAGCCTGCTCAAATGCGCCATGCGCCGCGTTCTCATTCCTTTGGCACTGATGGTTTCGATGGCAGGCTGCGCGGATGCGCTGCTGCCACTAGCCGCAGCTGACGCCGCCAGCGTGGTCGTGTTCGGCCGCGGCATCGCGGATATCGGCGTGTCGGCCGTCACCGGACGGGACTGCTCGATCGTGCGGCTCGACCGGCAACAGACCTACTGCGCCCCGCTGGAACCACCCTACGGCCCCGCCCCGTTCTGCAGCCGCACCTTGGCCGACGTGACCTGCTGGTCCGACCCGGAGCGCTTCGTCGTCCTGCCTCGCCAGGTGGCCGACGGCCCGGCGCTGACCGCCGCCCAGGAAAGCAACCGGCTCGCCCGCTGGCCGAAATCGCTGGGTCTGTACTAAGCCGTCAACTGCGAAAGCTCACCAGCCTCCCGCAGGGCGGTCCCAGCACCTCGTCGTCGCGCATCACCGCCTGTCCGCGCACGATCGTCGCGACCGGCCAACCGGTGACGGACATGCCGGCGAACGGCGTCCAGCCGCACGGCGACACGATCCAGTCGTCCTCGATCGTGCGCCGCCGCCGCATGTCGACCAGGGTGAAGTCGGCGTCGTAGCCGGCGGCCAGCCGTCCCTTGCCGAGCGCTCCGTACACCCGCGCCGGGCCAGCGCACATGAGATCCACCAGCCGGCCGAGTGTCAGCCGGCCGGCATTCACGTGGTCCAGCATGACCGGCACAAGCGTCTGAACGCCCGTCAATCCGGCCGGGACCTCCGGCCAGGGCCTGTGCTTGGCCGCGCGCGGGTGCGGCGCGTGGTCGGACCCGATGGTGTCGACCGTGCCGTCCCGCACCGCCGCCCACGCCGCCTCGTAGTGCGCGCGGCCGCGGATGGGCGGGTTCATCACGCCGAACCCGCCGAGGCGGTCGTACACGTCCGGCGCCCACTGTGTCAGGTGATTGACCAGCACTTCCACCGTCGCGATGTCGCGGTAATCCTGCAAGTACTCCAGTTCCTGCGCGGTCGAGACGTGCAGGATATGCGCGGGCCGCCCGGTCCTGCGGGCCAGCGCCATCAGCCGGCGCGTCCCCAGGAAGGCGCACTCCTCGTCGCGCCATTCCATGTGGCTGGAATACGGGTCGCCCGACTTGAACAGCGCGCGGCGGGCCTGCAGGCGAAACTCGTCCTCGCTGTGGTAGGCGATGCGGCGGCGGCCGGCGCGCATCACCCGTTCCAGGCTCTCGTCGTCCTCGACCATCAGCGTGCCGGTGGAGCTGCCGGCGAACACCTTGACCGCGCACACGCCGGGCAGCGTCTCCAGCACCGGCAGCGCGTCGGTGTTGGTCTTGGTGCCGCCGACATACAGGCCGATGTCGCAGTAGCTGTTCGACCCGGCGTAGCCCTGCTTCCACGCGACCTGCTCGGCGTCGGTGATGGCGGGCGTGGTGTTCGGCATGTCGAACACCGCCGTCAGTCCCCCCATCACGGCGGCGCGGGTGCCGGTGGGGATCGTCTCGACCGCCGGGTCGCCGGGATCGCGCAGATGCACGTGCGGATCGATCAGCCCAGGAAGCACGTGCAGGCCGGCCGCGTCGATCACCTCGTCCGCGGTCGCGCCGGCCGGCGTCCCGAGTGCGGCGATCCGTCCGTCGCGGACGCCGATATCGATGCGCGCCTCGCCCCAGGGCAGCACGCAGTCGCCGCCGCGGATGAGCAGGTCGTAGTGCATGAGCTAGCTCCCCAGTACCTCGAACACGTCGCCGTCGACCGGCCGCGCCTCAATGTGCGCCAGGTGCCACAGGGCGTAGAACAGCAGGGACCAGGCCGCGAAGCCTTCGTGACGGCCGTCGGCATGGCGGAATAGGGACGTGACTTTGTCGGGGGCTGCGATCTCGGCCACGCCCGGTTGCGCCGCCACCAGCGGCCCCAGGCGCGCGCCCTGCGCAGCAATCCAGGCGGCGATCGGGACGGTGAAGCCCTGCTTGGGCGCGAACGGGTTGGCCGCCGGCAGATGATCCGCGAGCCAACGGCGCAGCAGGTACTTGCCGCGTCCGCCGCGCACCTTCAGCCCGTCCGGCAGCCGGAACGACGCCGCCGCTACGCCGGGGTCGAGCAGCGGCGTGCGGCCCTCCACCGCATGCGCCATCAGGCAGCGGTCGAGCTTCAGCAGCAGGTCGTGCGGCAGCCAGTCCGCGACGTCGGTCGCCTGGGCCAGCGCGAGCCGGGTCCGCCCGCCGCCGCTCGCGCGGGCCTCGGCGGCGGCGATGCCGTCCCGCCAGCCGGTGGGGGTGGCCCGCAGCACGTCCAATTTGTCGAACGTGCCGCGCGCGCGCATGACCCGGCCGCCGCCCCACCATGGACGCATGGCGGCGCGATAGCGGCCGTATCCGCCGAACAGTTCGTCGCCGCCCTCGCCGCACAGCACCACCTTCACGTCCTGCTTGGCCCGGCGCGCCAGGAACCAGCTCGGGATGATGGCGTAGTCGGCCGCCGGGTCGTCCATGGCGGCCACGATCTGCGGCAGGTGACGCCACGTCATCGCCTCCGTCACCTCGATCGTCTCGTGCCGGGCGCCGGCGGCCCGGGCGACCACGGCCGCGTGCGCGCGCTCGTCGGCGGCGCCCGGCACGTCGAAGCCGGCGGTGAACGCCAGCACGCCCCCGGCGTTGAGCCGCGCCATCATGACCAGGATGGCGGCGCTGTCGACGCCGCCCGAGAGGAACATCCCATACGGCACGTCGCTGCGCTGGTGGAACTCGACGCTCTGCTCCAGCGCGCGGTCCAGGCGCGCGACGGCGGTGTCCTCGTCGATGTCCTCCGGCCCTCCCTCCGGCAGGGCGGGGATGCGCTGGCGGTCGACGATGTGCCCGTCCACCGCCCGCAGCGTCTCGCCGGGCAGCACGCGCTGGATGCCGGGGAAGATGGTGTCGGCCCCCGTCGTGAACTGCATTTGCAGCAGCTCATCGCGCGCCCCGGGGCGGAGGCCGCGCTTTACCAGCCCGGCCGCGAGCAGCGCCTGCGGCTCGGACGCGAAGGCCAGCCCGCCGGGGATCTGGGCAGTGTACAGCGGCTTGATGCCGAACGGATCGCGCGTGAGCGTCAGGCTGTGGGCCGCGCGGTCATGGATGGCGAGCGCGAACATGCCCCGCAGCGCGCCCGCGTAGGCGCTGCCGTCGCGGCGCCAAAGATGCAGCGGCGGCTCGCAGTCGCTGCCGGTGGCGAACGACGTGGTGGATAGGCCGGCGGTCAGCTCGCGGTAGTTGTAGACCTCGGCGTTGCCCACCAGCGCCGCCGGACCGGCGAACAGCGGCTGGTCGCCGCCGGGCAGGTCGATGATCGCCAGGCGGGTATGGACCAGCGCGGTGCGTCCGACGACGGTGTGCCCGGTGCCTTCGGGGCCGCGGTGCTGCAGCGCCTCCGACAGCGCCGAGAGCACGGCCGAGCCGGGGGGCGGCGCGCCGGGTTCCATCGTCAGGCCGGCGATGCCGCACATCAGGCTTTCTCCACGGTGGCGAGGAAGGCGCGCCAGCGGGCCAGCACGGGTTCGGTGGCGAAGTCGGCGTCATAGCGCGCGCGGCCCGACGCCGCGAGCCGGGCCGCGAGCGGCGCGTGGTCCAGGACCAGCGCCAGGCTTTGGGCGAGCGCCGCCGGGTCGTCGCAGGGGACCAGCAGGCCGTCCTCGCCGGGGGCGATCAGCTCGACCGGCCCGGCGGCGGCGGCGGCCACGACGGGACGGCTGGCGGACCACGCGTCGAGCACGACGTTGCCCAGCGGTTCGAGGCGCGACGGGCAGGCCAGCGCGTCGCAGGCGGCGAGCAGGCCCGAGGGATTCTGCACCCAGCCCGGCAGATGGACCCGGTCGGCCACGCCTTCGCGGCGGGCGAGCCCCGTCAGGGCGTCGCGCTCCGGTCCCTCTCCTGCGATGAGGACGTGAACACCCGGCAGCTTGGCCACGGCGCCGATCAGCACGTCGAATCCCTTGCTGGGATGCAGCCGGCCGAGCGCCAAAACCAATTTCGCGCCGGACGGAAGCTCCGGCCGGGTCGGCCGCGCGTGGGCGAAGGTGGGGGCGAAGTTGGGGGCGAAGTCGGGAGCGAAGTTGGGCAGGTAGTGCGCCCGGGCGGGCGGCCAGCCCTGCTGTCGAACGTAGTCGACGATGCCGCGCGTGTTGCCGACGAGGTGGTCGCAGCGCCGGTAGTAGCCGAGGTCGTAGAATCCACCGAGTCGGCCGACGAGCGCCCAATCCCCCACCGGCGCCAACCGAGCGGCGCGGTTCATCCAGGCGACGGCGACGCGCGGGGCGAACCGCCGCAGCGAGCGCCGTAGCCGCCGCCGTGTCGCGAGGTCCAGGGCGCCGCCGAACCCGAACTGCTCCACGGGCAGGCCGGCGCTGGAGAGCCGGGCGGCGCGGGGCGCGTCGGCGCGGATGAGGGGCAGCACGTCGTCGCCGGCGTCGTGCAACGCCACGCAGAGCCGTTCGAAGAACAGCTCCGCCCCGCCGACCGGCGCGCCGGCCATGATGTGCGCGACTTTCACGCCTCGATCAGCCGCAATGCCGCCTGCCGGGCGGACGCCACCGACAGCGCGTCCATGGGCGCTGCCCCAGGCGTCCCGGCGGCGAGCACCGCGGCGGCGCGTCGCCCGGTCGGCGCATACTCGCTGGCCGGGGTGGGACCGAACAGGCCCAAGGTCGGAGCGCCCGCCGCGGCGGCCATGTGCATCAGGCCGGAATCGTTGCCGATGAACAGGCTGGTCCGCGCCAGGCAGGCCGAGGCTTGCGGGAGGGTGAGCCGGCCTGCGAGGTCGATGACGCCTGGCAGCGCGGCCAGCACCGGCGCTGCCAAGGCGCGCTCGTCCTCACCCGGGCCGGCGAACACCGCCGGGCGCGCGCCTGGACAGGGGCCCGCCTGCAGCGCCTCGAACAACGCCACGAACCGGTCAGGCGGCCAGATTTTACCGGTCCAGTTGGCCGTTGGGCCGAGGCCGATGATTGCGGAACCAGCGGGAAGCAGGGTCGCGGCCATCTCCCGGTCGCTGGCATTCGTCCAGGCGACCGGCAAGGGCGGAGGCGACAGCCCAAGCGTCCCCGCGAGGTGGGTCAACCGGTGCCCGGGCCGGCGACCGCCGCGCATGATCGCCCGGCGGCGGACCGGCAGGAGGAACGTCAGGGCCGATCCGCGCAGATCGACGGCAAGGTCCCAAACCGTGGTGGCGGTCTGCCCCCACAATGTCAGCCAATGCGTGTCGAAGCGGCGTTTATGGACGACCAGGATACGCTCCAGTTGCGGCATGCGCGTGAAGATGCCGGCGGCCACGGGACCGCAGGCGATCGTGACCCGCGCGTCCGGGTGGCGTTGCAGCAAGCTATCCAGCAGCCCCGTCGAGAGAACGGCGTCGCCGATCCGCGTCGCCGAGATGAACAGGATGCGCATGGCCGCGCCCGTCTATCAGCCCCGACGCGTGTTCGCCAGTTGCGGCGGCGGCGCCGCGGGCTTACTCAGCCGGGTATGACGACATCAGTTCGGCTGGCCGGGCGGGCAGTGATCGAGGTGTCCGGGGCGGACAGGGTCTCGTTCCTGCAGGGCCTGGTGTCCAACGACGTGGCAGCGGTCGGGCCAGGCGTTGCGGTCTGGGCGGCGCTGCTGACCCCGCAGGGCAAGTGGCTCGCCGACTTCTTCATGTTCGGCAGCGACGACGCCGTGCTGCTGGACTGCGAAGCCGGGCAGGCCGCCGACATCGCGCGCCGGCTCGGCCGATATCGCCTGCGCGCCAAGGTGGCGATCGCACCCGTCGATCTCGGAGTGTACGCCGTGTGGGCGGGAGAACCGCCTGCTGCGGCCTTCGCGGCGCCCGATCCACGCCTGCCTGACGCCGGCTGGCGGCTGCTGTCCACTACGCCGCTCCCCGTGACGGCCGACGAAGCCGATTATGACCGCCACCGCATCGAGCTCGGACTGCCCGACGGCAGCCGCGACCTGGAGGCGGAAAAGAGCGTCCTGCTGGAAGCAGGCTTTGCGGAGCTCAACGGCATTTCCTGGACAAAAGGCTGCTACATGGGTCAGGAATTGACCGCCCGGACGCGGTATCGCGGCCTGCTGAAGCGTCGCCTCGTGCCGGTCCGCGCGGCGTCCGACCTGCCGGAGCCGGGCGCGCCGGTCCTGGCGTCCGGGGCGGAGGTGGGCGTGCTGCGGTCGCACCGGGGCGAGGTCGGGCTGGTGCTGCTTCGGCTGGACGCGCTGGAGGCCGCGCTGACCTGCGACGGCGCGCCAATCAG
>JAABUX010003199.1_pt1 | contig 22013 bp, 12 predicted proteins | sample 5561851 | NCBI WGS metagenome assembly JAABUX01 (sample SAMN10711883, study PRJNA513361) | rock metagenome | isolation source: Antarctica rocks | place: Antarctica: Victoria Land, Richard Nunatak red sandstone | collected 2016-01-03 | reverse complement strand
ACGGCTCCTAACCTCTTGATCTCTCTAGACGCTAGCGTTGGTAGGGTACGAGTAGTGGAATACTCGGTTGATTCTCCTTTCAGATATCAACAAACAATTGAGTGACTTCGTGTCGCACGACCTGCAGATGGTTGAACGGCGTGCTGGTCCGCTCGTTGAACGTGCGCCGACACGGGCGACAGCGGAACAGCCGGTAGCCCCACGCCGTGACACACCCCAGTTCCCGTGTCGCATCTCCCTGACAGTACGGACAGCTCATCACTCTCTCCTCACCGCATGTCTATATACGGAGAAGAATACCCCGGCGACCGTCTATCCATCAACGCTAATTCTGAAATCTGACGCATCCAGCCCACGAGGGCGTCGGCCGGGAGCGGGCGGCTGAGGTAGTAGCCCTGGGCCACGTCGCAGCCCATCTCTACCAATGCATTCCATGTCGCTCGGTCCTCGATCCCTTCGGCCACCACGCGCAGCCCCAGCGCATGCCCCAGCGCCACCGTCGCGGCCACGATCGCCGCGTCCGTCGCCTCCGTCCCCATCGCCTGCACGAAGCCCTTGTCGATCTTGAGCTCGTCCACCGGCAGCTTCTTGAGATAGGCCAGGCTGGAGTAGCCCGCGCCAAAGTCATCCACCGCCAAGCGCAAGCCCAGCGCCGCCAGGCGCTCCAGCACGTCCATGGTGCGCTCCGTGTCGGCCATCAAGGTGCTCTCCGTCAGCTCCAGACGCAGCCAAGCCGGGGACAGGCCGTGCTCCTGGAGCAGGCCACCGACGCGCGCGGGCAAGGTCGGGTCGTGCAGGTTCCACATGGAGAGGTTGACGGAGACGCTGAGCATGAGGCCAGCGCGCTGCCAGGCACGGCACTGGCGGATGGCCTCCCCCAGCACCCAATCGGTCAACGGGTTGATCAAGCCGATCTGCTCGGCCAGGGGAATGAACTGGTCCGGCGGGATCAGGCCATGGAGGGGATGCGGCCAGCGCACCAGGGCTTCGACGCCAAGGACGCGGCCCGAGGTCAGATCGATCTGGGGCTGGTAGTGCAGCACGAGCGCGCCCTGTTCGATCGCCTCACGCAAAGCGGCGATGCGCGCCAGACGTTCGGGGCTGTGCTGATCCTGCGTGGGAGCGTAGAGAGCCTGGCCGAGCCGGTCGCGCTTGGCGGCGTACATGGCCACGTCGGCGCGGCGGAGGAGGGTCGTGCCGTCCGCACCGTGGGCGGGGGCGAGCGCGATGCCGATGCTGACACCCGCCCTCAGGAGGTGTCCGTCGACGAAGACGGGCCTGTCGAGCGCCACACGGAGGGAGACCGCCACGTGCTGAGCGGCCGTGGCGTCGGCGCCCGGCAAGAGTACCGCGAACTCGTCGCCGCCGAGGCGGGCCACAGTGTCGCCGGCACGGAGAAGGCCGCGCAAGCGGTCGGCGACCTCACGCAGCAAGCCGTCGCCCTGCGCGTGGCCAAGAGTGTCGTTGACCTCCTTGAAGCGATCCAGGTCGAGCAGCAGCAGAGCGAGGGGCCGGGGGGCGTCCGCGGCGTCGCCGAGCGCGGCGGCCAGACGCGCGTGCAAGAGGGTGCGGTTGGGAAGGTCGGTTAGGCTGTCGTGTTGGGCTTGGTGGCGTAACGCCTCCTCGGCCTGCACTCGCGCGGTGACATCCTCGACGTGGTGCATGATGAGGTCGGGCGTGACCGGGACCCACGTCTCGACGATGTTGCGCGGGTCGGGATGCGTGGGCAAAAGCCACTTTCGCTCGCCACGCACGATCGTCCCCTCACGCGCGCAGCGGTCAAGCTGGGCCAGCGCGTCGGGGATGTCGGCAAAAAGCTCTCGCGCCGGTCGGCCCAGACGTGAGCGAAGCCTCCCACTCGTGAGCGTGTCGGTGGCGGCGTTGCAGTCGGAGAAGATCCAATCGGCGCCCTCGCGCCGCCAGGTGAATGTGGGTAAGGGGAAGCCCTGGTACTGCGCGCGAAAGCGCTCCTCGCTCGCGTGCAGCGCCTCCTCCGCGACACGGAGGTCGGTGATGTCGCGAGAAATGCCCACGAGACCGGTGACGTGCCCCTCACGCACGATCGGAACCTTCGAGCTTAGGATCCAACGCGCGCCTTGCCCATGCGCGGATTGATCCTCCAGTGTATTGATCAGGGGCTGCCCGCTGGCCAGGACCTGGCGGTCATCCGCGTACCACAGGCGGGCGAGCGCGTCGGGGAAATAGTCGAAGTCCGTCTTGCCCTCGACCTCCTCGGGCGTACGCGCGCCGAGCAGGTGGGCCTGTGCCTGATTAACACGGACAAAGCGTGCCTCGGCATCCTTGACATAGATAGTGTCGGGCGCCGCGTCCACCACGGTGTGCAAGAGATCGCGCTCGTACAGCAGCGCCCTCTCCGCACGCTTGCGCGCGGTGATATCGATGGCGACGACCAAGCGCGCGGCGTGACCATTGAACTCCAGTCCATGCGCGGTCACCGCCACGTCGATGATCCGCCCGTCCTGACCCCGATGGCGCAATTCTTCAGTGGTCAAAGAGACCGCGTCCATGGACACGCGGGCGATCACGGCGCTCATGCTCTCGGGGAGCAAGAGGTCCATGAGCCGCAGGGCCAGGAACTCGTCGCGGGTGTAGCCGTACTGGTCCACGGCTGCGTCGTTGACCTCCAGGAAGCACAAGGTCGCGACGTCATAGACCCACATCGGTTGCGGATTGTCCCGAAAGAGCAGGCGGAAGCTTTCCTCACGTTGCAGGCTCTCCTGTTGCGCCAGAACGCGGGTGGTGACGTCGTGGTGTCCCACCACCACGCGCCCTGGCCCGGCCCCAACGAAAGGAGCCGCCGTCATGGCAGACCAGCGCTGCTGGGTGGGGGTGTGGCAAGGATACTCGAGAGTGAATGTTTCCTCCTGCCCGCGCAGCACCTCGTCTATCCCCCGCGCGGCGCGTCCCGCCAGATCATCACCCGCCGTCGCCGCGCGCACGCACACGTCGAGGTAGTTCTGGCCAACGAGCGCGGTGGGATCCACCAGCCCGTTCTCGAGACCGAAGCGCCGCCAGGCCGCGTTGACGGCCAGGATCATACCCTCCGTGTCCAGAATCGCGATCTGCTCGGGTAGGGCGTCTAGCGTGGCCAGGGCGAACTGCTCGGACGCGCGCAGGCGCTCCTGAGCCGCCTCAAGCTCGGCGAGAGCGTGGTCGCGCAGGGCTAGGATGTGCTCGCGGTCGCAGGCATGGCGCAGCGCGCGTTCCAGCGCCGCCGCCGTGATCTCGCCCTTGACCAAGTAATCGGCGGCGCCCGCCCACATCGCCGTGCTGTCCAGGTGGGCGTCGCCCTGCCCCGTAAGCAGGATGATAGGGGCGCGGCAGCCTGCGTCCCGCAAGGCGTGCAACAGATCGAGCCCGCTCTCCGCCCCTAAACGATAGTCGATCAGGTAGACGTCGTGACACCCCACGCGTACCGCGGTCAGGCCCGCGTCGAAGGTGCTTACCCAGTCCAGCGTATAGGCGCCCCCTGCGACCTGTGCCAGTAAGTCCCGCGTGAGCACATAGTCGTCTTCGTCGTCCTCGACCAGCAGGACGCGGGTCACCGTCGCACTCATCGCGGCCCTAGTCCGAGCGGCAGCGGTACGACCTCACACCAGGATTGACCCAGGCCGTGCATCACCTCGACCAACGCTCTGACGGTCAGGGGCTTGGAGAGAAAGGAACGGGCCCCCACGTCGTCACGGCGATAGATGTCTTCCGTATGAATCACGGCGGTCAGCACGACGATGGGGATAGAGCAGGGGGCGGGATGGGCTTTGATCGACGCGGGAGTCGCCTGCCCGTCCAGGGGCAGCCTGCTCGACCTGAACAGCCTGCCCCTGGACGGGAGCGCCGTCTCAACGTTGGCGGGACCGTGCGGAAAGAGATGGTCGAGCAGGAAGGCGATAGGTTTGCGCGAGAGGCTCATACGGTGTCGCCTCCTGGTCCCGCCGCGCCACGTGCCAGGAACAGGAGGGCTGCTCCGTGCCCCGGCGTGCTGGTCACAGTGATTGCGCTGAGGTCATGGCGCTCGCCAGATAGCCGGAGCGTCCCGCACGAGATGCGCCGTTGCTCGGTGGCCTGCCCGGCCGTTCCGTGTATCGCAATCATGGAGTTCCCCTGTCTCGTTATGCTGTTTCCCTATCTATACACGGTCTGTCCTGCCTACTCCATCCCCTATTCGGAGGTTCCGTTGGATCCTGCTGAGGTGCCTAAAAGGTGTTCGTTTCGACCGCTCAGCAGCATCTATAGTGGAGCCTCCCGTGTCAAGAGGGGTTACAATAGAGAGCACAAAAAAGTCGGGGGTAGGAGGCTGCGACGGAAGTCACGACGTGCCTGACGCCCAGAGGACTGCTCACTCTCTGCTCTCACCTCGGTAACGCCTTCAGTACGGTGCCCCCCCGACTTTTTTGTGCTCTCACGGTGTAGGCCTAGTGTTACGGAAGCTGTCACCAGCCGCAATCTAGCCTTGGATCAAATCGGAAACCGATCCATGACGCTGTTGTACTCGTCCTGCGCTTCTCCAATGGACAGCCGGGAGTAGATTTCGAGTGATTTCCGACTGGCGTGCCCGGAATACGGTTGGATCAGGGCGTCGTCGACACCCTGTTTCTTGAGCCATGTTAAAAGGAAGTGGCGGAGTTGGTGCGGGGACACGTTGCGCTCCAGGCCGGCTGCCTGCGCATAGCGTTCCAACATGCGTCGCACTCCACGTTCGCTGTACTTCTTCTTCCACGACGACTCGAAGAGATGGGTCGCGTGCTTCTCGCGCAGACGCCCCATGTGCAGGGCCAGCGTCTCCTTAAATGGAGTGGGGAACGGGACGACGCGATCCTTGTTCCCCTTCCCCTGATTGATCCTGATCTGACAACGGTCTAGATCGACATCGGCCAGACGGATGTTGACCAACTCGCTCACGCGGACGCCGGTGTAGAACAATGTTTTGATCAAGACCATATCGCCGAAGTTCCGCGTCTGCCACACGATCTGATAGTAGTGGCGCATCTGTTCCTCGCTCGGCACGTGCGGCAGATGCTTGGGCTCCCGTGGGATCTCAATCTCCAGTTCCTCGCGCAGATGGCGGAAGACTTGCTCGAGATACACGTAGTTGGGGTGCTCACCACGCAGATGTCGGGCCAACTGTTGCGCCTTCTTACGTGCTGGTGTGCGTGGCGACGCTGTCTCTGGCGTCTCGCTCATCCAACCGCCTCCCTCTCTTCTAAGGCCAGGCGTTCGTCCATGTCGAGGCGAAACACGCCGTAGGGGTTGACGTGGGCGTAGATCAAGGGGGTCAGGCCCCGCAGATCCTCCGGTGTCATGCGCTCCATCCACGTGGGCTCCGTTAAGACGCGCTGGATCATGAGCGTATTGATCAGACACAACGCGTTCTGGACCAGTGTCATGCACAGGACAGAGACCTCCTGGTCGTCAAGACGATTGGTGGCAATCTCACCCCCCTTGCCATAGTGGATGAAGTTATTGGCGCTGTTCCAGTTCTCCACGACCTGCAGCCCCTCATGCACTTCACGCCTCACCGACGGGTCGCGTAGATAGGAACAGAGAAAGATGGTCTTGACCACTTTGCCCAGCTCAGCCAATGCGGCGTAGGTCGGATGTTGGACGTTGTTGCGCGTGAAGCGCCGCAGGATGGCCTCGGTATCGGCAGCGCCCACGCGCAGCGCTGTCGCGAACTTGACGAGTTCATCGTATTGCTGGCGGATCACGTCCCAATTGATCGGCCGGGTGAGCACCGGCTGCAGATGCGGGTAGGCCTCCTTCTGACCGGAGACGGGGCGGTAGAGCTTCTGAGCGTGGATGCCTTTCAGGCGTGGCATGAGCTGGAAACCGAGGAGTCTGGTGAACGCAAAGGCAATCTCCGACTGGCCGTGGGAGTCGACAAAGTTCTTCTCGACCGTCATATCGGTGCAGTGCCGCAGCACGCCCTCGATCATGGCCGCCACCTCAGACGAGGAAACCGTCTTGATCTGCGAGTAGATGCAGGCCGACTTCTTCTCGATATGCCAATACACCATGATGCCCGCGCCATGGTGGCGTTGACTGTATTCGGTGCGCAGGTTCTGGTCCCAGGCCCCGAACTTCTTGGAGTCTGACCCACACGTGGTCGTCCCCTCGCCCCACACGTGCGGATTGCGTACCTCAAAAAGGGCGTTGACCACACGTGCGATCGCGTCGCGGACGTGATCCCGCGTGATAAAACGCCGGCGCACGTAGCGCAGGTCAGCATGCTTCTCGTCGTGCTCACCGGCGGCGATGCGCTTGAGGCCGGTGTTCGTCCCCAGTCCATAGAGGCAGAGAAGCAGGCGCCGGCGCAGGGTCACAGGATCAAGCGCCTCACGCGAGGCCACACTGGTGAAGGCACGGGTGAAGTCGACGCGTAGGTCGGCCTCTTTGAGCATGTCAAGCAGGCTGGTCATCGGCCAGCGCCGCCCGATTTCGGCCTTGAGGCGCACGAGGTTCTGCGGCTCAGGCAACGCATCGAGCGGCGACACTTTGATCCAGCCGTTGTCCTTGTTCAGGATCTGCACCCCTGTATTCGTCGGCATCGCACGATCAAGCGTCGCCAGTGCCGTCGTCATCTCGTTCTGCAGATTCGTCACGAAGACATCGGCGTCAAGAGGATGATGGAGTGCCTCATAGTAGGCGGCACGCTGCGCGTCGAAGTCGGCGGGGAGATCCTCGTCGGGGTTCTTGAAGCGGTCGGCGCCCACAACCCATATCTCTTTGCAGCGTAACTTGTCACGCAGGGACTGCAAGACGCAGATTTCATAATTGATGCGATCGACACGCGCCCGCCCCTTGCCGTCTATCCGCATCACGGTATCAGCCCACCCGGGCGGCACGACGCCGTCGATCGGGACATCTTCTGTCGCGGCGAAAAGGCGGTTCTTGCGCGACGCATACGCTTTCAAGAGCGTCAGGGCACGGATGAGGGGACGATGCGCTGTGTTGTTGGAACGGAACTCCAACACGTCGAGGAGGTCAGGGAGCACGCGCCGATAATGAAAGCGGTAGGAGGCGCGGAGATGAGTCTGGACGTGCAGCCGGTAGGCGGGTCCCGTTGACTTGTACTCGCGTACCAAGTCGCGCAGCGTCTGCTCACCAACGACGGGATAGAGAACAGCGCGCACCACACCATCGGGATGTTCGACCGCAGCCTCGGCCAGGTGGTAAAGGAGGTTGGTCTTCCCGCTCACGCGTTTCAGGTCGTCGAGCAATTCCTTCTCGACCTTGCGCTCGGCAGTCGCGCCGATTTTGTGGACCAGGCCGATGAGCAGGTCGATCAGGCCGTCGGTGAGTTCCTGCCCGCGCACGAGGCACAGGGCCGAGACGAGGGTCGCCCGCACCGCGTCCGCATGCGTGCGCAACTCGCTGGGTGGCTCGGCGGCGGCACGCTGCCGATAGGCCTGCACCACGCGGGGCGACAGGCCAGCGAACAGGTCGTGGGGCAGGCCAACCTGACGGGTGCGCCGCAGCTTGTCGATCTGGGTCAGCACGTTGTCCAGGCTGATACGGCCGGAGTCGGCCTTGAGGTCCCCCAATGTCAGTCGTCCAGGGGCGCGTGCCCCCACGCGCTCCTGTTCTACTGCCTCGTCATTCAGCTCCAGCGGTGTGAGCAGCACGTCAATCCGCGTCAGTCCCTCCCTCCCGATGCGCGTGAGCACGCTCTGATACAAGCGCTCTTCGTAGGTGTGCAGGGTCGAGCGGATAAGGCGGTCGACGCGCCCCATCGTCGGTGGCTCGATATGCGCAGCGCGGCATCGTGCATAGAAAGCGGCGGTCACCAGAAGGGCCTCATCGGCTGGATAGAGGGTCCAGTGCTCGGTCAACTCGTCTGTCGTCCACTGCCGCTTCATCACGCCTGTCCTCTCGACGCCCTTTAAGGAGTGCCCAGAAGTGCCGGAGGAGGCACTTCTGGCGTTGCAGTGACTGTAGCTGACGCCTAAGCGCGACGCAAGACTTCTATCCACGAGGCCGAAGTGCAACGTCTATAAATTTAAGAGGCACTTACCTTTTGTGACGAGTGCCTCATCGCACGTACCATTCCCCTCTTTATATAAAGAACTGGTGAGAGACGCTAGATTGCGGCTGGTGACACCTTCCGTAACACTAGGCCCTGTCGCAATGCAGACGGCGGGGCGCAGAAAAACGGTCCCATCCGTGGTTCCGTTGCATTCCGGCTTACGCCAAGCTGCCAAGCTGCTTCAGCACGGCATTGGCCGCCGCTTCGGCAGAGGCCGGGTTCTGTCCCGTAATGAGGTTGCCGTCTATGACGACATTGACGCTTCCCGCGGGGTCAGCGTCGTACTTGGCCCCGGCCAGGCGCAGGCGGTCTTCCAGGAGCCAGGGCGCGTTGCCGGCGAGCGTCGCCCGTGTCTCTTCCTCGTTGCTGAACCCGGTCAGCGCACGGTCCTTGAATAGCCAGGTTCCGTCTGCGCGCTGTGCGGGCAGGAAACTTGCCGGGCCATGACAAACGGCCGCGACGATCTTGTCGGGGGCATCCAGCATAACGGCTAGGACGTCGCCGAAGGTAGGATGCACTGCCAGGTCCTGCATCGGCCCGTGTCCCCCAGGAACGAACACCGCGTCGTAGGAGCTGGCCTGCACGTCTTCCAGCTTCGCCGTCGTTGCCAGCACGGCCTCCATCTGCTTGAGGTACGCCTGTTGGCCGGCGATACTGCCCGCGTCATTGTTGTTGGAGCCGAGCGAGAGGCTGAGGGCATCCACGGTGGGCGTGACGCCGCCAGGGGTTGCGATGGCGACTTTCAGCCCCGCGTCAGTGAAAACCTTGTGCGGCTTGATGAACTCCTCGGCCCAGAACCCCGTAGGGTGCGCTGTCCCGTTCTTCATGGTCCAGGTCTTAGCGCCCGTAAGCACCATCAGTAGTGATTTCATTGCAGTCTCCTCGTGTTGTTCGTGTCGTGTTGTTCGCAAGAACTGGTGATGACTCCATATCTATATCCTGGTTGTAACGCATCAGGAGGGTGCTTTTGTTGGACAATCCTGGAAAGATATTGTATAATCCTCCAAATCGTAACGACGCACATCGCGGCGGTTGATGAGGTAGTAACTCATAGCGCAGCTAGAGGTGAACATGTCGAACCCAAAATTGGCAGAACGAAAGGAGCAAAAGGCACAAGCCAGCAAGGAGGAACTTGTCGATTGTATCGCGCGAGCTATGCGTCAGGACGGGGCGATAGATCCCCTGCAAGGACTTCACTTGCAGCGCAATTCTTCGCCGATGGTGTCGGTCCATGGTCTGTATGGCCCTGCTCTCTGCATGATAGCGCAGGGCAGTAAGGAGGTTCTGGTAGGCGACGACCGCTACCGCTATGACCCCGCCCACTATCTTCTCATCACGGTCGAGCTGCCCGTGGTGAGTTGGGTGCTTGAAGCGAGCAGGGAGCAGCCGTACCTAAGCCTTCATCTGGAACTTGACATGGCCTTGGTCCGCTCGGTTGCAGCCGAAGCTGAACTAGCTCCGCTTCAGGAGCCAGCTCAAATGAAGGCTTTGAGCGAAGGGCCGCTGGATGCGGGCCTGCTGGATGCCGTGGTGCGGCTTGTCAGGCTCCTTGACGCGCGGGGCGACGCCAAAGTTCTCGCGCCGCTCATCACACGGGAGATCATGTACCGTCTGCTCCTGGGAGAGCAGGGCAGCCAGCTTCGCCGGATGGCGGACCAGGGCGGCAACATCCACTATATCGCGCGAGCAGCCAATCAACTGCGACAAAACCTCGCTCAGCCCCTGCGGGTTGAGGATGTTGCAAGGGAGTTAGGGATGAGCGTTTCAAGCTTCCACGCTCACTTCAAGGCCGCCATTGGCCTGAGTCCTCTGCAATTCCAGAAACGGATGCGGCTCCAGGAGGCCCGCCGTTTGATGCTCTATGAAGCACTCGACGCCGCAGGCGCCGGGTACCACGTGGGCTACGACGATGCGACGCACTTCAGCCGGGAATACAAAAGTTTATTTGGCTTACCGCCAAAGAAAGATGTGGAGCGGCTGAGGGAAACGGAGCGCTAACCCAGATAGTGCCTGCCCCAGGGCGTTACCCCCGACTTTTTAGTGCTCTCCTCATTGGGGTGGAAAGAGCGAAGCTGACACGAGGGGCAAAGTAGGTTTATACATGGAGACTCAAGGTTGAGGAGAAAGTGCCGAGAATGGTCAGTATCGGCACTTTCAGGATCAGACACCGGGCACACAAGCGCGGACGAATCGTGATCAAGGTTGCTACAGTGGCGAAATACCACTTCTATCTATCAAGTCGGCACTTTAGCGTCGTAATTTCCACCCAAAAGATCGACGTTGAGCGTCTTCCTATAAGGTTACTTTGCCCCTCGTGTCAGCTTCGCTTTTTCCAGGTCATCATTGGGCTGATTTTCAGCGTCGGCGGAGGCGGGGCCTTACTTGGGAGCCTGCTCGCGCCGTGGATGAGGGCGCACGTCGCCGTGGGACACCTCATCGTCGGTGTGTTGACGATCATGGCGCTGGCCACTGCCCTGCTCGCGTTCGCGCCGTCACCGGCGCTAGCGATGGTCGGCTGGGCCAGCATCTCCCTCATCGGCCCGGTCTACAGCGTTACTGTGCTCTCCTATCGCCTCGGCTTGGTCCCCGACGCCTTGCAGGGGCGCGTGACCAGCGTCTTCCGCCTCCTTAACATGGCCGGGCAGCCCCTGAGCCTCGCCGCCGGTGGTCTGCTCCTCGCCCGCCTGGGGCCGCGCCCCGTGCTGTTTCTCATAGCGACGGGGGGCGTGCTTCCCATCGTCGTAGCCATCAAAGGATTACGGCAGGCCTAGACATCGTCGTCTCACATGCTGTCGTTGCCGTCAGATTGTAGCGCATAACCGTGCCCCAAAGGTTATCCATAGGGCGCGGGACGATCCGGCGCATGGGGGTAAGCCATCATGATGATCGATGCCCACTTCGTCAGAGGAAGGGGGCGGAGCGCGTGACCGATGGGCCTCGATTGTTGATCGTCTTCGTTGTGCGTTGGTCGTCAGCCTCACGCTTAACGGGGACTCTCCCGGGAATGTTGTAGTGACCCCTACATGCAGACGCGGCCGCTGGGCGAGGACGAGCGGCTGGAGGATCGGCGCTACTTCGGGGCCGTCGGCGAAGGCGGGAGTTGGCAGGACGCGCGGGCCGTCATCATGGACCACGCGACGGACCGCGTCGCCTTCCACCGCATCATCATGAGTCCTGGACCCGGTCAGGAGGTGGCCGACGTCCGTGAGTGGACGCGCATGGTGATGGACGATCTTTCGGATAGGCTCGGCCAGGAGCTGCACTGGGTCGCCGTCGTCCACCGCAACACGGACCACGTCCATACGCATGTGCTCCTTGCCGGAGGCGGTGAACGCATCGCCGATCCGGGAGGAGGGCTTCAACCTGTCATCCTGCGCCGCGACCACTACGAGAGATTGCGCGTCGCCGGGGACCACAGCGCGGAGCATCTGCGGGAGGTCAGTCAGGAACGGACGAAGGGGATGCGCCGCATCCTGAGCCGCGAGGAGCGGAGGGCCGCGCGGGCGCGTGAGACGATCAACGCACCCCCCGGCCGGGGGACAGAGAAAGAGCGCGTGGAGGAGGCTCCGCCGGAACGACGGCCCGTGACGGACCTGACCCGCGTGGGCGCCGTGGAGGCGATGCGTCGTCTGACGGACCTCTTCCGACAAGCCGGAGGGACGACGAGCGACCCGACGCTCGACGAGCGCGCGGGGCCGGATCGCTGACCCGCGGCGACAACACGTAGAGGCAACCAGGGAAGGGGGAGACGAGGATGGGGATAGGGCGGAAAACGCGGATAGCGGTCGTGCTGGCGGCCGCCCTGATCGTCGTCGGCGTGAAGACGGGAGCCGGCACGCGGGCCGGGGCGTGGGGACAGGGCGCCGCGCGCACAGCTTATGTGACGCTGGCCTGGCCGGTGGCCATCGGCCTGAGCGACCTGGCCGCGCTCAGGCCAGTGGTGCAGGGGAAGCCGATAAAGGGGACGCACGCCTGGCTTATTCCCTGGCGATTTTGGACGCGGCACGGCGCCGACTGGCGCTACACCCAGTTGCACCGAGGGGGCGGGGCGGCGATTCGCGCGGGTATGACGTACGGCTACGGCGCCCTGGGTCTGCTGCTGTTGCTGGCGCTGACCAAGCCACTGTTCTTCCTCCTGGGGCGCGCGCGGCCGCTCCGCCCGACGGGCGCCGGGGGCACGGCGCGCTGGGCGACCTGGCGCGATCTACTCCGCTACCGTCCCCGGCGCGGACGGGCCAAGGTGATGCTGGGCCGGCTGCAGGGGCGGGTCGTGGCGCTGGTAGGCGAGATGATGTACCTTAACGTGCTCGTCGTAGCCCCGCCCGGCATGGGCAAGACGAGCGGCCTTATCATCCCCAACGTCTTCGCCGAGCAGGGCGGCCGTGCGAAGTCCGGGCGCAGCCTGGTGCTGACGGACCTCAAGGGCGAGCTCGCGCGGAAGACCCTGGCCGCGCGGGCGCGCACCCATCGCTGCCTCGTGCTCGACTTCTATGCCCCGGCCACGTCGGTGGCGTGGAATCCCCTCGCGCACATCCAGAGCGCTGCCGAGATCCGCGAGTTCGTGGAGTGCTGGTTTCGCAACACGGGCGGCACGAGCACGACGGACAAGTATTTCGACAACAGCACCATGCTCTTGATGCAGGCCGGCATCCTGCACCTCAAAGAGGTCCACCGCCGCGATGGCCGGGGGGAGCCCACGCTGAGCGATCTCCAGGCGTTCCTGCAGCAGGGCCTCGACGGTCCGGCCAAGGTGACCCAGGCGCTGCTGGAGAGCCCTTCAGACGCGGCCTACGCGGTCGGGTCCAACTTCCTCGCGATCGCGTCGAGCAACGAGAAGATCATCTCCGGCGTGTTCACCGACCTGCCTAACCGCCTGAGCGTCTTGCAGGACGCGGAGGTGGCCGCGGTCACCTCGGCCGACGAGATCGACTACGCGGCGTTCTGCGATCCGGCAGGGCCGCCTACGGCGCTCTACCTCGCGCTCGACCCGGACCGGGGACAGGTGCTGATCGCCGTCTTTTTCCAGCAGCTCTTTAAGGAACTGGCGCGCGAGGCCAGGGCCCACGGCGGGACGCTCCCGCGCAAGGTCTACTGCTACCTAGACGAGTTCGGCAACTGCGGCACGATCACCAACCTGACGACCGCGATCACGACGCTGCGCGCCGCCGGCGTCGGCTTCATGCTGATCGTGCAGACGCTCGCACAGCTCGCGACGGCGTACGGCAAAGACGGCAAGGAGACGATCATGGCCGGGTGCGCCACGAAGCTGTGCCTGGCCGGGACGAGCGGTGAGGACGCAGCCTACTTCAGCCGGGAGACGGACAAGCAGACGGCAACCTCGGCCAACGCCGGCGAGTCCAAGAAGCTCGGCGCGTTCCGCCCGCAGCACGACAACCTAGGGTACGCCGAGATGGCGACGGAACTGATCAAGCCGGGCGAGATCCGCACCCTCCCGCGCGACGAGATGGTGGTGCTGAGCGGGAACGTGCCGCCGCTGAAGTTGCGCCAGCGCGCCTGGTATCCGTGGCGCTACCGCGACAACTGGTGGATGCACGTGCAGGCATCGATGCGCCTGGGGGCGCCGTGGTACGCGCCGTGGCGCGGGACGCCGTCGACCGGCGCGGGACCGCTGCGTCCCCAGGCGCTGAGCGTCCCCATCCTTCCCTCGACGCGCCCTCTACCCACGACGGACGCGACTTCCTTCGTGGCGCTGGAGGTGGAGACCTTTCCGGCGGAGGGGATGAACGCGGCCGTGGCGACTGCTCCTGCTCCTTCGAGAAGGGAAGATCCGACGCCGGCGAGAGCGTCGCGTCGTGCCGGCCCGCGCGTGGCTGCGAGGGCGACGACCCAGGACGGGGCAGGAGAGAACTCGGTAGACGGGCGTCGCCCGGTTCCGGCGCCACGGCCGCGCTCGAACGCCCCCTCTCCAGCGCGAGAGCGCGGTGCGAACGATAGCCCTGCGCTCCCTTTACTGAGCGCGCCAGCCATGCCGTTGCCGACGAGTCCGTGGGATGATGTTCTTGCGAGCGATGAGAGAGACAACCTCTAGGGCGAGGGGAAGGAGGGACGCACGATGGCCCGCGGAGATAGGGGCTACGACTTGAGCGCACGCGCGGTCGCTAAACAACTCTGGGCGATGGGCGCGGAGCGCTATGAGATAGGGATCAGCAACCAGACGACCGATCGCCTGATCCCACGGGTGTACACCCACGAGCAGGCGCTGCGCGCCGTGGGCTTCCTCCGCGATGAGAACCGCCGGGACTCCAACATCTACGTCCGTCCGTCGGCCGACGAGGGCATGAACGTGGGCCTTGTGCTCGTCGACGACCTCTCCCTCGACCGTATCGCGCAGATGCACCACGAGGGTCTGGGGGCGGCCGCGGTCACGGAGACGAGCCCTGGCAACTACCAGGCATGGGTGCGCCTTGCGGATCGTCCGATCACGGCGGACCTGGCCACGGCAGCGGCGCGCGCGTTGATGGAGCGCTACGGCGGCGATCCCGCCAGCGCCGACTACCGGCACTATGGACGGCTGGCCGGGTACACCAACCGCAAGCCCACGCGGGCGCAGCCGAACGGCCTACACCCCTTCGTACGACTGCACGAGAGCACTGGGAGACCGGCGGGCCGGGCCGACGAGCTCCTCAACGCGGCCGCTGAGCGTCTACGAACGCGGCAGACTCAGGCCCAGGAGCGCGCCGCCGAGGACGCCCGCCTACGAGCGCGGCTGGAGGGACCGCAAGACCCAGCCCGCGCCGCCTTTCCCCACCCCGTCCAGGGGGGAGCGTTGATCGACGCGTCGCGCCTAGGGGCGGAGTATCGGCAGCACGCCGCGCGCCTGATCGCGCGTTATCCACTGGCTGACATGAGCCGCCTGGACTACACGGTGCTGCGAGACTTAGCGATCCGTCATCCAGGCGCGAGTATGCATGACCTGGGGCAGGCCCTGCGGAGCGGCAGCCCTAACGTCCACGACCGCAAGACCAACGAGCGCTGGCTCGACCGGTATGTGGAGAAGACGGTCGCGGCCGTCAACTTCGACCCGGTCGTACGCGAGGCACGGCAGGAGCCCGAACGGCGAGACGACGGCCGTCGCGGGCGCTAGGGAGTAGCGCCTGTTGTACTAAACCAAGAAGCTACACAAGAGCACGCCTCGTCAATGGAAGGGAGATTTCCAGCACTCGTGATACTGAGAAAACAGCAAGGAGAACGAATGGTGGCCATTTGATCTATTGATGTGCTGTAGCCCATTTTCGCTCGAATCGTTGTAGACAGCCTAGACTGCGCGAAACTTTTGTTGTCTAATCCCACTTTGACCTAGTGTTTCCCAATCATCCCACTCCTGACGGAGTGGATGGTTCAGTAGACGCCTCGCCACGGTCGACTGGTTCTGCGCCATTCTCGGTGAAGCCCGTTGGGGGCTTGAGCAACTATATATTGGGTAAAGACGCCTTTGGATACTCTGTGTTGCGCTATAGCTTGCAGATGCGGGGAGCTATCCTGACCTCTTTTATCTCTCGATAATGATCGACCTCTAGAGCCTCTGCAGGCGCGAGAACGACGCTCAAACCACAGGTTTTCGATCATTTTGGCTTCACCGAGAATGGCGCAGAACTGGTCGACTTGACACATAGCGTCTACGACCGTGAGACGCTATTGGCGACTGGCATGCCCTGTTCAGGGCTTATTGACACCTGAAACTGGTCTGATCGGCGGCTCAGAGCACGCGTTTTCGTCTCACGCGGACAGCACATATGAGTCAAGTCAATAACGGCGAGGTGTGGTTCAGTAAAGCTACTATGCACTTCTGACTCAACTTGCGCCACTGTTAGTACTTTCCCAAAACGGAGTCGTTGCTTTACGGCCTATCGCCTTCTTCGTTGGTTCCCCCCAAAAGAAGATCTCTTCGTGGAAGTAATACAGTACCCACTCTTCGTCTAGTGGGCTCACGATCACATCGTCATTTGTGTCAAACGTTAGGTTCACCCGGTTGCGACAGAAAACGCCCCATTTTAAGCAGAATGTCGTACGGTGGTCCCGAAGGGTCAACAACACATGCCGTTCCGAATCCGCTTCCCGTGCCTCCAACCATGGCGTGACAACGTCATTATGGTTATCACTCAGTAGTTCGACACTAGAAAAATAGTGTTCGGATAGCATACGATCGATGACCAAGCTGCTGTAATCTATCAGGACTTCATAAATAGCACTACTCTTCCCAGGCGCTACTTGTTGAACATTACGCACGACATCCTCAACCCATCTGCCTGGCTTGTGCGTGAGTCCAACAAAATCAGCGTCCGTCAGGACAAACAAATCACGAACATGTCTTGCCACAAGGCTGCGCTCCAGTCATACACCTACGGTTCGATCGGTATAATTGGCTCGGCAGGTTCCCATACGTTTCCACTTGGGCGACCAGCGGCTGGCCCGGCTTGCGACCGGGGAAAGTAATTATGACCATAGTCCCCCTCGGCGTTTCTCCAGTTTAGATGATCTGAGTCGATGCGCCAGTACACTTGTCCATCTGCTGATTCTTGTCCGAGTAAGGTTCCATTTTGGGGATCATAAAGGCTTCGCGAATTCGGGCCTACATCACCCGCCTTTTGCTGAGTGGTGCGTAGGGCGTTGTCGAAACCACTTTGTCCCACATATGAGGTGTTGGTACCTCCTCGCAGCGCCAAACGATGATCATTCAGATCAGTTGGATCGACAAATCCTCTCTGATCCGGTCCATAGTATCGAACCATTCCAGCAGCAGCAGCTGGTCCGTACTTTCCTGAAAGGTAGTCAAATGAGCAATAGTCAACGTTGGTGCCAAACAGGCCTGCGAACCTTGTATAGTTCCCATTAGTCCAGGAGTCGAGCGTGCCCGACAGCGCCTCTGCCTCTCTATATCCAGCTGAGGCCAGTGCCGTGGTGGTGCCATTTGCATGGCCCGTAATAGCATAGTCTTTGATCTCTCCCACATTGCAAACCGTGTCGCCGATGGCAGAAAACAAGCGGCCTAGCCCATCTCCTGAGGCTCCATTACAGGCTTGCCCACTCGGATCCACGCTGTTTAGCGGATCATTGCCGGTGTAGGCATACGCCAGTCCTGTCTTGTTCACCAGAGGATCGACTGAGAGGAACTGCGCCGTGGCGGGATCGTAGTAGCGGGCGCGCAAGTACTGCAAGTCTGTCGCGGCGTCAGTGTATTGCCCCGCGAAGCCGAAGGGCGTGGTCGTGGCTCCTGTATGGGCCGTGACGTTCCCATAGGGGTCGTAGGCGGACGCAGCAACCGTGGCTCCCTTCGCGTCGAGCAGCGCGCGCGTGGAGCCGAGTTGGTCGTGCAGGTAGTACAGCACCGTGCCATTGCCTGCGACCTGTTCAAGGGGCAAACCGTCAGATCCAGTCACGTAGCGCGTGGCACCGTCCTGGAGCAGGATCGGCAGGCTGCTCGTGGTGTCCCACGTCTCGGCCGTCGTGGTCGTGCCCTGTGTGGTGGTGACAGCCGTGCTCTGACGCAGTCCATCGCCATCATAGGCGTAGGCAGTCGTCGTCAGCCCGGTCGTGGTCGAGATCGCTGTGCTGGTCAGGCGGTCGGCTTGGTCGTAGCCGTACGCGGTCGTGGCTCCGCTCACGGCGTCGGTTTGGCTCGTGCGGTCCCCGTCGCCGTTGTACGCGACGGTCGCATCTTGGGTGGTCGCGCCGTTGGAGACCACGCTCAGGCTGGCCACGGCGTGCGCCACGTCGTACGTCAGCGTGCGCGTCGCCGGTCCGCTTGGGTCGATGATCTGGCTGATCTCGTGCGCTCCGTTGACGCTCCAGGTCGTGGTGAGGGGCATGGAGCCGACGCCGTCGCCCGTGAGCTGGTCCAGCGCGCTGTAGCCGTAGGTGTGGAGTGCGCCGGCCAGTGTATCCGTGCTCGTGATGACCTGGCTCGCCAGGTCACGCCCATATCCATAGGCCTGGAGCATACTGTTCCCTTGCATGTCCGTAATGCTGGTGAGTTGGTCAGCCGCGTTGTAGCCCTCGACCACGCTCGTCGTGTTGGGCAGCGTCTCGGTGATGAGGTTGCTGTCCCCGTCGTAGCCGAACGTCGTCGTGTGGCCAAAACCGTCGTCCACGCTGTTCAGGCGGTTGAGCGTGTCGTAGGTGCGCGTGACCACGGAGCTGTCGGGGTAGGTGAGCGTGGTCACGTTCCCCACGACGTCGTAGCCGTAACTCAGCACTCGCCCCCCGCCGTTGGTGACCATGATGGGGCGGTCGAGCGCATCGTACAGGGAGGTGGTCGTGCTCGTCCCGTCGGTCATGGTCCGGCGCTGGCCCGTCGCCGTGTAGGTGTAGGCCACATTCGGCGTCGTCCCGTCGCTGTAGGTGATGCTTGTCAACTCGTTGGCGGCATCATGGGCGTAGGTAGTGGTGCTGCCCAACGGATTGGTCAGCGTAGTCTTGTTGCCCGCGAGGTCGTAGGTGGAGACCGTGGTGCGCGTGAGCGGGTCAGTTATGATGATGACCCGATTCATCAGGTCGTAGCCGTAGACGGTGTTGCGGCCCAAGGCGTCGGTCAGCGTGATCACGTTACCGTCCGCGTCGTAGGCCGTGCGCAGGGTGCTTCCGTCGGCCTGCCGCATCCCCGTCCTCTCGTTGATGGCGTTGTAGCTGGCGACGGTCTGGCGGCCGAGTGCGTCGGTCGTCGTGATCACGTTGCCGTCCGCGTCGAATTGGTAGGTGGTGGTGGCCCCACGCGGGTCAGTCATGCTGGTCAGCCGGTTGACCAGGTCGTAGCCGGAGACCGTGGTGCGGCCCAGCGCGTTCGTCTTGGCGATGGCATTGCCGTCGGCATCATACTGCGTGAGGAGCACCCCCTGATCGGGCCGCACGACCTTGGTCAGTTCGTTATCCGCGTTGTAGATGTGACGCGTGGTACGCCCATTGGCATCCGTCGTGGCCCGCGTGTTACCCGCCGGGTCGTAGTCCAGGACGGTCGCGCCGCTCAGGGGGTTGGTCGTCGTGATGAGCCGATCCGCGGCGTCGTACCGGTACGTCGTGCTGCGGTTCAGGGCGTCGGCCAGCGCGATGCGGTTGCCCGCGAGATCGTCGGTGTAGACGGTGGTGCGCCCCAACGGGTCGACCACGCTCGTCCGATGGCCGAGCGAGTCATACGCATACCTCGTGGTGTGCGAGAGCGGGTCGGTCTTGGCGATGACATGTCCGTCGGCATCATACTGGGTCTGATCGATCCCGCTGTCGGCATGCTGCACGCGGATCCGCTCGTTGGCGGCGTCGTAGCCATAGACCGTCTGATGCCCCAGCCGGTCAGTCGTGGTGATGACGTTACTGGCCGGGTCATACTGCGTGATCGTGGCGTGGTTGAGCGGGTCAGTGACGGATGAGACGCGGTTAAGCGCGTCGTAGGCTGTGGTGGTACCGTGCCCAAGGGCGTCGGTCTGGGTGATGACGTTGCCCGCTGGGTCGTAGCCCGTGGACAGGGTCGGGCCATCGGGCCGCGTGATGCTGGTGCGGTGGTTGTTGCCGTCGTAGCCGTAGACCGTCTGCCGGCCGAGCGGGTCGGTCGCCGTGATCAGGTTCTGGTTGGCGTCATACTGATCGGTGGTGACGCGCCCGAGGGCGTCGGTGATGGCCGTCGTGTCCCCGAAGGCATCGTTGGTCATCGTCGTGGTATAGCTGATGGGGTTAGCACCGGGCGCATTGCCGCGTGGGTCAACCATGCTGATCTTGCGGCCGATCAGGTCGTAGCCGTAGGAGGTGGTATCCCCTGCAGGGTCGCTCACGCCGGTGAGGTTGCCGTAGGCGTTGTAGGTGTAGTGCGACGTATGGCCGTTCGGGTCCGTCTTGGCGACCACATCACCGGGATGCGCTAGGTCGTAGGTCAACCTCGTGAGCGCGGTCTGACCGGTCTGCGTAAGCGGACGCGCCGACGCGAGCAGGTTGCCGCTCGCGTCGTAGGTCATGACGGTGGTCATGCCGAGCGGGTCAGTGATGGCCGTGGTGTCGTTGAGCACGTCGTAGGTGTACCTGGTCGTCCGTCTGAGGGCGTCCGTGTGGCTTAGGAGGTTGCCCCGCGCATCGTAGGTGTTGTAGGACGTGTGCCCGTTGGGATCAGTCACCGAGGCGACGCCGAGCGTGGCCGGATCGTAGGTGTACTGCCAGGTCGTGACCTGCGGCGTCCCATAGCCTTCTATTTTAGAAAGCAGTTCATTGTTCACATACTGCTCGACGGTGACATTGCCGTCGGGGTCGGTTTCCGTGGTCGTCTGCGAACCATCGGCGTTCGTGGTATAGGTCATCGTGCCTACCGCCCCGAGTGGGTCGGTCACAGAGGTGATGCGTCCCAGACCGTCATAGGCCATGGTGAGCGTCTTGCCGCGTGAGTCCGTGATTGTGGTAAGCAGGTGTGTGCTAGGATCGTAGCCGAAGCGCGTGACGCCGCCACCAACATCGGTGACGGCAGTCAGGTTGCCCGAGGCATCGTAGTTGTAAGAAACGGTGCGGCTGATCGGGTCGCTCACAGTGGCGATACGCCCTGCGGCGTTGTACGAGACCGTTAAAGACCGGCCCGCCGGATCGGTGATTGTTATCAGGCGCCCGTTGTTATCGTAGCGGAACGTCGTGGCATATCCGTTGCGGTCGGTTTGCGCAATCAGATGACCAACTGTACTTGTAGTTGGTGCAATGAAGGCCAGCTTCTGCTGATCCTTGTCGCGCGTGAGCGTAAGTGTTCCAACCGTATCTGTGACAAGGGTCGCCAACACATGGCTCGGCGCCATGTACCCACCTGCCCTATCAGGAGTAAACGTTACGCTGCTGCCGTTGCCCTCGGTGGCCGTCACCACACCACTTGCGTCGGTGGAGAGGTAGTCGTTGCTGTAGCTGCTGGTCCAGCCATAGCCGATGGGGCCGTCCTGAGAGGCCAAAAGCGAGTTGTAGGTGCGGCTGAATTGGAGAGGCAAGCCATGTCCCGGTATAGAGAGGTCTCTGAACGTGTCGTAGAAGTCCCCCGTAGCGCAATTGACCGGGTCGGCCTTATTGGAGACAAGAGCAGTGTTGCACGTTGTAGAATTGACATTTGAGTTGTTGCCACCGATTATGCTTTGGACGGGCATCGTGGTAGCCGCAAAGTTCAACGTAGGCGACATCACCTCGAATGCACAGTAGTATGAGCAGACGTCACGGAAGCCGACCGTCATCGTTTGGCCTGGAGTCACATGGACAGGAATAGAGAACGGCGTCCACTGGCCAGAATTAACCGCGAAGTTGCTGTTAGATCCCCCCGTCTGATAAACGTTGACGGCATCGTTTCTCCCTGAAACGGGCGGCAGTTCAGAGGGTTCGCTGACATAGCCAGAGAAGACATAGGTTGCTCCTGCATCCGTAGACGCGGGGACAGTAACGGTTTGTTCTACCCGGCAGTTGCCGCCATAGAGATTGCGTTGCACGGCGCTAGCTGGATAGATGCCCTGCGTATTCGTCGTCGGGTGCGACCCGCCACATACGGACCAATAGGTAGAGCCTTGGTCTGGCGCGTACGTGTCAAAACTGCAGTCTTGAATGGCGCCGCAATGAGTGAACGTTGTCGACAATATCTGTCGAACCGTGGGCGACATCACCTCGAACGCACAATAGTACGAGCATAGATCGCGGAAGCCGACCGTCGTCGTCTGCCCCAGCGTGGCCTTTAACGTGATTGTGAAGGGCGTCCATTGACCAGAGTTAACGCTGTAATGACTACTGAAGCCACCGGTTTGATAGACGTTGACAGCATCGTTTCTCCCTGAAATGGGCGGCAGTTCAGAGGGTTCACTTACGTAGCCAGAGAAGACATAGGTTGCCCCAGGGGTGGTAGGAAGAGTGATGACCTGCTCGACGCTGCAGTTACCACCATAGAGGTTGTGTTGCACGGCGCCAGCTGGATAGACACCCTGCGTGTTCGTTGTCTGATGCGACCCCCCACACGCTGACCAAA
>JAABUX010003198.1_pt1 | contig 22018 bp, 18 predicted proteins | sample 5561851 | NCBI WGS metagenome assembly JAABUX01 (sample SAMN10711883, study PRJNA513361) | rock metagenome | isolation source: Antarctica rocks | place: Antarctica: Victoria Land, Richard Nunatak red sandstone | collected 2016-01-03 | reverse complement strand
CCGGCGAATGAGATGAAGACCCGAGCCGACTCGTTGTCGGCGAGGTCGGCACCCGACTCGACCGCCCGGACGAACCGGGCCGCGAGAGCCACCTCATACGGGTTGACGACCTTCTCGCCGCGGGCGAGCATCTCGTCGAACGAGATGTTGTTGCAAATCCGCCACATCGCCGCCTGGGCCATCCCCTGACTGGTGCCGAGGGTCGCCAGCGCCCGGAGGGCTTTGCGGACCCGGGCGTCGGGGGAGTAGTCATCGACATCGACCAGGCGGAACCGGTTTTTCGACGATGGGGTCGGAGCACCGAAGTTGAGGCAGATGGCGGGGATCGGGAAGTCAACCACCTGGCCGACCGGCACGGTCACCGCGCCGGTGGTGGCGTCGGCATCGATCTCCGGGACCGACCGGAAACCGGTGTCAGACGCTTTTCGCCCGGCGAACTGGCCGAAGCCGCCCGCCTGATTGCCCACCGAGCCGAGACCCATACTCTGGAACCCGCCCCCACCACCGCCCGCTGCGCCACCGCCGCCGCCGGCACCCTGGGCGACGGCGTTGGATGCGACCAGGCCGGGCGGGAGGATCACCCGGAGCTTTTTGCCCGACCGGTTCTTGAGCTGGACCCGGACGCTGTCCTGGCCCGACCCGCGGACCTCGACGACGAGCAGCCCGGCTTTTTCGGCGTCGAGAACCCGGACGGTCTCGATCGAGGTGTTGGCGGCCGGGACCGGTTCGCCCGGTTCGCCCGCCATCGCCGAACCCAACATGATGCATGACAGGACGCCCGAGGCCGCGAAGGCCCGGGCCAGACAAAGGTGTCGCCAAATCATCGCTTGACCTTTCTGGACGAGGCCGCGATCGGCCCATTTGTCGCGCTCAAGCCACCCATCCGGCCCCCCGGATCGCCGTCCATTGGGGGGTAGACGCCCACCGGGACCGGATTATTCGACCCATCCACCGCCGTCGGCCGCTCGAACAGGAAGGGGATAGCCGCGCGTTCTGCTCAGGATTTCGGCTCGCCAACCGGCCGAGCATCGGTTGAACTCGGCAGTTTCTTGAGCCTCAATCCGCCGGAGCCGTTGCCACCGGACCGACCCGAATCATCCAACGATGACGGCTGCTCCTCAAGGGTCGCTGGCCGGCAAGACCCGGGCGAAAAACCGGTCGAGCCGACGGATTACCGGTCGCTCGGGACCCCCGGCCGAGTCCACCCCGACCACCCGGACCGCTTCCCGATCCAGGGTCGATCCGTCCATCGCCTTGGCCCGGGCAATTACCCGAAACTGGCCGAGGACCGGTCCGGCGTCGGGTCGGACGCGGAGGCGGAACGAATCCACGACCGGCGGCGCGTCCCAGATCGCCGCGGCTCGGGAACCGGGGCGAGGGGCGGGAGCCAGCCGGACCGTCACCGGCTCGGCCTCGACCCCGACGGGCAACCCTTCGACGCGGACTTCAACCGACCCGGGCCGCCCCCGGGGGACGATCAGGAAGGGGACCGAGGTCGTCGAGCCGGGGGGGAGGTTGAACGACCCGTAGGCTCCCGGGTTGGCCGCTGGGGTCAGGCGAGCTTCCGCCGCGAGGTCATTGGCATTCGGATCTGGCAGGACGAAGATCGCGAAGTCGTTCCGAGGGGGGCCAAGTTCAAGCCGGTAGCCAAACTCCGGTCCACCCGAGTCAAACCGGTCGGCGACTTCCACCGTGATGGGGCCGTCTTCCTTGATCTCGACATCCACTTCGGAATCGGTCGATGGGGAGCCGTCGATCGTCGGCGGGGGTTCGAGCGGTGACGATGGTGGCCGGTCGTCGTTCTCCCCGAGTTGTTCGCCGTGGGGTCCGAGGACCGTCACCACCGAGTCGAGCCACGAGCCTGCCGCCGCCGCTTCCACCCTGGCCCGCAACCGCTCTCCCTTTTTTACTTCGACCCGGTAGCGGTCGACCTGGCCGGGTGAGTTGATCCGCCCGACGATCGATTGACCACCGGTCGGGCTGACCGCGGCGCGAGAGCCGGCTTGCGGGGAAGACCCCGTGGCGGGGTCGACCCGAAGGCGATAGCGCGCCCGATCGTCGCCGCTAAAGGTGTTGTCGCGGAGTTCGACCGCGAACCACCCTTCGGGCGGGACGTTGACGGCGGCTCGGCAGTCGCGGTCGCCTCCCCGACTGGACCGGACTTGCCGGATCGCGGTCTGGTTGGGTCCGGTGATCGTCATCAATGGGATGATCGCCGTCCCGAGCCGGCGGGTTTCCCAGTCGAGCGTGACCCGCTGCCCCGGCCTCCCCGCGACCCGGAAGTGGTCGACGTCCAGCAGTCGGATCGTCCCGAACACGGCCGTCCCGACCGGGACGATCTGGCCGGGGGCGGGGGTCCGGTCGTTCGGCTCGACTTCGAGGATCTGCGGCAGGGAATCGACCCGGACAAGCGCCAGGTTCGAGATCCCCGATGGGCCATCGACCCGGATCTCGCGAGAGCCGATCGTTGAGTCGGCGCGGGCTTCGACCTCGACTGTCAGCGATCGACCGTCGGCCTGAACGGCCGGAGGGTGGATCAGCAGCCCCTCGCCGGTGGCGATCACCGAGTTGACCGGCTGGAGGTGCCGCCCGGTGATGGTCCACCGCTGGCGGGTCCCGAGCGTGACCCCTGAGGGCCAGATCCCGGTCACGACCGGCACTTCCTCGCCGGGGTTCGCGCTGATCGAACCGCAGACGAGCACCAGGATCGACAGCGACATACCGGGCCTCGGGTCGGGTCGAGGAGGATCAATCCCCCTCACAATAACCGACCGGAGGTCCGGGCGTCAGGCGCTTTCGCGGTGGTACTGGATCTCGTGGAGGCGGCGGAAGAGGCTGGATGTCCGGCGGAGTTCGGCCTCGGTGCCGACGGCCTCGATCTGGCCGTCGTTGATTAGGACGATCCGGTCGGCGACCGACAGCCCGCTCAGGCTGTGGGTGATCAGGAACGTGGTCCGGTTCCGGGCGAACTCCTCGATCGCCTTGCGGATCAGGGCTTCGTCCTGGATATCGACGGCGGAGGTCGCCTCGTCGAGGATCAGGATCGCCGGGTCGCGGAGCATGGCCCGGGCCAAGGCCAGGCGTTGCCGTTGACCGCCCGAGAGGCCGGTCCCTTGCTCGCCGAGCACCGTGTCGTACCCGTCGGGCAGGTTCATGATGAACGAGTGGGCATACGACCGCTTGGCGGCGGCGATGATGTCGTCGCGGCGGGCGTGGCGGTTGCCGTAGGCGAGGTTGTTGGCCACGGTGTCGTTGAAGAGGGTGGTTTCCTGGATCACCATCCCGATCTGCGACCGAAGGCTCCGGACGGCGACGTCGCGGATGTCGTGGCCATCGACCCGGATCGCTCCCGACTTCACGTCCCAGAACCGGGGGATCAGGTTCATGAGCGTGGACTTGCCACAGCCGTTGGGGCCGACCAAGGCGATCGTTTCGCCGTGGCGGACTTCGAGGGACAGCCCTTTGAGGATCGTCTCCCGACCGTTGTAGCCAAAGACGACATCATCGAACTCGACCTTGGCCCGGTGCCGGGGGAGGCGGACGGCTCGGGGCTTATCGGCCACTTCGGGGCGACGGTCCATCAGGGCGCAGATCCGGTCGGCGGCGGCGGCGGCCCGCTGGAGCTTGGAGTGGACGTTGGCCAGCTTCCGGACCGGGTCGGAGATCCCGGCGAGCATCGCGTAGAGGGTGAGCAGGTCTTCGATCTCCAGTTGCTTCGACGCCAACTGAAGCTGAAACAGGCCGAAGTTGATGCTCGTCGCGTGGTAGAGCACCAGGTACGACCCGGATAGCAAGGCGATCGACACCGTGGTCAGCGCGAGCATTTCCAGGACGGGGTCCGACATCGCGTCGATCATCGCCACCCGGACCGACTTCTTGTACAGGGCCTTGGTTTCGAGGAAGAACCGCCGCCGCTCGTACCGCTCCATCGTGTACGCCTTGACGACCTTGATCCCCTGCAAGCTCTCCTGGAGGATTTTGTAGATGTTCGACATGCTTTCGAGCGACCGCCGGACCGCCCGTTTCATGATCTTGCCGGCCCGGTGCGTGCAGAACGCCGACACCGGCACGAGCACCAACGCCAGACACGTCAGCCGCCAGTTAAGCCAGAGCGCGCCCCCCAGGCAACTGATGATCCGGAGCGGTTCGCGGACCACCCGACCGAGGATCGTCATCAGCCCTTGGTGGAGCGAGTCCATGTCGTTGGTAAACCGGGCCAGCAACTCGGCCGAGCCTTGGTCGTTGAAGCTGGCGAGGTCGAGTGCCATCGTCCGGCGGTAGAACTGGTTGCGGATGTCAAACAAGGACAACTGAGTCAGGTCGCTGACCAGCACTTCCTGGACGAACAGGAAGAACCCCTTCAGCGCGATTCCGACCATGACCAAGCTGAGGAGCAAGACCAGGGTCCGGAAGCCATTGTTGGGGAGATACCGGGTGACGAACGGTTCCGCCTGGCGGTAGGCGTAGTTCCACCAGCCCACCTGGCTCAGATCGCGCTGGAGCCGACTCTGGCGATAGCCCAGCTCGCTGTACCGTCCGGTCCGGGCGAGGTCGAAGGCGGAGTTCGCCTCGTCGGAGCGGGCCTTGGCGACCAGCAACTCGCGGTCGCGCGGTCCGTCGGGGGCCTTCTTGCGGGCGAGTTCACCGACCAAGGTATCTTTGTCGGCCTGGGCGGGATCGATCGCTTGCCCCTGGCTTTCGGCCTCGGCTTGGCGGACTTTGCGGACGGCTTCGGTCGCCTGATTATAGAGCTGGTTCGCGGCGACTTTCCGGGCTTGTTTCGCGTCGAGGCCGACCCTGACGTTGCCGATCGCGGCCAACTCCTCGATCCGGGCGGTCAGCGCCTGGCTTTCGGTCCGGGTCGTCTCGATCTGCTCGGTGATCCACGACTGGCAGTTCGCCGAGCGGATCAGGATCTGCAGGAGCGGATAGACGGCCCCGATGTTCCCGCCCCAGAAGAGGGCGACCATCATGGCGCAGGCGAGGGAAAGCGCGAACCGGACCCGATAAGGCCAGGCGAATCGCAGGAGTCGGAGAAAGTTCTTCATGGTTGGCTAGCGCCGAGGACGGGGTGACCCGAGGCCTCCATGCCACCCCCGACCGTTCGCCTCGAATTGTTCGATGGCAACCGGCCGAGGATCGGGATGCGGGGACTTTTAACACGAGTCCCCCCAGGCCACAATCCGAATAATCGACCCAGGCCGACTTTGCGTCTGCCCACCCGGTCGAGGTCGGAACCGGGCCACGCCCGAGTTCATTCCCTTACGGCAACCCATCGGTCAACCTGGACCGTCGACTTGACCTGGCTCGGTCGAGCCTCGACCAAGCTGATCGACTCAGCGGAGATTTCGGGAGAACTTCAGGATCGTCTCGCGCCGTTCCAATCTCTTCACCAAGAAACGCCCAATCCCAAACCGAGAATAAGCCCCTTCCAGGGCCGATTCATAATCCTTGAAGAGACCAGCGGCCTCCCCACCTTTGATCGCAATGTACTTTCCCTCGTTCTCGCCCGGCTGACCGAGGAGTTCAATCAGGTGGGCGTGATAAAACTTCAACTCACGAGAGAGTTTCATGGCTTGCCTCCTGACGATCGGTTGATTCGCTTGCTCCTGGATCACTTGGGTTTCCTGGCATAAACATAGATCGCTACACCGAGGGCGTCGCCGATCTCCAGTTGCTCCTTCTGGTGGGTGTTCAAAACTTGCTGGTCAGTGAGTTTGTCGGTCGAGTGGCACTGCAAGCAACTCTCCCGGTCGGCTCGAACGGGACGGACATCGACGGACCAGGGGCCGAACGAGGTCTCGAATCGGTCGGAGGTGGTCGAATTCACAAGCGATTGCTGGCCGATGGTCCAGAGTTCTCTCGGGGTGGGTAGGCTGTTTCGGGCAGGTTTGCCCGAGATCATCAGCGGTCGGCCGATTGTCCGGGGAGGGCTATAGTCGTGATAGTGTCCCTCGTTCGGATAACCGGCTCGCACCCATCCGGACTCGGTCAGCGGTGAGTTCAGCAAGGCTCGGCCCGCCAGGTATAAACCCACAGTCCACCCCTGACGTTCCAACTCAGCGACCACGGCCTTCTCCCGCTCACGCTCGGCCGCGAAATCGGCCCCGAAGAAACTCCAACCAGGATACTCCTTGAGGTGTTCCGGCGTGCTCGGCATCCGAGCCATCCCGGCCCCATCCGACGTATGGAGGCGATCCTGCACCAGGTAGTTCAGATCCTCAATCAGGCTTGAGGGAGGTTGTGATCGCGTCACGACAACCTCATCGATTTTGGTGGAACGGCCACTTCGGGCCTCAAGGCGGTCACGACCGACGAATCCGATCAAGACCGCCCCAATCCCCAGCGTCAGACCAAGAATGAGTCGAATCCGCATCGCGGTTGCTCCCAGGTCTCCTCGGATTGTCATCTTGATCGAGCATAACCTCGCTCCGGTTGCGCAGCCAGCATTCTTTGATCGGTGGGTCGAATCGCCGACATGCGACCTGGATCTGCTGGTTGGAGAGTGACGCCGGGAGACGCTTCTCAAGAGATCAGACCGCACTGGCGGGTTGTGGGGAATCTGGTATGATCCGTCGCGCATCGAGTCAACCCAAGGTGTGATTTCGACCGCGAACCGGGGCTGGCCGTTGAGGGGATGGATGGGGATTGCTCCGCCGTCAAGGAGGACGGGATGAAGGCATTGGCGCTGGTGGAAGCGCGGGACCACGTTTGCTGCCGTTACCGGATCTCGGCGTTCGAGCGGGCGCTGCGGGCTTCGGGGTGGGAGCTGGCGACGGCGGCGCTGGCGGCGGGCTTGGTCGGGCGGATCGGCCAGTTTGCCCGGGCGGGCGACTACGACGCCGTGATCCTCCAACGGAAGCTCTTGCCGGGGTGGCAGATCAAGGAACTCCGGCGGCGGGCGAAGCGGTTGATCTTCGACTTCGACGACGCCGTGCTCTACCGTGACTCGTACGACGCTCGGGGGCCGTACCACCGCCGCCGCCGGGAACGGTTCAAGCGGACGGTCCAGGTGGCCGATGACGTTATTGCCGGCAATGACTTCCTGGCGAACTGCGCGATCGAAGCGGGGGCCAGCCCGGACCGGGTCCGGGTGATCCCCACCTGCGTCGAGACGGATGTCGCCAGGCCGTCGCCCCGGGGGCCTCAGACGGACCCTAAGCTCGGGATGGATCTGGTCTGGATCGGGTCGAGCAGCACTTCGGCCGGGCTGGACCAGCAGCGACCGCTCTGGGAGCGGGTTGGTCGGGAAGTGCCTGGCGTCCGGCTCCGGATGGTCTGCGACCGATTCTTGCGGTTCGATGGCCTCGAAGTGGTTGACCTCCCCTGGTCGGCCGCCACCGAGAACTCCGACATCGCCAGCGGAGAAGTAGGGATGAGCTGGGTGCCCGATGACCTTTGGAGCCGAGGGAAATGCGGACTCAAGGTCCTCCAGTACCAGGCCGGGGGCTTGCCCGTCATCGCCAACCCGGTGGGGGTCCACCGTGACCTCATCCAGCCGGGGGTCGATGGGTTTCTGCCCAAGACCCCCGACGAGTGGGTCGAGGCCATCCGGACCCTCGCCAACGACGTTGACCTTCGGCGGCGGTTGGGCAAGGCGGCCCGGTCGGCGGTCGAAACCCACTACTCGGTCGCCGTCTGGTCCCCGAGCTTCGTGGCCACCGTCGCCGGTGCCCGGTCGCTCGTGAGCGGCCCGAGTCGGCGGGTCGGCTCCCCGCACCGCCCCAAGGTCCTGGCGAACTCCGAAGGATGACTCAACCTCCAACCCTCTCCACCAGAAAACCCCCGCCAACGAGAACCCGGTTCGATTCGGACGCCACCGCCGCGAGGCCCGGTCCGAAGCGTTCGAGATGACCAGAGGCCGAGCCGACCGAGGGACGACTGATGCTCCCTCGACCCCGCGACCCAGGCTTGAGGATGATCCCCATGCCCGACCTCGAACACCCTCCCACCCCGGCGGAAAGGGCCGACGCCCCCGACCCTTGCGGTGGCGTCTTTTGCCCTCCGGCGTGGCGGTGGTCGAAGGCCGACGACACCGGCTGGTGGGTCCGCGTGGATTGGTCCTCCGCGCTCTTGCGCGATGGGCGGCTCCGGCTCGACGAATGGCGGAAGTCGGGTCGCCTGACCACCGTCAAGCGGGGGCCGCACCGGGTCGTCTACAGGGCGGACCTGGCCGAAGGGTCGGTCTACGTCAAGCACTTCTTGGTCCCCAACTTCCGCGCCAAGGCCCGCCAGTGGTTCCGGAGCGGCAAGGGGCGGAACGAAGGCCGACGAGCCGCGAAGCTCGAAGCCATCGGTGTCCCGACGATCACGCCGGTCGCGCTCGGCGAGCGGCGGGTGCGAAACCTCCTCATGGAAAATTTCCTCGTCACGGAGGAGATCCCCGACACGTTGCCGCTCGACGAGTTCGTCGAGCGTCGCTTGCCGCTGATGAACCAGGCCCGCCAAGGGAGACTCCGCCGCGACCTCGCCCGGACCCTGGCCGACCTGACCGCCCGGCTCCACGAGGCGGGGTTCGTCCACCAGGACTTCCACCCCGGGAACTTGCTCCTCCACCTCGGCCCCGACGATTCGCTCCGCCTGGCGGTGATCGACCTCGACGCCCTCCGCCAGATCCGGAACCTCGGCTGGGGGGACGTCCGGGAAAACCTCGCCCTCCTCAACCACTACTTCTGGAGCCGGTGCAACCGGTCGGATCGGTATCGGTTCCTGCAAGCGTACCTGAAGGCTCGGGGCAAGCCCGACGCCCCGGGACCACGCATCCTCGCTCGCGCTATCGAGAAGTCGACCCGTGTCTGGGCCGAGCGGTTGTGGCGGCGGTGGGGCCGGCGCTGCTGGGGCCGGAACAAGTACTTCTTCACCGAGCAAGGCGGGTCGTCCCGGCTGATCGCTTCGCGCGACCTCGACGGCTCGACGGCCCGGGGGCTTTTGGCCAACCCCGAAGGCTTAATCCAGGCCGAGGGGTCTTTGATCCTCAAGGACTCCCGGACGGCACTGGTGGCCGAGGCGACCTTGCTGGTCAAGGGGCGGCCGACCCGGGTGATCTGCAAGCGGTTCAATGCCAAAAAGCCGCTCGAACAACTCCTCAACTGGGTCCGGAGTTCGCGCGGGGCGAGGGCCTGGCAGGCGGGTCAGCACCTCAAGAGCCGGGGGCTGGCCACTCCCACCAACCTGGCCTACCTGGTGGTCAACCCCGCCGGCCCATTCGGCTGGCTCGGCTCGCGGCGGGAATACCTCGTCCAGATCAAGGCGGAGCCGTCGGTCACGCTGGGCGACTATCTCATTGACCGGTTGCCGCTCACTACCGCGACCGAGCGTCGCCGCCAGATCGAGGGTCTGACCCTGGCCCTGGCCCGGTTACTCCGGACCCTGCACGACCGGTCGATCTCGAACCGGGACCTGAAGGCGGCGAACATCCTGATCCTCGGCGACCCAGCCAGCGATGAGCCGACCCTAAGCCTGATCGACCTCGTCGGGGTCCAGTTGATCCACCCGCTCCCGGCGGGTCGGCGGCTCCAGAACTTGGCCCGGCTCCAGATCAGCCTGAGCGACGTCCCCGGTCGGACCCGGACCGACTCGCTCCGGTTCTTGCGGGCTTACCTCCCCTGGGGGCTGACCCCCCGGAACGATTGGAAGGGAATCTGGCGGCGGATCGCCCGTCTCATCGACTCCAAGGAAGAGCAGAATCGTCGACGGGGTCGGCCGCTGTCCTGATCCCGGGCCGACCGACCCGCCCAACGCCTTTTGAGCCGAAGGGGACCGATGGACCGGACCACTCGACTTCACAGCTTGCCGATCCGGGTCTCGCTGGTGATCCTCAGCCTGACCGGCGGGTCTGGCTGCGCCACGATGGGCCTCGACCGAGGTCGATCGCTGGTCCCGACGGGGTTCCACGTCCGGACCGGGTCGTTCCTGGTCTGCACCAACGCCAAGCTCGAACCGGATGCCCCAGTCCTGGGCCAACTCAAGGCTCTCGAAGCCCAGATCAGCGACACACTCGGGATCAAGGCCGAGGTCGGCGACCACCCGGTCGAGGTGTACCTCCTCGACGACCGGCCGGCGTTTGACCATTTCCTCCAGTTCCACTACCCCGACCTCCCCAAGCGTCGGGCGTTCTTCCTCGCCAACGGGAAGCAACGGGTGGTTTATACGTTCCTGGGCGACCGGACCGAGGAGGACGTCCGCCACGAAGCCACCCACGCCTTGCTCCACGTCGCCGTCGGGGACATGCCGCTCTGGCTCGACGAAGGCTTGGCCGAGTACTTCGAAGGGGCCAAGCCCAGTCCCGGCGCGGCGGGCGGGGTCAACTCCGAGCATCTCGACCGCCTGCCGACCGACCTGGCGAGCGGCTGGTCCCCCGACTTGCGCCGGTTGGAGTCGCTCCGGGCGGTCCGGCAGATGTCTCCCCGGGACTACCGCGAGTCGTGGGCCTGGGTCCACTACCTCCTCAACGACACCCGGCCGCACAAGGCCGCGCTGCTCGCCTACCTCGGCGACCTCCGGACCGCCCCCGGTCCTCGGCCGATGTCGGACCGGCTCGGGAATGCGGGATCAAGCCCGCTCCTCGCCCACCTCAACCGGGTCCGCGAGCACCCGATCGCCGCGACGGTCCCCTCCCGCGACCCGACCGTCCGCCTCCAGAGTGCCCAGAGCGACCCCGTCGCTGAGCCTCCTGTCAACGAGTCGCCACCGATCGAGAAGCGGCGGAGCGTGATCGGGCGGTTGTTCGGCTGGCTCGGCTCGTGAACTGGGCCATCAACGCTTCGGGGTGGCGTCGTCCGCCGGTTTGGCACCCCCGGCGAGATCGGGGCGGAACGGCTCGCCGGTCAGCCGGGTCCAGGTCCGTCGTTGTTCGGGGGAGAGGAGGCCGGCGGCCTTGATGTTGGCGTCGGCGGCGATCGACTCGACCTTGACCACGGCGGCCCCTTGATCTTTCCCGGCGGCCTGGACCGCGGCGCGCTGCTCGTTGCGGGCCTGGGCGAACAGTTCGGCCACCTTCTGGGCCTGCTCGTTGGTGATCTGGAGCGTCTGGGCGATCTTCGGTTCGAGCATGGCGATCGGCCCGCGCTGCTGGAAGAGGATCTGGTCGAAGCGGTCCACCTGCGGCGGGGCCAGAAACGACCGGAGTTCCCGCATCCCTTCCTCGTAGTGCGGGCCTGCCAGCGTGACGGCCCGTTTGCCCTTTTCGTCGGCGTTCAAGCCCTTCATCTTGCCCATATCCTGCTCGAACCGGGCGTTCATCCGGGTGGCGACCCCCTTGGCCTTGGCGACCTGACCCTCGTTGAGTTGCAGCTCTTGCTGGACCGCCGGCATGGCGATCAGGTGGAACCCGCCGATCGCCCCACCTGGCCCCCGCAACCCGGTCTGCGCCCGAGCCGGACTGGCCCCCGACGCCAGCAAGGCGACCGCCAACAGACTCGCCGAGAGAATACGCATCGAAACTCCTTTAATTATCGGGGCAGTTCAACCGATCGGTAAACGTGAATGGGTCACGCCCGCAACCGCCGGCGCGACCCATCGTGTTGTGTTCAAATCGCGGGCCAAGCCGCCCGACGATCGTCATCGCGATCAAACCTCAGCGTCCGCCGCGCCCCATCGCGGGCATCTCGAAGGGTTCGCCGCCCATCTCCTTGAACATCGCCTTCTGGTCGGCGGTCATGAGGGCCATCACCTTGCTGGTGGTTTCCTTGCGGATCGCCTGGACCTTTTCCATCATGGCCTGGCGATCACCGGCGACTTCCTGCAACGCTTCGCGCCTCTCGCCGCGCTCGCTTTCCAACAGGTTTTTGACCTTGTCGGCCTGGTCGCCGGCCACCTTGAGGGCCTTGGCGATCTCAGGGTCGTTCAGGTTGTCGATGCCGCGGACCTGGAAGACGATCTGCTTAAACCGCTTGGTCTGCTCGGGCTTGAGCATCGCTTCCACCTCTTTCATCCCCGAGGTGAACACCGACCGGTTGACGCTCTGCATCTTGGTCGTCCGCTCTTCGCCGGTGAGGTCGGCGTACTGAGACATCGCTTCCTGGGCCTTTTCGCGGTATTCGGTGGCGAAGGTCCGGGCCTTCTCGGCCTGCTCGTCGGACAGCTTCAGCTCTTTCTGGACGGCGGGAACGGCGATCAGGCCGGGACCTGCCATCCCACCCCCGCCCATGCCTCGTCCCTGGCCTTGGGCTTGAAACGCGACAGGGAGATACAGTCCTCGATCGCCATGTAGCGGTTGGGGGGGTAGGCCCTGGCTTTGAGCTTGAACCGCGACCGGGCTATACAGCGACGCCGAGAGCAAGCCAACCGCCCAGACCGCTTGACGACAACCACGCATGATCTGCTCCTTGGTGCGAAACTTGGATGGGTCAGATCCGCGGCAATGCCGGGGACCACCGAGAGGTTAGCGACAAACGCGCCCCCGTCGGATGAACGAACCGGCGGAATCGAGCGGAAATTCTCCGGAAGTTGGCAGACTCGGGACCGCGCGTCAAGGTCCCGGCGGCTTGGGCTTTTTGACCTCGAACGGGATCGCGTCGATCTTGGCCGCGAGGATGAAGTCGTTCTCGGTCAGGCCGCCGACGGCATGCGTGGTCAGGTCGATGGCGACCTGGCGGTAGCCGGTCAGGTGGAAGTCGGGGTGGTGCCCCTCATCCTCGGCCAGGATGGCGACCTCCTGGAAGAACTGGGCGGCTTTGGCGAAGTTCCGCGCCGTCCACTCGCGGCGGATCGTTCTGCCATCCGGTGATGCGACCCAGCCGGGGACCTGGGGGAGCAAGCTCGCAACGACCGAGCGGTCGAGCGGCTCGATTCCCCCTTCGCAGGGGACGCAGCGTTTCCGGATCAAAGGTGAGGTGGGGTCGGTTGCGGACATCGTGGTGCGATCTCGGGGTTAGCGAAAGCTCTCGGATGGATTAGGGAAGTTGCCGGACTGGACGTCGGCGACGTAAGATCGCGCGGCTTGTTTGACTTGTTCGCCAATTTGAGCGTACCGGCGGACGAACTTGGGTTGGAAGCCTTCAAAGAGTCCCAACAGGTCGGGGGTGACGAGGACCTGGCCATCGCACCCCGCCCCCGCGCCGATGCCGATGGTGGTGATCGGGATCTCGCGGCTGATCCGGGCGGCCAATTCGGCGGGGATGCATTCGAGGACGACGGCGAACGCCCCAGCCTCGGCCACGGCCCGGGCGTCGTCGAGGATTTGGTCGGCGTCGCGCTGAACTTTGAACCCGCCGAAGCGCCGGACCGATTGTGGGGTCAGGCCGATGTGGCCCATCACCGGGATCTCGGCATCGACCACGGCCCGGATCGTCGGGGCCATCTTCCGGCCCCCTTCAAGCTTGACCGCCTGGCACAAAGTTTCTTTCAGGAACCGGGTCGCCGAGGTGACGGCTTGCTCGGGCGAGTGATCGCTCCCAAAGGGTAAGTCCGCCACCACCAGGGCGAACTCGGTCCCGCGGGCGACCATCTCGGCATGGTAGATCATCTGGTCCAGCGTCACGCCCAGGGTGCTGGTCTTCCCTTGGACCACCATCCCGAGCGAGTCCCCCACAAGCACCGCATCCACCCCCGCGCCATCGAGCAACTTCGCCATCGTGTGGTCGTACGCCGTCAACATGCTGATCTTCCGCCCCGCCGCCTTCCAGCGCGGGAAGTCGAGGACGGTGATGGGTGCTCGCGACTCAGTGGTGGGCGGCATGGCAACGAAGTCCTGGTTCAAGGCCGTGGGTTCGAAGATGTCGGCGCACGGCCCGCGACGAACGGCCAGACTTCGATGCGGGCGAGGATCAAGGTCGGCTCGTCGATCAGGACGGTGAAACTTGGGCGCCGTCGGAGCGTTTGCCGCCAGGCGAACCGGCGGGAATCCTCCTCGGCTCGACCGATGTCAGCGACGTATCGCGTGGCGAGGCGATCGAAGAGTCTCCAGGACTGCGGGCCGAACCGCGTCCTCGGATCGCCTGGGGCTTGGCGGGCGTAGAAGTTGACCAGAGCCAGCGGGTCGGCGACCGCCCGGTCGATCGGGATTGGGTCGCCCCACTCACCCGAGGCCCGCCGCATCGCGTTGGGGCCAAACTCCAGGCGAAGTCCGGGACGATCGGCGTAGTACAGCACGGCCTCCGGGGCGATCAACGCCGTCTGGGCTGGGACAAATTCCGCGATCCGCGCGGCTGACTCGCGGATCGAGGCCCATTCCGGCGGCGTCCGCCAGGTCGTAGCCGACTGGACTGTGCAACCGATGAGGAAAAACGAAGCCAAACCCACCGAGCCGAGCCGACCCCAGCGTTGCCCCATCGCAACCATCCCCACCAAGCGGGCGATCCCTACCGCGGCCAGTGGACCGAGTACCAGCCAGTAATACCCGTGATGCCACTTCGCTCCCAGCGCCAGGATCGCCGAACAGCAGCCGATCCCCCACCCGAGCCAGAGTCGGTCGGCCAGGACTTGCGGCCGGACGAACGCCAGCCCAAGCGAAGCCAGCCCGAACCCGACCGGTGTGAACGCCCGGACGAACAGGTTCCGGGCGACCGCCTCCCAGGTGGCGAAACGAACCCAATTTCCTGGCGCGAACGACCCAGCCCAGAGCGCCGCGTTGTCCACGGATGCCCGCGAACCGCCCGCCTCGACGTGCCGCAACTCGTTCCAGGCAAAGCCATACCAGGCGAGAGCGGGAACTAGCATCACCAGTCCGGCCGCCACTCGCGATCGGATCGGCAGCCGAGTGACGACCAAGCCAAACGGGATCAAGATCCAGGCCGAGGTAATCTTGGTCGCCAGCCCCATCGCCAAGGCCAGTCCCCCGAGCCACCCCCAGCGCCGTCGGCCCCCGGCCTGGTAAGCGTCCCACCCCGCCATCCCGAGCAAAACGAACCCAAGCATTGTCGCGTCGGGCTGAAACGCGCGGCCATACCGCAACGTTACGGGGAGAATCCCCAACGAAGCCAACGCAGCCAAGGCAACGGCTGGTCCCTCACGCCGACGGACCAGATGAAATAAGGCCCAGGCCCCGAGCGTCGTCATCACCGCCGAGGTCAGCCGTCCCGCCGCCTCCCAAACGAACCCAAGCGGGGGCCAACCCAGCTGTTCCCAAACGAACCCAACGTCCGCCTTAACCCAAGCCACGATCTGAGCATAGATCGGCGGCTCGACCAAAAACCGATTTGGAAACGGCGCGGTGTCGAGGGTCGGATGGAGGAAGCCCGACCCCCGGTAGAGGTTCCGGGCCACCATCGCCGTGGGGATCTGGCGGCCGACGTAATTCTCCACGATCGGCTGGTCGGCGCGGAATGCCAGGACCGCGAGCAGGGTTGCCAGAATCAAACCCAACAACGTCCGCTCGACCCGGATGGCCACCGCTCCGCCCCTTCGCGTGGGAGATGCAACAGCTTCGATCCCAAACGAACCCAACCAGGTTCCGCCTAGGCGGTTCGACCCGATCGATCTGCCGCTGAGACCACCCAGACAGTATCGCGACTTCGCGAGGAATTTAGTCCGGTTGGGGCTAACCTTCACACGACGTCCTGGCTCGGCTCGCGTCGAGGATACCAGTTCAGGCCAACCGCCGACCATCCTCAAACCGGCGGGGCACCCGGGGTCGGACCGCGAAACCGGGCGCGAAGGCGGGCGTAGTTTTCGCTGATCGAGCGGCGGCCCCGCATCAATGACTCGAACCGGGTGGGGTCCTGCGCGAGCGAATCGACCCGAAGAGTATCAAGTTCATGCGTCATCCGGGCTTCGAAGGTGGGGATCAAGGTGGGGAGGTCGGGGCGGTCGACGTAGGTGGGCGTGCCGAAACGGACCAGGGCTTCGGGGCGTTCGTCTTGCCAGAAGTCGTAGCGGAAGGCGACAGGGACGACCCGGACGCGGCCGGTCCGGCGGATCAGGGCGCGGATTCCGGGCTGAAAGGCGATCGGTCGGGCTTCGTTCCCCTGGATCTTTCCTTGGGGAAAGACCCAGACGCCCGATCGGGGGGCGCGGAGGAGGCCGGCGGCGTATTCGAGGGAGGCTCGGACCGAAGCGGGGTCGGTCCGGTCAACGGAGAAGGCGCCGATCCGGCGGAAGAAGCCGAACCGGACCATGTTAAAGTGCTCCATCATCCCGTAGCCGTCGACCGGGATCGACTCGTTGAGGAAGTGGACCAGGAACAGGTCCCACCAGCACGAGTGGTTCGCCAGAAACAAGGTCCCGCCCGGCTCGTGGTCGAGCGAGGTCCGGAGGGAGGTTAGACCCTGAGCGTAGACCTGGTGGAACCCCCCCTGAACCTTGCGTTGGATCAAAGCGTCAACGGCCACTCGGGGCCAGCCGTGCTTGTGGGCGGCGATCATCCGGAGCGGTGGCGGCATCAGCGCGGGAAGACCGGGACGCCAACGGGGGCCGGACGCCGGAACGCGGCCTCGCCCACCGGGACGGAGCCACCCGGGCTGGTCGTGTAGACGGTTTCCTTGGCGCCGATGGTCCGGGGGAAGTAGTAGTCGGAGTACGGCGAGAAGGTCACTCCGGGGCGCCCGGCATAGACCGGCCGAGCGACCGTGTAACGGTTGACCGTCCGAGCTTTCCGCCGGGCCTCGCTGCCTAAGGGCAGGGCGTACCGGATGCCGCGATCGGCGACGACCGGGGCCGGGCTGGCGGTGACGACCGGCGAGCCCATGCTGAGGGGCGGCCCGGAGCCGATCGGGAATTGGGCTTGCGCCGGGCTCGAAGCCAGGGCACCAGCCAGGAGGGCCGCGGCCCCACCGAGCATTCGACGACTGAGCATCGCGAGACCTCCTGTTCCAATCCGGTCGCCCTCGGCCACTCTGACCGGAGAACTATTGCACACGGCAGGCCGAAACGCCAAACCGCCCGTCCAAGCATGACCTTCGTCATTCCTCGGGCGGGCGGTTGATCGAATCCAAGTGACTACGGGACCGCTCAGCGCGACGCGACCGGTTCGGCCGGTTCGAAAGTGAACTCGTCGCCGTCCCAGTCGATCAGGACGCGGGCGGGCTGGGACGAACCGGACCCGGTCCCGAGCCGACCGTCGAGCAAGGCCGTCGCCAGGGGGTTGGCCAGGCGCTGCTGGATAATCCGCTTGAGCGGTCGGGCGCCGTAGGCGGGGTCGAACCCCTCGTCGGCCAGGGCACGCTGGGCGGCTTCGGTCAGGGTGACTACCAAGCCCGCCTCGGTGAGCTGGGCTTCGAGCCGCTTGAGCTGGATCGCGACGATCTTGGTCAGTTGATCCATCCCCAGCGGGCGGAAGATGATCGTCTCGTCGATCCGGTTGAGGAATTCGGGGAGGAACTCAGCCTTGAGGACGTTGTTGACGGCGGCGCGGACCCGCTCCTGGTCCCCCGACTCGGCGAGGTTGGCGATCTGCTGGCTCCCGAGGTTCGACGTCATGATGATGACCGCGTTGCGGAAGTCGACCGTCCGCCCCTGGCCGTCGGTGAGCCGACCGTCGTCGAGGACTTGCAAGAGGACATTGAAGACGTCGCGGTGCGCTTTCTCGATCTCATCCAGGAGGATGACGGAGTACGGGCGGCGGCGGACCGCTTCGGTCAACCGGCCCCCTTCCTCATAGCCGACGTAGCCCGGCGGGGCACCGATCAAGCGGGCGACGTTGTGCCGCTCGCCGAACTCGCTCATGTCGAGGCGGACCATCGCCGTCTCGCTGTCGAACAAGAACTCGGCCAAGGCCTTGGCCAGCTCGGTCTTGCCGACGCCGGTCGGCCCGAGGAACAAGAACGACCCGATCGGCCGGTTCGGGTCTTGCAGCCCCGCGCGGCTCCGGCGGACGGCGTTGGCGACGGCCGTCACCGCTTCGTCCTGCCCGACCAACCGGAGGTGGATCTGGTCTTCGAGCCGGACCAGCTTCTCGCGCTCGGTCGTCAGCATCTTGGCCACGGGGATGCCGGTCCACTGGCTGACGACCTCGGCGATCTCCTCGGGGTCGACTTCTTTCTTCAAGAGCCGACGACCATCCTTCGGGGCACCGTCGCCGAGGGCTTCGACCTGCGCGATCTGCTCTTCCAGCCGCTTCCGCTCGGCGTCTTTTTGGGCGAGGGCCTGGTAGTCGTCCTCGCGGGGGATGTCGCCGCGCATCTGCTTTTGCTGGAGGGCGTCCATCTGGACCTTGAATGCCGTCCGGACCGCTTCGAGATCCTCGCGGAGCGAGTGGATGTTCCGCTGGCCGAGCTTTTCGACCTCCCACTGGCCGCGGAGGTCTTGCAACTCTTTCTCGACGTCGTCGATCTGGGCTTCGACCTCATGGAGGCGGTCGACGGCGTGCTCCTCGGTCTCGGCGCGGAGCATCCGCTGGGCGAGCTGGAGTTGCAAGAGCCGACGTTGGAGGACGTCGATCTCGGTCGGGACGGATTGCAACTCCATCGCCAGTCGGCTGGAGGCTTCATCGACGAGGTCGATCGCCTTGTCGGGCAAGAAGCGGTCGGTAATATAGCGCGACGCCAGCTTGGCCGCCGCCACCAAGGCCGAGTCGCGGATCTTGACCTTGTGGTGGACCTCGTACTTCTCTTTCAGACCCCGGAGGATGGCAACGGTGTCTTCGACCGACGGCTCGCCGACGTGGACCGGCTGGAACCGGCGTTCGAGCGCGGGGTCCTTCTCGATGTTCTCGCGGTACTCGTCGAGCGTGGTCGCGCCGATGCAGTGGAGTTCGCCGCGCGCCAGGGCGGGCTTGAGGAGGTTCCCGGCGTCCATCGACCCTTCGGTCTTGCCCGCGCCGACGATCGTGTGCAATTCGTCGATGAAGAGGATGATCCGCCCATCGCTTGACGTAACTTCGTTGAGGACGGCTTTGAGGCGGTCCTCGAACTCGCCGCGAAACTTGGTCCCGGCGATCAAGGCCCCCATGTCGAGCGCGATCAGCTTCCGGTCGCGGAGCGATTCGGGGACGTCGCCCGAGACGATCCGCTGCGCCAGCCCTTCGACGATCGCCGTTTTGCCCACCCCCGGCTCGCCGATCAGGACCGGGTTGTTCTTGGTCCGCCGCGACAAGACCTGGATCACCCGGCGGACCTCGGCATCCCGGCCGATCACCGGGTCCATCTTGCCCGATCGCGCCGCTTCGACCAGGTCGCGGCCGAACTTTTCGAGAGCCTGGTACTTGTCCTCGGCGTTGGGATCGGTGACCCGCTGCCCGCCCCGGATTTTCTGGAGGGCTTTGAGGACGTCCGCTTCGGTCACGCCCAAGGCGCCCAGCAAGCCCTGGGCTTTGCTCGCCACGTTGAGCAAGCCGAGCATCAGGTGCTCGACCGAGACATACTGATCCTTGAGCCGGTCGGCCTCGCTCTGGGCGCGGTCGAACACCTTTTGGAGATCAGGGCCGAGCGATACCTCGCCACTAGTCCCCGACACCTTGGGGAGCGAGTTCAACCCTTCCTCGGCGGCCCGGAGCAGGCGGCCCGAGTCGACCCCGAGCTGCGCCAGGAGCGACCGGACCACGGTCTGATCCGGCGCGAGCAGACCGGCGAGCAAGTGCATCGGTTCGAGCCGCTGATGCCCGCGATCCCGCGCCAGTTCATCGGCCCGCCGCACCGCTTCCTGACTCTTCAGCGTCAAACGATCCATCCGGAACGCCATATCAAAGTCATCCTCAAGATAAAGTATTGGAAATGCCCCACGCCTGGGCGATCCAGCATCCTCAATACGCAGTCCGGGTCGCGCCGGTTCGCCCCGCCGGTTCGGGTGGTCTCGATCTCACGGCGCCGACGGAACCCCGAGCAGGGGGATCTTCATGCTGAGCCGGAGAGTCGGGTTGCCCGGTACGGACCGCCATGCTGATCCGCTCACCGGCGGCGAAATTCGTCTTCGACTTCGCGTTCGATTCGGGCGAGTTCGGCGTCGGTCGGGAAGATCGGGTCGCGGTCGAAGAGTTCCTTGGCGGCTTCCATCTCAACCATCTCGCGGAATTCATCCTCCCAGAAGGCCGATTCGGTCGGCGATGGGGGGGTGGACCTGGGGTCGGGTTCGGGGACTCGCTGGATCTGGTGGCGTTTGGCTTTGCGGTGATCCAACTCGGTCCAGTAGGCGTCGGCCGTCATGAATTTGGACTTGCGCCGGGAGGCGGCTTTTTGAATCCGGTGGTCGGATGAGACCACGGTCAAGGTCTTCGGGCTGGAGTGGTGCGCGATCAACTCTTCGATCCGGGTATCGGCATCCTCGACGTCCACGGCGTACAAAACCGTCAGCCCTTTGTGGTGCGTCGAACTGGCCCGGTCGGGCGGCGCATCGGCGGCGTCAAAGACCACCGTGGTCAGGTGGGCTTCGGTGGCGTCGAGGGTGCTGGCCAACTCATTTAAAAAGCGGTGACGAACCTGGCGAAACCCGTCGGGACCGAACTTCCGCCCGAGCAAGCCGCCGGCATACATCAGGTTGTAGCCGTCAATCAGGGTGCGCATCGAATTCAAGCACTTTTGAGGATTAGGTAATGATCGGTCTCATGTTACCTGGGCGACGATCGATACCAGCGGCATGCGGAGGCGATTGTAGCTCCTTGCAATTGTAACACCAAACTAGGAGAAGCGGAGCAAATGCTCTCGGTCCACCGATGAACCGGCCTCGGTCCGCTCCATCCGCCCGCCGGACATATCGACAGGGCGAACTGGTTTATTTCTCGGCCGGTCAATCAAGGCCGATAATCTCGAAACCGGGACGGTCGGTCCTCAACGGCGACAGATAACACTGGGCGATTCGACGCCCATCCGGCGAAACGGCGACGGCCACGCAATAATCGCCAAAGGATTTCCGAATCTGCGCAAATCGGTTAGGGGCCGTCTTGGTGGAGAATAGAGCGGGACCCGCGAGACCGCTCACCACTAGGCAGTCGTCCTCGCGAGTGAAGGCCAGTGCCGTGATATTAACCGGATAGCCCCGAAGGCGAAGCTTCTCTTCGCCGGTCTTTGCGTCCCACAACGAGACGTCTTGCTTCGAAGTGACCGCGAGGAACGACCCGCCGGGCGAGTAGGCCATCGTGATTGAGGTGTCCGTCCACTGCTCGAATTCCCGGCGCAGCTTATGCGATTGGGCGTCCCAGAATTTGACCACTCGGTCGCTGCCGACCGAGGCGATCGTCTGGCCGTCGGGGGAGTAGATCAGTTGATCCGTCCACTTGTCATCGGCGTTCCAGGACGCGGTCATATGACCGGTCGCGACGTCCCAGAGCCGTGCGATACCATCAACCGATCCCGATACCATTGTTTGGCCGTCGGGCGCGAAGGCTACCGACTTGACCGGACCTTTCAAGGCTAGGAGAACCTGCCGGCTTGCCCTCCGCTCGGCGTCCCAGAGTCGAATCGAACCATCATTCGAACCCGACACGATGGTCCGACCGTCGGGCGAGACGGCCACGGTATTGACCTGTTTGTCATGACCGCTCAAGGTGGCGAGGACCTTGCCCTCGGTTCCATCTCTGATCCTCACCTTCGAGTCGGCCCCTCCCGTGGCGATCCACTTGCCGTCTGCGGAGAAAGCGAGCGATGTTTCCCCATATTGGCGGAATCGGGGATCATCGCCGCCCCGACTCCATTCGGCTAACGTCAGAAACAAGCAGCCGATTGCCAAGTTCAAAAGACGGGCACTAATCATCATATGGTCCCTATTTCATGATTTACCCGCGCATCCAATTGGACATGCCAAGCTCGGGCAAAACCTCTGGCGGAGCAGAGCAGGAAGCAAATGGGTTTCGTCCGAACTCGTTCGTCGATCGCCAACTCCGCCCTTGATCGGATCGATCCAACACCCCGAGCGATCTGTTGGGGTTTTCATCGTTTGATCCGCTCTCAAACCACAATGAGCCACTCGGGGCAATTCGATCACGCCTTGCTTCCATAGCATTTGCTGCTGGTTGACCAGGTAGGCGACGACCATGTCGTTGTCGCCGGTGGTAGAATTCTCCGCCGCTTGAATGGATGAGCCCAAGCTAGTGTCCTGAGTCAGAAGTCCGCTCACAAACCTTCTTGACTCGGTTGAGGATCAGATCGGCATCGGCAGTCCACACGAACGGCTTGGGGGAAGCGTTATGATGCTCCAAGTATTCCCGGATCGC
>JAABUX010003197.1_pt1 | contig 22018 bp, 18 predicted proteins | sample 5561851 | NCBI WGS metagenome assembly JAABUX01 (sample SAMN10711883, study PRJNA513361) | rock metagenome | isolation source: Antarctica rocks | place: Antarctica: Victoria Land, Richard Nunatak red sandstone | collected 2016-01-03 | reverse complement strand
CGATCCGCCACGGCACCGTCTCGGCGGCGTTGATCATGCGCAAGCTGGCGGCCTACCCCCGGCAGAACCAGGTGGCCCACGCGCTGCACGAGGTGGGGCAGATCGAAAAGACGGCGTTCATCCTGGAGCTGCTGCGCGACGAGCAGCTGCGTCGGCGCGTGCAGCGGGGCTTGAACAAGGGCGAACTGGTCAACAGCGCGGCGCGCACGCTCTTCTTTGGGCAGCGCGGCGAGTTCCGCGACCGGGCCTTCCAGGATCAGGTGCATCGGGCCAGTTGCTTGCACCTCCTGATCGCCGCGATTGCTGCGTGGACGACACCCTATCTGGAGGATGCGATTGCCGCGGTACGGGCCGACGGCGTCGACGTGCCGGAGGAGTACCTCGCCCACATCTCACCGATCGCCTGGGAACATGTGCATCTCCTGGGGCAATACACCTTCGATCCCAGCACGGCACGATCGCTGGACAATCGACGGCCTCTACGGATGGGAACAGAGTACACCGATGCCGGTGCCGACGAGGTCTCCGCGACCGCACGTTGAGGCGCAGGCCCCCTACTGCGTCTTAGCGGGGATTTTCCCGGAAATATTGTAGAGACCCCTACCTGAGGGAGCGGAGCACGAGGGCCGCTGCGACGGGAGAGCCGGCTCTCTTCCTCAATCCTCAAGGAGGCCGTCTCTCGACGCGTGCCGTCGACCTCGTCATCCGCGCGTTGGGACACGATGCGGGGCTCACCCTCTCCGCGCATGTGCTGCGCCACACCTGTCTGACCACGCTCGTGCGCAACGGCGCCGACCTCGTGCTCGTCGCCGAGATCGCGGGCCATCGCCGCTTGGACACGACGCGGCGCTACAGCCTCCCCTCACTGCACGACCGAGCGGCGGCGATGGATGGCGTGCACGTCGACTACTGAGTGACTGATGCCCGTTGATTTCCTCACTCTCGCTCAGGAAAGGGCTTATGGCCGCTACGAGGGTGACTCCTCGCCCAGCGACCTGGCGCGCGCCTTTCATCTTGCTGACGCGGACCACGCCCTGATCGCTGCGCGCCGTGGTGACTACAACAAGCTGGGTCTCACCGTGCAGCTCTGCACCGTCCGTTACCTTGGCACATTTTTGGAAGATCCGACCGACGTGCCGGTTGGCGTCGTGGCCACGCTCGCTCGGCAGCTCGGCCTCTCGGACCACGTTGACCTACGGCCGTATCGCGCCGGCAAGGCGCGCTGGGATCATACGACCGCGATTCGCCAGCGTTATGGATACCGGGACTTCGGCGACCACCCAGGCCACCTCCGCTTCGTCCGTTGGCTCTATGCCCGTGCCTGGACCGGCGCCGAGCGTCCGAGCGCCCTCTTCACCCATGCGGTGGCGCGTCTGGTCGCGGACAACGTGCTGCTCCCTGGGGTCAGCGTGCTGGAACGCCTTGTTGCGCAGACCCGCGACCGCGCGGCCACCCGCTTGTGGCGTCGCTTGGCGGCCTTGCCCTCGCCCGCTCAGCGCGCCAACCTGGAACGCCTTCTCATTGCCGAGGAGACCGGACGACAGACACCGCTCGATCACCTCAGGCACGGCCCGCTCCACGCCAACTCCCTCACGCTCGTCGCCGCCCTCAAGCGACTCGAAACCGTGCGCGCGCTCGGCGTCGGTCGCCTCGATGTCGCGGATCTTCCTCCGGGACGACTCCGCGTGTTAGCCCGTCATGCCACGACCTCCCGTGCGCAAGCCTTGGAGCGGTTGGCGCCGGATCGCCGCGTCGCGACACTGCTCGCCTTCGCGTGGGCACTGGAAGCGACGGCCATGGACGACGCTCTCGATGTATTCGATCGCATCCTGGACGAGATGCTGCGCGGGGCAACGCGCGCCGGCAAGAAAGAACGCCTCCGTACCGTCGGCACGCTCGACACCGCGGCGCTCATCCTGCGTGATGTCGCGCGTGTCGTACGCGACGCCGGCGTGCATGCGTCTGAGGTGCGCGACGCGGTTGCCCTGACGCATGGCGACGCGACGATCGACCATGCTATTGCGGTCGTCGACGACCTGGCTCGCCCGCCCGATGACCACTTTCAGCGCGAGATCCTGGCACAGTACCCGACGGTGCGGCGTTTCCTTCCTACCCTGTTGCGCACGATCCGCTTCAACGGAACGGTGAGCGCAGGATCCCTCCTCGTGGCTCTCGACTTCCTGGCCATGCTGGAGCAGGCCCACCCGCCGGACATCGTCGAGGCGCCGCTCACCGTTGTCTCGAAAGCCTGGCGACACCGTGTCGTCCGTCCTGACGGCCGGCCGGACTACCATGTGGACCGCCGTGCGTACACGTTCGCGGTGCTGGAGCAGGCGCAGGCCGCGCTCCGTCGCCGCGACCTCTTCGTCGCACCGAGCGAGAAATGGGGCGACCCCCGGACGGCGCTCCTTCACGGCGCCGCGTGGGAGGCAGCGCGGCCCCGCGTGTGCCGCGCGCTCAACCATGCCCTCGACCCCACCGTGGAGCTAGCAGCGCGTGGAGCACAACTCGACCAGGCCTATCGGCGCACGGCCACCAACTTGCCCGCGAACCCGGACGTGCGGGTCGAGCAGCGCCGTGGACGTGATCGACTGACGCTCACTCCCTTGGATCGTCTTGACGAGCCGGCCAGCCTGCGTCGGCTGCGGGCCACCGTGGACGACCGTCTGCCTCATGCCGAGTTGCCCGAGATCTTGCTGGAGATTAACGGCGCCACCGGCTTCACCGACGCCTTTACGCACGTCAGCGATGCGGACACGCGCGTCGCGGACCTGCCGCTGAGCGTCTGCGCCGTTCTCCTCGCGGAGACCTGCAATGTCGGACTGCGCGCCGTCGCGCGCGAGGATATCCCCGCGCTCACCATCGACCGCCTCTCCTGGGTCAAGCACAACTACGTGCGTGAGGAGACCCTGGCGCGCGCCAACGTTCGGCTTGTCGACTACCATCAGACCGTACCGCTGGCTCAGGCCTGGGGTGGGGGTGAAATTGCCTCGGTCGATGGCTTACGGTTCAAGGTGCCGGTGAAGACGCTCAACGCGGGCGTGAGTCCCCTGTATTTTGGCGTGGGACGCGGCGCGACGTGGCTGAACATGGCCAGCGGACCGCTGGGCCTCCACGGCATTGTCGTGCCCGGCACGCTGCGTGATTCAGGACGCATTCTCGACGTGGTGTTGGAGCAACCCACGGCCCTGCGGCCGCTGGAGATTGTCTCCGATACCGCCGGCTACTCGGATATCGTGTTCGGGATCTTCTCCTTACTTGGCTACCAATTCAGTCCCCGTCTGGCGGACCTGGGTGACCAACGGCTGTGGCGCATCGACGCGACAGCGGACTACGGGCCGCTCGACGGCGTGGCTCGCAACCACATCAAGACGGACCTGATTGCCCGGCACTGGGATGACCTGCTGCGTCTAGCCGGCTCCCTTGCGGAAGGAACGATTGCTGGCTCTGAGGCGCTACGCACGCTCCAGGGGTGGAAAGAGCGAAGCTGCGACCAGGGGCAAAGTACCTTAACAAGAGGACGCTCAACCTCACCTTTTAGAAGCCATATCTGCCGATAAAGTGCCGATTTTGGTACGGGGTAGGGTACTCTACCTGTTTCCGGACCCTGTTTGAACAGTAGACGCGCTCAAATGGGTGTTCTGGATGGCACACAAGTACCGACACCAGGCATTCTCGGCACCTTTTCCTCAACCTTGAGTCTCTCTCTATAAAGCTACTTTGCCCCTGGTCGCAGCTTCGCTCTTTCCACCCCTGTAAAGAAGAGGAAGCGTCAGAACTCAGCGCACAAGCTGTTCATCGCCTACAATTTGCTCCAGGGCAGCGGCCAAGAGCAGTACGATCTCAAAGCGCATCCTTGCATTTTTGTCCCTTCAATTCTGTTTTACGACCCCTTATTCTGAGTTCTGACAGATCCAACTGAACGGCTTAGCGTTACTTTCTGTTCCGCTGCTTGTCCTACCCCATCTTCGCTCGTTCCACTCCCTCCTGGTGTGATCAACGCACGACGAAGACGGGAACGGTCGCGTAGCGTACGACGCGATCGGCCACCGAGCCGATGAGGAAGCGTTTGACCGCGCTCATGCCCCAGATGCCAATGAGGATGACGCCGAACTGGTCGTCTGCAGCAGCCTTGATGATTTCTTCGGCAGGGTTACCGGCCCGGAGCAGCGTTCTCGCCTTAACACCGGACGCAGCAAGGAGGGCGACCGCCTCGTCAAGATGCACGCGCTGCGTAGCCACATCACTAGTGGGGTCGATCGCGTCCGCGATTTTGGGGCTGCCGGCGAGCACCGGCGCGACGCTGATGACACTGACTGCTGAGCCGTCGTGGGCCAGGTGGGCAGCCCAGTCGAGCGCTCTCCTCGCTTGCTCCGATCCATCATAGGCCACGAGGATTTTCACGTTCATCCGTTCTCCTTCCCGCCTGGCGGCAGCGCCCCCCTCTTTGTCCCACCATCGCTACTCAGCCTCGGCTGTCAGGTCGCCGATGTAGGCGTTAACGCGTTCATCAGGGAGACGGACGCGGATGGCGAGCGCGTAGATCACAAGGCTGAAAAGGGCCATGGCCAGGATGTCCCAGCCGAAGGGGAGGGCATTACGTGGTCCCGTCAAGCCGACAAGGGGGACGGTACTGAGCGTGTGGACGTCGAAGCTGCTCAGGTAGGAGATCGCGCTCAGGCCGAGCAGATACGGCCAGAGCCAAGCTGCGCTTGCCAAGTCCAGCGAGGGTCGCCGCGCGGGACGGCTGGTCGCGAACGAGATCGCGAGCAAGACAAAGCCGATCATAATGGCCACGATCAGCTTCCACACGACCGCCCAGCCGGAGAACAGAATGATCTCGTTGGCGACGATGAAGCCTAGCGGCGCCAGGACCGTGCCGCCGGGGAGGCGGAACGGCCGCGCGCGCGTGGGGTCCTGCAGGCGCAATGCACCCATGGCCAGTGGGGCCATCGCGTAGGCGATGACGGTCGCCGACGAAATGAAGCCCACCAGCTGCTGCCAGCCGGGGAACGGCAGGAAGACGAGCATGCCGCACAGGAACGAGAACGCGACGGCGTAGACGGGGACGCCGCGCGCGCTCAACCGCGCGCCCAGGTCGGGGATGTAGCGGTTGCGGGCCAGCGCGAAGGTCAACCGGGAACTGGTGCCGACATAGAGCAGGCCCGTGCCGCCGGGCGAGATGATCGCATCGGTATAGAGCAGGAACGCGAGCCAGCCCAAACCGAGGGCCACGGAGAGCGCGGCGAACGGCCCGAAGATTTCACCCGTGCCCTTGAACGCGACCGAACTCCAGCCCTTGGCTAGGCTGGCCGGGTTGAGCGCAGCCGTGAACGCGATCTCCAGCGCGATGTAGAGGATGACGCCGAGGATCATCGAGCCGATCACGGCGATCGGGATGTTGCGCCGGGGATTCTGGCTCTCGGCGCCAAGCTGGATGGCCTGCTCGAACCCGAGATAGGCGAAGATGACGCCTCCGGTAGCGATGGCCTGGAGGACACCCTTCCAGCCGAACGGCATGAACCCGCCGCCCGCCGTGAAGTTGCCGGGGTGGAACGACGTCAGCAGGAGCACCACGATGGTCAGGAGCGGGATAGCAATCTTCCACCAGACGGCCACCTTGTTCGTCTCCGAAAGCCACTTCACGCCCATAATGTTGATGGCCGAGAAGAGCAGCATCAGCACCGCGGCCACGGCATAGCCCAGAGCGGTCAACACGGGCAGGCCGCCCACAACGGCAGTCAGCCCTTTGACGTAGTTGGAGGCGTACTGCAGCGCGGCCTCAACCTCGATGGGCGCGGTGGTCACGGCGCCGAGGAAGGCGAACCACCCGGCCGCGAACCCGATCATGCTGCCGAACGCGTAGTGCGGGAAGCGCGCGCTGCCACCGGCGACAGGGTACATCCCGCCTAACTCGGCGTGAATGAGCGCGAGCAGAATGACCGCCGCCCCGCCAATGATCCAGGAGAGCAGGGCTGCGGGGCCGGCCACGAGCGACGCATTGAGCGCGCCGAATAGCCAGCCTGATCCGATGATCGAGCCGACCGACGCGAACAGCAGGCCTACCAAGCCGACGTCGCGCCGCAGCTTGCGCTCCGCAACGGGCGCGGCAGCGATGCGTGAGGACATTACGCCCATGCGCACGCCCTCCTCTCATCCGGCACAGCGGCGCAGCGATCGCCGTCCTGGCCTGCCCCCCGTAAGAGCACGCACAATCTGGTGGGATAGAGAAACAAATTGGTATCACGGCAGCGTTGTTTCATAGGTTGTCCACTCCTCCAGGTACTGACCGTCTCGATGGCGTTTCCCAACTCATACTACACCCTCCCCGCAGTGGGGGAGGAGTAAGCGCGCAGAAGCGCGGGGATGCCGTGAGGCAGCGGTGAGGTGGAGGAGGCAGCGCTCTTGCCACTAGTGGTCTCATCCCTCATTGAGGTGGAGCGTGCGCAAGGCGGCCAATGCATCACTGGTCTGCGCTCCCCATTGCATCCCACGCCGTTTCTGGCGGCGTACGAGGTGTCACTTTGCTCGCTTTATGGCCCTTTTCTTCGCCCAATCGGTGGTCCTTTTGAGATGGACTGACCTTTAAGGTTTCGTAGCGAGGAGCAATCCCTGCACCATTAGGTTGTCAAGAGCCATAGGTTGTGGTGATAAATCCGTTAGCTCAGGGGTCTCGGGAGATCAACGCCACGCTTAATGGGGTCGATAAACAGACGATGCGGGAGCAGTTGTAGGAGGTGGGGCCGGATAGGGAGCGCGCCACGCTCATTCAATCCAGCGACGATACCGGCGGCAACACACATCCGCACCATCACGTTATCTGTATCCGTGTTCTACACCACCAGCGCGCCATCGACGACGATTGAACAGCCATCGGCTAGCAGCGTTGCTGTAGGAAGCGCAAAGTCCACATTGAGCGAGGACTGGTTCGCGCCTCCTAAATACCGGTTTTCACCCATGGCGAGCAAGAGGCTGCCGTGGCGATGCTCGTCAACCAACGTCCAGCCTACCTCTCGCCGCAGATGGGGGTTCAACCCGATCCCCACATGGCTCACCCGGCGTGGCTCGCCGCCGTGGCGTGCGAAGAGTGCCTCGAGGTCCGCCTTCCCCTCGGCGGCGTCGATCGCCACTACCCGCCCCCCCGCAAAGTGGAGCGTCACGTCGCGCGCCTTCGCCGCCCGCAGTACGCGTATACTCCCGTGCGTCGCCTCCTCCAAGACCGTCGTGTAGATCGCTCCCGCCGGCAGGTTGTTCACCGGCTGCACACCGTCGGGCGATATGCCTGTGGAGGGAAGTGTCCCTGCATCGCTGAGCCAGGAGCGGGCAGCGAGGGTCAGGTGCAGTTCTCCGGCGGCGCTGCGGATTGTTAGAGTGCGCGCGGCGCACAGCCGTCCCATCACGCGGTCGATTTCTCTCCCCAACTCCTGCGGTGTGGCCGAGAGCGCTGGCAGCACGATGTCCTCTAGCGCGGCGAGCGTCGTCCCGCATTGCTGCGCCCGCGCCTCCGTCGGTATTGCCATGAGGAGATAGGGCAGACGACGGCGCTCCTCCGCGTCGGTCAAGCGGTCAACGGCCTGCCGCCAAGCGTCGCGCGCCACGATAGACACGTCGTCCCTGCGGTCCTCGCCTGCTAACACGAGAACTCGGTCAAGATCGCGCTCGACCCAAGACAAGCGACGGCGATCCCACAGGGCGAGGAGCGCGGGGTCCGTGCCGGCCAGCAGCCGCTGATAGTAGGTGGGCGGCAGGACCTGCGGCAAGGGAATGCCCCCGCGTTGCTCGATCGCCAGCAGCATTTCCTGGAGCACGTCGTAGCGTCCGCAGCGTTCGCGCACCTCCACCACGTCACCCGGCTGGACCGCTAAAGCGTCCGCTACGCGCGTAGCGACAACGGCCCACCGCTTATCACTCTCCGACATCCTCCCCCTCCACAACGCTCCCGCACTTGTGCATAGTATAGGGCTGTCCGCGAGGGTTGTGCCAGGGATCGGCGACCAATGGAGGGCGCAGGCACGCAATGTTTGTGTTGCACCGGCAGGGCCATTTCATTCTCGACGACGGGCGCGGTCAATGCCTGCGTTTCGCCGTGCTGAGGTCTGCGTCGCACACACCCTGGAAGAAATGGACGCGGGAGCAGCCCGTCGAGCGCCCTCTGTAGGCCGCCGCGCTGGACGACGCTGCGTACAAGAGAGCGGAAGATCGTGAAATCTGAGAATGAAATGGCCCTGTTGCACCGGCGTTCGCCTTGCTTCATCGGCTAGCACCGTGCTATCGTAGAGAACACATCACAGAAAGGCCCTTCTGAGAAGTGAATCATGCGTCTGCTTTCCTGCCCATGCCTGCGGAAGTCGGCGCGACGCCCTGCTATCGGCGTCCCATTCACTTCACGAAAGGTTGGCGGCAGCTCCAGGGGCCGACGCGGAGAGACAATAGCGATGGGGCCATAGAGTTCCCAGAGAACGGGGCCACAAAGCGAGCAAGATGACACACTTGACGCAACCCGCGCACCTACATAGATAGAGGGACAGCGTGGCAGGTCCCCCGACGATGAATGTCGCCCCTACTGCCGCAGGAAAGAGGGACTCTATGCAGCCTGCCACCATCTTGTTCGTCCACCCCGTGACCTTCCATTGGACCAAGCTCCGCGTGGCCCTCCAGGGGTGGCCAGATGTCCACATCGTCGACGACGTGCAGCGGCGCGAGCCGGCCGTGCAGGTCGCCACGCGGGAGCAGCCCGACCTCATCCTCGTCGCCTCCGACCTGCCCGGTGTCCCGCCGGTGCCGCTTGTCGGCGACCTGCATCATGCCAGCGCGCAAAGCCAGATTATTATGATCGGCACGTTGCTGAACCCGGAGGAGCATCGGCAACTCGCGGATCTCGACCTTGCCTGCTTCCTTCAGTGGTCGTGCGTAACGCCCGAGCGGCTACGGAACGTGATCGAGGCCGTGCGCGACGGCGCGGTGCGGGCCGGCAGCGCGGGGGCGGTGCGCGCAGCGTTTACGCCTGAGCGTCGACGCCGGGAGCGCGATAGCGGGAGTATTACGCTCACCGAGAAGGAGCGAGCGACGCTCCAGGGCCTGGCCCGCGACCGGACCCAGCAGCAGGTCGCGGACGACGAAGGGGTCAGCCTGCGCGCGATCGAGGAGCGTGTCGCCACGCTCAAGCACAAGTTCGACGTGTCGACGACGTTCATGCTCGGCGTCATGGCCGAGCGGCTAGGGTTTGTCTCATAGGGACAATCCGTGGATTTCCACACCCTCTTTTCGTGGATTTCCCGGTTACGCCCGGCCGCCCTGCCGTGCGATGATAGGATCGGTGCTATTTAGGGCCACCGGCAAACGGAGGGCGCAAGAGAGAATCGCCTTCAGCCAGCGGGGATAGGAATGGGAGGACCTCATGCAGCCTAACTGAAGTGCGACGCATATCCGTGCAGATGCCATCGCAATGGCGATCAAAAAGGGCGCGGAGCGCTGCGACAACTCCGCGCAAGGATACTTCGCCTTGGCCAAGAAACACGGTGCCACGGACGATGACATCAAACGGGCCATTGCCGCCGCCTTCGAGCATGCCTCGACAACGCATCCGGTACACATGCGGGGCATACAGGTGGCCGATGAAGTGGCCCCAAAGACGCCGTTGAGCGCCCTTGTCACGTGTGACAGAGACCAATCATGCTGAAAATCGTGGTTACGAAACGCCCTCCAGTACGATAAAACGAAGCAGCAAACATGACGTGATCACTACACAAAAAAGAGGAAGGTCAGATGAAGAAGATCAATTACTGTTTTCGTGGCATTACCTGCACTGCCATTTTAGTTGCTCTTGCAACGAGTAACTCGGCGCATGCTCAGTCAACCCCCGACGCTGTGACGCAGAGCGCTCTTGGTATCGCTCTGACAACTTTGCCTAGTGGCTTATCGGTGGCTGCGCCAGGAGAGTATATGCCTGGTGCTATAGATTTGGTGACAACGGACAATCATGGAGACGAACTGCGCTTCGCTGTAGCGCCATTAGGAACCGCCGATACAAGTGACGAAATAGCTGCTGCTACGACTGCCGCAAACGCACTTGTGCAGGACAGCAACAGCCCCATATCGGTTGCACGCACCTCTATTCTTGTTGCAGGGGTTCAAGGGGTTATGCTCCAAGGCTTGCCAGGTTCTGGCCCCAACGTCCAGATCGTCATTGCACATGGAGGTGTTGTTTATGATTTAGTGGCGTACGGCGGTCTCACGCTTCAACCAGACGCTCTTCAGGTGTTCGCCAGTTTGCATTTTGTTCCGCGTGTAGGGGCCTTCCCTTCAGCTAACCCCCCTGCTCCGCAAGGCAAGGTAGATATGCGAGTGATTCCGCACTTGTCATCCCTCACTTCTGCATTGTCAACGACCCATAGGATGAGCGGAGTATCGCGTACGGCACCGCGTGACATCGATAGCACTATCCATATGTATCCCTTCTGGGGTAGCGCAGTCAACGCGGGGTGTGGTAGTCATGGCGGTGCTTTGGTGACAACATGCGGCGGCTATTTTTACAACGAAGGTGACCATAAAGGAATCAATGACGCAGGTAAGTCCAATAACTACTATGCTATCGATTGGCCTCTCTATGCGGGGAACAGTATCTTTCCGCAGCGACCGAGCGTCACGGTCAAGTTCGCGGGCTGGCGGGCTGGTGGTTTCATGGGGTTTGGAAATTGGGTTGTGCTTGACAACGGCTCTGGTGTGATAAGCTACTATGCGCACATGCAAGATGTCTCTGTTTCTGCCAACCAAAACGTGAACTGGACGACGTCCGTAGGTCACTCAGGTTGCACGGACAATTGTCAAGGTGCTCATGCCCATGTTGGTTGGGTGCAAAGTCCCAGCTTCGATGCCTATGGACAACCTCTTGGAGGCACATCCGAACCGCAAACCCCTCTCTATACATTCAGTTCCACTCCCGCTTATTATGTCTACACCTCCCTAACGGCAGGTGAAACCGTTAACGGATGGTAGAGACGACACTCCGCCACGATTCGCGATTCGCTTGACACATGCTTGCAGCGATCAATGAGATGGTTTCGAGGCGTAGCTGGCCCGTACTGCCGCCCTTCCACGCGTGCAAACGGTCTGGTTGACGTGTGAAGGAGGCGCTTTTTGTCTCACCGTCCATGACAAGTATGTGTCAAGGCAATCGGGTCTCCCGCTTTTTTGGTGAAGCAATTGAGCGTCATTTACCCGTGCGGACAGGGTCAGATGTCGGAGGCCGGCCGTGTTGCCGCGGGGGCAGTCATTCTGAGCCTATTTACCCTCAGATGCGGCCGATTCTCGTTCACCAACATCGCGGGAGACCCAGGCAATCGTGGCGGGGCGTCGTAGAGACACCCTTCGTAGTTTTAATCGAGAAAGGGCATCTAGTAATGAGAGACTCATCGCATCATGCGACACGCACATGTCTTTACTCTCTATTCCAATGCGTTCAGCGTCGTCAAGCGAGAACAGGCGCTGTATTCGGACTAGCCCCGCTTCTGCTCATCCTCGTACTGGCAGGCGGGCCAACTGTGCGTCCATCCAGCCAGGTGTTGATTACTTTCCGGCTGACACTCACAGCTCCGGTGACAGCGACCGATACGTTCTCAGCATTTGTAGGTGCACGGCACAACCCGCCAGAGTTGGTGCTCTGCGGGCCAAGCCGTGGCGAAGGTGTACTTATTCCCTGTGCTAGAGGAAAGACGTTTGTGGAACGTCTTTTGGTCCCTGCCAACGCCTCTATCCCCTTCAGTCTCGTTCGTTTTACTGGGCATTTTGGGAATGTACAACGTAGCAAAACGTTCTTTCTGGGCCGCACGACTGTTGCGCAAAGAACCACGATCAGCACCACCTTTCCCGCGCCGACTGTCCCTGTGACTTTTCGATTGCATCTCTACGGAACGTCGCCGAGAGGGGAATATTTCGCCGTTAATTACCCTCGGGGCGGCTTGACCGCCAACGACCTGCAATTCTGCACAAGCGCCACGCTGCCAAGTCCACCTCTTGTCCCCGTGCCGCAAGGATTTGGCCGGCGATGTACAGGCCGTGGCGCGCTCTATACGACGACGATCCAGGCTCTAGCTGGGCAAACTATAAGTTTCGCCTTCTATAGGGTTAAGCTAAACGCGCATTACCTCACCGATTCAACCGAAGCCTTCGCTCCACAGTCTTTGCGAGTGACGCGCGCGACCACTATTGATGCATCCTATACTTTCGGTCGCTGAAGTTCATGATGGGTGCAGACCCCGCCGAAGGATGGGGGCTCTCCCGCGCTCTCGATGATGTTGCTACACGGCTCTCCCGCAATCTCGATGCAGCTATAACTCTGAAGCAGAGGAATGGTCAAGCAGAGAGCGGATGCCAGCCAGGAATCAGCCACTGTTACGCCTATGACGGCTTCCCTCAGACGACGTGCGGCTAACCGGCTGGCCGGCATCATCGGGACTGCGGGAGAGCCCCTAACACATGACGAGGTCTGCGCTGTCGGAACTGAACTTGTCGGCCTCGCCATCGGACGCCTCGTCACGATTCGCTTGACACATATTTGCACTCCTCCATGAGACGCATCTGTTGTGACAGAGCTACAGCGCCAGAGCGTTACGATGGGCAGCTTGTCCTTTGGTCGGCCGAGATGACCTCCGTCCACCGTCCATGGAGTGCTCCACACACGCCCGCCAGGGGGGAGAAAGGGGGCGCTTGACAGCCGTCACGCAGGTTTTCTATAATACTTGCGTGACGGCCTAAAAGGGGGAGGAATGGCAGTCAAACAGAAGCGCATTAAGTGCGCCCGGTGTGGTGAGCGCGAGACGGTGACGCGGGGGGAACGGGGGCCGGTGTCGATCTACTGCGACCTCTGCCGGGATGAGGTGAAGCGTGAGCAGAACGCTCTGCGCGCCCAAGCCTACCGCCAGCGCAAATCGAGCGACGGGGGGCGCTGATCACTCTCCCCTCGATGACAAGGTTGCTCTAGGAAGTCTGTGCCTCTCCCTCGTCAAGACGCGCTGCGCCGCCTGCGGACAGCGGGCGCGACGACGGGCAGCGTCACCGTTCCCGTGACTGCGCCACTGCGCAGACGGAACTGCCAGCAGCCGGGCGTCAGGACGACGACAATGGAGGGGTACTGACTGCCAGCCACAGTGCCGCCGCGGGCCATGGGGAAAACGTGGTGCGTCCGTCCCGCCCCGGTGAGGTTGCGCCCGTTGATCACGATCGAGCTGTCGACGTTGGTTGCGTCAGGACCGGGAACACATTTAAGGAGGAGTGAGGGGAAATCGGCAGGGAAGAGCCAGTTGGTAGGGAGCGTACGACGTTAGGCACCGTGAACGTGCGCACGCAAATCATCCAGGCGGGCGCGGAACTGCGCACGTTGCGTGGCCAACGGGACCGTCTCGTACGGCGCCATCCGGTGACGGAAATAGTCGCGCACTTCGTCGTGGGCAGAGCAGAAACGCGCCGCTGCCGCGAAGCGACCAAAGCCGCGCATCGGATAGTACCGCTGTTTGATGGCCCGATGGTCCTGCTCGATCCGATTGTTCAGGTACTGGCTGCAGCGATGGCGCACGTCAGGCCCGAGTGTCTCCCGGATGGCACGCGGGTAGGCGTCGTGTCCGTCGGTCGTGACTTTCACCGGCGCATGACCGACGACGTCAAGCGCCTGGGCGAAAAAGCGTTTGGCGGCGTCCATGTTGCGCGTCTCGCTCAGCATCGTCTCCACGAGGTTGCCGTTCGCGTCGATGGCCCGGTACAGGTAGCACCAGCGCCCGCCTACCTTCACATACGTCTCGTCGGCGTTCCACTTGACTCCGGCCTTGCCCCGTCGCTTTGCTCGCAGCTGTGCCGCTAGGAGCGGGGCGAAGCGCTCTTCCCACTCCCGCACGGCTTCGTGCGTGAAGGACAGCCCGCGTTCCAGAAACATCTCGGCGAGGTCGCGCAAGCTGAGCTTGTACCGCAGCCGCCACAGGACGACCAGGAACACGACATCGGTGGGATAGTCGAGGTGGTTGAAGGGCGTGCCCGTGCGCTCATTGAAGGTGCGACGGCACGGGCGGCAGCGGAAGACCCGATAACCAAGCATCGTCGTCCGGGGTAACTCCTGTGTCGCGCTCGTCTGGCAGTAGGGGCACGGCATCGTCGTCTCCTCGTCGATCTACATTCCTCGCTCCAGAGAAGGATACGCAATCATCGCAGCGTTTCGCTCAGCCCTTGTGTTCCCTGTCCTGACGCAACCGCCTACGTCACCAGCGTCTACGACCATGACCGCGAGGACTTGGAGCAGCCGCGGTCGCAGCCCGCGCGTCTTCGTCTGGGCGACGCGTGATACCAGAACGTGGCTCTTCCTTTCAGGAACGGGGCGGGATTCGTGTTGGGAGCTGGACCTGGCGATGCACGGGAGCGGCCAAGAGCAGACCTTGTCGTGGTGGAACGACCAGACGCTGGCGGAGAGTAATGCTCTGGCTGTGCTGAGCCTCCCGGGAGCGGGGGAGCGCGAGGTCTTGCAATAAGAAATAGAGGGCGCCGCGTGCGCGGCGTCCTGCTCTAGCGACGAGAGAAAGGGAACACGGCATGCCAACGATCTACAGCAAGAGGAGAGGGACGTCGGCGGCGCCGTCTGGCGCGATCAGCGTGGACCGATCAACGCCTTTTGGAAACCCGTTCATCATGCGCCAGGAGGGCGACCGCGACGCTGTGTGCGATGCCTATGAGCAGTATGCCCGTGATCGCCTGACCCGCGAACCCGGGTGGCTGGTTCCACTTAGGGGAGTGGATCTCGTCTGTTGGTGCCAATCGCCGGCGGACGTGCGGAAGAAACGCTGTCACGCCGAGACGTTGATGCGATTGGCCAATGTGTAAAGAAGAGGGGTTGTGATGGTGGTCGTATGAGAATGTGTGCGGCGTAAACCGAATGCATACGGCGACGTGCCGTGCGCATTCGACCCGCATGTACATCTGACGGATGCCCGTCATCCAGGGGCAGGCACCCGTGCTAGAGGTCCCGATATCCGGCTTCGCGCACCTTGATGAGTTCCTCAACAGGGTCGGGCAATTGTGAGAAATCGAGTCCTTGCTGGCGCAGATCCTCATGGATAGCAGCTGTGCGTGCCCGTGCTCGCTGCACTTTCTCGGGCGTCAGCGGCCCGGGAAATCCGTCAGTTGGGCGTGAAGGATGCTGTGGTGCGTCCATAGTCCCTCCCATTCCTTCTCGTATTAAGTATACAACGGGCCGGAGCGGGTCATGCCCTCGTTGCCTCGCTGGCCGCTATGACGGTGTATGTGTCTGACGCCTCGCCACGATTGCCTTGACACATACTTGTCACGCCCGGTGAGACAAAAAGCGTCTCCCTCACACGTCAACCAGACCGTCTGCACGCGTGGAAGGGCGGCAGTACGGGCCAGCTACGCCTCGAAACCGTCTCATTGATTGCTGCAAACATGTGTCAAGCGAATCGTGGCGGAGTGTCTATGTGTCTCACATCACACGCCGATGCACGACTGCGTCTGCTGTGCGATGTCAATCACGCTGTCTCGGCCCATACGTCCCATGTTTCGAATCTCCGTCACTTTTGGTGCATGGGCTAGCCGCTGTCAATGGCCTACGCTGCTAACAAGACCCGCTGACGCAGCATGGGAAACGAGGCACGGCCATACATTTGGCGCTTGATCGTCTTGATTTTGTTCACAAAGCCCTCCAAAGGTCCATTGCTCCAGGGCACGGTGAGAGCAGCCAGGATCGCCCGTTCGTCCTGCTTGAGGCCATCAGCAAAGGTTTGAAGGGCGGGGAGGTCGCTCTGCGCCACGGCGTCCAACCAAGGCGCGAACGCGGACGGCGTCCGTGTGCTGACCATCTGCACGAAGGTCTGTACTAATGGATAGGCTGTCGCTGCGGCCGGACACTGCTCTTGCACATGCGTCAAAGCTTCCTGTTCGGCAGGCGTCAACGCCTGCGGGTCTTGCAGCAAGAGCCAGACAAGACGCCGACTAGAGGTTCTCCGGGAAGCGGGACTATCGGTGAGCGTGGGCATGGGACTGCCGGTGAGCGCTCGACGATATTTGTGTGGCGTCGTCGGGGCGGGCTCTTGACGTCGTTGACACACCCATTGGGCGACCATGCGCCGCGATCCGCCGTAGCCCTGAGCCTGGATATCCTTCCACAAGCGGACGCCATCGTGGCAGCCCTCGGCCCAGCGCCGTTCCAGATAGGCCACATAGGGGAGGAGGCGACTGGGTTGGCGCCGATGGGGCGCGCGCTCGGGAAAGACATCCGCCGTGACGTAGCGACGCACCGTAGCCCGCCCCATCTGGAGGTGCCGCGCGATCTGCAGGAGCGGCATCCCTTGGGCGTGAAGGGCACGCACGGTGGCGTAGCGCTCCTGGCGCTGCTCCCGGCGCGCCTGACGGGCCACCTGCTCGTGTCTCGAACGACGCACCGGAGGTACGCGATCCGTCGCTTCCGGTAGCGTAATGTCCTGCCATTGCGCGCGATGCGCATCGAGCACACGCTCGGCCGCTTCCCGTAGATTGCGCAGCACATGCCACCGATCCGCGACTTGCACGGCTTGCGGCGCCCCCTCGGTGATGCCGCGCGCGTACTCCGTCGCGCGGTCGCGGCTCACGATCTCGATCTGCGGCTGCTCGCGCAACCACGCCGCGAGGGTTGGAGCGGTGCGATCCGGCAGGAGCTCGATGATCTTATGCTCCTCCAGGTCGGCAATGACCGTCCCATAGCGCTGCCGCCGGCGCAGCGCGAAATCATCGACCCCAATGACGCGCGGTGGGGCAGGCACGGGGACATCCACCTGCTGGATCACGCGGCGCAGCGTAGCCGCACTCAGGCGGAGGCGCAAGCGCGCGATGAGGCGTGCCCCTGCTTCGCCTCCAAGGGCGAGCGCCACCGCGCGGACGATGTCCTGGGCACGGGCGGTGCGGCGCGCATACGGACGCAGGAGATGCGGCAAGCGCTCGGTGAAAATGCGGCGCGGGCAGTCGCGGACGGGGCACCGAAAGCGACGTGCATGCAGGACAAGGCGCAGCATGAAGGACCCCCAGGGCAGATCCGTTGGGTGCCGGTGATACTGGCTATGCACGTGTGAGGAGGGCGTCGCACACGATGGGCAGCACGCCACCGGTGCGGTCGCCGTGAGTGTGATCGTTAGCACCTCGCCATCCGCGTCCATAGCCGCGAGGTGCAGTCCATCTTGGAGTGGTAGCAGGGTGTTGGGAATGTGTGTGGGCGTGATATTCATACCCCGTTCTAGCACACACGTCCAATCACTGCACCAAAAGTGACGGAGATTCCATGTTTCGGGACCACTCAGGAGGTCGCCACCTGAGAGCGCCCGCTCAAACGCCACGACGACATGGGGCGCGAACTGTGTTCCGCTCTCCTCACGGATGCGTCGCACAGCCTCCGCCACCGCAAGGGCCGGACGATACGTCCGCGTGCTGGTCATGGCGTCGAACGCGTCAACGACCCCCATAATCGCAGCGTCTGGTGGCAGGACGACGCCCACGAGACCGTCAGGATACCCGCGACCATCCCAGCGCTCATGGTGGTGGCGGACGGCGGGCAGGATGTCCTTGGGCAGATATGGTAGGTCCCTCAGCATCCGCTCGCCCGTCACTGGATGCTCTTGTATGACAGCAAACTCATCATCCGTCAGGCGTTCCTCTTTCTTGAGAATGGCGTCGGGGACGGCGATCTTGCCCACATCGTGCAGCAGTCCCGCCAATTCCAGTCGTTCGAGGTCGGCTGCCGTGAGACCGAGGGCGCGGCCAACGGCGACGGCGTACCGACTCACGCGAGTGGAGTGCCCCTGAGTATAAGGGTCTTTGGCATCGACGGCCGCCGCCATGGCTTTCACCGTAGCTAAACTGCCATGTGCGAGTCCCGCTGCAACATGGGTAAGATCTCCACCGAGGAGGCCGACGCCGTCGTCGGGGACGGCGATGCGGTCGCGGCCCAAGGCTTTGGCTCCAGCAAGCGCTTGACGTGCTGCCCGAACCAGATCCATGTGGGTTGAGCCGTCCTCCGGCAGCGTGGCGACTCCTAGCGACACGCGGACGCTGAGCGCGGTCCCATCCCCGGCACGGACGGCCGCTTGCAGACGGTTCGCCGTCGCGATCGCGGCCTCGTGGTCAGTGTCGAGGAGGAGCACTGCGAACGCATCGCCGGCCTCACGCGCGACGAGGTCGCCAGGCCGGACCGTATGTCGGATCGTCGCAGCGAGTGCCGTCAGCGCTGCGTCCCCAAGAGTCAGGCCGCCCGCTATGTTGATCGCGGTCAAACCATCGACATCCACAAGGATGAGACCGATCGGCAAGCCCTGGCGGCGGCTACGGGCAACCTCTTCGTCGAGGCGGGCGTGGAATGCGCGGTGGTTCGGGAGTCCCGTGAGCCCGTCGATCGAGACCTGGGCCAGGACCCGCTCATGCAGTGCGGCGTTCTGCAAAGCGATCGCGGCCTGATTGGCCAACAGTGCCAGGGCATGGCGCGTGTCTTCATCAGCGCTCGCGACACCGAGCAGGTGTACCTGGCCGATCACGTGTCCATCGACCCCAAGCGAGACGACGAGTGCCCCCTCGATGTCGGCTACGCCCGTCGATGCACCATCACTGGGAGGCACGGGTACGCGGGTTGGCGTCTCTCGTAGGGATGACGCCGGCAGGACGAGGGTCCGTTCCAGCACCGTAGGATCTTGATCGTCCCGCAGGTACACGGCGACGCCGGCGGCATCGGCGACGTCGCGCGCCTGTTCAGCTAAAGGACGGAGAAGGTCAACACGCGATTGCTGAAGACGCAGCTGTTGGCCCGCTCTGATCACGCCCTCGAGTTGACGGTTGCGCCGCCGCAGTGCCTCGGCTCGCGCCGCGTCTTCCTCGATGGTCTTGTAGGTCGTACGGACGGCCACGATGGGAAGCAGGGAAAGGAGGAGGACAATAGGACTGTAGGTCCATGCGACGGCGGATACGATGCCCATGCCGATCCCCACTCCTTCGAGGATCAGCGCTCGCAGCGGTGGTAAGAGGCGTAGTGGCGGGTCATCCTTGTCCTGCGACAGGAGCATGGTGACGTGGAAGCTGCCAATGTCGAGGAGCGTGTAGATCACGCCGAGCAGCACGAGTGCTAGAAGATGGCTGCTCAGGTGGGTAGACGCCCACTCTGGAAGAGGGGACGATGACCAGGCAAACACAACACTGGTCCCGCCAGCGACGCTGGCTGCATGGGCAACGTTGTACAGTCGTTTATAGAGCGCTTCTGGACGTAGAAGCTCAGTGGCGAGCGATGCGCCGACGGCGATAAGGATCGGATACGGCGTGGGCAGCACGAGAATGGCAGCGACAAGGATGACAGTGCTCATGCTATGAAAGACATCACTGCTCACGCGGGCCGTCATGCGCTCCCCGATATACATCAGCACAAGGAAGGTGATCGCTGTCGCAAGGTGCGGCAGAGCCCATGTAGACCCAACGTGAAGAGCGAGGACGGCGTACACGACCAACGCACATGCAGCCAGATAGATGCCTCGCAGGTAGAGGCGAAGAGCTGGTCGCAGGTCGTTCATCGATCTGTCCTCTTGCCCTCTCTAGCCCTGTACGTTCGTCTACTCACTGTGACGACAGGGACGCAAATCCCTATGTAGCTCGTGTACATGTCTTGTCTCCTACTATGAATGAAACGACACTTATCTTTCATTACAGGTAGTGCAAAATGCCTACTGTAGTCAACGGTCACGGTTAATTGCTTAGTCTTCTGCTGAAGAACGTAGGATAGGGCGCAAAAGGAAATCCTCCCCGTGCGCCCTAGTAGACAGAGTTTTGTCGAACGAAGAAAGCGCTATCTCCACTTAGAGAGTTCAGGCCAGATGACAGCAGCGAGGTTGACGTGGCCGTGTGATGCGGCGACCACGACGGCAGTGACCACAGGGGCAACAACGACAGCAACGCGGACGACGTTGTGCAGACGAACGGAAGCGCGACCCACCGTTTTCATGAGATGAACTCCTTGCGCGAACAGATCCATGCAGTGGCCGGAGTTGGCCACCCTCATCCTACTGCAACACTGCTCGCACGTAAAGGCAATATGGTGCAAATTTGCTATTGAAAGATAAGTGTCATTATCTTGCACTCCGCTATACTGGAGGACAGAAGGAGGACACATGCACGCCAACGACCCCGCCATCCCTGTTGAGGCGACCGGCGCCCTTATTCCGCTCTCCGTCCTGCAAGACGTCGGCATTACCCCGGGCGATCACCTCGCGGTGCTGCGGACCACGCGCGGAGCGCTCCTGATCCTACCAGCCGCCGCCCCCGCGCAACCGGGCGTGCTCTCCTCTGTCATCGGCAGCGCCCCGCGCCCGCCCGGCGTCTCTCGCGCCGATGACCAGGCCTTCCTCCATGAGGTACGCTACGGCGACGAGCACGAGCCGGCGTCCTGATGCCGCTCGCCGTCGACACCAACGTGCTGCTGCCCCTGCTGCGTGGCGACGCGCCCGTAGCGCTCGCCGCGTATCTTGAGCGTGTCATCCCGACGCCGGGCCTCGTCCTCTGTGCCCCCGTCTACGCGGAACTCGCCGCCGCCCCCGGCGTCACGCCCGCCGTCCTCGACCGCTTGCTGGACGCCGGGCAGATGCGCGTCCATTTTGATCTGTCGCGCGACCTCTGGCTTCACGCCGCAGTCGCCTATCGGTCCTATGCCGATCGACGGCAGGCTGCGGGCGCGGGCTGGCCGCGACGCTTACTGGCGGACTGCGTGATCGGCGCCCATGCGACGCTGCACGCCGACGCTCTCCTGACATTTAACGGACGTGACTTTGGCCGCTTGTTCCCCGACCTCGATATCGTGGAGCCGCCTGTAGGAGGGAGCGCGTCATGACGCTGCTGCAGGACCAGCGCGTCCCGCTCGCGCCGGACCCGGTGGACACGCCTGTGGCGGACATCCTCGCGATAACGCCCGCCGTGCTCGACGCCGACACGCAAGCGCTGCGGGCGAGCTGGCTCCACGGTCGCTCGCCGCACAGCACCCGCGCCTACCGGGCCAACGCAGGGCGCTTCCTCGCCTTCGTGGCCACGCCGCTGTCGGCCGTCACCCTCGCCGACTTGCAGCGCTACGCCGACAGCCTGGCAGCCGCTGATCTCGCTCCGGCCAGCCAGGCCCGCATGCTCGCCGCCGTCAAAAGCTTGCTCACCTTCGCCCATACGACGGGATTCATTCCCTATAACGTCGGGCGCGGCCTGCGTCTGCCGGGCGTGCGAGGCCGCCTGGCTGAGCGCATCCCCACCGAGGAGCAGGTGCTCTCGCTGCTGGCGCACGAACCGAACCGGCGCAACCACGCGCTGATCCGCCTGCTCTACGCCGCTGGTCTGCGCCTCTCGGAGGCATGCAGCCTGTGCTGGCGTGACCTCGTGCCCCGTGGCGAGGTGGGCCAGGTGACGGTGTGGGGCAAGGGCGAGAAGGAACGCGCCGTGCTGCTGACTGCGGGCACGTGGGCCGAGCTCCAGGCGCTGCGTCCGGCGTCAGCGGCGCCGGACGACCCGGTGTTCCGCTCGCGCCACGGCCGCCCCCTTTCTCCGACGCAGGCGTGGCGTGTGGTCAAGGCAGCTGCCAAAAGAGCGGGTCTCGCGTCCGCGCCCGCCTTCTCCCCGCACTGGCTGCGCCATGCCCACGCCAGCCACGCCCTCGATCGCGGCGCCCCGATCTCGCTGGTGCGCGACGGCCTGGGCCATGCCAGCCTCGCCACGACCTCGCGCTACATGCATGCGCGGCCGGGCGACGGCGTCGGGACATATCTCCCCATCTAAAGCATCCGATTGAATAAACGTTCGAACGAACGAATAAACGGATGAAAAGACATATACCTAGTCGATGAGCCGCCGTACGTTCTTATATAGTATCTTGCTGAAAAGTCGGGGCGTATACTGAAGTCACGAAGACGACCGAGGGGAGCAGAGGGCAGACATGATGCAGGACGTGGACCTGAACGGGATCGTCGATCCCGACGCACGGCGCATTCTC
>JAABUX010003194.1_pt1 | contig 22026 bp, 23 predicted proteins | sample 5561851 | NCBI WGS metagenome assembly JAABUX01 (sample SAMN10711883, study PRJNA513361) | rock metagenome | isolation source: Antarctica rocks | place: Antarctica: Victoria Land, Richard Nunatak red sandstone | collected 2016-01-03 | reverse complement strand
ATGCATTTCAGGTCTTTGCCGCGACGAAAAGGCGAGACCTGAAACGTCCGCCCCGTCAGCGGGTGCCATGGGTAGGCAATCGTCGCGAGGCGTAAACTATATGCGGAATGTCGGTCGGTGGGCGGACGGGCTGCACATGAGCACCCATGCTGGTGCGCTGCTGCTGGCGGCCCTGGCTTACAGCTATGCCCGCAAGTACGCGCACGACGCCCGGTTCACCTTCGGCACCGGCAAGCTCGGCGACCTCGCCGGGTTCACCAGCGCGATCGTGCTGACGATGATCGCGCTGCTGATCGGCTACGAGGCGGTCAGCCGCCTGTTCGCACCCGTGCCTATCCATTTCACCGAGGCGATCCCGATCGCGGTCCTGGGCCTAGCCGTCAACGTGGCGAGCGTTTGGCTGCTGAGCGGCGGCGGGCACCATCATCACGGCCACAGCCATGGACACGATCACGGCCATGACCACGGCGGCCACGATGACGAGCACAGCATTGCAACGCCGGAGGGCCTGCTGGTCCTGAGCGTGTTTGAGGACGGCGTGCCGCCCGTGTTCCGGTTGCGCCCGCAGGCGGGCGGCATGATGGGCGCCACGGTTACGGTGGAGACGGTGCGTCCGGATGGCGCCCGCCAGGTCTTCACCATGCAGGACCGCGGCGGCTGGCTCGAAAGCGTTCAGGCAATTCCTGAGCCGCACCAGTTCTCCGCCCATGTCCGTATTGGCAGCGCCGAGTATCCCGTGGCCTTCGAGGAGCACGCGCATAGCCACGATGCGCACGGGGCCGCGCACCGGGACAACAACATGCGGGCGGCCATCATCCACGTCGTCGCGGATGCGGCTGTGTCCGTGCTGGTCATCATCGGGCTGGTGCTGGCGCGTGCCTTTGGCTGGCTGTGGATGGACCCGCTAGCCGGCATCGTCGGTGCCTGCGTCATCGCGAGCTGGTCATGGGGACTGATCCGTGACACCGGCGCCATCCTGCTCGACATGGTGCCGGACCGGCGCGTGGCGGACGGCGTGCGCCAGGCAGTCGAGGCCGAGGGCGACCGGCTCACCGATCTGCACCTGTGGCGGCTCGGGCCGGGGCACCTCGGCGCCATCGTCGCCGTCGCGACGGCGCAGGCTGCCCATGGGCCGGAGCACTACCGCCACGTCCTCGCACGCTTCCCAGCGCTTTCGCACGTCACGGTCGAGGTGCAGAGGGCGGCGTGATGACGCTGTTGCTCTTATCGCCGTGAACCGGACGGCGCTCGGCGCGAAGCCAACTCGAAGCCCAGAGACTATCGGGCGGCCGACAAGCCTAACCTTGCGTTCCTGGTTGGCTAGGCCGATGTAGCTGGCATGTGGCAGCGTTCGCTTCGATGCCTTGTGCTCTTGATCGCCGGCCTCGCTTTCCTGGGCGGAGCGACGGTGCAAGCGTTGCCGCCCAGCAGCCTGGCCCTCTCCTCCATGATGGGCGCCCTGATGCCGGGCTGCGCCGACGCTGCCATGATGCCGGACACCGACGGCTCCGTGCCGCGCCACGGGATTACCCCGGACTGCGTCAAGCTGATGCAGTGCCTTGGTATTCCCGCACTGCCTGAGCAGGCGCGGTTGGTCGAGGTGCGCATCCGCTACGCCACGATCCTCTACTGGACACCGGACCGCGTCCTGGGCGGACTGTCGCCCGAACCGCTTCCCTTTCCGCCCAGACCAGCCTGACCGAGCCGGCGTGCCCTGTGCGCGCTGCTTCGCCACGCCCGGTTCCCGGCTTGTCCCGCGCCTTCTGCGGACCAGCGCCGTGACCTGAACCGGGCCGTCGTCAGCCAAGGAACGCGCCGGCGCGCCGGCGCGGGAAGGAATGCAGCACCATGCCTTGCAAGCACCTCATGATGGGCGCAGCCGCGCTCACCCTCAACATCGCCGTCGTTTCCGGCACCGCCATCCTCTCCCCGGCGCTCGCAGCGGCGCAGGACTACCGCTTCGAGCTGGTCGGCAAGCCGCAGGCTGCCCGCGGCGGCAAGAGCACCGTGTCCGTGCGCGTCGTGCATGTGCCGGACAACAAGCCTCTCAAGGACGCGGTCATCTTCGAGAGCAAGGCCGACATGTCCCCCATGGCCATGCCGACCATGACGGCGCCCATCAAGCCGGTGCCACCCGCCCGGGACGGCATCTACCGCTTCGAGGTCGAGCCAGGGATGGCCGGGACGTGGGCCATCACGCTTGCGGCCAAGGTTCAGGGTGAGGCCGAGACGGTCCGTGGCACCGTCACCGCCGACCTGGTGAAGTGACGTGCGCGCCCAGTGGGTCCAGCTCGGAGCCGTTGGCGTGCTGGCCGTCGGTCTGGCCGCCGCGGTCCCATCGTCGGCGGAGGCACAGGCGGACGTCGGCCCGCCGGGCGCGACCCTGCAGGGGATGCTGGCTGCCGGCCGCCAACTGAGTCCGGCATTGCGCGCCGCGGCACTCGACACCGCTGCCGCGTCTGCCAAGGCAGGAGGCGCCGCCGCGCTCGATGACCCGACCATCTCCGACAGCTACTCATATTATCGGGACCCCGGCGTCTTCAGCGGCCACAGCGTGATGGTGACCCAGGCCTATCCGCTTTGGGGCAAGCGGGGCCTCCGGCGCGAGGCGGCGCTGGCCGATGTGGACGCCGCCCGAGGGCGGGAGCAGGCGGCCCGGAACGAACTCGACGAGAAGATCAAGGTGGCGTTCGCCCAATACAACGTCCTCAGCCGCTCCATCGCGGTGAACCGGGAGGTGCAGGAGCTGGCACACCGCATGCGCGCCGCATCGGTCGCCCGTTACGGCCAAGGCGGCGGCGACCAGGCGGCCGTCATCCAGGTTCTCGGCGAGGAGACGTCGGCCAAGCTGGAGATCATCCGTCTTGAAGGGGAACGCGCGGCAGCCCGTGCCCGCCTTAATGCGCTGGTTGCCCGGCCGGCGGATGCACCCCTTGCTGCCCCGCGGCCCCGGCCCTTGCCGGCAAATGGCTTGACCTTGGCAGCCCTGCTTGAGCGCGCCCGCGCCGGCAACCCCACCGTGTCGGCACAAGCGGCCGAGATGGCTGCCGCCCGGACCCGCAGCACCTTGGCGGACAAGGCGTGGTATCCCGACGTCACGGTCGGAGCCGGCCCGCTCATCCAGACCAACAACCGGCCGGTCGGCTTCGCGGCCACCGTTGGCCTGAACATCCCGGTCCCGTGGGGCCGCACGGCGTCCGGCCAGCAGGAGGCCGCCGCCCGCCTGAGCGCCACGCAGCAGCGTTACGACGCGACGCTCCTGGAGGTCGAGGGCGCCCTCGGGGAGGGCATCGCCCGGCTGAAGGCGGCCTGCCGCACGGAGGCGCTGCTGCGCCGCGAGGCGGTGCCGCAGGCGCAAGGGGCCTTCCGGGCGGTCCTCACAAGCTATGGCCAGGGAGGGGGTGACCTGACGGCAGCCATTGCGGCCGAACACCGCATCCATGACGTGCAGCTCACGCTGCTGCGCACCGAGTTGGCTGCCCAAACGGAGTTGGCCGGGATCGAGCGGCTGGTTGGGGGTAACCTGTGAGCCGGCCATGGACTCGGGTCTGGATGGTTGCGGTGCCGGCCTGCGCCGTCATTGCTGCTAGCTCGGTCCTGGGGGACTTGCCTGCACTCGTCGCTGCGTCGGCTGCCGCAGCCGATAGCACTCCGCTCTACTACCAGGACCCGGATGGCAAGCCGGCCTACGCAGCCGGCCTGACGCGGACCCTGGATGGGCGTGAGTACAAGCCCGTCTTTGAGGACGCTCCGTCGGCGCAAGCCTCCGCCGCCGCACCGCCCGCACCCAGAGCGCCGGACCGGGACCGGAAGCCGCTTTACTACCGCAACCCGATGGGCCTACCCGACACGTCGCCCACGCCCAAGAACGACTCCATGGGCATGGCCTACTTGCCCGTCTTCGCCGATGAGGACGCGGCGGGTGACCCGCCGGGCACGGTCCGGGTCACTCCTGGCCGGATGCAGACCCTGGGCGTGCGGACCGAGACCGTCGAGATGCGGCCGGCGGTCGCCCGGTCCGTGCGCGCGACCGGCACGGTGCAGTTCGACGAACGCCACCTGGCGACCGTCACCACGAAGGTGGCTGGCTGGATCGAGCGCCTGGCGGTCTCGGCAATGGGCGACCCGGTCCGCCGCGGGCAGGTGCTGGCCGAGATCTACGCCCCTGAGCTGGTCGTGGCCGAGAAGGAGTACCTGGTCGCGGCCCGCATGGGCGGCGACCTGCAGGCCGCGTCCGTGAGCCGCCTGCGGGCATTCGACGTTCCCGAAGCCGAGATCGCCAGGCTGCGCCGCACGGGCGCCGCCTCTCGCCGCATCGCGGTGCGCGCGCAGGCGGACGGGGTGGTGACGGAGAAGCTGGTCCAGGAGGGCATGCGGATCGGTCCCGGCGAGCCGCTGTACAAGACGGCCGACCTCTCGACGGTATGGCTGGTCGCCGACGTGCAGGAGCAGGACCTCGGCGCCGTGCAGCCCGGCCAGAAGGCAGTGGCGACGTTCGTGGCCTATCCCGGCCGCACGTTCGAGGGGACCGTCGAGTTCATCTACCCCACCCTGTCCGCCGACACCCGCACGGGCCGTGTGCGGGTCGTGGTCGCCAACCCGGACCTGGCCCTGCGCGCAGCGATGTATGCGACCCTGCAGATCGACGCGCCGGCCGACAGCGGCCCTGTGATGGCCGTGCCGAACTCCGCAGTGATCGACAGCGGCGCCCGCCAGGTCGTGCTGGTCGATCGCGGCGAGGGCCGGTTCGAACCCCGGCCGGTGCGCCTCGGGACGCACGGTGACGACTGGGTCCAGGTGCTCGACGGCGTGAAGCCCGGCGAGCGCGTCGTGGTCGGTGCCAACTTCCTGATCGATGCCGAAAGCAACCTGCGGGCAGCGCTCCAAGGGTTCTCCCCTGGCGCCCCCAACCCGCCAGCGTCACCCCAGCCGGGAGCGTCCCGATGATCGGCCGCCTCATCGAGCTGTCGGCGCGCAACAGCGTCATGGTGCTGCTCATCGCGCTCATGCTGGTCGGACTTGGTGTCTGGTCCGTCGCGAACACCCCGCTCGACGCGCTGCCCGACCTCTCCGACACCCAGGTGATCGTCTATACCGAGTATCCCGGCCAGGCCCCGCAGGTGGTGGAGGACCAGGTCACCTATCCGCTGACCACGGCGCTGCTCGCCGTCCCGCGCGCCAAGGTGGTGCGTGGGTTCTCCAACTTCGGCGTCTCGTTTGTCTATGTCGTGTTCGAGGACGGCGCCGACCTCTACTGGGCGCGCAGCCGGGTGCTCGAATACCTGAACTTCGCCGCCAAGCGCCTGCCATCCGGGGTCACGCCCGCGCTGGGACCGGATGCGAGCGGCGTCGGCTGGGTCTACCAGTATGTCGTGGTGGGCGCGCAGCGCACGCTGGCCGAGCTGCGCAGCATCCAGGACTGGATGGTCCGCTACCAGCTTGTCACGGCCAAGGGCGTGGCCGAGGTCGCGAGCGTCGGCGGCTTCGAGCGGCAGTACCAGATCGTCGTCGATCCGCGGAAGCTGCAAGCCTACGGCATCTCCCTCGACCGCGTGACCGACGCAGTCCGGGCCAGCAACCGCGACGTTGGCGGTCGCACCATCGAGATGAGCGAGGCCGAGTACATGGTCCGTGGCCGCGGCTACCTGCGCGGCACGCAGGACTTGGCCAACGTGGTGCTCAAGGCCGACCCGAACGGCATGGGCACGCCGGTGCTGCTCCGCGACGTGGCCCGCATCCAGCTTGGCCCCGACGAGCGCCGCGGGATCACGGAGATGAACGGGACCGGCGAGGTCGTGGGCGGCATCGCGCTGAAGCGCGACGGCGCCGACGCCCTGACGACGATCGGCAACATCAAGGACAAGCTGGAGGAGCTGCGGCCGGGGTTGCCGGAGGGCGTGTCGGTCCAGCCCGTCTATGACCGGTCGGACCTGATCAACGGTGCGATCCACACCCTCAAGCACACCCTGCTCGAGGAGAGCCTCATCGTCGCGGCCGTGTGCGTGGTCTTCCTGCTGCACGTCCGCAGCGCGCTGGTGGCGATCATCACCCTGCCGATCGGCGTGCTGCTGTCCTTTGCGGGCATGCACGCGCTGGGCATCGGCTCCAACATCATGAGCCTGGGCGGCATCGCCATCGCGCTGGGCGCCATGGTCGATGCGGCCATCGTCATGATCGAGAACGCCCACAAGCACGTGGAACGGCTGAAGCCCGGCGAGCCGCGCGGCCCCGCCCTGATCGCCGCCGCCAAGGAGGTCGGCCCGGCGCTGTTCTTCAGCCTGCTGGTGATCGTGGCGTCGTTCCTGCCCGTCTTCGCGCTGGAGGACCAGGAAGGGCGGCTGTTCAAGCCGCTGGCCTTCACCAAGACCTTCGCCATGGCGGGCGGTGCGCTGCTGGCCGTGACGCTGGTGCCCGTGCTGATGCTGTATTTCGTCCGCGGGCGGATCGTCCCGGAGCACAGGAACCCGGTCAACCGCGTGCTGATCTGGCTCTACCGCCCGGTGATCCGGCTCGTGCTGCGCCTGCCCGTCCTGACCGTGCTGGCGTCGGTGCTGGTGCTCGGGATCACGGTCTGGCCCGTGTCGAAGCTCGGCAGCGAGTTCATGCCGAGCCTCAACGAGGGCACGCTGCTGTATATGCCGGTGACGCTGCCGGGCCTGTCGCTGACCAAGGCGGCCGAGCTGCTGCAAACGCAGGACCGCATCATCAAGACCTTCCCGGAGGTCGCCTCTGTGTTCGGCAAGGCAGGGCGCGCCATGACCGCGACTGATCCGGCCCCGGTCGAGATGAGCGAGACCATCGTCAACCTGAAGCCGGAGGGCGAGTGGCGGCCCGGCCTGACCGTGGACGCACTCATTGCGGAGATGAACGAGGCCCTGCAGCTCCCCGGGGTGAGCAACGCCTGGACGATGCCGATCAAGGCCCGCATCGACATGCTGTCCACCGGCATCCGCACGCCGGTCGGCGTGAAGGTGTTCGGGCCTGACCTGGGGACCTTGGAAGGGCTGGCGACGCAGGTCGAGCGGGTCGTCAAGTCCGTGCCGGGCACGACCAGCGCGTTCGCGGAGCGGCTGAAGGGCGGCCGCTACATCGAGATCGAACCCGACCGTGCCGCCGCCGCACGCTACGGGCTGTCCGTGGACGACATACAGAAGGTCGTGTCGGTCGCCCTGGGTGGCGAGACGCTGACCACCACGGTCGAGGGCCGTGAGCGGTACGGCGTGGTGGTCCGCTACCCGCGGGACCTGCGGGACGACCCGCAGGCGATTGCCGGCCAGGTGCTGGTGCCGACCGGGTCAGGCGCGATGATCCCGCTCGGCCAGCTTGCCGCGATCCGGGTCACCCAGGGTCCTCCCAGCATCCGGACCGAGAACGCACAGCTGGTCGCCTACATCTACGTGGACCTGCAAGGCCGCGACCTCGGCGGCTACGTGTCCGAGGCGGCGCGTGCGGTCGCGGCGCAGGTCAAGATGCCGCCGGGCTACCACATCCAGTGGAGCGGCCAGTTCGAGTACCTGCAACGTGCCCAGGCCAAGCTCCAGGTGGTGATCCCGGCGACGCTCGTCGTCATCCTGGTGCTGCTCTACCTGAACTTTGGCCGGATCACCGAGACCCTGATCGTGATGGCGTCCGTGCCGTTCGCCTTGGTGGGCGGCGTCTGGCTGCTGTGGTGGCTCGGATACAACTTCAGCGTCGCGGTCGCGGTCGGCTTCATCGCGCTGGCGGGGGTCGCGGCCGAGACCGGGGTCATCATGCTGATCTACCTCGATCACGCGCTGCGGGACCGCCGGGCGTTGCGGGAGCAGGAGGGCAAGCCCTTCGTCCACGCAGACCTTGAGGACGCGATCATGTCAGGTGCCGTCGAGCGGGTCCGGCCGAAGATGATGACCGTCGTCGCGATCATGGCCGGGCTGCTGCCCATTCTCTGGAGCACCGGCACCGGCTCAGAGGTCATGCGTCGCATCGCCGTGCCGATGGTCGGCGGCATGGTCTCCTCCACCGTGCTCACCCTGCTCGTCATCCCGGCGATCTACGCGATCGTCAAGGGACGGCGGCTGCCCCGCGGAGCCGCGGCCGAGGCTCCCGAACGCAAGAGGGTCCACATCCCAGCTGAGTGATGGGCCTTCCGCAGCGAGTTACGGTGCTGATTGACGTCTGGCCCACACGAGCGCCAAAGGGGGCAGGACTGCCCATTGCGCCACGGGCGAAACGCCAGTGCCGAGCCAAGGCAGCGTCGGCATCGCCTCTGTATAGGCCCAGAACTGCCAAACGACGGTGCTCAGGTATTCAACGGCGATCGTGGTGACAACCGACACAGCTACGGTGCCCAGCATCACCGCTGCGAACCGTTGTTCGGGCCAAGACGGGCTTCCTACAACAAGCAGGGCAGCAACCACTGCAACGAGCGCGATCAGCACGTCTCCCGCCACGCAGTGCAGGATCATCAGGGCGATCTCAGACGCCGTACCCGTGTACCACAGCGTATAGAGCGGGACCTGCACGACCTCCCAAGCAAGGTGCCCGATTGCCGACGCGAGCAGGTAACGCCCGAGCATTTGCAGCCAGTTCCGCCCCGGCGGCGGCTCAAGCACGGTGATGCTCAATCCTGGCTGGGCCTGGTTTGGTGACTAGCCGGGGCGTATGCAAACCCATTAGTGCGGCAGTCGAGGCCAAGCCAAGCCCGGCCGATACTGCCAATGCTCCGGTGCCCACCCGGTCAATCAGGAACCCGAACAGCAGCGGCGCCGCGGCCTGCGCCACCCGTGCCGGTGCCGACAGCAACCCCGTACGCAGCCCGTAGCCAGCCGGCCCGAACAGGGCGAGCGGCAGCGTACCCTTGGCAATGGTCAGCATGCCGTTGCCCGCCCCGTGCAGCACCGTGAACACCACCGCAGCTGAGCCGCCGAACAGCACCAGCGCCGCAGCCCCAAGTGGGTGCAGCACCGTCGCAACCCGGGCCGAGACCAGCGGGTGCATCCGGCGCAGAAGGCCGAACTCGACCAGGCGTGCCGCGACTTGCGCCGGCCCCACTAGGGTCGCCGCGGCGACTGCCGCGGACGTGCTGGCTCCTGCAGCCTGCAACAGCCGCGGCAGGTGCGCGGCCATGCCGGTGCTGACCACCCAGGTTGCCGCGAACACGAAGGTCAGCAGCACCATCGCGCCCCGTGGCGCTGCGTCCGACTCTGTATCCCTGGCTGACGGCGTGGCGTCCCCAGGCGGAGGTGGCGGGGCCGGCGGCACCAGGAAGCGGTTGAGCGGCAGCCCAAGCGCCAGGTGCAAGCCGGCCCAGGCCAGGCAGGCCTCACGCCAGCCCACGACATTGTTGAGCAGGGTGGTGAGCGGCCAGCCGATTGTGCTGGCGAATCCGGCGATCAGGGTGATGCCGGTGATAGCGCCGCGGGCATCGCGGCCATACAGCCCGGCCAGGGTGGCAAAGGCGCTGTCGTACAGTCCGAGCGCCATGCCTGCGCCCAGCACCAGCCAGGCGAGCGCAAGCAGCACCGGCCCGTGCGCCGCAGCCAGCATGGCGAGGCCGGCGGCGAACACGGTGCTGGACAGGCACAGCACGCCCCGGCCGCCGCGGCGGTCAATGGCCCGGCCCACGGCGGGGCCGAGCGCGGCCGACAGCAGCAGCGCCGCCGAGAAGGCCGCGAACACCCCCGTCGCCGGGATGCCCAGCTCGCGCGAGATCGGGTCGGCAAGGATCGCCGGCAGGTAGTAGCTGCTGGCCCAGGCCAGCGTCTGCGCCGTGCCGAGCGCCAGGACGACAACGCCCCTGCGTTCGGCACCCTGCGTCACAGGCTGGCCGGCAGCTTGGCTGCCTCCGCCGCGCGTTCACTGTAGCGGTCCACCAGATAGTCGGCCCGGTCGCGCAGCAGCCAGGTGAAGCGCACCAGCTCCTCCATCACGTCCACCACGCGGTCATACAGCGGCCCCGGACGCATTTGGCCGTCGTCGCCGAACTGCTCGTACGCCTTGGGCACGCTGGACTGGTTGGGGATGGTGACCATCCGCATCCAGCGCCCGAGCAGGCGCAGCGTGTTCACGGCGTTGAACGACTGCGAGCCGCCGGACACCTGCATGACGGCCAGCGTGCGCCCTTGCGTCGGGCGCACGGCGCCGATCTCCAGCGGCAGCCAGTCAATCTGGTTCTTGAACACGCCCGTTACCGCGCCGTGCATCTCTGGGCTGCACCAGACCTGGCCCTCGGACCACAACGACAGGGCGCGCAGCTCCTGCACCTTGGGATGGTCGGGGCTGGTGCTGTTCGCCATTGGCAGATCGCGCGGGTCGAAGATGCGCGTCTCGGCGCCCAGCACCCGCAGCAGCCGGTCCGCCTCCTCCACCAGCAGGCGCGAGTACGACCGCTCCCGCAGGCTGCCGTAGAGCAGCAGGATGCGCGGTGGATGCTCCGCCCGCGTCCCGGGTTCCGTCCCGGGTTCCAACCGCGCGAGGTCCGGCGGCGCCAGCAGCCCGGGCCGCAGCGCCGGCAGGGCTTCGCCCAGCGAGGGTAGCGCGTCCATCCCGGCCGCCCCTATGCGCCGGGTGCCTCGTGCCGGGCGGCACCGGCCTCGTACCAGCCCCGGCTGCGGCGGACGATATGCACGACCGAGAGCATCACCGGCACCTCGACCAGCACGCCGACCACGGTGGCGAGCGCCGCCCCGGACTGAAAGCCGAACAGGGCGATGGCGGCGGCGACCGCCAGCTCGAAGAAGTTGCTGGCCCCGATCAGCGCCGACGGCCCGGCGACGCACCACTCGGAGCCGAGCCGGCGGTTGAGCCAGTAGGCCAGGCCCGCGTTGAAATAGACCTGGATCAGGATGGGCACGGCCAGCAGTAGGATCACCACGGGCTGGCGCACGATCTGTTCGCCTTGCAGGCCGAACAGCAGCACCAGCGTCAGCAGCAGGGCGCACAACGATACCGGCCCCAGCACGGCCAGCGTGCGCGCGAGCGCAGCCGGGCCGCCCGAGCGCAGCAGGGCCGCGCGCCAGAGCTGGGCGGCGATCACCGGCACGACGATGTAGAGCACGACCGAGATCAGCAGCGTATCCCAGGGCACGGTGATGCTGGACAGGCCGAGCAGCAGGGCCACGATGGGCGCAAACGCTACCACCATGATGAGGTCGTTCAGCGCCACCTGGCTCAGCGTGAAGTTGGGTTCGCCGTCCAGTAGGTTGGACCAGACGAACACCATCGCCGTGCACGGCGCGGCGGCAAGCAGGATCAGCCCGGCGATGTAGCTGTCCACCTGGCCTGCCGGCAGCCAGGGCCGGAACAGGTATCCAATGAACAGCCAGCCGAGCAGCGCCATGCTGAACGGCTTGACCAGCCAGTTCACGCCGACCGTGGCGAGGATGCCGCGCCAGTGCCCACCGACCTGGCGCAGGCTGCCCAGGTCTATCTTGAGCAGCATGGGCACGATCATCAGCCAGATCAGGCCGGCGACCGGCAGGTTCACCTGCGCGACCGTGGCGGCGCCGATGGCGTGGAACACCCCCGGGGCGAGCTTGCCCAGGCCTATGCCCACGACGATGCAGAGCAATACCCACACCGTCAGGAACCGCTCGAAGGTGCCCATCGCCGGCCGCGGCGCCACGGCCGCGGCGGCAGTCCCAGCCGCGCTCACGCCGCCGCTCCCGCGACTGACTGCGCGGCGCCTGCTGGCGTGACGCGCCTGCCAGCTTCGTCCACGACCCGCTCACCGTCCTCCTTGGCGAAGGCACCGCGCTGCGGATGCGGCAGGATGTCCAGCACCAGCTCGGAGGGCCGGCACAGACGCACGCCCCGGTCCGTGAATACAAAGGGCCGGTTGATGAGGAGGGGATGCGCTTGCATGGCATCCAGCAGCGCGTCGTCGGACAGCGCGGGATCGGCCAGGCCCAGCGCGTCGTAGGGCGTGCCCTTGCGGCGCAGCGCCCCGCGCACGGTCAGGCCCGCGGCGCGGACCGCAGCCGCCAACTCTTCGCGGGTGGGCGGGGTGTGCAGGTACTCCATCACCCGCGGCTCCTCGCCGCTGTTGCGGATCAGGCCCAGGGTGTTGCGCGACGTGCCGCAGGCTGGGTTGTGCCAAATGGTGACGCTCACGATGCGATCCCTTCGGCGCTGTCCGGCCGCACGCGGCCGATCTCGGCCACGCGGCGCGTTAGCGCCATGCGGTCCAGGCCCTGGAATGGCAGGGCGGTGAATAGCTGGATGCGCCGCTCCAAGCCTTGGAACGCCTCACGGAAGGCAAGCATCCGCTGCGCGTCGGTGCCCTGCTCGGCAGCCGGGTCGGGCAGGCCCCAATGGGCGGTGATCGGCTGCCCCGGCCAGGCTGGGCACGCCTCGCCTGCGGCCTGGTCGCAGACGGTGAACACGAAGTCCAGGGCCGGCGCACCAGGCGCGGCGAACTCGTCCCACGGCTTGCTGCAGAGGCCCGCCGTGGGCAGGCCGGCCTCTTGCAGCAGCGCCAGCGCCAATGGGTGGACGGCGCCGCGCGGGACGGAGCCGGCGCTGTGACCGCGGAAGCGGCCTCCGCCGTGGTGCTCCAACAGGCGTTCGGCCAGGATGGAACGGGCGGAGTTGCCGGTGCAGAGGAACAGGACTTCGTAAGGCCGGCGGTGCATGGGGGGCTTCTCCGTCAGGCTGCGGCGGGCTTGCAGGCGGTCGCGGCGGTGCCAGAGGCGGCCGGGTCGCACACGCCACCCGCCCTCCCCTGGCCGCAGCAGTTCTCGGTCAGGAAGCACACGAGGCCGTTCATGGCGGCGACGTTGGGGGCATAGATCAGGTTGCGGCTGGCCCGGCGCTGCGTGACCAGGCCCGCGTGCAGGAGCTGCTGCAGGTGGAAGGTCAGGGAGGACGGCGGCACGCCGAGCGCCGCGGCGAGCTGCCCGGCAGGCAGGCCCTCCGGCCCGCGCTCCACCAGCAGACGGAAGGCGCGCAGGCGGGTGTCCTGCGCAAGCGCACCCAGGGCGGTGACGGCGGCAGCGGTGTCCATCCAGAGGCTTTCAACGATACTTTGACGATGGTCGAAATATCGGATCGGAAGACGGTCGTCAACGACCTTTCGATGATGCTGAAAATGTAGCACGTCTTGCTATCGTGCGACCTGCCCACTTGCTCGGCTTTAATCCGTCAACGAGCGATTCCGGATCAAGCTCGAAGATGTTGCGCCGCTTTCCATGGCCAAACACACAGCCTCACAAACTCCAGATGTCCATCCATCCGCGACACTCCCGGCCAAGGCACGACGCGACCCTCCCGCACCGATCCAAAGCCGCATTGGGTCACCCATGTCCCCGAACGCCTGTCACCTATCTCCCCGGTCTGTAAAAGTGGGAGGGATGAGGACTGACAGTTAGCAACGAAACCGGAATCACTGCTTTATTTCAAACTGTGTCAAGCTATAGTCATAGCCACCCAAATCCATTATTCGTAGGATACCAAGTAAGCGAAAAGCCGTCACCTACTCGCGATTGTGTTCGCCTGGCCGATGATTGTTCCCGACGAAGCCGCCCCGGACCGCCCGGGCGTGGCCGGCACGACAAGCCGCACGCGATCAGAGTTCCTCGAACCGATGGTGCCGCGCGATGCCCTACGACCCGAACCGCCGCCAAGTGCTAGCGTCCACGTTGGCTCTGGCTGCCGGCGGCATCGGCCTGCTTGCCCCGGCCGGCGGGCGCGCCACGCCGACCACACCGCTGCTTTCGCTGGTCGCCGAACGACGCATCCTCGACGTCAACGGGAGAGCGGCGTCGGTCTTCGGCATCCGTGGGCCGGACAGCATGGCCGGGCTGACGCTTGATCCCGGGCAAATCTTCCGGGTGGAGGTTCTGAACCGGATGGGCGAGGACACCGTCATCCACTGGCACGGCCAGACGCCTCCGAACGTCCAGGACGGCGTGGTCGAGACCGGCACCCCGCTGGTCAGGGCTGGGTCCCGGCAGCTCTACGACTTCGTGCCCCGCCCTGGGACGCACTGGATGCACTCGCACCACGGCTTGCAGGAGCAGCAGCTCATGGCCGCGCCGCTGATCGTCCGTACCGCGGACGATCAGCGGGCCGACATGCAGGAGGTGATCGTGCTGCTGCACGACTTCTCGTTCCAGGACCCGACCGAGCTGTTCGCGCAGGTCACGAAGCCTGATGCCTCGATGCCCGGCATGGCTACGGGCGGGCCGGACCTCAACGACATCAACTACGACGCCTATCTCGCCAATGACAGGACGCTCGACGACCCCCAGGTAGTCCGCACCGAACGGAACGGGCGCGTGCGCCTGCGGATCATCAACGGCGCGACATCCACGGCGTTCTGGATCGACCTAGGCTCGGCCAAGGCAACGGTCCTCGCCGTGGACGGAAATACGGTCCAACCCATCATCGGCAGCCGGTTCCCACTCGCCCAGGGGCAGCGCCTGGACCTCCTGGTGGAGGTGCCGGCGGGAGGGGCCGTGCCGGTGCTGGCCCAACGCGAGGGGGACCGTACCCGCACCGGCATCATATTGGGGGCGCCGGGCGCGACGGTCCCGCGCATCGGCGGGCAGGCGGAGGCTGCAGCACTGCCGGCCGATCTGTCGCTGGAGCAGCGGCTGGTTGCGGCGACGCCGTTGTCTCCGCGAGTTGCGGATGTGACGCACCGGGTCGCGCTGACCGGCACCATGATGCCGTATGCCTGGACCCTGGACGGCCGGGACTGGGCCGGCCACCGGCCGCTCCGGGTGGCCGGAGGTCAGCGCGTGGTGCTGGAGATGGTGAACCGCAGCCCGATGGCGCACCCGATGCACCTGCACGGGCACCACTTCCAGGTCACGGCGCTCGACGGCAAGCCCGTCAACGGCGCCTTGCGCGATACCGTCCTGGTGCCGGTGGAGGGCAGCGTGACCGTCGCCTTCGACGCGGACAACCCCGGCCGTTGGCTGTTCCACTGCCACAACCTGCTGCACATGGCGGCCGGCATGATGACCGAGCTCGACTATGGCGGCAGCGCTTGAAGGTGCCGTGCCTGACCCGCCCATAACCCCGGAGCATCCCATGCCGACGTATTCAGGTTTAACCCTCGCCGCCCTTGTGCTGCTCGCCACCGGCTTCGCCGCAGCTGCCCAGACCGCGGCTCCCGGCACGGCCATGACGATGCCAATGCCCGCGGCCGGCCCGGCTGGCGGCACCCCTGCAAGCGGCATGGAGAAGATGATGCCGATGATGCGCGGCATGATGGGCGGCGGCGACATGATGGGCGGGATGCCGTTCGAGCACGTCGAGGGCCGGATCGCCTACATCAAGGCCGAACTCGGCATCACCGAGGCGCAGATGCCGGAGTGGACCGCCTACGCCGCAACCATGCGCGCCGATGCAAAGACCATGGGCGAGGGCATGGCGAAGATGATGCAGGCGGGAATGCCGACGGCGGCGCCGGCGCGGGCCGAGGCCATGATGCAGATGATGGCGGCGCGCCTGGATGCCATGAAGGCGGGCGCTCCGACCGGCAAGGCGCTCTATGCCGTGCTGAGCGAGCAGCAGAAGCGGACCGCCGACGGCCTCATGGCCGGGCCGATGGGGATGATGTGATCAGCGGCCGGCACGGACACACCGCTAGGACATAGGCCATGCACCTCCAAGACGTCGTCTACTACGGGTTCTGGGCGGGCCTGTTCTTCCTGATGATGCGGTTCGGCTGCGGGGCTCACATCATGGGCCACCGCCACCACCACGACATGGTGCCAGCAAAAGCTGGGATACCAACCGACCATCCCCCCAGCCATCCGCAAGGCGAACGCCTGGACAAGGAGGATCGATGATGGACACCATCAGCCTTCAAGGGACCGGCCCGCCCGCTACCCTGAGCCCGGAGCACCATGCTCGGATGATCCCCGTCCTGGCCTTGGGCATGGCCCTCGGCCTGTTCTTCGCGATTTCATTCCTGATCTGCGTGACGACATATTTCATCCCGGGACTGCCGGTCAGCCACGCAATGCTGACCCTCCTCCTGCCCGGCTTCGTACTGCTCACATGGCAGAGTTTCTGCCTTGGCCTGGTGGAGAGCTTCGCCTGGGGTTGGTATGTCGCCCTGATCTTCGGGCCGCTCTACAACTTCTTCGCAGTGCGCTGGCTGTGAGGGCGCGCACGAGCGGCTCTGCCGCACTGGATCCGCGCGCCTTCGCGTTGCTGGTCCTGCTTCCCCTTCTTGCCCTGGTGCTCTCCGGGTGCGGCTTCAACAGCATCCCTACCTACGAGGAAGCGGCGAAGGCCAAGTGGTCGGACGTGCTGAACCAGTATCAGCGCCGCTCCGACCTCATCCCGAACCTGGTCGAGACGGTGAAGGGCTACGCGAAGCAGGAGAGCAGCGTACTTGAGGCGGTCACGGCCGCACGCGCGCAGGCGACGTCCGTGAAGGTCGACGCCAGCACCGTCAGCGACCCGGCGGCGTTCCAGAAGTTCCAGGACGCGCAGGCGCAGCTCTCAGGCTCGCTTGGGCGCTTGCTCGCGATCTCGGAGAACTATCCCGACCTCAAGTCCAACCAGAACTTCCTGGCCTTGCAGTCGCAGCTCGAAGGGACCGAGAACCGCATCGCGGTCGCCCGGCACGACTACATCGAGGCGGTGCGGCTGTACAACACGGAGCTGAAGACGTTCCCGGGCCGGATCTGGGCCTCGATCTTCTACACAGGCAACAGGCCCATGGAGGAATTCACGGTGGCAGACAGCGTGAAGGTTCCGCCCCAAGTGAAGTTCTAGGGACCTTCGGGATGGCCCGTCACGCCGTTCTCGCCGTCGTCGCATGGCTCTGCCTGGCATGCGCCGCCGTGGCCCAGACGTCACCGGTCGCGACGCTGACCTTCCCGGTGCTTTCGGGCCGCGTGGTCGACGATGCGGGCCTATTGCCCGCGCCGGACCGCGAGGCGCTCACGCAGTCCCTGGCCGACCTTGAGGCGAAGACGAAGGACCAGCTCGTCGTCGTCACGCTGAAGTCCCTGCAGGGAACGACAATCGAGGATTACGGCTACCAACTCGGCCGGGAGTGGGGGATCGGGCAGAAGGACAAGGATAGTGGCGTGCTGCTGATCGTGGCCGCGGCCGAACGCAAGGTCCGCATCGAGGTGGGCTACGGCCTCGAAGGCGTCCTGACCGACGCGGCCACGAAGGTCATCATCGAAGGCAGCATCCTGCCGCGCTTCAAGGCCGGGGACTACCCAGGCGGTATCAGGGCCGGTGCCGCCGACATCGCCCAGCTCCTTGGTGGCGATGCAGGGGTGCGGCAGCCGGCTCAGGCGCCAGCCACCGGGCATCAGGGCACCGCCACGCCCGTCTGGCTCGTCATCGTCCTAGGGCTTGCCGCTGTTGGGCTGCTCATCGTCTGCACCGTCACGAGTGGTGGCCGCCTGTGCAGCACCATCATGCAGGCGCTGTTCGTCGTCGCCCTTTCCGGCAGGGGTGGTTCGTCGCGGGGCAGGTCGTCCTCCTTCTCCGGCGGCGGCGGGTCGTTCGGCGGCGGCGGAAGCTCAGGGAGCTGGTGAGGACCCCGGGATGATCACGGACAACGACAGGGCCTGCATCACAAATGCCATCCGCGATGCCGAGGCACGCACGGCCGGCGAAATTTTCTGCGTCATCGCCCGCCGTTCGAGCGACTACCGGCTCATACCCCTGGCGTGGGCGGCTGGCATCGCCCTGTTCTCGCCGTTGCCGCTTCTCTACCTGACCGCCTGGTCGGCGCCCGTCGTCTATCTCCTGCAGATCGCCGCCTTCCTGGTCGTAGCCGCGGTCCTGTCGAACGAGGGCTTGCGGTTCCGGATGGCACCTCGGCAAGCAAAGCGAGACCACGCCCATGCGGAGGCGATGCGTCAGTTCCGCTCCCAGGGGATCGACAGGACGGAGCACCGGACGGGCGTGCTGATCTTCGCCTCCACCGCAGAACGCTACGTGGAGGTCGTCGCGGACGAGGGCATCAACAGCAGGGTCCCACCTTCCGTCTGGGATGGCGCGGTCTCCGTGCTGTTGGCTGGCATCAAGGCGGGGCAGCCAGGCGACGGGTTCGTCGCCGCCATCAAGCAGTGCGGCGCCGTCCTCGCCGAGCATTTCCCGCCGGGCGCTCTCAAGCATGACGAACTGCCTGACAAGCTACTTGAAATCTAGCGCTGCCCTGGAGCAGCGGCCAAGTCGAAGGGCAGGTCAGGCGCCTCGCAAGGGCGGAGCCGCCGACCATAAGGCAATGAGCGGAATGACCACCCACTGTGCAACCGGCGCCAGGCCCACGCCCAGCCCGGGCAAGACCGGCATCGCGTCTGAGTAGGTCCAAAGACCCCATTCTGTGGCCAGCCGCTCCACGACGATCGTGACGAATAGCCCGATGCCGAGGCACGCGCCGGCCACGCGCCGGCCATGAAGCCGTGGCCAACCGGCACCCCCAAATAGCAGCAGGCTGACAGCCAGTGCCGCCATGGCGACCAGCAGGTCGCCAGCCGAGCAATGGATGGCCTGCCAAGCGACCTCCCCCGGCGTTCCCGTCCTCCAGAGCATGTAGAGCGGCATCTGCGCGAACTCCCAAGCAAAGTTCCCCAGGACGACGATGACGAGGTATCGTCGGATCGCGGGCGTCCAGGCTCGGCATGGCCTAGTCATCCCTGCCCACCGAGCCGGGTGGACTCACAAGACGTCCGGAGGATACCGGTCCGGATGCCACTGGAAGTCGCAAGCCGGCGCCCCAGCCGCGATGCTGCTGGTGCGGTGCAGCTTGGCGCCCCAGGCTTCAGCCAGCGGGAAGTCGAGGGCGCAGAACGTGCTGACGCAGACGTCACCCAGGCGGGCCTTGAGGAAGTAGTCCGCCACCGGGCATCGGATGCAGTCGAACGCGACAACGCCGCCGGGTGCGGGCTTGCTCACCCAGGCGTATGCAGGCGGCCCAAAGGGGAACCGGCGAAACATCAACGTCGCGCTCGCAAGGCGTTTGGCCGGGTCGCTGCTCCTTAGTCTGCTCAGCAACCACGGTATCCGCCCCATGCGGCGATAAACCGCCCAGCCATCCTCGGCCACGATCCCGATGGACTGCTCGTGCGTCTCGCCTTGTTCCAGAAGAGCGTCGTACAGGGCAGCCGTAACGGCGGCCAGCCGCAACACCGACGCCGGCCCAACCGTCAGCTGACTTGGAGCATCTACCTTGGCAAGACGATGCAAGTACAGGCGCCATGTGCGGTGCAGCAGGTCTCGCACCGCCGTGTCGGACATGTGCACGCGAAGGACTGGACGCACGATCGGGTTGAGCACCATGCTCAACAGCGAGCGGAGCGGCCTGAGCCGAAGCGGCCGCGTCGCGCGGCCGACCGCCCGGTCCCGCCTCACAGCCGGGTGGCACGCAGGCGTAGCGCGTTGGCGATGACCGACACCGAGCTGAGCGACATCGCCAGCGCCGCCACCACGGGGCTGAGAAGGATGCCGAATGCCGGGTACAGCACGCCCGCGGCGACCGGGATGCCGATGGCGTTATAGGCGAAGGCGAACACCAGGTTCTGCCGGATATTGCGCATGGTCATGCGGCTGAGTGCCCGCGCGCGGGCGATCCCGGCCAGGTCGCCGTGGACCAGCGTCACCCCGGCGCTTTGGATCGCGACCTCCGTGCCCGTGCCCATCGCGATGCCCACGTCGGCCTCGGCCAGGGCGGGCGCGTCGTTCACGCCGTCGCCGGCCATGGCAACGATCTTGCCCTTGGCGCGCAGCTCCCGGACGATGCGGTGCTTGTCCTCGGGCAGCACGTCCGCTTCCACGTCGTCGATGCCAAGCTGGCGGGCGACGGCCTCGGCCGTGGTCCGGTTGTCGCCGGTCAGCATGACGACGTGGACGCCATCTGCCCGCAGGCTGTCGAGCGCCGCCTTGGTGGTCGGCTTGATCGGGTCGGCAATGGCGATGACCCCGCCTGCCTTGCCGTCCACGCCGACGAACAGCGCCGTCGCGCCGGAGGCCCGCAGGTCGGCGGCCGTCCCGGCCAGGTCGCTTAGGGTGACGCCGCGGTCCGCCATCAGCTTGGCGTTGCCGAGCGACACGGCACGTCCCTCGACGGTGCCGGTCACGCCCTTCCCGGTCGCCGAGGCGAAGCCGGACGGTTCCTGCGCGGCGATGCCCTTCTTCTTGGCAGCAGCGACGATGGCGGCGGCCAGCGGGTGCTCGCTCGACCGCTCCAGGCTGGCGGCCAGCCGCAGCACGTCATCCTCCGTCAACCCGGCCGCCGGGACGACGGCGGTGACGCGCGGCTTGTCCTCGGTCAGGGTGCCGGTCTTGTCCACCACCAGGGTGTTCACCTTTTCCATGCGCTCCAGGCTCTCGGCAGACTTGATGAGCACACCAGCACCGGCGCCCTTGCCGACTGCGACCATGATCGACATCGGCGTGGCGAGGCCCAGCGCGCACGGGCAGGCGATGATGACGACCGACACTGCCGCGATCAGCGCATAGGCGAGGGCCGGCGCTGGACCCCAGATGGCCCAGCCGATGAAGGCCAGGGCGGCGACGGCGAGCACCGCGGGCACGAACCAGCCTGCGACCGTGTCGGCCAGCTTCTGGATCGGCGCCCGGCTGCGCTGCGCCTCGCTGACCATAGCGACGATGCGCGACAGCACGCTGCCGGCGCCGACCGCCTCGGCCCGCACCACCAACGCGCCTGTGCCGTTGACGGTGCCGCCGACCACCTTGTCGCCGGGCTCCTTCGGCGACGGCATGGACTCGCCCGTCACCATGCTCTCGTCCACCGCGCTGCGGCCGTCCAGGATCGTGCCGTCCACCGGGACGCCATCTCCCGGTCGGACGCGCAGCCGGTCGCCGACCTGGACCTCGCCCAGCGGCACCTCCTCGTCCTCGCCGCCGTCGCGCAGACGCCGCGCCGTCTTGGGTGCGAGGTTGAGCAGCGCCCGTATGGCTCCGCCGGTCTGATCGCGCGCGCGGAGCTCCAGCACTTGGCCGAGCAGGACCAGGACCGTGATGACGGCCGCCGCCTCGTAGTACACGGGCACCGTGCCGCCCATCGTGTGGAACCCGGCGGGGAACGCGCCAGGCGCAAAGGTGGCCGCGAGGCTGTAGAGGTAGGCCGTGCCCGTCCCGAGTGCGATGAGCGTGAACATGTTCAGGTGGCCGGACCGGACCGACGCCCAGCCGCGCTGGAAGAACGGCCACCCCGCCCAGAGGACGACCGGCGTCGCCAGGGCGAACTGGACCCAGGTGGACGTGGCGGAAGGCACCAGGGCTTGCAGGCCGAGGCCAGGGATGTGGCTGCCCATCTCAAGGATGAACACCGGCAGGGCGAGCACGAGGCCAATCCAGAAGCGCCGGCTCATGTCGGCCAGTTCGTGGTTCGGCTGGGCCTCTGCCGAAACCTCCACGGGTTCGAGCGTCATGCCGCAGATCGGGCAACTGCCGGGGCCGACCTGGCGAATTTGCGGGTGCATGGGGCAGGTGTAGATGGCGCCGGCCGGAGCAGGCTTTGGCGTCGCGGCTTTGGGCTTGAGATAGGCGTCCGGGCCGGCAGCGAACTTGGCCCGGCATCCGGCCGAGCAGAAGTGGTAGATCGTCCCGCCGTGGTCGAAGCGGTGCTTGGACGTGGCGGGGTTGACCGTCATGCCGCAGACTGGGTCGATGGTCCGGTTGTCGGCCAGCGCTGCCTCATCCACGACCTGGCCATGAATGCCAGGCTCGTCGTGGTCGTGCCGATACTCCGTCTGCTGCTGACTCATGGCGACCTCAGGCTGTTGGCGGCCCGGATTGGTACGGGCACGCGGGATGTGGAACGGCAATCACGGACCGTGTTCGCCGTTTGCCATGCCGAACCTGCAGGAGCGGCCAGCGCCATGTACCTGCACGGGTTGGGCGGCGAACCAGACAAGCGCCCATACCGCGCGCTGCTACTGTTCGGGAAGGCTCGGAAACTACTCAGCAGCCTGAAAGCCCGTTTCGAAAGGGGTTGTGGGCCAGGTCTGACGGTGTGACTGGGACGGCTGTTGCGGCGTTCCAGGTTGTTTGCCTGTCATGGAGCTTGGCATGTGGACGCCTGAGGATCGCGCGCTG
>JAABUX010003193.1_pt1 | contig 22028 bp, 23 predicted proteins | sample 5561851 | NCBI WGS metagenome assembly JAABUX01 (sample SAMN10711883, study PRJNA513361) | rock metagenome | isolation source: Antarctica rocks | place: Antarctica: Victoria Land, Richard Nunatak red sandstone | collected 2016-01-03 | reverse complement strand
CATCCCCACCATGCCCGAGCACCGGCTGCTGCCGCTGGTGGAGCGGTTCGCGGCCATACTCGCCGGGCTCCCAGTCTTCGCCGATACTTTCGGAGCCATCTGAAAATGAGGGGAGCCCTGAGACATGGAAGGCCATCAGGGGCAGTACACCGCGCCGGTCGCGAAATACCCTGGAATGCTGTTCCAAGGCGGCACGCCCTCGCCCTACAACCTCATGCTCGGCGGCGGCGGCAACGATGTCATGGTGGCGGGCTCCGGCACCAACGAAATGCACGCCGGGTCCGGCACCGACACGTTCGTCGTCATCGACAGCGCTATCAACCAGGTCGGCGGCGGCAACCAAATCATGCTCGACAGCTTCAAGCAGGGCACCGACCATCTCGACCTAGTCGGCTACGCAAGCTCCACAGATGCGCTGCTCGCCGGCGCTCAACACGACAACGGCGGGACGCAACTGCAGCTCGCCGACGGGGCGCATTTGAACGTGGCAGGCGTGAACCTGACGGGCAACGACATTTGGCGGCAGGGCTGACATCTAGGTCATGCTTGGCTGCCCCATCTTGCTCACGGCAGGATGTCAGGCGTGACATCGCTGTCTGTGGCGGCTTGCCTTTGTCGGCTCCGGCGCACGCTGTGTGACACTGAGGGCGGGCAAGGAAACGAGGGTTGGAGGTCGCATCCAGCCGCGGCACATCGTAAAGGCCAGCCGGGGGTCTGGCATGAGGCGTGACATGAGAACCCGCGCGCGACGAAGCTCTACGACCGGACGAAGGAACGACCGACGCAGGATGAGGTGGAGAGCATTCGTCTATGAGACGTTGCAGACCATCTGCGCTTAAAGGCAGAAAAGCTCGCTCGTTCGGTCTGGTCGGTCGATTGTGGGCTCAATCACGCCCGTAGCTACGTGGCGGCTCGATGTCAGCAAGCGGCTCGATGCACGCAAACTGCGGGAGAACCGAAAACAGGGACCACTTCAATGAGTGCAACACCCGTATCAAATGAACCGGTGAACCTCAGCCCACTTCATCGGAATGGCATCCCATCTCTCCCGAAAACCTGCCCTTACTTGAGGCGACGGATGATCGGACGTGAGCAGCGCGATGCCCGTGTTCTCAAAACACGGCTTGGCCCTAGTGGCAGCTTTCGCTCCCACCAAAACAACTACGCGCAATGCGGGTAGGAGTGCTACCAAGTCCCCGACGCAGGCGGCGCCCAAGGTAAGCTCTTGCCCGGTAATCTTCCGTGTCGAGTTCCACCAGGGAACCACATTCCAAATAACGGTCGAGCGCCTCGGGATGCCTGCCTGGTGCATGAAGTTGAAAGTAGCCTCCGCGGTCGGATCGTCATTGTTGCGACTGATGAATCCAGAGCCGCCCTGCGCCGCAGAGGTCCTCGGTCCGGGTTTCTCAAGCAGGAACAGCACACGGGCGTCTATGCCGCCGTCGAATGGGTCGAACTCTGGAACCTCACCCATGCCGCACTCGCGGAGCTTGGCGGCATAGCTGGCCAGGGGAGCTGCGTGCGACTGCCCGAGCATGTCCCTGCGCCGCCTTCTCACGCCTGCATCGCGCATCGAGCGTGCGTAATCATCGCCTGGGATCATCTGCCGAAGGATCGTTCCAAACTGGAACTGGCGGATTGAGCGGCATCATCGTTCAGAAATTGCCAGAGTGCCTGGCCATGGTCCGAATGGCCTAAAATCTGCTCGTTCTCCTCGTAAATCAGGATATCTGCATTCAGGACGTCCGCATCGCGGCTCGCCGCCTCGACGACCGGCTTGATGACCTCGTCGCCCCCGTTCCACAGCAGCGTGAACGTGTGCCAATACTCGTATTCGGTGACCGACATGTGGCATGCCGAGGCGTTGAGGAATTCTCCGATCGCATGACCGAAGCTGCCCCCGACGATGACGGCGTGCAGCTTCGGGCATGGTTGGAGCGGGGGCGAGGGCTGCACCGTCACGAACGGGACCGTCGCGTACCCCGAAAGGCTGAACAGGTTCATGAGCCGGGCGAGGTCGACGTCGGCGATGGTTGGGTGGTTCGTCATCCCCCACGTGAATTGAAACGGCGCAATCCCTCCGCCGGGTCGAAGCGCCTCCAACTGGATCAGCACGGCCTGCCCGGCAATGGCCGCGCCGACCTGGTTCCAGTGCGTGCCGCCGAGCGGATACAGGGGAAACGGATAGGCGCCATGGGCCAGGGCCAGCGCAGCGGTCGTATCCGCGACGTGGATTCCGGCCGCGTGAACCATCTCCATCCACGCCGGCACCAACCCGGTCCGGTCGGCCACCGGCGCGGGGCACGTGTAGCCCGGCGGCAGGATGTCTGGATACTGCGCCACCTTGGACGGTGTCAGCACGTACAGGAACGTCTTGCCGTGGCGTTCCGTCTCGTCCTGCATGTCCCGGATGCGGGCGGCCCAGCCCCGCGCTCCGGGCCGCCACGCCGCGATGTCGCGGGAGCAGTACTCCTGCGCGTAAACCGCCTCGATCAGCGACGAGCCGCGTCCCACCATGACGGCAGGCACCGCTGCGACGCCGAATACCGAGTACTCGATTTGGTTGCGCAACCGGACCGCCAGCGGATAAAGCGGCAGCCGCGTTCCGATCAGCCGGGCGTACGCCGCCTGGTAGCTGCCGTGCAGCACGCCATCCAGCGTCAAGCGCGCCTTCTCCGGCGGGGTCACGCCGGTGAGCGACGGGACCAGCTTCATGCCGCCCCCTCCTGCAGCGACGACAAGAATGTTCGACAGCAGCAGGGTCGCCCCGGCCGCCATCACCAGCGCGCCGAGGCCGAGCGGAAAATGCTGCAAAATACGCCGGGTCACTCGCTCAGAACCGGAAGTACAGGAAAGGCTTGAACGGGTCAGCCAACGCCTTGGCCAGAGCGAGCGCGAACAGGACCGAGAGCAGCAGGTCGAGCGCGGCCCGGTTGGCGGGGATGGCCAGCACCGCCGGTCCGACCCGGCTGAATCCCGGCACGCGCGGGAGGAACGAGATCAGCGCCGCCGCCGCCATGGCCGCCATCATGGCCGGCGTCCGCCACAGGCCGACGACGGCGCTTTCCCGCCCCGGTTGCAGCATCGCGGACAGCATCGTTCCCATCTGGCCCAGGGACGCGGCCCGGAACACCAGCCAGCCCGCCATCGTCACGGCAAAGGTTATGGCGTTGGCGGCCACGCGCGGCATGCGGTCGAGCCAGGACAACAAGAACAGCCGATCCAGCACCAGGAACAAACCGTTGTAGGCGCCCCAGATGACGTAGGTCCAGGACGCGCCGTGCCACAGCCCGCTTACCAGGAAGCACGTCCAGAGATTGACGTAGCGCCGCCAGGGCGTCACCCGGTTGCCGCCCAGGGGAATGTAGAGGTACTCGCGGATCCAGGTCGACAGCGAGATGTGCCACCGGCGCCAGAATTCCGTGATGCTGCACGAGATATAGGGGCTGTTGAAATTCTCGTTCAGCCGGAAGCCGAACATGCGCGCCAAGCCGATCGCCATGTCGGAGTAGGCGCTGAAATCGATGTAGATCTGGAAGGTGAAGAACAGCAGGCCCCACCATGCGTCGGCACATCCAAGCAGCGCGGGGTTGGCAATGAAGATCATGTCGGCGCCGGCGGCGAGGGTGTCGGCCAGGATGGTCTTCTTGATCACGCCGAGCATGAAGCGGCGGAAGCCTTCTGCCAGGTCGCCGCTCCGGTTGCGTCCGAAGGTGAGAAGCTGGGCTTCAAGCTCGTGGTACTTGATGATCGGGCCGGCGAGCAGCTTGGGGAACAGGAACACATAAAGCAGGTAGGTGGCAAAGCCCGGGGCCGGCCGGCTGCGGCCACGCGCGACATCGACGAGATAGGTGATCTTCTCGAATACGATGAACGACACGCCGATCGGCAGCGCCACGCGGCCGACATGCCAGGGCGCCAATCCCATGGACACGAGCAGAACGTCCAGGTTGTCCACGGCGAAACCGGTGTACTTGTAGTAGGCAAGCATCCCGAGGTTGATCAGCACACCTGCGGACAGTGCCGGTCGCCTCGCCCGGTTGCCCCGCGCCACCAAGCCCGCAAGCGCGTAGTCGGTGACACAGGTTGCGAGAACCACGGGAACGAACAGCGGCTCGCTCCAGAGATAGAAGAACAGGCTCGCGACCAGCAGCACCGCGGCTCGCGCCTTCGCCCGGCGGTGGACGCACAGGAAGACGGTGAAGACGATGGGAAAGAACAGAAAGAGGAATAGCGGCTCGTAGAACAGCATCAGGCAGGGCGGGTCGTGCTCATGCCGGTCCGCCAGCCTTGTGGAGCGAGAAAACCCGGAGGTTGTAGCTGAAGTTCACGGTGTTCTGCATCACGGTGCGAAGGTCGCCGCGACTGGGGCGGCCGGCGGCGACCCGGTCGAACTGTGCCAAGTCGACGACTGGCGCATGCAGCACGGGCAGCGAAATCCGGATATTTGCGAAACCGCAGGCTTGCGCGGCCCGCCAGACACGATGGATGTCGATATCGTTCTCGATAACGTCGTACGTGCGCATTTCCCACTGTGCATCAGGCGTCCTGGAGTGTTCAGGGCCCGGCTCGTGGAACGCCGCGATGCCACCGGGCCGCAGCACCCGCGCCATCTCCGCGAGGGTGGCCTCCTGGTCCGGGACATGGTGGAAGGCATCGAAGGAGGTGATGCGGTCCACGCTCGAATCCGCGACCGGCAACCGTATGCCATCGGATTGCTGGAACAGTACCCGCAACTCGTCGGCGAGCGGATCGCGCGCGAGCCATTTCCGGGCAAGGCGCAGCACGTTTTCCGAGACGTCCACGCCCACCACGTCGGCGCCCATGTAGGCGAGGCAGCGGCTGAGCCAGCCGGTGCCGCAACCAAAATCCAGGACGCGCGCGCCGTCGTTCAGCGCAAGATGCTGCAGGAGGGAGGACACGCCCGCCAACCGCACTTGCGTGTCAAGCCCGTTCTGGAACGGCCGGCGGAATAGCGACGCTTCCTCATGCTCGCGCACGAAATAGGCGTTGGCCCGTTCGACGTGCTCGGCGAGGGTATGCCGCTTCACGACGTCCGCAACTTGGATCGGGTTCGCTCCCGACGCTGCGAGCACGGCCTGCCGCGCCAAATCGGGAAGCACCATGGCCGGCCGATGATACCAATGGCGGGTCAACCGATTCCGCAGCAAGCGACGCAAGGTGGAGGACAACGGGTACAGCTCGCAATCAAGGTAGGTCACGCAGGCATAGCCTCGCCGCACGCGATGGTAAACTCGGCATCGCGCAAGGCTGGCTTCAACTCGTGGCACTCACCGTCCAGGTCGCGCTTGCGATCTCCGGCGCGCGCGCGAGGGCGTCGGTGATGGCGTCGAGTTCGGCCGGCTCGGCGGTGGTCGGCACCAGAACCGCCGCCAATTCTATCTCGTCGTCGCCCTCGGACAGGATTTCGATGTCGCGCACCGGGTAGTGCGCCGCTTCCAGTGCGTCCGCCATGAGGTCGCGCACGGCCGATACGTCCGCCGGGTCGCAAATGGCGTGGATGCGGTACTGAGCCTCGGTGACGCGCTGGTCCATCGGGCGGCGGTTGACGAAGTTGACCAGCGGACGCAGCAGCGTGTTGCCGGCCAGCACGAAAAACGTGAGGCTGACGGCCTCGCCGAACAGCCCCGTGCCGGCGAACGCGCCGACCGCGGCCGAGCACCACAGCGTCGCGGCGGTGTTCAGGCCGCGGATGTTGGTGCCGTCCTTCAGTATCACGCCCGCGCCGAGGAAGCCGATGCCGGAGATCACGTATGCGACCAGTTGCAGCGCACCCTGATGGCCGAGCAGGCGGAAGCCGAGGTTGGCGAAGCCCGCCGCGCCCACCGCCACCAGCACGTTGGTCCGCAACCCGGCGCTGCGCTGCCGCCATTGCCGCTCGAAGCCGATCAGCAAGGCCAGCACGAACGCCGTCGCCAGCGCTAGGTTGGTCTGGAACAGCGGGCTGGCGGCGAACGCATCGAGCGCGTCCAGCACCGCCGCAAGCCTTGGGTCGGAGAGCGTCATCGGTCGTAGGCCACCCTCAGCACCACGAACCACGGATAACGCGTATCGACCACCTCGCCGCCGGGGTCCTGCAGCAACCCGGCCGCGTTGACGGGCACGTGCTTCATCGTCACCGCGTCGTCGACGTTGCCGCCGATCACCGCCAGCCGCCCGGGCTCGGACGCCACCACGATGTCGCAATGGCTGGCAAACAGGCTGGCCGGCAGGTCGTCGTAGGTCAGCCCACGGCTGGCGCCACGGCCAAGGCAGATCAGGTCGCCCGGTTGCGGCGCATACCGGTCGGGCCGCTGCGCCGACACCACGGAGCCGCTCGCCGTGCCGTCGGTCACGTCCTTGGCGACGTCGATGTAGTCGGCGTGGACCGCCGAGTAGGGAAATCGGTCGCCTGCGCCGGCCACGCGCATGACATACGACACAAAGGCAGCCGACCACGCGTAGTCGCCGTCCTGCCCGGCGGGAAACTCCGTGCCGTTCGCGTCATGCTTGCCCGTCCAGGCGCCCTCGCGCGCGCCCGCGTCCAGGCCGAGGAACCAGTATTCTCCGATCCGCTCCCACAGCCCAGCTTGCCGCTCCGGCTTCGCCTCGGGACGGAAGGCCTGTGGGTCGTCGTCGGTAGGTTGGCCGAACAGGCGCCACTCCCGCAGGGTGATGGCGATCACCTCGGCGCGGGCGAATGGCTGGTAATGCCGCCGCACGAACGGCGGCTCATGCCGGTCGCTCGCGCACCCGGCCAGCATGGCGAGCGCCAGCAGCGACGCCGCGCAGCCGGCCGCATCAGGCGTGTTCGGGAAAAAGGCCCGCCAGGCCGGACTCGCTGGCGTCGCAGCGTCCGCGCTCGGTGATGATGCCGGTGACGAGCCGGGCGGGGGTCACGTCGAACGCCGGGTTGGCGGCCGGGCTGCTGGTCGGCGCGACCCGCACGGTGGCCACCGCGCCGTCCAGCCCGCGCCCGGTGACCGTGGTCACCTCGCTGGCCTCGCGCTCCTCGATCGGGATGTCGGCCAGCCCATCGGCGATGGTCCAGTCGATGGTCGTGGACGGGCACGCGACCCAAAACGGCACGGCGTTGTCATACGCCGCAAGCGCCTTGAGATAGGTGCCGATCTTGTTGGCGACGTCGCCGGCCTTGGTGACGCGGTCGGTGCCCACGATCACCAGGTCCACGTCGCCGCGCTGCATCAGGTGGCCGCCGGCATTGTCCGACACCAGGGTGTGCGGCACGCCGTGACGGCCCAGCTCCCATGCCGTGAGGAAGGCGCCCTGGTTGCGCGGGCGGGTCTCGTCGACCCAGACATGGACGGGGATGTCGGCCTCGAACGCGGTGTAGATCGGCGCCAGCGCGGTGCCCCAGTCGACCGTGGCCAGCCACCCGGCGTTGCAATGGGTCAGCACGTTGACCGGCGCCCCCCGCGGTTTGCGCTCGTGCACCTGCTCGATCAGGGTCGCGCCGTGGCGGCCGATGGCCTGATTCTGCGCGACGTCTTCGTCGGCGATCTGGGCGGCCTCGTCATAGGCCGCTGCGACCCGCTTGCCCGCGACGGTGTTGCGGAGCCGGGTCAGCATGCGGTCGATTGCCCAGCGAAGGTTGACCGCGGTGGGCCGGGTCGCGAGCAGCAACGCCGCCGCGCCCTCCATCGCGTCGGTGCCGCTGTCCTCGCGCAAGGCGAGCGCCAAGCCATACGCCGCGACGGCGCCGATGGCAGGCGCGCCGCGGACCTGCATGGTCCGGATCGCGTGCGCGACCTGCCGCACGTCGGTGAGGCGCAGGAATTCGAGCGACCAGGGCAGCTTGGTCTGGTCGATGATGCGCACCGACCATCCGTCGGAGCTCTCGACCCAGACGGTGCGGTACGGTGTGCCGTCGATCTTCACCCTAGATCCTTTGGTGCAGCACGCAGACCAGGGTGAACAAACGCCGTGCGGTCTCGAAATCGATGGCGACCTTGCCGTCCAGGCGTTGCGTCATCAGGGTGGCGCCCTCGTTGTGCAGGCCGCGGCGGCCCATGTCGATCGCCTGGATCCGCGCCTCGCGGCCTTCCTCGACCGCCATCATGTGGCTGTCCACGAGCATTTGGTAGTCGCGGATCAAGCCGCGGAACGGACCCAGCGCGAGGGCGATGGCGGTGACTGGCGTTTCGTCCAGATGCCGGATGTCGAACACCAGCCGGCCTTCCTGGATCGACAGCCGCAATGCGAACGGCCCGGCGGCCTGGGTCAGCTTGAACTGGTTCTCGGCCGTGAGATCGGCCACGGCCTGCGCGCGGTCGGCTTCCTGCACGGGCGACAGGCGGGTCAGCGCCTCGCCTTCCAGGACGATCCGATCGAGGCGGTCGGCGCTCCCCGCGAGGGTGCCGCTCACTCGTCCGCCGGTTTCAGCAAGCCAAGCTTGAGCATCCAGCCAAGGGTCGCGCCCTTGATCGGCCTCAGCAGCACCAGGCACAGCACGAGGGTGACCGGCAGCCAAATCACGCCCTGCAGCCAAAACGGCGGGGAATAGGCTTGGTCCACGGCGAACATGGCGCCGACAACGATGTGGCCGACGATGAAGATGGTAAAATAGGGAGGAGCGTCGTCCGCCCGGACCTCGCCGAGCGGCGCTCCGCAGGCCAGGCACTTAGGCACGACGCTGAGATAGCCGTTGAACGCGTGGGTTTGGCCGCAGGCCGGACAAAGCCCACGAGCGCCGCGGGCGAGCGCCGTCAACAACGGCGGCACGGGCCAGGGCGGCTGCTGTGGCGACCGGTCCGGCTGCCACTGGGTCGGCGCGTTGGAATCTGGCACGGTCAATCTCCCACAGGATGGGAACAGCATAACCGGAAAATATCCGGCAAGCGAAGAGGTACAAATCAGGTGTGAACTCCGTGCAATCAACCCCGCGAGACTGCTCCCGCGTTATTTGCGCCTCATTCGGCGTCCGTGCTGCCTGGACCTGCATCGAAATCGACGAAAGTGAACCGTCGGCCAACACCGGGCGCTTGCCGTGCCGGGCGCGCGCTCCTACCAACAGGCCGTACGAACCTCGAAAAAGGAGACCTGATGCTGTTGCACGACGTCCGCGTCCATCCATCCAAGGACACCCTTCAGCGGGAAGACCAGCTTGCCTGGAAGATTGCCGCCGTCGCCGCGGACCCGGTGGCGGTCGAGCGCGATGTCATGGACATGATCGTCAACCGCATCATCGACAACGCCGCCGTCGCCATCGCCTCCGTCAACCGCCAAGCGCCGACCTCCGCACGCGGCATGGCCCTGGGCCATCCACGCCGAAATGGCGCCACCGTGTTCGGCGTGGCCGATGCCAAGCGGTTCAGCCCCGAATGGGCGGCCTGGGCGAACGGCACCGCGGTGCGCGAGTTGGACATGCACGACACGTTCCTGGCCGCCGACTATTCCCACCCCGGCGACAACATCCCGCCGATCCTCGCGGTCGCGCAGACGATGGGAAAGTCCGGCGCCGACCTGATCCGCGGCTTGGCGACAGGATACGAAATCCAGATCGACCTGGTGCGCGCCATCTGCCTGCACGAGCACAAGATCGACCACATCGCCCATTTGTGTCCGGCGCAGGCCGCCGGCATCGGCGCGCTGCTTGGCTTCGACGCCGGCACGATCTACCAGGCCGTGCAGCAGGCGGTGCACGTCAGCTTCACCACCCGGCAATCCCGCAAGGGCGAGATCAGCAGCTGGAAGGCGTATGCGCCCGCCCATTCCGGCAAGCTCGCCATCGAGGCGGTCGACCGCGCCATGCGCGGCGAGGGCGCGCCGAGCCCGGTGTACGAGGGCGAGGACAGCGTGATCGCCTGGATGCTGGACGGGAAGGGCGCGCACTACCAGGTCCCGCTGCCGGGTCCGCACGAGGCCAAGCGCGCCATCATGGACAGCTACACCAAGGAGCACTCGGCGGAGTACCAGAGCCAGGCGTTGATCGACCTCGCGTTCCGCATGCGCGAGCGGATCGGCGACCTGTCCCGGATCGAGCGCATCGTGATCCACACCAGCCACCACACCCACAACGTCATCGGCATCGGCGCCAACGACCCGCAGAAGATGGATCCGAAGGCCAGCCGCGAGACGCTCGACCATTCCATCATGTACATCTTCGCCGTGGCGCTGCAGGACGGGCGCTGGCACCATGTCGACAGCTACGCCCCCGCGCGCGCCGGCCGCCCCGACACGGTGGCGCTGTGGCACAAGATCGAGACCACCGAGGACCCCGAATGGACCCGGCGCTACCACTCGCGCGACCCGAACCAGCTGGCGTTCGGCGCACGGGTCGAAATCGTGCTGCAGGGCGGCCAGACGATCGTGGACGATCTGGCGATCGCCAACGCCCACCCGCTCGGCACCAAGCCGTTCGGCCGCGGCGATTACATCCACAAGTTCGAGGTGATGACCGACGGCGTCGTCACCCCGCAAGAATCGGCCCGCTTCATCGCCGACGCGCAGGAACTGGCCAACCTTGCGGCCGGCGACCTGCACCGGCTGAACGTGTCTCTCCCGCCCGGCGCGCTGGCCGACAGCAAGCCCGGCATTTTCTGAGGATGTCGATCATGTCCGATACGGAAACCAAGCCGCGCGCCAAGAAGGCGGTCGCCCTGTCCGGCGTCACCGCCGGCAACACCGCGCTGTGCACCGTCGGCCGCACCGGCAACGACCTGCACTACCGCGGCTACGACATCCTCGACATGGCCGAGCAGTGCGAGTTCGAGGAGATCGCCCATCTCCTGGTCCACGGCACGCTGCCGACCGAGACGCAACTGCGGACCTACAAGGCCAAGCTCCGCAGCCTGCGCGGGCTGCCGGCATCCGTGCGCACGGTGCTGGAGGCACTGCCCGCCGCCACGCACCCGATGGATGTCATGCGCACCGGCGTGTCGGCGCTGGGCTGCGTGCTTCCGGAGAAAGAGGACCACAACCAATCGGGCGCCCGCGACATCGCCGACCGGCTGATGGCGTGCCTGGGGTCGATGCTGCTGGTCTGGTTCCATTGGTCACAGAACGGCAAGCGCATCGACGTCGAGACCGATGACGATACCATCGGGGGACATTTCCTGCGCTTGCTGCATGGGCGGACGCCATCGCCCTCCTGGACGCGGGCGATGGAGACCTCGCTGAATTTGTATGCCGAGCACGAGTTCAACGCCTCTACTTTCGCGGCACGGGTGATTGCAGGCACTGGGGCCGACATGTACTCGGCCATTACTGGGGCGATCGGCGCGCTGCGTGGACCCAAGCACGGCGGCGCGAACGAGGTGGCGCTGGAAATCCAGCAACGCTACGCGGATGCCGACGAGGCCGAAGCAGACATCCGCCGTCGGGTCGCAGCGCGCGAAGTCGTGATCGGGTTCGGCCATCCGGTCTACACCCTCAGCGATCCGCGGAATGTCGTGATCAAGGAGGTCGCGCGCCGCCTGGCGGAGGAGGCCGGCGACATGGGCACCTTCCGCATCGCCGAGCGACTGGAACGTGTGATGTGGGACGAGAAGCGGATGTTCGCCAACCTCGATTGGTTCAGCGCGGTCAGCTATCACACCATGTGCATTCCAACCGCGATGTTCACGCCGCTGTTCGTCATCGGCCGCACGTCCGGCTGGGCGGCGCACGTCATCGAGCAGCGCATCGACAACAAAATCATCCGCCCGGCCGCGAACTACACCGGGCCGGAAGACCGCCCCTTCATTCCCTTAGCCGACCGACACAGCGTGAACTAACCATCAAGTAACGATTTCGCCATTGCTTCTCCCTTTCCCGCTGGCAGGAAAGGGCCGGGATGGGGATGGTGGGGAGAAAAAACGTCTTTTGTCATAACATTCCAGATGCTCCCCACCCCGCCCAGCCGTCGCCGAAGGTTTCCGGGCGCGAAGTAACGATGTGTTTTTATTGACAAGCGGGTTTAATGCGCGCGAAAGCGGAGTTGCACGCGTTTTCCGATTCGCTGCGTGCAACAGGGAAGGACGGTCGATGGACCGCATGCATGCCTGGGTCCGGTTGGTTAGAAGCAGCTCGCGATGGTGCATAGGCTCGACTTCAGCACCGTGCTGCAACCGGATACGGCCGCGTGCAGGTGCCGGCAGACACGGAACTGGTCGTTCAAGCCACCGTTTTTGTTTCCGGTGAACTCGACAGCGAATCGATGAACAACACAGGACAACAACGATGAGCGACCAAGACACGAGCGACCAGCACATCGGCGGCAAGCCGCCACGGGCTCAGGCGATGGCGGTGCGCAGCACGACCCGGCGCGCCCCCGCCGCGCGGCCGGCGGCACGAACGGCGACGGCCAAGCCGGCGGCAACAAAGGCTGCGCCGAAGAAGGCTGCCAAGCCGGAAGCGGCCAAGCCCGCGGCGAAGGCTGCTGCCAAGGCTCCCGCCAGCAAGACTGCAGCCGCCAAGACGATGAGCACGGCAAAGTCCCCGGCTGCGCGTTCAGCCGCCGCGAAGGAGCTCGGCTCCAGCAAGTCGGCCCCAAAGGCGGCGGCAAAGCCGGCTTCTGCCAAGGCAGCGCCTGCGAAGGCGGAACCCAAGCCCAAGGCTGCCGACAAGGCGCCGGCCAAATCCACCCCGGCGAAAGCGCCCGCAAAGACTGCTCCGGCCAAGACCAAGAGCGAGGCCGCCAAGACCATGAAAACCGCAAAGTCGCCCGCCGAGCGCTCCGCCGCTGCGAAGAAGCTCAGTGCCACCAGTCCGACCCGCGGCCGCGGCAAGACCGCCGAGGCGGCAATCCCGGAGCCCACCGTCTCGTCCACGCCCGAGACGATCAACTGACGAACGGCAACTGACGAACGGCAACTGGCTTGCCGAAGCGGGGCGTCTCTCGGGACGCCCCTTTTCGTTAGCCAAAACTGGCCAGCAAATCCTCCACCTGGGCATCGGTGAGCCGCCGCGGCACTGCGGTGCGAAGCAGCAGGAATAGCTTCGCAGCCTCCTCCAGCTCCTCCGCGGCGTGCACGGCGTCGGCCAGGGTGCGTCCGCTGACCACCGAGCCGTGATTAGCCAGCAGCACGGCCCGTGCCGACCGGGCCGCCGCGGCGATGGCAGGCTCCATCGCCGGGTCGCCGGGGCGATAATACGGGATGACGGGCAGCCTGCGTCCGACCCGCATGACGAAGTAGGGGGTCAGCGGCGGAATCGGATCCACCGGATCGGCATCCGCCAGGCAGGCGACCGCCGTTGCCATGGTGGAGTGCAGGTGGACCACAGCCCCGGCTTCCGGGCGCGCCTGCAGGAAGGCCCGGTGCATGAACACCTCCTTCGATGGCGGATCGCCGGATACGTGCCCGAAGTTCGCGTCCAGCTTGGACAGCCGCAACGGATCGAGGCGGCCGAGGCTGGAGTTGGTCGGCGTCATCAAGACGCCGTCGGCCAGCCGCACGCTGATGTTCCCGGCGCTGCCCACCGAGAAGCCGCGTGCGAACAGGCTTGCTCCCAGCTCGACGAGCAGCCGCCGGGTCTCGCCCTCGTTCATCCCAGGACCTCGAATGCGCCGGTAAAGAAGTTTCGGCCGCCGAAATTGCCTGACTTGAGCGCCAGGAGCATCGGCGGCCCGCTGCCCTCCGCGTAGGTCCAGGGCACCCCGGGATCGATCTCCGCGCCGATGCGCAGCCGCTGCACCCCCAGGCGCTGCACCACGGCGCCGGACGTCTCACCGCCCGCGACCACCAGGCGGCGCACGCCACCCGCGACCAGCCCGGCGGCGATGTCGGCCAGCGCCGTCTCGATCAGCGTGCCGGCGGCGTCCCGTCCCAGCTTCGCTTGCAGCGCGGCCACCCGGTCAGGAGGCGCGGAAGCGGCAATCAGGATGGGGGTGGCGCCAATCCGCCCCGCCGCCCATTCCAGCGCCTGCGCGGACAGGGCGGCGGCGTCGGGCGTGACGAGCGGGTCCAATTCGAGCGTCGGCAGGCGGTCCCGGGCCGCCGCGATCTGGAACAGCGTCGCGCGCGAGCACGACCCGGCGACGATGGCGCCAGGCCCCGGCACCTCGGGCAGCGCGCCGGGGTCGGCGATCTCGGACAGCGATCCGGCCGTGCGGAAGTTTGCGGGCAGGCCGATGGCGACGCCGGAGCCGCCAGTGATCAGGGCATGGCCGGCGGACGCCGCGCCAATCGCCAGGAGGTCCGCGTTGTCGATCGCATCGACGATGGCGTAGCGGCGTCCCTGCTCCTTCAACGTGTTCATGGCCCGGCGAATGGCGTCGCTGCCCGCGGCGACCGTCGCATACGGCACCAGGCCGACCGTTCCATCGGTCTGCCGCGACAGCACGCGCACGAGGTTGGCGTCGCGCATCGGGGTCAGCGGATGGTTTTGCATCCCGCTCTCGTTCAGCAAGGCCGTGCCGACGAACAGGTGGCCCTGGAACACGCTGCGGCCATTCGCCGGAAAGGCGGGGCAAGCCAGCGCGAAGCCGCATCCCAGCGCGTCGACGAGGGCGTCCGCGACCGGGCCGATGTTGCCCTCGTCGGTGCTGTCGAAGGTCGAGCAGTACTTGAAGAAGAACTGTTGGCACCCGGCATCGCGCAGCCACGCGAAGGCGGCGAGGCTTTGGCGCACGGCGTCGCTGGCGGAGACGGTGCGGGACTTCAGCGCCACCACGATCGCATCGGCGTCTGGCGGCGGCCCGTCGGGCACGCCGATCAGCTGCACGGTCCGCATGCCCTGGTTGACGAGCATCGAGGCGAGGTCGGTGGCGCCGGTGAAATCGTCCGCGATGCAGCCCAGCAACGGCATCAGCTTGCTCCTGCGATGTCGGCGAACCGCCTGGCCTGGTCGGCCCAGTCCGGCAACGCCTGCCCGGCACGGTAGGATGCTTCGGCGATGCTGTCGCGCAGCGCGGTGTCGAAGATCAGCCGGCGCAGGCCCCTGGAGAACCCTTCCGCGTCGCCGGGAGGGCTGACGATGCCGGTCGCCGCCGACATCAGTTCCGCCGCGCCGCCGCCGGAGGTGACGGCGACGGGCAGGCCCCGGCGCAGCGCTTCGGCAACGGCGGTGCCATATCCTTCCCAATGCGTGGCGAGCGCAAAAAAATCCGCCTGCGACCACGCGTCCGCCAGCGCCGAGTCCGCCAGCGCGCCGGCGAACCGCACGCGATCGGCAATGCCCGATTGGCTGGCCTGCTCGGCGAGGGCGGCTGCGGTGGCCGGGTCGCGATCGGCTGGGCCAGCGATCGTCAGCGTCCACTGCAAGTCCTGAAGCCGTGCCAGCGCGCGCAGCAGCACGTCGTGTCCCTTGCGCGGCACCAATGCGCCAACCGACAGGATCGCGCAGGTTCCACCCAATCCGGCCCCGGCCGATCCGGCTGCCCGCGGCACGTCCGGAGCGCCGGGAGTCACGATGGCTATCCTGTCCGCCGCCACGCCGAACTCGGTCTTCATCCGTTCGGCCACGGCGCCGCTGCTCGTCACGACCCGGCGCAACTGCGGAAGAACGACGCATTCGATGGCCCGCACGCGCTCCTTGTCGTCCACCGCAGCCAGCGCCGTCGTGTGCTGCACCAGCCCCACTGCCCGGTCCAGGCCGGCCGCGCGCGGGTCCAGGTCGGGCACGGCCAAGCCGTCGATCACGACCGCCGCCCCGTCCGGCGCGGCGTCCCAAGGTCCGAACGCGACCTGGTGTCCATTGGAGGCCAGGCCGCCTGCGAGGCCGGCGATAAATGCGTCGCCACCGACGGAGGTGCCGCCCGGCGCTCGTGCCACGAAGTAAAACTGCGTCATGACGCGGCGTAGCACGAGCGGCAGCCTCCGTTCTAGGCGCGGGCGCTGAGCGCGAACGCATGGCACGCCCGGTCCGCCGCGAGCACGCCACGGGCGCCGTAGCGGGCCGGAGCGCCCGACACGCGCGCCGCCTGCGCCACCGCGGCGATCACCCGGCCCTGCACGGCAAGCGCGCGCTCCAGCAGGGTCCGGTTGGCGTCCGCCGCAGCGAGGAGGGTCCGCGCAACCTGCTGCGCCTCCGCCGCCACGACGCTGGGCAAGCCTTGCCGTTGCAGCTCCGCCGCTGCCGCGTTCTTGCGGCCGAGCAGGCGCGTGGCGCCGGGGAAATCCAGCGCCGTGAGCGAATGGTTCTCCAGGGTCAATACATCGATCATTTCCTGGACGACGCGGCGGAGTTCGGGGGTCATGGCGTGTCCTTGGCTTCCTGCATGCGGATCATCTGCGCGAACACCGGGGCCGCGATGCCGAGGCCACCGGCTTTCTCCACCTGTTTGGCCAGCGCTTCCGTCATCATCGGCTTCCAGGCCTGCTCGCCGTCGCCGCCGCCGAACGGCGACTTCGACAGGTCGACCGTGTCGAACATGGGCGCCAGCATCTGTCCGAGCGCCATCGCCTCGAAGTCCTGCGCTGTTTTCCAGACCTGCGCGACCTTGGCTGCCGGCAGCGACGTCGTGATCGGGGGAGGGATCATCATCGCACCTGCAAATCGGCTTGCAGCGCGCCGGCCGCCTTGATGGATTGCAGGATGCTGATCAGGTCGCGCGGCCCGATTCCCAGCGCGTTGAGGCTAGCCACGAGGTCGCGCAACGTCACGCTGCCCGGCACGATCCCCAGCTTGCGGTCGTTCTGCGTGTCCACCGCGATGGTCGTCCGCGGCACCACGGCCGTCGTGCCGCCGGAGAATGCGCCGGGCTGGCTGACTTCCGGCGTTTCGGTGACGTGGATCGTGAGATTGCCCTGGGCGATCGCCACGGTGCTGATCCGCACGTTGGCGCCCATGACGATGGTGCCGGAAGCTTCGTCGACGATGACCACGGCAGGGCTGTCGGGCTCGATCTGCAGGTCCTCGATCCGGGCCAGCGTCTCGATCATGTCGCGTCCGGACAGGTCGATCGCGACCGTGCGGGGGTCGCGTGCGCTGGCCGACGCGGCGCCGAGGACCTGGTTGATCGCCGCCGCCATCCGCCGCGCGGTCGTGAGGTCCGGGTTCCGCAGGCCTAGTCGCAGCACCGTCCGGCTGGCCAGCTGGAACGGCACCTCACGCTCCACGGTGGCGCCGTTGGCGATCCGGGCGGACGTCGGCACGTTGCGCGTGACCGAGGCCGCGGCGCCACGGGCGGAGATGGCGCCGGTGGCCAGCGCGCCCTGGGCCACTGCGTACACCTCGCCATCGGCGCCCAGCAGCGGCGTGACCAGCAAGGTGCCGCCGGTGAGGTCCTTCGCGTCGCCGAGGGCGGAAACGGCGACGTCGATCCGGCTGCCGCTGTGGGAGAACGCGGGCAGGTTGGCGGTGACCATGACGGCGGCGACGTTCTTGGTTTGCAGCTTGGCTTCCTGGTCACGGGTGTTCACGCCGAGCCGTTCCAGCATCCCGATCAGCGACTGGCGGGTGAACACGGCGCTGTCCAGCTTGTCGCCGGTGCCACTCAGGCCGACGACCAAGCCGTAGCCGATCAGCTGGTTGTCGCGGATGCCCTCGACATCGGCCACGTCCTTGATACGCACCTGCGCCAAGGCAGGCGTGCATAGCGCAACCAGTGCCAGGATGAGAAGCGATAGCCGGACCGATCTTTCCATCTCGTTCAGTATTTCCCGCCAATGTCGCCGTGGTGCCGCAAGCGGCGTGCCAGAGCGCCATCCGCGGTCTTCCGCCGCGGCGGTGGTCGGGGGCCCGGCACAAAGTGCCGGGATGGGCAGAAGGAGCCAGGTCGAATGATCAGCGTTTCGCAAGTCGGCAGCATCTCCACCGAACGCAGTTCGGGCCGTCGGACGCAAGCCGGGTTTCGCCTTCCCCCCTCCAGCGACGCCCTGCCAGCAACGGCGGCATCTGCGCCGGCAGCCCTGGACGGCATGCTCGCATTGCAGGAGCGTGAGGCTGACGCGGCGCGCGACCGCGGGGCGCGGCGTCACGGCCAGTCGCTCCTTCGAGAGCTTGCCGCCTTGCAGCGTGCCTTGCTGAGCGGAGTCGGCGATCCGGCATGCCTGCAGCGACTGGCGGCGCTCGGCCGCGCCGTGCCGGACGCTGCCGATCCCGGCCTGGCCGCCATCGTCCGGAGCCTGGCCGTGCGGGCAGCCGTCGAGATCGCCAGGCGCGGGTCATGACAACTTAAAATCAAATCGGCGCAATCGTTTGACGGCGCATAATGCATCTTGGCGACCCCGGTATGCGCGGCTATAAGCCCGCCCAAGCCTCGATCGAGGGCGAATGCACCACGAAGGATCCGCCCCCATGATGCTCACGTTACCTCCCGATTACCGTCCGGCTAGCGACGAGGATTTCATGAGTCCCCGGCAGTTGGAGTATTTCCGGCAAAAACTTTTACGGTGGCGGAACGATCTGCTGCGGGAGGCAGACGGCACCCTCGCCAGCCTGTCGCAGGGTGGCATCCATGAGGCCGACATCACCGACCGCGCCAGCGTCGAAACCGACCGGGCGCTCGAGCTTAGGACACGGGACCGGGCACGCAAGCTGATCTCGAAGATCGATCAGGCGCTGCAGCGGGTCGAGGGCGGCACCTACGGTTTCTGTGAGGAATCGGGTGAACCGATCGGCCTGCGGCGTTTGGAAGCGCGCCCTATCGCAACCCTTTCCATCGAGGCCCAGGAGCGGCATGAGCGGATGGAACGCGTCCACCGCGACGACTGATACCAGCGGCCCTGTGGTGCGACCGTTGAAGGCAAGAAGACAAGGGGAAGGCTGAGGCTCTGCCTCAAACTCCGCCAAAGGCATGATGCCTTTGGAAACCCAAATGAATGCGGGTCTGGGGCCTCAGGCCCCAGCGGGTCCAGGGCAGAGCCATGGCCTGCTATTTTGCCTTGGGCAGTCATCACATAGGGCGGCTGGTATGAGAACGCCGGCTACCCGACCCCGTCCGCAAACTGCGCAGCGTGCAGCGCATGGTATGCGCCTTCTGCGGCGAGCAGATCGCGGTGACGTCCTTGCTCGGCAACGCCGGTGGCGTCCACCACGACGATCCGATCGGCGTTGCGGATCGTCGCCAGGCGATGGGCGATCACCAACGTCGTCCGTCCCACCGAAAGCGCCGTCAAGGCTTGCTGGATCGCCCGCTCGGTTTGCGTGTCGAGAGCAGAGGTCGCCTCGTCCAGGATCAGGATCGGCGGGTTCTTCAGGAACATGCGCGCAATCGCGAGCCGTTGTTTCTGCCCTCCCGACAGCTTCACGCCGCGCTCGCCGATCGGCGTGTCCAGCCCGGCGGGCAGTCCGGCGATCACCTCGTTCAGTTGCGCCCGGCGCGCGGCGTCCATGATCTCCGCCTCGTCGGCGTCCAACCGGCCGTAGGCGACGTTCTGCCGCATGGTGCCGGCGAACAGGAACACGTCCTGTTGCACGATGCCGATCTGGCTGCGCAACGACGTCAAGGTCATGTCGCGGATGTCGATGCCGTCGATGGTGATGCGCCCGCCATCCAGCTCGTAGAACCGGGGCAGCAGCGAGCACAGCGTCGTCTTGCCGGCGCCGGATGGGCCGACGAACGCGACCGTTTCCCCGGCCGCGATGTCGAGGTCGATGCCGTTCAGCACCGGGCGGCCCGGGGCGTAGCCGAACCGCACGCCGTCGAACCGGATGGCGCCGCGCAGCCCGGCGACGGCGCGGGCGCCGGGCGCATCGACGATATCGGGTTCGGTGTCGAGCAGTTCGGTGTAGCGGCGGAACCCGGCCATCCCCTTCGGGTAGGTTTCCAGCACGGCGTTGATCTTGTCGATCGGGCGCAGGAACACCGACACCAGCAATAGGAAGCCCACGAAGCCGCCGTTCGACAGCTCGCCGTGCAGCACGAACCAGGTGCCCGCGACCATCACCACCATCTGCGTCAGCCGCATGCCGAGGTAGCTGATGGAGGTGCTGGCGGCCATCATCCGGTAGGCTTCCAGCTTGGTGGTGCGATACTGCGCGTTCTCGACCGCGAATAGCTGCCGCTCGTGATCCTCATTGGCGAAGGCTTGCACCACCCGCATGCCGCCAACGTTCTCCTCGATGCGAGCGTTGAACCGGCCAACTTGGCCAAACAAGGTGCGGAAGTTGCGGGTCATGCGATTGCCGTAGCGCGAGGCGAGCACCGTGATGACGGGGACCACCGCGGCCGTCAACAGCGCCAGTTGCAGGTTCACCACCGCCATCAGGGCGAACGCGCCGACGAAGGTCATCACGGCGAGGAACAAATCTTCCGGCCCGTGGTGGGCGACCTCGCCGACATCTTCCAAATCCTTGGTCACGCGGGCGACGAGGTGGCCGGTTTTCACGTTGTCGTAGAAGGTGAACGACAGCTTCTGCAGGTGGTCGAACGCCCGGCGGCGCATCTCGGTCTCGATGTTGATGCCCAGCATGTGCCCCCAATAGGTCACCACCGCCAGCAGCCCGGTGTTGAGCAGGTAGATCGCGAGCAGGGCCGCCGAGGCCAGCAGGATCAGCGCCCAGTCGCGGCCGGGCAGCAACTGGTCCACGAAGCCGCGGACGGCGATGGGGAAGCCAAGCTCCAGCAGGCCGGCCAGCACGGCGCAACCGAAGTCCAGCAGGAACAAGCGGCGATGGGGGCGGTAATAGGCGAAAAAGCGTTTCAGCATCGATGTGCAGCCTGGGAGTGATCCCCTCCATATAGGACGGGATCATGGAAAGACTTGCCTAGCGGGCTGGTTTTGGCGCTCCGACCTTGACAGCGGCCGGCGCCTGGGCGTCCCGCCGCAGCCGGTTTTCGCCGAGCAGCAGCAGGATCGGCGCCGCGATGAAAATCGACGACGATGTGCCCACCACAATGCCGAACAGCATCACCCACGCGAACCCGGACAGCGACGCGCCGCCGAACAACGCGAGCGGCAGGCTGGCCAGGAACACCGTCATCGACGTGCCCAGCGTACGGTTCAGCGTCTCGTTGATCGAGAAGTCGATCAGCTCCCGCAGCGGCATCGACTTGTACTTGCGCAGGTTCTCCCGCACCCGGTCGTACACGACGACCTTGTCGTTGGTGGAGTAGCCGATCACGGTCAGAATCGCGGCCACCATCACCAGATCGAACTCGATCCGGGTGATCGCCAGGAAGCCGATCGCCTTGGTCACGTCCAGCAACAAGGTCACGACCGCGCCGACCGCGAACTGCCACTCGAAGCGAAACCAGATGTACACCAGGATCATCAGCAAACTGATCCCGAGCGCGAGCAGCCCGTTGCGGAACAGCTCGGCGGACACGGACGCGCCGACCGCCTCGTTGCGCTCGATGCGGGTGCCGGGTTGCGCCTGCTCCAGGGCGGCGCGCACGCGGCTGACCGCCTCCTGCGTGGCGGGTTCAGTCGGCTGGCGGTCCATGCGGATCAGCACCTGGCTGTCGCTGCCGAACCGCTGCAGCCCCGCCGAGGCCACGCCGTGCGCCGTCAGCGCCGCCCGGATTGCGTCGAAATCGGCCGGCCCCGGCGTGCGGACCTCCATCACGATGCCGCCCTTGAAGTCGATGCCGAGGTTCAGGCCGGGGTAGAAGAACAGCACGATCGACAGGGTGGACAGCACCGCCGACGTCATCAGGCCGATGAAGCGGCCGCGCATGAACCTGATGCGCGTGCCGTCGGGAACCAGCCGGAACATCGGGCGAAAGAACATGGCTTACACCGGCAAAAGGGCGGGACGGCGCGCGGCGTACCACCGCACCATCAGCAGGCGCGCGAGCACGGTCGCCGTGAACAGGGTCGTCACGATGCCGACCGTGATGGTGACGGCAAAGCCGCGGACCGGCCCGGTGCCGAACACGAACAGCATGACGTGCGCCAGGAAGGCGGTCGCGTTGCTGTCGATGATGGTGCCGTACGCCCGGCGGAACCCGGCCTCCAGCGCCGCCACCGGCTTGCGGTCCAGCTTCACCTCCTCGCGGATGCGCTCGTTGATTAGGATGTTGGCGTCCACCGCCATGCCGAGCGTGAGCAGGATGCCCGCCATGCCCGGCAAGGTCAGCGTGGCTTCGAGCAGCGACAGGATCGCCAGCATCATGACCAGGTTCACCACCAGGGCGATGTTCGCGAACCAGCCGAACAGGCCGTAGAACGTCCCCATGAAGCCGATCACGAGCAGGAAGC
>JAABUX010003191.1_pt1 | contig 22035 bp, 27 predicted proteins | sample 5561851 | NCBI WGS metagenome assembly JAABUX01 (sample SAMN10711883, study PRJNA513361) | rock metagenome | isolation source: Antarctica rocks | place: Antarctica: Victoria Land, Richard Nunatak red sandstone | collected 2016-01-03 | reverse complement strand
AATTTTGTCGTTCATTTGATTGCTGGGCTCATTGCCTACAGCCATCAAGACAAAAAACCGGGCCTACATCTCGATCAACACGCGCTCCTGGCTGCTTGATCGGCTTGACTTAAACAGAACTCACGTTCCTTATTAACTTACCCTCCTAACTCTCTCTAACCAGGCACGCATATCTGGCTCATGCTCCTCGTGGAAGTGAGAGAAGACAAATTCACCGCTTAATGGCTCTCCTTGCAGCCATTCAAAGCGTTGAGGAGCTTGAAGCTCATCATTAGAAAATGCATCAATGACATCCACCAATTGTTGAAAGACTTCACGAGAATCGCTAAGTACATCTGCTAATGGACGATCTCGATTGGATTCGTAAATCCAGGCATTGATTTCATCATCTCCCTGCAACTCGGAAGGCCAAGACGGTGTAACGTTTGGTTCGTGATTCAGAGTTGCCTGGAATCGTTTTACCGTCCGGCGTCGCCACTCAGTTAAGTGTGCAACTATATCCTTGATAGACCAGCCACCAGCGACTTCTGGCTGCGTCATATTAGCTTCACCGATATCGTCTAGCAATGCTTGCCAGGAAGCATTTTCATTGTTCAATTCAGCAAGTAATTGACTTTTGCTGATAGTGGTTCCCATTCTGCTTTCCTTTCATAGGGCACAGCACCCTTAGATATCGATGCCAGTCAAGCCATGCATGCCCAGCGTGAAGGAGAGTTCCCCTCCATGATGCAGATCGTGCTCTATCACATGCCAGACGACCCAGGCGCGCGACAAGTCAACTTGTTTGCCGTCCCAGTCGTCGGGAAAGGTCTGGTGCATGTCGGCGGGACTCCAGCGCGCCAGACAATCCGCCATGAATTGCCAAGTGCAGTCGAGGCCCTGGGCCAGTTCAGCGGCGGTTGGGACTGGTGCTCCCAATGTCAGCGCAACCTTGTTCCAACCCGCATACACCTTCATCTCCTCGTCGCAGTCTTCGCCCAGGAAACCGGTGAACCAGTAGGCACGGCAACCGACGATGTGCAGGGCATTCTCGCCAATTGAGCGCAGGTGAGGTGCGGCACGCAGGGACAGTTGATCAAGTGGCAGTAGCTCAATAGCCTTGATAAGCAGTTCCTGATAGGTACCCCAACCTTTATAAAAAGGGAGAAGAGAGTTCTGTTGTTCGGACATAGAGTTTCCTCCTTTTTTCTTCTTTTCTCATAGATTAGCACAAAAAGCGGTCAGAAGATGTCCTGATAAAGAGAAGTTCTCAGAGGTTGAAGAGGCATGCTTTCTGAACAGTCTTGATTAGCATGTTCGAGCATCACAACAAAATAATCTCCCCATGCACCTTATTCGTCTCATCATCAATGGTGAGCATGCCAATACTACACCTCGGCTGCCTTCGCCGATCATTGGCACTGCCGGGGTTGAAAAGCAACTGCCCATTATGTTCTTGATTGTGAGGAATGTGGCTATGACCGAACACGACTACACGCGCATCAGGAAACTCTTGCCGTGCCATGCGGACATGTGTTTTTGTATCACCGAGGATATGCACGATTCCTATACGACAATGCCCAACCACAATTTTGCGTTTGAGCGGTAGTTGCAACATCGTCTCTTCCGTCTCGATATTGCCCTGTACGGCCTCGACGGGAGCGATTGTTTCTAGCTCGTTGATAACCGACAGCACAGATAAATCGCCAGCGTGTATGATACGCTCAACATCGGCGAAATGTTGCCATACTGCCTCCGGTATACTTTTGAAACGTGGAACATGCGTGTCTGAAATCACGCCGACTCGATGCAGCATGTTGGTCTATTCCTCTCTTTTGCGGTATACTAAGTGGGGCTTTTCTATTCTAAAATTAGCAACATAATCAGGATATCACACTTTATGCGTATTGCAGTTATCTCAGATATTCACGGGAACCAGGTGGCGTTGGAGGCGGTATTAGAAGACATTGCTCATCAACCATCACTCGATGCACTCGTTGTCGCAGGAGACCTCTGTTTGAACGGTCCATGTCCGCGACAGGTGCTGGAAACATTACGGGCATTGCATTGTCCAGTCATTCAGGGCAATACAGACGTAGATGTCGCGTCGCAACGCCCCAAGAAAGGGTCCAAGAAACGAGCTATCGTCGATTGGACACGTGAGCAGATTGGTGAGAAAGGTATCAACTATCTTGACACGCTCCCAACCGCGAATCTTGTCAAAAATCCAGATGGTAGTGATCTGCTCGTCGTTCATGCCAACCCTTTGAACGAAGAAGATGCCATTTTCCCAACGGCACCTGACAAGGAGTTAGAGCATCTCTTAGGGCATTTACCCTCCACCATAGGAGTTATTGCCTTTGGACACCTGCACATCGCTTACCAGCGTTCATGGCAGCATCTGCTTTTACTAGATACAGGGAGCTGTGGTCTGCCTCGCGACGAAGACCACCGCGCATCCTATGGCATCCTGACATGGAAAAACAGTGCATGGCAAGCGGTTCATCGGCGCGTGGAGTATGACGTACCGAGGGTGGTTGACCAGCTACGTACCTGTGGTATGCCGAACGTGGAGAAACGTATCAAGGTATTACTAGAGGCTCGCTATTCATAAACAGAGAGCGCAAACGGGCAGCTTCGGCATGCCGAAGCTGCCCGTTTGCGCTCTCTGTTTCTCTATAAAAATTTAGGATCTAAGAATTTGACAAGAGACACAATGACATCCAACACCATGTATACTCGGATTGTCTTGCTCCTCCTGGGTACTACTCAAACATGTATTAGACTCCAATACTTCTTCGCCCAGATAGCTAGCGGCATCTCCGATGTCAACCAGTTCTAATAACTCAATAATCGCACGCAATTCGCCAGTCGTTGCCATTGTGCGTTCCCCCAATTCATTTCTTTTATAGTCAGTTCCATTAGCCCACTTCCACCTTAGACATCTAACACCCTCAGATCTCTCTGTGTTGGATGATTACATTTTTATTATTGTAAAGTAATAAGTAGTACAGTGCTTGGATTTTATTCCTGCTATAGATATATACGTCCGAAGTGCCAATTTTCATGCTATTAGTTATGCAGTAGTCCGAAAAGGCCATTGCTAAAGTCTTGACACATGTTCCAATGAACCTTTATCATGAGGACAGTCTTAAACAATTGTAGAGGTAGTGAAACAACAGCACGTATGGCAAATCATTTATCACCAACAATTTCTGACCATATCGAACGCGCAAAGAAGATATTACAATTCGAGCAGCGCACTAATCATCAAGACCAGGCTATCAAACCAGGAGGGCTTGAGGCGTTTGCAGCGCGTTGGGCCGAAGAAACCAGCAATGCCTGTAAAAGTGCTGGTGTCGATGTTGCACCTGTTCACCACTTCATGGAGTATTTGACGAGCTATCACAAACAAGATCCAATGCAACGCGCAGTCAGTATACGCTCGGCACTGGCTATTCTTAATGAGATGGGCACGAATAATAACGAAAGGTCAGATGTACGGCTCGCTACCGAACAGTCAGCACTCTCCCCATTAGAGCAACAAACAGCTACACCAACAGTACCGACGGCACCTGTAGAGAAAAAAAACGTTGCTAAGAGCGACCCACCTGCACAGGCAGTTGTCGCACAACTCCCGACACGCACACCGCAAAAAGCGACCGCGCAGGTACCATCGACCTCGCACTCTATTCGCCTTGAAGCTGGTATGACGCAAGGACATACCGTCATGACGCTCTTGAGCGCGGATGTCACCGCCGTTCCTGGCGTCGGTCCCTCAGCGGCAACACGTCTCTACGCCTTGGGCATTCGTACTGTGCGCGACCTGCTCTTCTATTTTCCACGTGAGCATCGCGACTATAGTAAACTAGAGAAGATTGCCAACATCCCTTTTGGCGAATTGACGACAACAGTTGGCATGATCTGGGAGGTCGAGAGCAAGCGTTTGAACGGGGGACGGCAGGTGGTAATTGCTACGATCTCGGATGATACAGGTAAGTTGCGCGTCTCCTGGTTCAATCAAGGGTATCTACAAAAGCAATTGCTCGCTGCTAAAGGCTCGTACCTTGTGGTGACAGGCATCAAACAACGCTTTGGCAACAAGGTCGAGTTCTCAGTACGCACACATGAGCTACCCGATCAGGGCGATCTGCTTAATACAGGACGCCTCGTCCCCACCTATCCACTGACGGAGGGACTATCTGCAAAGGTGCTGCGCCGTTTCACCAAGTGGGTTGTAGACCGCTATGCAGCCATGCTACCCGACTACCTCCCACCGATGATACGTGCGGCAGGACAGTTGATGCCACTTCCCGACGCGATCTCACAGATTCACTATCCCGAAAGCGAGGAGATGCTCACAGCGTCACGGCGACGACTTGCCTTCGACGAGCTATTTCTGATTCAACTGGGTATGCAGGAGCGGCGCAGTCGCTGGAAACAACAGGTGGAGCAGGGCAACGCCTTTTCCGTTGACCTGAGCAAAATATTTATCGACGCACCTCCCACTATGCAACAAACAACGGTAGTAGAGTCACAGCCTATGGGTACAACGCTCTGGTCTACAATGATTACGGAAAAGCCGTTCGAGGCCACGCTACCATTCAGATTCACACAGGCGCAACACCGCGTTCTCAACGAGATTTGCCACGATCTTGAGCGTACACAACCTATGTGCCGTCTCTTACAGGGCGATGTCGGTGCTGGTAAAACAGCGGTAGCCGCCGCCGCCCTCTACATGGCGGCTATCAATGGCTATCAAAGTGCGATTATGGCACCCACAGAATTGCTTGCCGAACAGCATGCACGTAGCATCAGCGTCATGTTAGAACCATTTGGTATTCGCACTGTCTTACTCACAGGCAGTCAAAAACAGCGCGAACGGTTAGGAAATCGCGCGGCCCTTGAAAACGGTACGGCGACCGTCGCTATCGGCACACATGCACTGATTCAAGAAGACGTGGCCTTCTCTAAGCTTGGTCTGGTCATCATTGATGAGCAGCATCGCTTCGGCGTCGAGCAGCGTGATGCCTTGCGGCAGAAGGGCTACCATCCACACATGCTTGTGATGACCGCGACGCCAATTCCGCGCACGCTTGCCCTGACGCTGTATGGCGATCTTGACGTGTCGATCATCGACCAGTTACCGCCGGGTCGTCAGAAGATTATCACACGTTGGCGCACAGGGGCACGCCGTTCGGAAGCCAACACAACCATCGTGCATGAGGTCGAAGAGGGACGACAGGCGTTCATCATCTGCCCCTTGATCGAGGATTCCGAAACTATCGCCGCCAAAGCCGCGACCAGCGAATACGAACGCTTGAAGAAGGAGGTATTTCCCTACAAACGTCTAGGACTTTTGCATGGCGCGATGAAGGCGGTCGATAAAGATGCGGTAATGCGTCAATTTCGCGATCAGGAGCTAGATATCCTGGTGGCAACCTCCGTCATCGAAGTTGGTATCGACATTCCTAATGCGACGGTGATGGTGATTGAGGATGCCGACCGCTTCGGACTCTCACAGCTCCATCAGTTCCGAGGCCGCGTCGGGCGTGGCAAGCATCAATCCTACTGCTATGTGCTGAGTGCTGATGCCAGCATTAACGCCCAGGAGCGACTCGACGTTTTTCAAGATACAGACGATGGCTTCAAGCTTTCTGAGGAAGACCTGCGTTTACGTGGTCCCGGCGATTTCTTTGGGGTGCGCCAGAGCGGTATGCCAGAACTGCGTATGGCGAACCTGAATGATACGCCGCTGGTGGAACTTGCACGCTCACTTGCCGACAAACTCTGGGAGAGTGACCCCTACCTTCGCACGCCCGAACACGCGCCACTACGAGAGAGAATGCACCTCTTCTGGCAAAATTTCGTCGGGCATTGATTCTCTATTGCTGAATGCTCGTTGTTATGGTTTAATGGGGGCAACTTGCAAATTTTGCTCAGGTCAAGCCAATGTATAGTAGCATTTCAAACGGAGGTCTTGCGTGAACAACGAGGAAAAGCGTACCCAGCGTATCGCGGTCTATCCAGGGAGCTTCGACCCTTTAACGGTTGGGCATCTGGATATTGCATGCAGAGCCGCGCGTCTCTTCGATACACTTATTGTCGCGATTTACGCTTTTCCAGCGAAAAATCTGCTTTTCTCAATTGATGAGCGTATAGCTCTCTGGCAAAAGGTCATAGACAGCGAGGAATTGACCAATGTGCGTGTCGCGGCGTACACAGGGCTAACGGTAGATTTTGCACGCTCCGTCGATGGCGTGGCTATCGTCAAAGGGTTACGCTCACCGAACGATTTCGAGGCCGAGTTTCAGCAAGGAATGATGAACCATAAGCTCGTCCCCGAAATTGAAACGGTGTGCCTCTTGACCAACCTGGATCATCTTTTTGTGAGTTCATCGCTCGTCAAAGAAGTTGCGCGTCTAGGCGGCGACGTTACAGACATGTTGCCAGCGGCAGCATTGGAAGCCCTGAAAGAGAAACATAGGACAAAATAAATGGATATCCTCTACCTTCTGGATCGCCTGGAAAATCTAATTGCGAGTAGTCGTAGAATGCCGCTCGTTAATCAGATCATCATTAAAGAGGCCGATATCCTCAGCGTCATTGATGAGATGCGAAACGTGATTCCCGACGAGATCAAGCAGGCACGCCGTATCATGCAGGAAAAAGATCGCATTTTAGCACAGGCAAACGCCGAGGCTGCCAATATCTTGTCGCGTGCGCGTGCGGAATCCGAGCGAGCGATGAACCGCGAAGGACTGTTGCGCTCCGCCGAAGAGCGTTCGCAAGAACTGGTACAACGAGCCGATAAGCAGGCACAGGAACTGGTGCAGCAAGCGCAGACGCACACGGAACATCTAAAAATAGATGCCGACGCATATGTCTCGGAAACGTTGCATAATCTCAAAGAGCATTTGATGAGTATCGAAACCGACGTAAGCCGCACCATATTAAGCATCGAGCGCGGCCTGGAAAGTATTGCGCTGCAGGACGAGGAACAGGACGCAGTAGACGATGATGCCAGAGTACAACAAGAGGACGAAGTGTACGAAGAAGAGTACGGCGAGGAAGTGGATACAGAACCGACGACGGGCACGATACAGCCACGCCGCGCTTCGCTTGCCAACGATACCATTGGTGGGCCGATCTTCCCATAGAAACCTGGAACCTGTGAAAATTTTTCATGGGTAGGATGGGAACAACTTCCAATCCGAAAACCGATCTTCATCAAGGGCTTTTTGTAGAAACGCCAACGTCTCTCGCTGCTCTTGTTACTCACAAAGGGATACCTTTCAAGGCTGCAAGTCCTTCGCAATAAGGCAGGGATATTTATCTCGTTCCACTTGACACTCCCTCACACCTTGTCTATAATAGACTGGCACCAGTAGAAGAATCATGCACATTGGCAGCGACGTATTTTACCAACAACACAATTAGTACCCGACCCGAAAGGATGTGCAGTTTCATGATCTATAATGTGGCGCAACTCATGAAGTCTCCAGTAGGAACTTCATTGACAGCAGATATTGATGAAGAGAATGTCCAGCTTGACGAAGACTTAAAGGTCATTGGCCCGGTTACGGGACATGTACGCATGCGTCGCGTCAATCAAGGATTACTGGTCGATGGTTTGATAGACATCATGCTTGAGCTAACATGCACACGCTGCTTGAAACAATTCGAGCAGGTTATGCATTTACCTTTTGAAGAATTGTTTTATCCAACGATAGACGTGGTGACGGGAATCGCGCTTCCGCCATTCAAGGAAGAAGATGCGTTCCCTATTGACGACCATCATCTCATCGATTTGACAGAGGCAATACGACAGCGCGTACTGCTCGAACTACCAATGGTGACGCTATGTAAAGAGGATTGCGCGGGTCTCTGCTCACAATGTGGGCAAGACCTCAACCTTGGTCCTTGCGATTGCAAACCAGAAGTTGATGAGCGTTTTAGCATCCTTAGCGCGTTACTACCAAAAGACATATAGTTATTCATAGTACAACAACCACGCGAGTAGGTACACCCGACGTATGTTCGGGTCACGATACTGGTGGCAGAGGAGAGAAATCATGGGAGCATTACCAAAACAACGCACGTCACCTGCTCGTCAGGGAGACAGGCGTTCGCATCATCACTTAACCACACCACAGTTGGTTTCGTGCCCAAATTGCAAGCGTCCACGTTTGTCGCATCACGCATGTCCAAATTGCGGCTTTTATCGTGGACGCCAGGTGTTTTTGCCACGCGCGAAAAAGTAATGAGGCAAGAGGCGACGCGTTTTTATCCACACAAGGTAGAGGCGTCGCCTCTTTACGAAGAGTAGATAGATATCATGACGACCAAAGTCGCCTTTCTTTTCCCAGGGCAAGGAAGCCAGACTGTAGGTATGGGTGCAGACCTTTTCACAACATCTACAGCCGCAAAGCAAGTCTTCGAGACAGTAGACACAGCCCTAAATATGCCATTAAGTACCCTGTGCTTTCAGGGACCCGAAGAGACGCTCCGCGAAACAATCAATGCCCAGCCCGCAATTGTCACCGTAAGCCTTGCTGTGCTTGCCGCATTTCAAGAGGCACTTTCAGCAACTTCCACCTCTTCCTGGTCATCACCTCTTGTCCCCAGTTATATGGCAGGACACAGTGTGGGTGAATATTCGGCTCTCGTCGCAGCCGGAGCAATTAACCTGACGCAGACCGCCCTCCTGGTACGCGAACGAGGACGCCTGATGCATCACGAGGGTACCGTTTGCCCCGGTGGAATGGCGGCAGTTATAGGCATGGATGAGGAGAAATTACAGGCCGTTTGCCAGGAGGTAACACAGCAACTTCTGCAAGAGTTAACAAGTGAGCAGCCCAAAGGTACTACTTCTCCGCATCCAGGGCTAGGACAGGTTGCCATTGCGAATTATAATGCACCCGGACAGATTGTGATTTCAGGTGAGCAGAAAGCACTCTTTGCGGCATCCGAGCTAGCCAAAGCGCGAGGCGCAAAGCGCGTCATTCCGCTTGCGGTCAGTGGTGCCTTTCACTCGCCCGTAATGCGACCTGCCGCGTCAGGACTAGCTAAAGCGGTTGAGGCTGCACACGTCTCCGCTGCCACCATTCCTGTGCTTGGTAATATCGAGGGTACGCCACTACTCGAAACATCCGCTATTGAACGCGAGTTGACGCAACAAATATATTCTCCCGTTCAGTGGGTGCGTACTATCGAATATATGGTTGAGGCAGGGGTAGATGTCTTTTTCGAGGTTGGTCCCGGCCAGGCGTTAACGGGCATGGTCAAGCGCATTGCCAAAGGCGTGACAACCATTTCGCTCAGTAACGGGGCGGAGATAGAAAAAGCGGCGAACCTGGTACGTGAAATGGGTCTTATCCATAACGTATAATTTACAGTGACTTCTGTAGTGATATAATCGCCGTAGAAGGAGTGTAAGGTATGGCAACCGAGCAGCTAGGATTTGTGCGTATCGCGCCACAGGTACTTTCGGCTATTGTGATCAACAGCGCATTGCAGATTTCAGGGGTTACGCGCGTAGCACAAACCAACGACCAATGGTCACACTTTCTCAATCGGGAAGTTCCCCGGCAAGGAGTAGCGTTGACCATCAAAGATAATACGGTCTCTGCCGATCTCTATCTTGTTGTTGCCCCAGGCATCAACATCGTCGAAGTTGGGACCGCCGTGCAGGAAGAAGTGGCATCGTCACTAGAGGAAATGGTAGGGATGCAGGTGCGTGAAGTCAACGTCTATATTCAGGACGTGGCATAGCACACCACCACTCAGTGTGGTATATCTATATCTATTAGCAAGTTGCTAGCAACGATGCACAACTCATATACATTCATCAATCAGAGCAAAAAGTAGTTATTCTTTTCTCTGATACAACAGGAACAATTCGAGGATACTATGCCAGGGATACGCAGACAAGCACGAATGATCGCATTGCAAACACTCTATGAGTATGATGTTGCCCAGCACACCCTCACAGAGGTTCTGCAGCGCCATGTCGAAGAACGTCACCTGCAATCCCAGGTGGTAGAGTACGCCGAGGAATTAGTCCTGGGTGTTAGTGACCATCTCGCCGACATCGACGCCCACATCCAGAGTGCGGCCCGTGAATGGCCTTTGCAACAGATGGCTCGCATCGACAAAAATATCTTGCGACTTGCAATCTACGAGATTCTGTTCAATAATACGGTACCAGCCAAGGCAGCCATCAACGAGGCCGTTGAACTTGCCAAGATATTTGGCAGTGACACGTCTAGCCGCTTTATCAATGGCGTACTCGGCACCATATTTAATCGGGCGCAACAACCGCCCACCCCTATAGCTGAAAGCGAGGTCAATTAATGCCAGCAAATGCGGATATCCAGACACGACTCAAGAAGATAGTCGTTGACCAACTCGGTGTTGACGAGAGTGAGGTCGTTCCTTCGGCCTCATTCGTTGAGGATCTCAATGCAGACTCACTCGATCTGGTCGAACTGATCATGTCTCTCGAAGAAGAGTTCAGTATGCAAATCTCCGACGAGGATGCCGAAAAGATCACAACGGTACAAGAGGCCGAAGATTACATCGAAGAACACGCACACTAATAAAAAAACGGATGTATGATGTAGCGTTCGTCGCGAGAACGCCTACATCATACATCCGTTTTCTCTTTCGTAACTTAGAAAAATTCCGTTGTTTTCTTGTCACAAATTGCTATCCTCGTGCATCTCTATTAGTAAGCGGTGAGGGACGTAAGAAATCTCTCTCCACAAATGCGAACGCGAAAAGAGTATTGTGTGGATACACTCCCTGCGGCACAGGCGGTTGAGGCGCTTGTTCACGAATATCATAAACTGGTCTTCTACACTATCTATGGTCTGACCGGAGATTGGGAAGAGAGCCAGGACCTGACGCAGGACACGTTTCACCAGGCATTGAAAGCTATCGATGCTGCCCGCGCCGAAAGTGGCACACACTTTCACGCCAAAGCCTGGTTGCTACGTATCGCGCTCAACACTGTACGTATGCAACGCCGCCGTCGTGCGATTTTCCGCTTCATCCCCTTCTCTCGTATACATGAGAGTGGGACGCAGGAGTTGCGGGAGACACAAGATGAGGCTCTCGCGGCACAGGCCGCACCAGTACAACCTGTTGGCTATGGACAACAAGGCACTGCTGATCCAGCAGAGCTAATTGCCGAGCAAGACGCAGTGCGACGCACAATGGCGAAACTGCCAGAAGCATTGCGAACATGTCTGCTACTCTCAATTATCGGCGGTCTCTCGACAAACGAGATTGCTAACTTGCTTGACCTGAAAGAAGCGGCGGTGCGTCAGCGTTTAGTTCGCGCTCGCAAGCAGTTTCAACAGGAGTACACACGCGAGAGTGGCGAAGAAATTCTCGACACTCGCAATGCACAAACAAGTCACACATATCATAGAGATAGCGAGCAAGCTGAACGCATCGCGAACGACAACGAGAATCAGCCGCAACGTTTAGCACTTGTTCCGCGCCACTATCTACTTGGAGATGTATAGTATGTACAATGATTCAGTCGAAACAGTGCTGGCACGTCACTATGGAAGCACCGCTGTTGCTCCTGTCGGTCTTGAGCAACGCTTGCAGGCATCGGTTCGACGGCAAGCGGTAGAGGTGGCACAAGAGCAAGAGGTGGTTACACGACTGCACCGCAGTCCAGTAAGTCGGCGGCGAGCCGTGCAACTTGTCGCTATCGGCTCTATCAGCCTCGGCATCGTAAACCTCGGTATAGAGAGCTTGCAAGCACTCGAAGCCTCTGTCATGGGACAGGAAGCAACGCAAGGCGTCACAGCCCCTTAAAGCTGGGATGCCTTGAAGATGTTTCAAAAGACATCCACTACCGATATATTATCGTAGTAGTGTGTAGAGACTACTAAAGAAAATAGACGTTACGAAAGTTACGAAAGGATACCTATCATGGGATTAATGGGACACACACCTGAGTTAATCATTCTCTTTGTCGTTGCACTGCTCATCTTTGGACCAAAGAAACTGCCAGAAATGGGCCGCTCAATTGGTAAGACCGTCACAGAGTTCCGCAAAGGCATCAGCGAGATGTCAAAGGAAAAAGAGCAGGAGGAGGCACTCAAGAATCCTTCCACGTTGAACTACGAAGCCATCGAGCGCGAAAATGCCAGCCATCGCATCGTCGAGACACCCATTACTGAGGTAAGCCACCGTGTCGTCAGTGAGACACCCATCACTGAGGTAAGCCACAACGAAGTTAAGGTTGACTAGTGCTGATTAACTACTATCATTTGCTTGGAGAGTAGAAATGGCAACTGGTAACATAAAAGAACAAGACTCCATGCTCTCATTCGACGGCTACTCACCACAGCCGGAGGATGAGGGCGAAGAGCCAGGCATGTCTTTAATCGAACACCTGGAAGAACTGCGCTGGCGCATCTTCAAAACGTTGATCGCCATCGCAGTAGGCTCAATTGTAGCGTTCATCTTCCGAGATTATATTGTTACTTTCCTTAGACAGCCGCTGCCTTTGAACCATAACAGACTGTACCTGACAGGTATCACTGAGAGTTTTACCGTCTACTTGACGGTCGCAATTGCAGCCGGATTTGTTGTAGCACTTCCTGTTATTCTCTATCAAACCTGGGCATTTATCTCACCGGGGTTGTATGAGAAAGAGAAGAAATATGCCGTTCCGTTCATCTTTATCGGTATCATTCTTTTCCTGATGGGCATCACGCTCGGATACTTTGTACTACAATATCCCGTAGCGTTTTTAACAACATTTGGCGGCGATAACTTTACAGAAATTCTTACGGCAGGTAGCTACTTTGGCTTTATTGCGTTCTTCATCCTTGCCTTTGGCGTTATCTTTGAAATGCCGCTTGTCCTGACCTTCCTGGCATACATCGATATACTTTCGTCAAAGATACTGCAGAAGAAACGTGCAGTCGCGCATGTAAGTATGTGGATAGGGGCGACGATTGTCATGCCAGGAGCGGACCCCTATAGTCCTGTAATCCTGGGTGTGTCGATGTCGGTCCTGTACGAACTGACGATTCTCTTTATGAAAGTTCTGAAAAAATAACAGTTCAACAAACGCACAAACAGGCGGTGTGCCGAGCTAGTTCGGTACACCGCCTGTTTGTGCGTTTGTTGAACCTCCTCTAAACCGTATCCACAACAGAGCAATCGCTAACAGATATAGCACTGCACCACCAACAAAAACAGGGGCGTAGCCCACATGAACGATCAGCAGGCCCCCTAGCGGCGTTGTGGCGGCCCAGGAGACCTGCATAGCCGCCTGATAACTACTGTTTGCTACACCACGTCTCTGCTCCGGTACAGCCTCCATAGAATAGACCTGGAAGACACCCATCGACATATCCATTGTCCCCTGCCGAAAAAGATAAATGAGCGCGGCAAGCGGCAACACGCTGGTAAAACCGATGATAAGCAGGAGCGGAATACTAATCAATCGTGTAAATACAACAGTATTTATTTTGCCCAGTCGCATCGCAACGAGTGGAGCGGCTAACGTCAATAACGCATTGATACCATTCGCCCCGCCATCAATCAGGCCGAACAATGCTGGTGATGCCCCTAAATGTTGCACAAAATACACGTTGAAATAAGGGATGAAGAGGCCAGCACCCAACCCAACCAGAATCCACGCCAGCAACAACGCAAAAAAAGGCGTCGCTATCAGCGCACGAATGTACGGGCCTGCTTTAGCACGCCCTCGCCACCAATGCATGTACGAGCCTGCTTTAGCACGCCCCCCCTCACCACGTACACGCAAGACATGGAATAGGGGGCGATCATCACCCAACAAGAAGAGCGGAATCAAGCTTGGTACCGCAATTAAGCCAGCACTCAAGAGGGCGAGTTGATAAGAGCGGACGTTGCTCGTCACCGCGAGGAGCCATTGTATTTGTGGTGGCAGAGGAGCCATGAGCCAGGATACAGAGCGTAACTCTTGTGGCAATGCACCGCCTAACACTTCCCCTAACACCATTGTTCCCAGTTGTACGACAATGTTGAGACTGAACAGATGTGAACGTTCTTCCGGTGTGCTGTTAGCCGTAAGATATGGGGCGTTGACGACGAGGTAAAAAGCGGTAATAATGCCAGCGATAAAGCCACTTGCAAGCAGAGGGAATGGTTGGCGAAAGAGAATTTGAGCGGCACCAACAACGCCAAATAGCAATGTTGTGACAATCAGCACGATCTTTCCGCCAATACGATCGATACATATGCCTGCTGGAAAAATAGCGAGACCTGCACCAATAGTTGCGGCGAACAAAACAAGGCCAATAAAATCGGTTTTGTAGCCGAGTGAGACGAGATACAAATTATAGAGGACAAGCAGAATACCAGCAGAGACACCACTCAGAGTATTGCTAATTAAATAAAGTTGGGCGTTTCGTTGGAAACGCCCAAATGTTCGGATATACGCGCTAAACAGCAACATTATTGTTTGAGTTGAGAAGCCGGAACAACCGGTATCGCATCATGAGTGGATTGCAGTGTAGGTACAACACGCTCGTTTGGCACCTTTTCCTCCATCAATTTGCGATAGCCTGGGCTTTTGATAGTGATATCAGTATCGTTACCAGTTAGATTACTATCATGCTCTTCCAGCTCGCGTCGCAACAGCTTGGGGGCAAAGAGAGCTTTTGCCACTGTCTGCACCTGGATTGTGCGTGCCCGAAACTCGATGACTGCGTTAGCTACTTTATCAGTCGCCTGCTCAACCTGTCTATCAAGCTTCTGCACTTGAGCGGGACCTTGCGCGACAGTCTCCACAATCTTGTTCTCATTGGCAGGCGGTGGAACCCCCTGCGCCAACGCCTCGGATGTCTTGTTAACGCTATTAACGGTAGGGCGCAACATCTGGACGATCTTTACCTTCTCGCTCGTCCAATCGAAGATAGCAGCCATCGCGAAATTGAAAACTACAGCGATGATGATGAACAGCACCGCATAGAGACCAATAACGATTGCGGCGATTTGCCCACCAGTCGCCAGGATTGGATTGTTATCTGCCAATACCATAGGCACCATTACTTGCCTCCTCTCCTGGTTTAACGCCACCAAGCGCACCAGCCGTTATCGCATCAGGGTTAGTACGTTCCATGGCCTCAATTGCCTTCAACTGCTCCTTACGACGCTTGTCGGCACGAGTTCGAGTGTGTCCTTTGCCAAAGAAGACGCGCACCATTTCCTGGCCCGCGACGACAGCAGCAACGGCTCGCACGCTAGGCGCGAGTGCGATCTCACCTGTAAGCTGCGCGGCATTGCTGACCGTTTTCACAGTATGACCAGCCGTTTGCGCGGTATCCTTAACGATACCGACTGTCTCCTGTACCGAGGCCAGCAATGGCTTCACCTCTTCACGCACCGTCGAAATAGCACGAATGAGGGCGACGACCGAGAGTACCTGAAGCAGTGTCCCAACAACCATAAGAGCCGCCAGGAGCATGAGGAAGATGTAGAGGACATCAAGTAGAACATGGAAAATGATCGCTAGAACGATGCCCACAATAAGCACCACTAAGGCTACCGCAGCTATAATAGCTACTTTGCGAATTGCACCCTTCATAAAGTGCCTCCCAAATCAATAAAATTTTCTGGATACAAGAGTTAAAGTATTATAACGTATTGTAGAGAACCATGCAAAGAGCTTCTATCTATATAGGTAGGCTGCAAGCAGTTTCCCCCATCAATAGAACTCTGTACTATTCTAACACGCATGAGCCACTAAAAGTGAGTACATTTGTTAGAAAAATGGGTGATTTGCTTAGAAAAAGTCAATGTATGGTAAAGTTTGAAGGGAATTTCTTAGGTACCCACTTTGTTATCACAAATAGCTAGTTAATCTACTTTATCATCGCTGACATTGTTCACCTACCACTTATGGGGTCGCCGCAAGTCTTACGAAAAGTAAGATATACTGCAACAGTAATATTAAAAATACTACATATCTAAATGCCGTAACAGGACCTTTTCAAAAGTTATTACTTCGTTCGGACAAAAAAACGAACGGGCGATCCCTTGTGGTCGCCCGTTCGTTTTTCCTATTTGACATATATTGTCCTTGCGGATGCCCTTGTTGCGGCATTTGAAAACTATTGTATATCTGATTTCTCTATTCGATCATTTAGCACAGAAGGACTTATACTCATGGCACTCTTTACTTTTACTATTAGCGCATTCGTAACTTTTTTCACCATCATTGATCCTGTTGGGTTAGCACCCGTCTTCGTTGGCCTCACGGGCCACCTTAATGAGACGCAGCGGAACGTGATAGTGACGCGAGCAACGTTATTAAGCGCGGCAATCATTGCCTTTTTTGCCCTGGTCGGGCGTCTCTTGCTTGATCGTCTGGGTATCAGCCTCTATGCATTCGATATGGCAGGCGGCATCTTACTCTTCCTGGTCGCTGTCGATATGCTGTTTGGACGCCAATCGGGGGCACGCGAAACAAAGGCCGAATCGGACGAAGCTATGACGCGCGAAGATATTAGCGTCTTCCCTCTAGCAATTCCGATTATTGCAGGCCCTGGTACCATCGCAACCACGATTCTGTACGTCGATCTCGCTACTCCACAACCACTGGAACTGCTCGCGGTTAGTGCGGCTATTGCCAGTGCGCTCTTCGCGAGTTGGCTTGTAATGCGTGCTAGCTCTCGTATTATCAAGATTTTTGGTCGTACTGGTATCCTGGTCATTTCACGTATCCTGGGTATTCTGCTTGCCGCGCTCGCTATCCAATTCATTCTGAACGGCCTCATCATGTTCCTGCATACCAGTGGACTTGTAAGGTAATATCTCGACATAGAATGGCCCCGATAATGCATGCGTTATCGGGGCCATTCTATGTTGAGACATATTTTCTGCTACAATCTATACAGCTAATCTTGCTACATTCCTCACGCTCAAACGTATAAAATATAAAGCGAAATTTTGTGAAGAGGTATAGGTGGAAAACGTCTACGCTGCGACTGAGGTTGCCCTACTGAGGCAACAACGTATACGATTAAGCTATCGGACAGCACTGAACAAATATAAAGCAACCCATAGACTTAATCGCGTTCCCTGGGTCGTCTGGTTGATTACACTTGGCACAGTTGCGTTGTGGTGCCTTACCGCTTACCAGACAGCTCTTGCAGTGGGAGCGCATACTCTACAAGAGGTCCTGGCGAATATCACAAGTAATGCGATCAACATTCAACCACAGGACAACGATGCACTCTCGAATGTGCTGATAACCTACGGGGCAAAAGAGAACATCTTGATGCAGCAAGGGCAATACTGGCGTTTTGTGACACCGATTTTCTTGCATGTCAACATGATACACGTCGGTCTCAACATGCTCAATTTTGTTGTACTGGGAATTTTTATTGAACGCCTTGTAGGACATTTACGTTTCCTGCTACTCTATCTTATCACTGGTATCATTAGCGTCATTGCAAGCTTTTACTTTGCACCACAAGAGATTAGCGTAGGGGCGTCAGGGGCAATTTTTGGACTGGTGGGAGCCTACAGTGTATTCGTGCTATACCATCGACAGGCATTTCCAAGAGGTGGAGTACCAGCGTTACTGTGGCTCGTTGTTATTATAGGAGTTAATCTTGGCTTGGGTCTACTCGTGCCAAATGTAGATAATTACGCTCATCTCGGCGGCCTTATCAGCGGTTGCGTGTTGGGCTGGGAGTTTATGCCATTCTATGTCGCAGTAAAAGCCGTGCAAATGCCACCTGTACAGCGAAAAGAATCCATACAGCAACTCGCGTATCCACTGTATCAAGCGCAGACATTGGAAGATACGCATAGTCTCGCGCGTCGCTGGCCTCTGGCTCTTCTGACCGTTGTCGGTACACTGGCACTGGCTATACTCGCGCTACATCAAACCGGAGGGTGACTCGTGGAAGCACAAACAGAAATACAAACATATGTGGATCAAGGAAACTATTCACTCGCACACGGCCAGGGGCGCGAGGCAGCGATTGCCTATGCACACGCCGCGCAGCTAGAACCCGACAATCCAGCGATTCACCTGGGACTCGCCGAGGCAAATCTCGCTCTCGGCAACTACAATGTCGTACAAATGGCGGCCCAGCGTACACAGGAGCTACAGCCAGCGGGCGGAGTCGAAAGCATTACCGCGCAGGCTCTGCTCGACCTGCTGGCACATTCCTATGACAGTGCTTTACAAAAAGCTGATGCGGTTATCGCGCAAAACCCAGGTATAGCCTATGCTCATGCGATGCGTTCGTATCTGCTTCGCCTCAACCACCAGGACTACGACGCCAACCTCGCACGCGCACGCTCGGCCCGTCTCTCCTACGGTGGTCGCTTCGATGGTGTGTTTCCACCAGCGGAGCCACTGCCCTATCCAACGCCTGCTCCGTATACTGGTGGCTATGGTGGCACAACGGACGAGGCACCAGCTACCGAAAGAACGAGTACACCGGAGCAGCAGCGTAGCGAACGTGACGCCGTACCCACATGGTCGCGTCCAAATGGCATGCAGAGACAGGTGATACGCACGCGCTTTGCATTGAGCCAATATCCGAGTCTTGTCACCTATATCCTGATCGCCATCAACGTTGCTGTGTTCGCCTACAGCACTATAAATCCTTCAATAGTTGATGCGGGGGCGCAAATAAATCCGCTTGTCGCACAGGGAGAATACTGGCGTATCTTCACGGGGATGTTCTTACATGCCAATATTCTCCATATAGGCTTCAACATGCTCTCACTCTTCTTCGTAGGTCGTGCCATCGAAGTGTATTATGGCAAGTGGCGTTATCTCGCCATCTACCTACTCTCTGGTATTGCAGGTGGTATACTCTACTTTTTCACATCGCCAGGAGGCACTGCAATAGGAGCATCGGGCGCAATCTTTGGCGTTTTCGGAGCGTTGGGTGTTTTCTACCTCGTCAATCGACGTAGCCTCGGAGCCTATGGACGCGGAGCCATCGGCAACTGGCTCTTCTGGATCGGTCTCAACCTCGTCTTTGGCCTGACCGACCCCAATATCGCCCTCTTTGCACACATTGGAGGATTGGTCTTAGGTATGCTCATCGCGTTCGCCCTCGCGCCACGCATAGGAGTTGGTCGCAGAATGTAATAATACTTGTATCAAAAAGTGTCATGACGCATGCGTCATGACACTTTTTGATACAATTTGATACACCCTTCGCTTGTTGTAGCGGAGAGTACACTAGATATAGGAAGTCGAGCTTGCAATCTCGCTGTGGCCCTGGCTGAGTCACACAATGATCCTATCCATGCCCTTTACCCCCCTGCTCGGCTTTCCCTTTTTTCCTTCTTTTATGCTGCTACATAATCTCTTGGTGGTGGCAATGGTTCATTATCGGCAAGAGCCGCCATAACCCAGCTTTCAATAGCATCTTCGCCTTGTTTGACAGCTTCCTCATATGTATCTCCATGTGTAACACATCCTGGAAGTTCAGGAATTCTGACCACGAAGATATTATCTCGGCTATCCCACTGAATAATCATAGAGTAGTGAAATTGATTCATTTCTGTTTTCCCTTTCCTGGTCGAGAGGAAAAACCTGCTTTTTTGCGTTGAGCTTTAAGTTGTCTAATCTTTGGTGGCATTTCTCTCGCTATGATAACATAAAAGCGATGTTTTTTCACTTTGGCTACTTAGATAGTGCCATAGACACCTGCCAGACCATACATACCGAGAGCAAATGAAAGCTCACCGCCATGATGAATCTCGTGCTCGAGTACGTGCCAGATAATCCATCGCCGCGTCAGATCAGAAAACATCTCCCGATCCTCCTCGTTCAAAGCTGCTGGCTGGGGTACAACATACTCAAGGTCGGTAGAAGTCCAGTGGGCAAGCGCGTCCTCAATCATCTGCCACGTACTTTCAAGTCCAGCGACAAGTTCGGATGCTGAAAGCGTACCTTGCCACTCTTTATCCTGTGGGTCCCAATGAGCAATAGGAGCAAGGTCAGGATTCCCCTCGCCCATCCATACCTGGAACCACCACACGCGGTTGCCAATAATATGCTGTGCAATCATCCCAATAGACCAATGATTTGGTGAAGGACGTAGGGCGAGCTGTTCAGATGAAAGCGGCGCGATCATCGCTATCAGATTTTGCTGGTAGCTAGCCCAGCCTCGATAGAATGTTGTGAGCGGAAGAGTTTGTTCCGTCATATGTTTCTCTTTTCTTGCTTCGGTGGTTTTCGTAGGGACCGATTTATCGCGTCCATTGCTCAATGAATTGAGCAAATTTTTGACGCTTCCTGTTTACAAGCCGTATCGCACATAATCTCGCGCGATAAATCTAGTCCCTACGAAAACTGTCAAATCAACAGTTATGGACTACTATTCGCCTATTCTGAAACAAGAAGTGAAAAGCAGAAGGAATTCGCCAAATTTATACCAGTTCACCTTCCGCTACACTGATTTCAACCATTCATCCTTGAGCAGGCCAAAGTAATTGGCATCCAAAAACTGGTCGCGGAAGAAGAAACGCTGGCGCAAATTTCCCTCATACGTGAAGCCAAGCTTGAGTAAGAGACTCTTAGAGGGCGTATTCCTGGGATCAGTAACTGCTTCAATGCGATGCAATTCAAGCTCGGTAAACCCATAGGTGAGAATAGCCCCCATCGCCTCGCTTGTAATACCTTGTCGCCCATACGCAGGGTTGAGTTCGTAACCAGTTTCGGCATAATGAAAGTCAAAATTGAAAGATAAGAGAGTACATGTACCGATTAGGGTATCCTCTCCCTTGAGCGTGATACCCCAGAATATAGCTTCACGCCGATCAAAAGAGTCCTGGAATTGTTGAATCAACTCATGAGTTTCTTCGAGGGACTGATGAATTTCATCTCCATAGAAGTCCATCACCTCGCGATCAGACTTTATCACAAAGAACGCTTCTGCATCACTTTGCTGAATTTGGCGAAGATGCAAGCGTTCTGTGGTCAGAGAGGGAAAGTGAGTAAATGCTGCGTCAATGCTCATCACAAGCCTCCTATTTCGTCCACTCATCTTTAAGCAATCCAAAATAGTACTCGTCCTCGTATTGACCGCGAAAGAAGTAGCGTTGACGTAAATTGCCCTCGAACGTGAAGCCTAGTTTGAGCAACAGATTTTTCGAGCGCGTATTGTCAGGGGCTACATCGGCCTCGATACGGTGCAGGTCAAGCTCGGTAAAGCCATAGGTCAGGACAGCCGACATCGCCTCGCTCGTAATGCCCTGCCGCCAATAGGCAGGACTGAGTTCGTAGCCAGTCTCAGCATAATGAAAGTCAAAATTGAAAGAAAAAAGGGTGCATGTACCAATAACGGTATCTTCTCCTTTGAGTGTAATACACCAGAATATACCCTCACGCTGCTCATAGAAGCTCTGTAAGCGTTGTATCATTTTATGCGTGTCGGTGATAGATTGAGGAGACTCCTGCCCCATAAACTCTATCACATCTTGATTGGTTCTCAATGCAAAGAGAGCCTCAGCATCCGTTGGCCTCACTTGGCGTAATTGCAAACGGTTTGTGGTGAGCGTGGGAAAGTTGGTAAACGCTGCATCAATGGTCATAGAGAGTTTCCTTACTTGTATTTGGTCTCCTGTAAATTTGGATATCAACTCATCTTATCACATAACTTGATGAATTTCTGTTACAGAATATATTCTCGCAACTTGTGTTTCTTCATTCTATACAATTATTTTATTCGGGTACCACTCTGCAATGATTATTAGAAAATCAATAACTTTCATTCATACATTTATACATATCAATTTCCTACTTTACATCAACAAGAAATACAGATATACTTGTGGATAGGGAAAATTATTTGACATTTTCTAGTCTTGAAAAATAAGAGTAGATTTGAAATCAAAGGTTGTTTATGAATACTTATGGTGTCCCACTGTGTCAAGACACAAAAAGAGGGTTCGATAAGAGCTACTTTCCTTATACGGTAATATTAAGACAAGCCCTCTTGTCGAGGGATCACAGCAAGTAGTAGTGCTTGCTGTGGCGGACCCGTCAGGGAAAGA
>JAABUX010003189.1_pt1 | contig 22043 bp, 22 predicted proteins | sample 5561851 | NCBI WGS metagenome assembly JAABUX01 (sample SAMN10711883, study PRJNA513361) | rock metagenome | isolation source: Antarctica rocks | place: Antarctica: Victoria Land, Richard Nunatak red sandstone | collected 2016-01-03 | reverse complement strand
CGCGGCGGCCGTCCTGTGGGCGCTGCGTCCCTACGGCATCGTCGTCGGGCTGCCCGCGGGCATCGTCGTCGTCCTCGCGGGCCTGAAGGTCACCCGCGTGCTGGGTCCGGCGGAGCGTGCGATCCTCACGCGCGTGCCCCTCGTCGGCCGCTACGCCCGGCTACTGTCGTAGAATGGAGAGAGGGGGTACAGGGTAGCCTTGATTGTCGTCGACGCAAGCCCGCTACAAACCGGGCATAAGTACCGCGGCATCGGCGTGTATACGGGCGGTCTGCTCGACGCGCTAACGCGCCTGCGCCTACCAGAGCCGCTTGGCCTGCTCGCGGAGCCGTCGCGCGCGGACGACCTACCGCTGTTGGCCGATCTGCTCGCGCGGCCCGGTGTCGAGAAGATAACACTACCCCGGCCGGAATGGCGGCGTAGCCGCTTGCAGTGGGTGGTGGGGCTGGTGTCGGTGTACCCCACAATCCTGCGCGCCCGCCCGCGCGTCTACCATGCGACCGAGGGGAGCGGGCTGGTACGAGTCCCCGGTGTCGCGACCGTGGCCACGCTCTACGATCTTATCCCGCTCCACGACGAGGCCGCGCACTTCCCGTTAGGGCGCCTCGACAACCGCATCGGCTACGCGCGCTATCTGCGCCTGCTCCAGCGCGCCGACCACCTTATCGCCATCTCCGAGGCGACCAAGCGGGACGCGGTGGCGCGGCTGCGCATCCCGCCCGAGCGCATTAGCGTCACACCCCTCGCCGTCGACGAGCGGCGTTTCTACCCGCGCTCACAGGAGGAGATCGAGCGCGCCCTCGCGCGCTACAGCCTGCGCCGGCCCTATGTCCTGCACATCGGCTCCAGCGATCCCAACAAAAACACGAGCAATATCCTGCGCGCCTTCGACGTGTTCTCCCGACGCGAACACGCCGAGCATGTCCTCTGTATTGCCGGCAAGTGGCCCGCCCAGGCCCTCGCACAGTTGGAGCGGTCGCATGCCGGCCTCTTGTCGAGCGGGCGCCTGCGCATGTTGGGCTACGTGCCCGACGACGACCTGCCCGCGCTCTACGGTGGGGCCGACCTCTTCGTCTACCCCTCGTTACTGGAAGGCTTCGGCCTGCCCATCCTGGAGGCGATGCGCTGCGGCTGCCCGGTGCTCACCTCGACCGTGTCGTCGCTGCCCGAGGTCGCCGGTGATGCCGCCTTGCTGGTCGACCCGCGCGACTCCGAGGCCATCGCCGATGGACTGGCGCGCGTCGCCAGGGATAGCGAACTGCGAGCCGTCCTCGTCCGGCGCGGCTTGCGGCGCGCCGATAACTTCTCCTGGACGCGCACGGCCGAACTCACCTTGCGCGTCTATCGGTCATTGCTGTAGCATCAAGGTCGGCGCACCCCGACGATACGCGTCGTCATAGCCACGCTGCCGCATCCCACATAGTGAGATTTATGCGCCAAATATACCGATCGGGCCGCTACATGGGTCGCTTCACGACGTTCATGCTGCGTTCCATGCTCCCCGCTTACCGGCTGGCCCGGGGCCGGCGGGAGAAACTGAGCATCGTACGCCTCGCCGCGAAGTTCGTGGCCAAAAGAACGTTCGTCGTGCTGACACGGCTCGTATACAATACTGTGCTGCGGGATGACGTCCGCATCTCCGTGCGCGGGACTACATATTTCGTGGGCATCGACGCCGCCGAGGTGTCGGTGTTCGGGGAAATCTACGGCGACCGCGACTACGACCGGGCGCCGGGCTTCATCGCGCGGGACGGCTGGGTCGTGGTCGACGTGGGGGCTAACGCGGGCGTCTTCGCGGTCCAGCAGGCGCAACGCGGCGCCCGTGTGTTCGCCTTCGAGCCGAACCCGGATTGTTACCGCCGCCTGTCCAAGACCCTCGCGGCCAACGGCCTGAACGATAGGGTACACCTGTTCGATGTCGCGCTCGGGACGCAGCCCGGACACGCTACGCTCAGTGTGCTGCGGGGGTGGACCAGCAACGGCACGATGGTCCCCACCGGCGATGCGACGGCCGGGAGCGCGGTGGACATCGCGGTCGATTCCCTGGATCGGATCGCGCTGCGGTTGGGGATCGCCCGTATCGACTTGCTCAAGGTGGACACGGAAGGGGCGGAGGTAGAGGTGCTTCGTGGCGCCGGGCAGACGCTGGCATTGGTGGAGCGCATCGTTCTCGAATACCATTCCCCGGACATGTTGGCACAGGCGCGGGCGTTGCTCGGCGCGCACGATTTCGTCGAGGCGCTACAGGTAGAGATGGATGCGCGCGCGGGGACGGGCATACTCTACGCGCAACGCCGGGCGGGGGCGCCGTCGTGATCGTCGTCGACGCGACGCCCCTGCAGACGGGCCATCGCCTGCGCGGCATCGGCACATACACGGGCGGCTTGCTCGACGCGCTGACACGGTTGCAGCACCCCACACCGCTCGGTCTGCTGTATCAGTCGCCGCGACCGGCGGACGCGCCATTGCTGGCCGAGCTCCTGGCGCGCCCCGGCGTCACCCCGATTCCCCTGCGCAAACCGCCCTGGCGGCGCGACCGTTTGCAGTGGCTGGTCAGCCAGCCGGCCGTCGCGCTGGCCCTGCGGGGCGCGCGGGCCCAACTCTACCACGCCACCGAGTCCAATGACCTGGTGCTCGCGCCGGGCGTGACGACCCTGGCCATGCTGCACGACCTGATCCCCCTGCACAACCCCGATCTGTTGTTCCCCCCGCGCTGGTTCGACCAGCGCATCGGCTATGCGCGCTACCTCAGCCTGTTGTGGCGCGCCGACCACATCCTGACGCACGCGGAGGCGACGAAGCGGGATGCGGTGGCGCGACTGCGCCTCCCGCCCGAGCGCATCACGGTCATCCCCCTCGCCGTCGACGAGCGCCGCTTCTACCCGCGTCCCCACGACGAGGTCGAGCGTGTCCTCGCGCGCTATGGACTGCGCCAGCCCTACGTCCTGCACGTCGGGTCGTACGTCGGCCCCTCCGACGGAAACAAGAACACGGCCAACATCCTGCGCGCCTTCGATCTCTTCTCGCGCGACCCTAACGCCGCGCATAGCCTCTACATCGCGGGCAAATGGTCGCCGTCCGCCATACAGGAGTTGCACGCGGCCTACCCGCGTCTCGTGGACAGCGGACGCCTGCGCGTGCTGGGCTACGTGCCCGACGACGACCTGCCCGCGCTCTACGGCGGGGCCGATCTCTTCGTCTACCCCTCGCTGCTGGAAGGCTTCGGTCTGCCCATCCTGGAGGCGATGCGCTGCGGCTGCCCGGTGCTCACCTCGACCGTGTCGTCGCTGCCCGAGGTCGCCGGTGATGCCGCCTTGCTGGTCGACCCGCGCGACTCCGAGGCCATCGCCGATGGGCTGGCGCTCGTCGCGGGCGACGCGGAGCTGCGCGCCGACCTGGTTGCGCGCGGGCTCCGGCGCGCGGGGGAGTTCTCCTGGGCGCGCACCGCCGAGCTCACCGTGCAGTTGTACCGCGCGCTGTTGTAGGGGCGCACCAGCACGGAGATAACGGAGATAGTTGACGGGATTCTCTACAGTGGTGCGAGAACTTGTCGATAGACACGGAGGATTGTACGCGCCGTAGCCTCCCATGAGAAAGACGCCGCCCGCGCCACGCCCTGCGCGGAGAGGCGCGCCCCTAGTTCGGGATCGCGCAGGACCCGCGCGATGGCCGTCGCCAACGCGTCGACATCGAACGGGTCGACCGTGAGGGCGGCGTCCCCGACGACCTCGGGGAGGGATGAGACGTTCGAGGTGATGACCGGTGTCCCGCAGGCCATCGCCTCGAGCGGCGGCAGTCCGAAGCCTTCGTAGAAAGAGGGGTAGACCAGGAGGTCGGCGCCGTTGTAGAGGGCCACGAGCTCCTCGTCTGACACGCGCCCGACGAAACCTAGGTCGCCTTCGTGACCCGTCGCCCGCACGGCGGCGAAGATGTCGCTCGCCAACGCATCTCTGCCCCCGGAGAGCACGAGGCGATGCGCGATGGCGCCGGCGCGGCGCAGGCGTACGTAGGCGTCGACAAGCGTCTTGACGTTCTTGCGACGCTGCAAGGGATCGCCGGCGAACAGGATGTACCGCTCCCCGTCCGCGAACCGCTGGCGGGTGACCACCCGCATGGCCTCGTCGCGCAGGGGACGGAAGATAGGGTCAGCGGCCAGCAGCGCGACCGTCACCTTGTCGGGGAGCACGCGATAGTAGTCGACGATCTCCCGCTTCGACGCCTCGGAGTCGGTGATGATGGCGGCGGCGCGACGCAGCGTGGGCGGGACGCGGCGGCGCAGCGTCGCGACATGGTCGGGCGGCAGGAACTGCGGGTAGCGTTCATAGGCGATGTCGTGCAGCGTGACGACAACAGGCGATGGGCACAGGGCGGCCGCCGTGTTCTGGACATGCATCAGGTCGACGCGCGACCGGGCAATGGCGAGCGCGGAGGCGAAAGGGACGCGCAGTGGCCCATAGCGCGTTTGCACAACCACACGGCGCAGGTGTTTCGTGCGGGGGATGGCATCCGCGGTCCGGTAAGGCTGTAAGAAAATTGTGTAGTCGCCCGTCGGGTCTATGGCACCCAGACCGCCTATGACGTTGCGCACGTAGGTCTCGATACCCCCGCCCCCGGTCCCCAACGCGAACGCATTGATGCCAATCTTCATCGGCGCGGCGCCTCCTCCTGAGCATACCTATCTCACAAAGCTTAACGTGTACGGATGTCCCCTGCACGGGCAGGCCAGGATACGGATGTCCCCTGCACGGGCAGGCTAGGATACGGATGTCCCCTGCACGGGCAGGCCAGGATACGGATGTCCCCTGCACGGGCAGGCCAGGATACGGATGTCCCCTGCACGGGCAGGCCAGAATGTCGTGTATCACTCGCGCCGCTCGTTTCGCCTGCATGGTACTCTTCGTGTAGATAGACTCTACGATTATTCCAAAGGAGGGAGGCGACTGCGCCGTGACGCGTGAGGCTCCGCTCGAGCAGGCATGCGCCTATTGCGCTGGCCGGGCGTATACCTATGTTGTACGCTTTGCCGAGGGCGTCGCCGTGCGATGCGCGCGGTGTTCGTTAGTGCGCACGCTGCCTTATCCTTCGTTCGACTACGGCGAGACCATGCACTACATTCAGGGATACGCGGACCAAGAGCGTCTCTTCAGGGGCATGGCCCGGCAGTTCATGTCGTTCGTCGTCCGGCATGCGCGGGGGTCGGACTTACTGGAGATCGGCAGCGGCATGGGTTTTCTCCTGGACGAAGCGCGGAACCGCGGCTTTACAGCGCGTGGCTTGGAGATGAACCGGCACGAGGTCGCCGCGACGCGCGCGCGAGGGCTGGATGTGCGCGAGGGGGCGCTTGAACAGGCCGGCCTGCCGTCCCATAGCGTGGATGTGGTGTGCATGAGTCATGTGCTGGAGCATGTGCAAGACCTGCGGTCTTTGCTGTCCTGCGTGTACCGGGTGCTGAAGCCGGGCGGTGTACTGGCCTTGAGCCAGCCCCATTACGCGGCGCCCTTGCCACGTATCCTGCGGCACTTGTGGCTTGGCTGGGACTTCCAGCGACACGTGTGGCACTTCGATGTACCGGCGCTCACCCCGGCCCTTGCCGCGCACGGCCTCATCCATCCGGTCGTCGAGTACAACGCCATGTACCACGCGTGGATTCCGCATCCTTTTTCGTGGCGACCCAAAGTACTGGCCGTGGAGGTTCTGAAGGCAGGGCTTTCGCGGACTGAATCGTGGCTGGGGTACGGCGACCAGTTTTTCCTCGCCGCTTGGCGCGATGATAGGCTGTGATTGATGGGGGTACAACCGTTTGTCTGCGCCATCGTCCTCAATTGGAACGGCTGGCGTGATACTGTTCGTTGCCTTGCCTCGCTGCGCGGCAGCAGCTACCCCAACCTGCGCGTGGTCGTCGTCGATAACGGCTCGATCGACGGCTCCGCCGCACACCTGTCGCCGCTGCTGCAGGCGCCGTGGGGCGAGTTGGTGCGCGCGGAGTATAACCGTGGTTTCACCGGCGGGGCCAACATAGGTCTGCGACTGGCCCTGGAGCGCGGCGCCGAATACGCCTTCCTGCTCAACAACGACGCCGCGGTCGAGCCCTCTTGCATCGCCACTCTGGTCGAGGCGGCCGAGCAACGTTCGGACGTTGGCCTCGTGGGACCCAAGATCGTGTGGTCCGGCGATCCGGGACGTATCTGGTCGGCGGGCATGAGCGTGGCGTGGCGGCGCGTGGCGATCGAGTCCCATGCCAATCAATCCGACGACGGCCGTTTCGACGGGCGCCGCCTGGTGCAGGGGTTGAGCGGGTGCGCCCTGCTCGCGAAGCGCGACGTACTGGAGCGGGTGGGCCTGCTCGACGAGCGGTACTTCGCCTACTATGAAGACCTCGATTGGTGCCTGCGGGCGCGCCAGGCCGGCTTCCGTTGTCTCTACGTCGGGGCGGCCCGCGCGATGCACACCGGCTCCGCGACAAGCAACCGCGATGGGGGACGCTCGCAATCGGCCCTGCTCAACTACTATGGAACCCGCAATATCCTGCTCTTCCTGGCGACGCACGCCCCTCCCGCGGAGCGGCCTATAGCCCTGGCGCGTCAAGTTGGGAAGCTGCCGTCCGCGCTGGCGCACGTGATCGCGGGCGGCCTGCTGTTGCATCGTCCGAACGCGCGCCGCCGGGCGTGGGCTCTCGTGGCGGGCGCGATCGACGCGGCGCGCGGCCGCTTCGGGGGCCGTTACGGAGTATCCTCATGACATCTCCGACCGCAGCCCCGAGAGATACGGCCGCTGTGGCAGTGGCGGGCGACGCCGAACCTCCGCGCACGCGTCCGGCCACCAACGCCCTCTACCTCGTCGTCGCGAACCTGGGCTCGCGGCTCCTGACTCTAGTCCTCTTCCTGTATACGACGCGAACGCTCAAGAGCCCGCTGTTCGGCGGCTATAACCAAGTCACGACCGCCGTCGCCCTGCTGTCGTTCATCAGCGATCTCGGCCTCAATATGGTAGCGACGCGCGCTGTGACACAGGATCGCACGCAGGCGGTACGCTATGTTTCCAATACACTTGCGTTGCGCGTAGTGTTTTCCATCGTGGATATCGCGCTGGTGGTCGCGCTGGCCCAGCACCTGATCCAGTCGTCGCTTCGCGCCGCGCTCTACGTCTACGCCCTGTCCTTGTTGCCCCTGGCCCTGTCGAGCACCTTGCAGATAGTGTTCCAGTTCACCGAGCGGATGGCCTACCCGGCGGCGCTCAACGTGGCCACCACGGCGCTACGCGTCGCCCTGAGCTTGTTTGTTCTGGCCACGGGCCACCACGTGCTCGGTCTCGTGGCCGTGTTCACCGTGGTGTCGTTCGCCGGCGCCGCGGCGACGGCGTGGATCGTCTACACGCGGTTTCTGCCGCTCCGGCTGGAGGTCGACCCCTCGTCGTGGCCCGCGCTGCTGCGGGAGGCGGCGCCGTTCGCCGTGCTTTTCCTGCTCAGCTATTTCTACGGCCGCGTCGACATGCAGATACTCTCCAACTTGAAGGGCTGCCCGCACAACAACGGCCCAACCTGTCCGGTGCTGGGCCAGTACGGGGCGGCGTATCAGGGCCTCGACGTCTTGACGGCCGTGTTCGTCAGTACGACCGCCGCGGCCCTCTTCCCCGCGATCAACCGCGTGGCAAGCGAATCGCACGCGGCCCTGGCGCGCGTGGTCCGGGCGTCGTATGTGTTGCTGCTCGCGCTCGGCGTCGGCGTCGCGCTGTTCGTCACCTTTTTCGCGCCGGAGGCGATGCGTATCCTCGGAGGCGGAGACAAGAACGGCTACGGGCCGGCCGCCCCGGCCCTCGCCATCCTCATCTGGGACCTGCCCTGCTATCTCATCGTCAACATCCTCGGCACAGCGCTGGTGGCCGTACACCGCCAAAAGACTATGATACTTGCGTTCGGCGTCACGCTCGTCTTCAATGTCGTCCTCAATATCCTGCTGATCCCGCGCTACTCGTACTACGCGTCGAGCGTCCTCACGGTCGTCTCGGAGATGGTCAACGGAGCCATCCTGCTGGCGACGCTACGCGCGGCCATCGGTCCGTTGCGCCTCGCGAAGCCGTCCGCGCGGGTGGGGAGCGTGGCCGTAGTCACGGCGCTGGCGCTGTGGGCGCTGCGTCCGGCCGGCGTCGCGGTCAGCCTCCCGGTTGGGGTGATCGTGGCGCTGCTGGGTGTGCGCCTGGCGCGCGTCCTCGGCGACACCGAGCGCGAGGTGCTCGGTCGCTTACCGGTAGTCGGGCGCTTCGCCCGGTTGTTCTAGAGCATGCAGACTCCTCGTATCGCCCTGGACATGCGGCCGGCCGCCACGAACCGCGCCGGCGTGGGTACCTACTGTCGCGGCCTCCTCGGCGGGCTGGCGAGCGTGGCGCGCGGCGAGCGATTCCTGCTCTACGCCAAGACCCCGCCGCCGCCCGACCTGGATCTCGCCGCGCCTTTCGCCTGGCGCGCCATGCCTGCGCCGCTGTGGCTGCCGCTGGCCGTCCCCCGCGCCCTACGCGCCGGCCGCGTCGACCTGTTCCACGGCACGAACCACATGGCGCCGCCGCTCGCGGGCATCCCGACCGTGATCACGGTTCACGATCTCGGCCTCCTCACCAGGCCGCGGGAGCATTCCTGGCGCAACCGCCTGCTGACGACGCCGCAGATGCTGCTCTCGCTGCACCGCGCGCGGCGGCTGATCGCCGACTCGGGCTACACGGCGCGCGAGCTGGCGTCGCGCGTGCCCGGACTCGACCCCGCGCGCATCCATGTCGTCCCGCTCGCACCGGACGCGTCCATGGCGCCGGCCACGCCCGCGGCCGTGCGCGCATTGATGGGGCGGCTGGACCTGCCGCCCGACTTCTTTCTGTGCCTGGGCGCGCTCGGTCCCAACAAGAACGTGGCAACGCTCGTCCGCGCCCTCGGACAGTTGAGGGCGGCGGGGGACGAGCGTGCGCGCCTGGTCATCGCCGGCGCGGAGGGCTCGCAGGAGGACGAGGCGCATCGGGAAGTGCGGCGCCTGGGGCTGGAGTCCGTCGTGCGCTTCATCGGCTTCGTCGACGGGGACGACCTGCCGGCGCTCTTCGGGGCGGCCACGGCCTTCGTTTTCCCGTCGCTCTTCGAGGGCTTCGGCCTGCCGCCCCTGGAGGCCATGGCCTGCGGCGCGCCGGTTATCTGCTCCGACGCCGCCTCGCTGCCCGAGGTCGTCGGCGACGCCGCCCTGTTGATCGACGCGCGCGACGCGGGCGGGCTCGCCGCGGCCCTGCGCAGGCTCCTCGACGACGGGGAGCTGCGAGCCCGCCTGCGCGCGGCCGGCCGCGCGCGCGCGCCGACGTTCTCCTGGGAGCGCACCGCGCGCGACACGCTCGCCGTCTACCGCGCGGCGCTCGCCGACTCGGACACGGACGGGGCGCCGTGAGGAGGACCGTCGCCTTCGACGTGACCAGCGCCGTGACGCAGCGCGCCGGGGTGGGGCGCTACACGCGCGAGCTCTTCGATGCCCTGGTAACCCTGTCGGACGCCGAGGTAGAGATAGAGGTAGGCAAGCAATTCGAGTTGCGCCCCTTCTACGTGGCGCCCGGTGCGACCTATCCCCTCGCCGGGGCCGGCGGTCCCGCGCCGGTCCAGGTAGATCGGTCGATCCGCGCGTGGCGCCTGGAGATGCTGGCTCGCCACGCCTTGCGCCGGCCCGCGCCCGGACCCTGGGACGGCGCGAGCCTCTACCACGCGCCCGACGTGGTCTACCCGCCCGTACACGGCATGCCCGTGGTGATGACGGTTCACGACCTCTCATACCTGGTCTATCCGCGCTACCACACGCGGCTCAACGGCGGCTACCTGCGGCTCATGACGCCCGCCGTCACGCGCGACGCGCGCCTCATTATGGCCGATTCTGAGGCGACCAGGCGCGACCTAATCGGGCGGGTTGGCGTGCCGGAAGATAAGGTCCGCGTTGTCTACCCAGGCGTGGGAGACTTGTTCAGGCGGTCGCCCACGCCCGAGGAGATCGCCGCGGCGCGCCGGCGCTACGACCTGCCGGACGCCTTCATCCTCTCGGTCGGCACGCTGGAGCCGCGCAAGAATATGGCGGGCGCACTGAGGGCGTACCGGCTGCTCCGCGCCCGCTGTCCCGACGCGCCGCCGCTCTTGCTCGTCGGGGGCGCGGGCTGGGGGCTCGACGAGGCGCGCCTCGTCGGGGTTGGCGAGGGCGCGTCCGTGCGCCGCCTCGGCTTCGTGCCGGACGAGGATTTGCGCGCGCTCTACGCCGCTTGTAGCGTCTTCGTCTACCCGTCGCTGTACGAAGGGTTCGGGTTGCCCGTGGCCGAGGCCCTCTCGCTCGGCGCGCCCACGGTGACCTCGCGCGTGTCGTCCTTGCCCGAGGTGGCCGGCGACGCGGCCCTGCTCGTGGACCCGCACGATGTCGAGGACATCGCCACGGCGCTCACGCGCGTCCTCGAGGACACCGCGCTGGCGGCGCGTTTACGGGCCACGGGTCCGGCCAGGGCGGCGCAGTTCACCTACGAGGCGTGTGCGCGCGGGACGCGCGACGTCTATGCCGAGGCCCTGGAGGGTTGACCACGCTCGTCACCGGCGAATACAAGGAACAAAGGAACACCGGAAAAGGCGCGGGCGTCGCGCCGCCGCCACGGGCGACGCGGCGCCCGCAGGCCAGCCTACATCTCAGCGCAGATGATACTGCTGGTGCTGGACGACGAAGTGGCGCAGCGTCTGTGTGAGGTGGGGTAGCATGGTGAGCTTGCCCACGGTCAACTGTTGCCAGGTGATCGGCTCGGCTTTGGAGATGAGCCCGAGCCGGTACTGCGCGATGAAGAGACCGTTCCAGAGCAGCGCCAGCGCCGCCACGGCGAGCACGACCCGCACATCGACTCTGGCGCGTACCCACGTGATGAGCGCGGCCAGGCCCAGGGCGAATGCGGGGGCGCAGTTGATGAGCATGCGCGAGCCGAAGGCGTCACCTTGCCACCACGCGTGCCAGGACGCCACGACGTAGATTTGTATCGCCACCGCGACCGCCAACCGGGCCGCATAGGCCGGCTGGGTACGCCCCAGGACGTACAGCCCGATCAGCGCCAACAGGATCAGCGGGTGCCAGGTGACGAGACCATGCCAGCGCGAGAACAAGATCTGGAAGATGTGCGGGGTCGTCCAACTGAACGTTTCGCCCTTGACGAAGTAGCCGCTGGCGAAGGGATGGCCGTACGTCGCCTGCGAGGCCACTATTTGGGGACTGTAGCCGATCAACGATCCGATGCCGAGACTGAGCGCGCCGCCGGCCAGGCGTGCGGCGCCGGCCCATCGTCGCGCCCGCGCGGCTTCGAACACGCGCGTCGCGAGATCAATGCCTGGGACGACGACAAAGGCCGCGTCTTGGGGCCGGACCATCGCGGCGACGCCGACGCAGAGGCCGATCCCACCCCAGTAGCGCAGGGGTTTGTCGCGCGGCCCGAAGCGCCACCGGGCGAGGAGCGCCCCGACGACGAACAGCGAGACCATATGCGACATCGAATTCTCGAACAGGAAATAGTAGATGATGTTCCAGCCGCAGAAGAGCAGGAAAGTCGCCAGCAGCGTGGTCGCCGTGTCGAAGAACTCGCGGCACAGGCGGATCATGAGGAGCAAGCCGAGGTACCCGTAGACCATCGTGCCGAAGCACGCGCCGAACTGGTAGAACCAACTGTACCCATCGGCCACGACAGGCTGCCCGGCCGCGTGCAGGGCCAGCACGACCAGATGCATGACGAGAAAGAAGGGTAGCCAGAGCACGGCCACTCCCACCGGGAATTTAGCCGTCCCCGAGCCGGAGAGGGCAGTCCCCGTGAGCCGCGCGTACTCGTCGCTCAACTGCAGGTCATGGTCGAACACCAACGAGCGCAAGTTGGCGAAGTAGCCAATTCCATCGGAGCCCACCAGGAGGCCATAGGTGTGTGGCACCCGCAACGTGGGAATGTAAATGAGCAGTAGCAGGGCGAACAGCAGCGAGGCCGCGCGATACGGATGCCGCGTCGCGGTCTCGCCCCATCGGCGCCATGTCCGCTTGCCGCCGAGCGTCCCCTGTTCGCCCATGCCGCGCCCCATCGTCGGCGTCGCCATGTTCGTCCGCACCATCACCCCCCTTTACCGCTGTTTCGGCGCAGGTCCCCTGTCCGTCGTGACCCCCGTGGCCCCCGTGACCTCGGAGTAACCCCAGTGACCTCCAGCCCGACATAATCCTGTACGGATTAGGCCTCGAGGAGGGCGGCGTCCTCCTCTCTCGCGTCCGCACCATCCATAGCCGCGTCGTCCTCGCGCACCGGACGCAGGGGGGCGTCAGGGGCCATGCGGTCGGTGTAGAGGACGCCGTCGAGGTGGTCGATCTCGTGCTGGAAGCAGCGGGCGAGCATGCCCTCGGCCTCGATGGTGACCTCCTTGCCGCGCCGATCCAGTCCCCGCACAATGACGCGGGCGCGGCGCTCCACAGCGCCCACGTAGCCGGGCAGGCTCAGGCAGCCCTCGTCGGCGACCTCGGTCGCCCGGGACGCGCGGAGCACGCGCGGATTGACCACCACATAGACGGTGTCATCGAGCTCGGCCACGAAGAGGCGGTGCGAGACCTCGACCTGGGGCGCCGCCAAACCGATACCATCGGCCGCGCGCATAGTGTCGATCATGTCGTCGATGAGGCGGCGCATGGCCTTGTCGATGCGCTCGACGGGCTGAGCCCTGCGGCGCAGCACCGGGTCGACGAACGAGTGGATACGACGGACGGACATGCGAAGTATCTGCTACCTTATGCTGATAGTATGTGATAGTAAAGGAATGGAGACGAGCGCGAAGGCGCCCCCTCCTATATGAACGCAGTATAACAGCCCCCTCAGCCCCTGACGCGCCCGCCGGCGCGAGCGAGGCCCGTAGCCGGTGGCCGCGGGAGGCGGGAGGCGGGAGAGTCGTGCGCCGCCGATACTTCCTGTCCTGGCGCCACTCTTGCCTTTTGGGGCTGTGCGACTGGCGCAGCGGGACGACGGGCGGCGGCGCTTTGACGGCCTGTTGTTGGCCTGTTAGTATAGGGCCGGACGCCGCGTGGGGTGGCTGGTACGGCGGCGATGTAGGCGACGGTGTAGAACGGGTAGATTAGGTCGTGATGACGGTGGGTGGATCGTGAGTATGCCGCGCTGGTTACATATCGGGATGAGTATCAAGCGATGGCTGGTCCTGCTGATCGTCGGCGTCACCCTCGTCAGCCTGAGCGGCGGCTATTTCGCCAAGGCGCTCTACGAGACGCACTTCAAGTGGCCCTGGTGGGTGCGAGACCTGACCCTGCAGGACCTGCCGCACCAGGAGCGCGGCTTCCTCTTCCTCCTGGCCGGTGGAGCGGTGACCGCCATCGCGCTGATACGCCTGAACCGCACCGTGATCAACGCCTTGCTGCCCCAGGGCAACGCGAAAGTCGTCGAGTTGCTCTACCAGAAACGCCAACTCAAGCGCGGCCCGCGCGTCGTGGCCATCGGCGGCGGGACGGGTCTCTCTATCCTGCTCGGCGGACTCAAGCGCTACACTGGCAACCTCACGGCCATCGTCACGGTGGCGGACGACGGGGGTAGCTCGGGCCGCCTGCGCCGCGAGATGGGCATCCTGCCTCCCGGCGACTTCCGGCAATGCATCGTCGCGCTGGCCGATGTTGAGCCGCTGATGGGCAAGCTACTGCAGTATCGCTTCAAGGAAGGGTCCGGGCTCGAGGGACACAACTTGGGCAACCTGCTGCTCGCGGCCATGGCCGACATCACGGGCAACTTCGACAAGGCTCTAGTGGAGTTGGGCAATATCCTGGCCGTGCAGGGGCAGATCCTGCCCTCGACGCTAGAGGACGTGGCGCTCGTGGCCGACCTGCGCGACAAATCGCGCGTGCACGGCGAGAGCAACATGCATCAAGACCACGCCTCGGGTCCCAATGCCCCGGACCTGGACGGGCGTGCGCCGATCGAGCGCGTCTTCCTCAAGCCGGCTCACGCGGTGGGCTATCCGGGGGCGATACAGGCGATCCTGGACGCGGACATCGTGGTGGTCGGGCCGGGCAGCCTGTACACCAGCGTGCTGCCGAACCTGCTGGTCAAGGACATCGCGCGGGCGCTTGCGGCGTCGGCCGCCTACAAAGTTTTCGTGTGCAACGTGGCGACCGAGCCGGGCGAGACCGACGCCTACCGCGCGGAGGACTTCCTGGCCGCGGTCGAGCGGCACATCGGCAGTCAGGTCTTCGACTCCATCATCACCAACACGCGCCTCGACGCGGCGCAGCCCCCGTATTGGCACAGCGATGTGGTGGCCGCGGAGTGGCGTGACGCGCACGGCGCGCAACTCATCACGGCCGACGTGGTCGACCAGAACAACGCTATCCGCCATGACCCCGGCAAGCTTGCGCGCACCGTCATCCGCGCCTGGGCCCGCGCCTCCCGCGAGTCGAAAGTGGAGAGCCGAAAGTCGAAAGCATCCTAGACCAGTCGACAGTAGATCGGCTTCTTTCGACTTTCGCTATGTGAGTTCCAGGGCGCCCGCGGCGAGGGAAACGGCGCCGACGAGACCCGCGTTGTCTCCGAAGTGCGCCGGCGCGATGCGCACATCCGTCGCGGCCAGACGCAGGGCGTGCGCTGCGACGGATGTGCGCACCGGCTCGAACAGCAAGGGTCCCGCCTGCGCCACGCCACCCCCGATTACGACGACCTCCGGGTTGAAGATATTGACGATGTTGACGACGCCGGCGCCGAGCGCGGCCGCCGCCCGCGCGATGATGTCGCCGGCGACCACATCGCCCGCGCGCGCCGCGGCGACCACGTCCACCGCCGTGACGTCGGTGGACAGGGCGCGCAAGGAGGTCTCGCCGTCGGCCTCCAACGTTTCGCGGGCCATGCGCGCGATGGCGGTTCCCGAGCACAAAGACTCCAGGTCGCCACGGTTGCCGCAACGACAGGGCGGGCCGTTGAGGTCGACCGTGGTATGCCCGAGCTCGCCCGCCGCCCCGCGCCGCCCGACAAGCAGGCGGCCGCCGGCGATGATACCGCCGCCGACGCCCGTGCTGATCGTCAGATAGACCACGTCGGCCGCTCCGACGGCGGCGCCGTGCCGCCACTCCGCCACCGCGGCGAGGTTGGCGTCGTTGCCGACCCTGATGCGTTTGCCGGTGCGCTCCTCGAGCAGGGCCTGCAGCGGCACTGTATGCCACCCCGGCAGGTTCGGCGGATCGTAGACCGAGCCGTCGCGGCGGTCGACCGGGCCCGGCGCGGCGACACCCCAGCCCTCTATGGCGTCGGGGGCGACGCCGGCCCGCGCGCAGGCCTGGTAGGCCGTCTCGACGATCCCCGCGATAACCGCCTCCATGCCGCCTTCGCCCCGCGTCGGCGCTTTGTGGGCGCCAAGTAAAGAGCCGTCGCTCAGGCCGACGGCGGCGCGGGTCGAGGTGCCGCCGAGGTCGATGCCGAGGTAGACGGGGGGCCTATCGATCCTGCTGGTCCTATCGAGCGTGTCCATACGTGGGCAGTATAATGCAAAAGGGCGGCTACTGTATCGGCTACGCGCGAAAGGATGGCCATGGACGGCGCGAACAAGACGAACGACGCGACGGCGACCTGCCTCTTCTGCAAGATCGCGGCGGGGCAGGTCCCGGCGACGATCGTGTACCGGGACGACCACGCCGTCGCCTTCCGCGACCTCAACCCGCAGGCCCCCACGCACGTGCTCGTAATCCCGCGCGAGCACGTCCCCAACGCCACGGAGGCGGCTACAGCGGGTGTGTGGGAGGCGGTGATGGCCGTGGCGGCGCGCGTGGCCCGGCAGGAGGGCGTGCACGACCGTGGCTACCGCCTGGTCGTCAACTGTGGCCCCGACGCCGGACAGACGGTCGACCACCTGCACGTCCACGTCCTGGGCGGCCGCGCCATGGCATGGCCTCCCGGCTAGGGATGGGCGGCCGCAGCGACCCGCGGCCGCCCATCCCTAGCCGGGAAGGGCGCCCAGCAGAGGGCGCGCCTGACGCAGTGGAGGGCGCGCCAGTCGCGGCGGAGGGACCCGATCATTCCGAGCCCGCGTCGCCGTCTACCTTGCGCCCCGGCACGCTGTACATCGTGGCCACGCCGATCGGCAATCGCGAGGATATCACCCTGCGCGCGCTGCGCGTGCTGCGCGAGGCCGACGTCGTCGCGGCCGAGGACACCCGGCATACCCGCGCGTTGCTCTCCTATCACGGCATCGCCAGACCCCTGGCGAGCTACCGCGAGCAGAACAGGACGACGAGCGCCCCTGCGCTGCTGCAGAGGCTGGAAACGGGGACGGTGGCGCTTGTCTCGGACGCCGGGATGCCCGCGATCGCCGATCCCGGGGCGGAACTCATCCGGCAGGTGGTCGCGGCGGGCGGGCGCGTCGAGGTCGTGCCCGGCCCCAACGCGGCGCTCGCGGCGCTCGTCGGCAGCGGCCTGCCGCCGGCGCCCTTCCTCTTCGCCGGTTTCCTCTCGCGCCAGCGCGGCGACCGTCGGCGCCAGCTCGACGCCCTGGCCGCGCGGCCCGAGACGCTGGTGTTCTACGAGGCCCCGCACCGGGTGATCGAGACCCTGGGGGACCTCGTGGAGGCCCTGGGCGACCGCTCCGCCGCGGCCTGTCGCGAGCTGACTAAGCTGCACGAGGAGGTGCGCCGCGCCCCGCTCAGCGGGCTCCTGGACCACTACAGGACGACGACGCCGCGCGGTGAGTTCGTGCTCGTCGTGCACGGCGCGACGGGCGAGCAAGCGCGCACTCACACGCCCGGGGGCGCGCCTACGACGGTCTCGGACGGCGATGTCGACGCCCTGCTCGCGGGGGCGATGGCGCATGGCGAGCGCATGCGCGCCGTCGTCGCCGATTTGGCCGCGCGCAGCAACCTGTCGCGCCGCGAGGTCTACGCGCGCTGGCAAGCCTTGCGGCGGGCGCGGGGAGGGCCCGACGCGGACGACTAGCGCGAGGGCCGAGGCCGGGGCGAAGGGATGCCTGTGGTATCATGAGTAGGTTTGCTGGAGTTGCCCGGAGGCCGCCATGCGGCCCTCGGCGCGATCGAGCGCGGTTGTAGATGGCGAGGAGAGACGGACATCGTGCACGCGCCCGGGGTCCCTGATACGATCGACGACGCGCCGCCCCCGGTGTCTCTGGTCGACACGCATGCGCATCTGCAGTGGCCGTCCCTGCTGGGGGAGGTCGACGCGGTTCTGGCGCGCGCGCGAGACGCGGGCGTGCGGCGTATCCTGACCCTGGGCACGGAACCCGCGTCCTGTCGCGCCGCGGTGCTTCTGGCCGAGCGCCACGCCGGGGTTTACGCGGCGGTCGGCCTGCATCCCGGTGATATCGGCCCCGACGCCGCTGCCGCTGCGCGAGCCCTGGAGGGCCTTGTCCCGCTGCTGGCACACCCGCGCGTGGTCGCCATAGGCGAGACGGGTCTGGACTACTACCACGAGGATAGCCCGCCGCACGACCTGCAGATCGCCTCGTTCGCGCGCCACCTGGAGCTGGCCGCCCGCGTGGGCAAGCCTATCTGTGTGCACAGCCGCGACTCAGCGGACGACGTGCTGCGCCTGCTGGCGGCGTACGAGGGGCGCGTGACAGCCGTCCTGCACTGCTACACGGGCGATCTGGAGACGGCGCAACGCGCCCTCGCCCTGGGCTGCTACCTCTCGTTCGCGGGCAATGCGACCTACCCCAAGCTGCGCGACCTGCTCGCCGTGGCCGCCGTCGTCCCGGCCGAGCGCCTGTTGCTCGAGACCGACGCGCCTTTCCTCTCCCCGCAACACCGGCGCGGCTGCCGCAACGAGCCCGCCAACGTGGCCTACACCTACGATGCCGTGGCCGTGGCGCGCGGCATCACGCGCGGGGAATTGGGCGCGCGCGTGGGCGCCAACGCCGCCCGCCTGTTCGGCTGGGACGATGCGGACGTGGACACGGCCGGGGCGCCGAGGGCCGCGGGGATGGCAATGGCGACGGCGGGGGGTCTGGCATGACCACGATGACTGCTTTGGACCTGGTAGCCGCCGACATGGGGCGTGTGCGGGACTATCTGCAGCGGGTCGGCGAGGGCGACAACCCGATCCTGGTGGAGACGATCCGGCACCTGTTCGGCACGCAGGGCAAATATATCCGTCCGGCGCTGTGCCTGCTCGTCGGCCGCCTCTTCCACGCGGAGGCCAGCGAGCGCCTGGTTGAGTTCGCCGCCGGCATGGAGGTGGTCCACACGGCTTCGCTGGTGCACGACGACACGCTGGACGATGCGTCGACGCGCCGCGGCAACACCACGGTCAACGCGGGCTGGAACGGGCACATCGCCATCCTGGTGGGCGACTACCTGTTCGCGCAGTCGGCCATCGTCACTGCCGGATTGGGCGAGCTGCGCGTCATGGCGATGCTGGCTGACATGATCAAGAGCATGGTGCGCGGCGAGCTGTTACAGATGGAGACCGTGTTCGACTGGGAGCAGGATGAGGCCGGCTACGACCGGAAGATCGGAAACAAAACGGCGGCCCTTTTCGCGCTCTGCACAGAGGGCGCCGGCGTGCTCGCGGGCGCGTCGGATGATCAGTTGCGCGCGCTGCGCGACTACGGGTACAGCCTCGGCCTTGCCTTTCAGATCGTCGATGATATATTAGACGTAACGGAAGACGAGGACGCGCTGGGCAAGCCGTCGGGGAGCGACCTGGCGCAGGGCAAGGTGACGCTACCCGTCATCTACTACCTGCGCGGCGCCACGTTGGAGCAGCGCGCGCTCGTGCAGGACACCGCGCGGGTGGACGAGGCGGTCGCAGCGATCCGGGCATCCACCGCGGTCGACCAGGCGCGGGCGCGGGCCGGCGGCCTCGTCGACGCGGCGGTCGACGCGCTGGGGGCGCTGCCCGCGGGGGAAGCGCGCGCCGCGCTGGGCGACGTCGCCCGCTCCGTCGTGCACCGCACACACTAGATAAGTGACTAGTGGTTAGTGGCTAGTGACTAGACCTGCTGTCGACTAGTCATTAACCATTGGGTAGCACAGGACGAGTGATGAGGCGCAAGGTACGGCACACCTTCTCGGCGGGCGGCATCGTGCTACGGACGGACCTTTTCGGGCGCGACATCGTGCTCGTGCGCCGTCTCGCGCAGGGGCTCTGGGCCTTGCCCAAAGGCACGCCGATGGGGGATGAGACGCCGTCGCAGACAGCCTTGCGCGAGGTGCGGGAGGAGACGGGGCTGGCCGTCGAGATCGACCGCTTCGCCGGCTCGATCCACTACGAGTTCACGCGGGACGCCATCCTGTTCCGCAAGACGGTCAACTTCTACCTCATGCGCGCCGTCGGCGGCGACTTCGCGCAGCACGACAGCGAATACGACCTCGCCGAGTGGGTGCCGATAGAGCGCGCCTTGGAGAAGATGACCTACGGCAGCGAGGTCTCGCTCTTGCGCCACATCCTTATTCCACCCCAGACTGAAGCCGCCCCCCCCGAGCGCGCGGCCGGCGACACCGAGCGCGCCGGCTAGCAAACGCCTTGCACCGCCACCGCCACCCTTTGACTTTGAATGCACAGGGAATGCACAGGGGGTGTACATGTCAGGCGCATGGTATCCAGCGAGTTGATGGAGGGCAGATGGCCGGGGCTGGTCTTGCCGTTCTTCGGTGCCGTCCGACTGCGGAGCCCAACGCCGAGATAGGCGCGCTGTGAGGCTGTAAGGCGCCTACCCTATCCCCTCTCTTCATATCCATGATATGATTGTGAGTATGAAGAGAGCGATGCATGTGGAAAAAGCGGGCGACACGGGTGTTGCCAGGGTCACAATTAGCCTACCCGCCGATCTTTTTGCGCGGGGCGAGGAAGCACGGGTCCTGTGTCGGATGAGTCGCAGCGCGTTCGTAGCGCAGCTCTACCAAAGATATTTGGACGAGTTGGAGGAAGAGGGACGGGTTGCCCGTTACAGGGCCGCCTACGCGGCGCTGCTGGCGACGCCTGAGGAAGAATCGCTGACCGAGGCGTCGATGGACTTACTTGCGAGAGGGGACGCGTTGTGACGCGGGGTGAGGTATGGTGGGCGCTGTTGACCCCGCCTCCGACGACGTCGCGCGCACCCCACATGGTCCTGCTCTTATCCTGGGATGCGGGGCGTGGCATCCGCGACCGGGTCACGGTGGCGCCGATCACCAGCAGAATCCGCGGGCTCGACGCGGAGGTGTACCTCGACGAGGCTGATGGGATGGCGCACGCCTGTGTGGTCAACCTCGACATCGTGGCCACGATCCTATCAACTACCCTGGATCGGCGCGTGACAAAGTTGGGCGACGCGAAGATGCGCGAGGTGGAGAGGGCCATCCATCGCGCCCTCGGTATGCGGCTCCCGTGCGCGGTGCGCTAACTTTATGCCCTCGCTATGCCCTCGCTATGCCCGCTTTCATCGCGGGCCATCCTGCGTGCTCGAGCAAGTCGCTTCGATGCCCGGCACTCTGACCAACCGCACTCCGACAACGCCTCTTCGGTAGTCTGCATCGGTATCTACCCCCTCGATCCTAAAGCCGATGGCCGCGATCCTTTCGATGCCCGGCACTCTGTGCTTGACGAGTACGGGATACCTAGGGACGATGGCCGCGAATTGCAGGGCCGGCGCATTCCTTATGATTGGTCTCGCGTCTATCGCTAGGAGGCGAACTCCACTCGTTTATTTGATGCCTATGGCGCGTGCCGTCGGAAGATGTGTCATCTCCCGGATCGCCCGTGAGACGACTTGGGACAAGCGGGTTAGGCCTGTCGCTAAGATTCTGACGAAACACTACATCGCCCCAGATAACTAGCGATCGGTTGTGGGTGATCGTTTGTGCGAAGGTGCGAACAGTGTTCCCACTGTACTCCTGACCTCCACTCTCACCAGAGACAGCATAACGAGTAGCGCCGGAACAACGAACCGGGAGACGCTCGTGATGCGGCTGCACGGTTCAGAAGGGAGAATTGCGTGCTAGGCCTTGTGGGCCGAGGGCGCGTCGGCCAGGGAGCGCAGCACCCCATCGATCGGGGTCGCTGGACGGCCGGTCACCCGCGTCACCGTATCCGTCACCTGCCCATACCCCGCGCGACCGGAAGCGGCTAGCATGCCGGCCACGCGTGCCGCGACCGGCCCCGGCACGCTGGCAGCGACGAACCGGGCGATCATCTCCTCTTCCACCAGCGTCCGCACGGTCAGGGGACGCCCGAGGATAGCGGACAGACGCTCTGCCACGTCAGCCCAGCCGAGCGCGTCAGGTCCGGTCACGGCAGCTGTGCCGGTCACGGCGGCGGCTCCGACCAGCACACCGGCAGCCGTCTGGGCGCAGTCATCCCGCGTCACCCAGCTCGTCGTGGCCTCACCCTGAGGGAGGACGAGTTGGTCACCCGAGAGCGCCAGGCCAAGGACATAGGGGAGCCTCCGCGTACGCGTTGTTCCGTAGCGCCGTCCAGGCGACGCCAGACGCGGCCAACGCTGCCTCGGTCAGCCTGTGGTCTCGGGTTATCGGATGCACTGCGCCCGCATCGGCGCCCACGAACGAGGTGTAGACGATGTGGGCGACGCCGGCGGCGACTGCGGCCTCCACCGCCGCTTGGTGGTGCCCGGCCCGCTTGCCACTCATCACGTCGTCGGTACTGATAATGAGCAGGCGCGTCACGCCGACAAACGCCGCCGGAAGGGTCGCCGGGTCGGTAAAGTCGGCGCGGCGGACCGTGACGCCTGCGGCCGCGCCATCAGCTGCGGCCGCGCCATCAGCGAGACGCGCAGGGGTACGGGTCAGAGCGATGACCTGATCGAATGGGATGTAGCGGCGCAAATGATGGAGAACGCGGCGACCAAGTTGTCCGCTAGCGCCGGTGAGCGCGTACATAAAGCCTCCAGTAGCGACCTAATCAGTTGTTTATCGAACTTTAACCGTAGGGTAGCAGATGGTAGATCAGGGGCTCACCTCACCGCCTCGTGCTGCTCACCTACACGTGGACTGCGCTGCTGCAACATTTCAACAGACGAGCTATAGTCCATATGGTGAGGGGGGCGCTGACGTCCGATAGCA
>JAABUX010003188.1_pt1 | contig 22052 bp, 22 predicted proteins | sample 5561851 | NCBI WGS metagenome assembly JAABUX01 (sample SAMN10711883, study PRJNA513361) | rock metagenome | isolation source: Antarctica rocks | place: Antarctica: Victoria Land, Richard Nunatak red sandstone | collected 2016-01-03 | reverse complement strand
GTGCTTGCTGGGCTGCTGGGACCCTTCCGGCCTTTGCGCATACGACCTTCGTGAGCGGACCTTGAAGATTGAAGGCTCTCTCGCAGCAAGTTTGATCAGATCCTCGCCATGCTTGCCAAGACACCCAGCCCACCGCTGTCCTTCAAAGCCCGAGCTCGAGGCGTAAGGCTCAGGCTTCCGGCCAGGGCGTGGCGCGCAGGGCTGCTCGCCCTCAGCGCGTGGCTGATGTTGGGGCTGGCCGCGGGTGACGCGTCCGCGGCGCAGCTGCCGGTCCACCCAACCCGGGTCCATTGTCGTTTGGGCAGGGTGCCGGCTCCCGTGCCCGTCCCGCCGATCACCGCACCTCCGAGAACCAAAGCGTGGAACTATCAGTATGCGCTCGCCGAGCGGATCATGTTCGGCCTCCCCGCCAGCCGGCGGGCGATCGAGGCGGCGGCGGCTGACCCCTTCTCGACCGACACCGACCTGGGCACCCCGTTGACGCCCGCCGAGCATCGGCAGCTGCTGGCGGATGACCGGTTCGGGCTGCACGTCGAGGCGGTGTCGCGAGCCGCGCAGACCGCCCTGCCGGGCGCCTTCGCCGGCGCTTGGTTCGAGTACCCGCACGGGGGGACGATCTACGTCGCTTTCACCTCCCACGCCTGCCCGAGCCAGCGGCTGCGCTCGCGACTGGCTCGGATCGCCGGCGGGAGAACCATTGCGGTCCCCGCGGCCAGGGACGCGACCGTGACGCGGCTGAACGCCTTGGCCAGCGCGGTCAACCGGGACACCCGCAAGCTCCGCCACCTCGGCGTGCTCATCAACCGGACTGAGATCGACGTGCCGGGTGACCGGTTCCTCGTGACCCTGGACCCCTTGAGCGTCCCGCGCTCCCGGGCGATCATCAGGGCGCGCTACGGCTCGCTTGGGCTCGCCTTCACGCGACCCGCGCCCCCGACCCGGGCGGCCGACGCGAGAAACGACACGAGATTCCGGTAGCAACAACTGCCGCCCCACGCTCGCGTGACGGGCTGATGGTGGCTGGCGTAGGGGTCAGAGTCGCTCACCGGGCGCAGTCAAGCACCGGGCGCCGGCGTAGCGCTTGACGTGCCGATGGGCCCGGGAGGAGCGCCGGCGCCGGCCTTGTCTGAGTAGCCGATCGTCGCGCGCAGTCGGTGCCCGGGCGCGAGCACAGTTGTGCGTCCCCGCGAACGGCGATGTGATCGTGACCGAACCGGTCAGCCACCCAGCGTCCCCGGTCGCGGCGCCTGGGGTGAAATCGGTCGTGCCTTTGAAGTACGGCCCGCCCCAGATGACCGTCGCGGCTTCGGTTCCGTTACAGAACTCGGGTCCGTGGCACGCGAACACCTTCCGCGGCAGCCCCCGCTCGGAGATCTGATCCTCGATCGTGAGGCGCCGCTCGGGGTGGCGGACCTTGTCATAGGTCTCCGAAACGGCTCCTTGCAACGGCAGCAGAGCCGTGAGCGGCCCGGCGCCGAGCAGGCTCCCGAGGTCAACTGGCGGGGACGGCGGCAGACACGCACACACCGCCACCTGATTGAAGACCCGGGCGGGCAGCCGGCTCAGGCGAATCGTGAATCCACCCCCCGGGATCGCCAGTACCAGCACCCCGGTGGCGACCGCGCGACGGCTGGTGTCGGGCGCGATCTCAGTGCACGACGACCGCGGTCGGATCGTAAGCGCGATCGCGCCGTAGCGGCCAAAGCGCGCCCGGACATGTTGCGAGCACCCGCCACCGTCACGCACCTTTGCCCGCGCCACGGTGAAAGTGACTGTCTCAGCCGAGTGCTTGCCCCTTCGCACGAGCTCCAGCGTCAACGGATCGCCGACATCATCGCCTGATCCCGACAGCACGTACCCATGGGACCGGACGTTGCCGAGCGTGAACTGATTCGCCCACGCGCTCGCGCTCACCACAAGCAATCCAGCGGACGCAGCGATCAACGCCACAACGATCCGTCGGCATCCCGCCACACCGCCATCCTACCGTGATCCTCACATGTCAATGGGCGGGATCGGGCCGGTCGAGCAAAGCGAGGGAGATGAGCGCGCGAGCGCGCGAGCGCGCACTCGCGCCGTGAATGGCGTCAGCAGGTGTCGCAAACGATGATGAGAAACACCGTCGTGCTCGTTCCCCCGCGCAGAACGGCGGACCGGGGCTCCGACGAGTACGGGGCGCTCAACCGGATCGAGACCTTGTAATGGCCGGGACGCAACATCACCTCTGCGACGCCACGGTGGCCGGCTCGCCGGTGGACCTTCTGGGCTTGACCCGTCACCGTGATGTGCGCGCCGACCGCGGGGGCGCTACCGAGCCTGCCGTCGGGGGTCACCACGCCGTCGACGCGGACGTGCACGACCAGCTTCCCGCGTGCTGGGCGCGCCGACTCGCTGCGCGCGGTTGCCGCGGCGGCCGGCAGAACCGCCATCAGCGCAACTACGATGGCCAACTTGCACCAGCGCGACGTCACGCGCGGGGACGACCGGCCAGACTCTCGTCGGAAGATCGGGATGATGCGGCGAGCCTACACCGTCGGTTCCAGACGATCCCCCGTGCGCGTGCCCGCCGTCCACGATCGCAGCGGACGACGCCCGGTGCACGCTATCCGGCCGGCGACTGTCTGGCGGACGCACGAGCCGCGTGATGCCCTCGTAGACGATCAGCACGCCCAGCACTAGCAGGGTCCCCCCGTTGAAACTGAGCGCGGCGGGCTCGCGCTCATGGGTGCTGCCGAGCGAGACGCAGTTCCTTTTTCAGCGCAGCGCCGCGGAACGCGGCGCACCGTCGTGGAGCCAGATGACCCGCTCGCCGATGATTTCGAGCTTGCTCAGTCCGTTACTCGGTCCCGGCGGGCCTCCGGGCACCATCTCTGTGTCCACGGTGCGGGTGCCCGCGCCGTCGTGGACGTGGATAGCGTCGATCCCGGGCTGGTCTCACCCGACTGCGTCGTTGTTCACGGTCTCCCACGCGGTGTAGCCGGAGCGCGACACCGCCACCCCGAGCACGCACTGGGGTCAGGGGATTGTTGGTACAGAAACCGGTCTAAGCGCTCGCCAGATCTGCGAGGTCGGGTGTCTTCAGTGGCCGGTACTCGCCGCGGCGGATCGGGTCGGCGAGGATCAGGTGGTAGCGGCCGGTGAGCGTGATGTGCTCGTATCCCAGCAGTGATAGTCGCCGGATGTCCTCGCGGCGGGCCTCGTAGCTCTCGGCGGCGAGCTGATCGAGTGCGCGTTGGGTGTAGATCGTGTTGGAGAGCACGATGCAGTCGACGACGAGGCCGAGAGCGCCGAGTTGTTCTTCTTGGCCGTCGCGGTAGGGTTGGGAGAGAGTTCACCCTTGTTGCCGTGGCAGGCACGGCGCGCGAGTTCGTGATGGCCTTCGCCGCGGTTGAGCTGCCCAGGATCGCGCGACGGTAGACGGGGTCGTTGCAGTAGTCCAGCAGGTGGATTGTCTTGGTGCGCGGCCGACGGCGGCTAACGCCCGGCCGAGGGTCGCGAGATGCCTGGTGTGGCTGCGCAGCGCGCGCATCAGCTCGGAGCCGGTGGTCTCGCGCTGCAGGAGGCTGCCGGCGACGCGGAGCAGGTCGTCGTAGTGCTCTGCGATCAGCCTCGTGTCGATCCGGTTGGTCGCGATCCGATCGAGCTTGCCGTGGTCGGCAGCGGGGTCGATCCGCCAGAACCGAGCGCCGCCGGTATCGGCGAGTCGTGGTGAGAATTGGCAGCTAGGCGGCGGGATCGAGCCGGGCGTCGCCGTCATCGCGATCGTCCTCCTGATCAAAGCGCTCCGACACGGATCGCAACGCCTTCTCTTCCCCACTCGTGGCCACGGATCGCACCGCTGCCTCGCTGTCACCACCGCTGCCCGGGGTCACCTTCTGCACAGCCTCCTCGCCACCGCCGCCCGCGGTCAGCTTCTGCACCGCCTTCTTACTGCCCGAGGTCTTGCGCCGCCGCCGGCTCTTGCTGCGCCCGGCCTTAGGGAAGTTGCGAAGCAGCTCGCGTGCCAGGGCTGCGGGCTTGCGCGCCATCCGGGTGCGTGCGCCGCGCAGCGCCTCCTCGGCCTCTGGCGTGTGCGCCAGCGCCGCCGCGAGCAGCGCGGCCGACAGGCGGCGGTCCTCCTTGCGCGAGGCTTGGACGAGGCGACGCGCGTTGCGCGCGTGGGCGGGGCCGCTGGAGTTAACGAGCAGCCCGAGCAGGCGCTTGGTTTCCGGCCAGCGCTGGATCGCGTACTCCTCGTGGACCTCGCGCGTGTACTCGGCCATCCGCCAGATCCATGCGTTGGCCTGGTCGCGGCTGCCGATCTTTCGCTCGGCGAGCGCCTGGAGCATCACCTTCACGGCTTCGCGGCGTTCATCCCGCGGCCAATCGCGAACGATGTCGATGGCTGTGTCAAGCGCGTCGGCATCGCGGCCGGCGGCGATCTCCTGCAGCGCGCGCAGCCGCAGAGCCGCGCTGCGGTTGCGCTGCACCGCGGTCAGCAGGAAGCGCCCCTTGAGCTCGCCACCGCGGTCGAAGTGGAGCATCGCCTTGGCGCGTCGCCAGCCGTTCGCAGCGACCCGTGCGCCCGCCAGCGCGGCCCACATGTGCTGCTCGACATAGTCGAGGTTCTCCACCGCGATCCGCCACAACTCGCGCTCGAATACCTCGTTGCGGCGATCGGCGTCCGCGGTCACCGGGAGCACCCGGCGCTCGACCCGGACGCGGCGCCCGCGGCCTCGCCGTACGGGCCCGACGACGATCGCTCCGCCACGGTAGACATCGCGGTCGAGCAGCGAGTGCAGCGTCACGACGGGATCGTCGTGCTTGGTGGCGGGGTGGACGAAGTCGATCACGATCCCCGCCTCCTTGCCCGGGTGCCGGCGCGTGACGCGCCCCACCCGCTGCTGGTAGATGCGCCTAGAGGCGGTCGGCGCCAGATGCATGCAGATCGTTGCCCGCGGGCTGTTCCAGCCCTCTGCCAGTAGCTGGGCGTTGACGAGCACGTCGATCTGTCCGGACTCATACTCCGCGAGGATGCCCGCAAGCTGGCGCTTGGGCGTCTCGCCGGATACCGCTTGGGCCTTCATGCCCAGATCGCGGAACGATTGGGCCACGTTATAGGCGTGGCGTACGCCGGCAGCGTATACGACGCCCGGGACGCCGTTGAAGCGCGTCTTGTAGAGGTCGGCGATCGCGACGTTGAACGGCGTCTGGTCGAGGATCTCGGCCAGCATCTCCTGGTCGAACTCGGTGTCCACTTCTCCACGGCGTAGCGGCACCTTGGCGATCGTCCGCACGCCTGGCCCGGGTGGGATCCGGATACAGCGCAAAGGAGATATGACGCCTCGCCGCGCGGCCTGCGCGAGATCGAAGCGCGAGGTCTGGGTCGGAAAGAGGTCAGTGACGTGGCGGGCGATCAGCGCACCGGTCGCGGTCATCCCGATGAAGACCGGCCCGGACCAGCCGCGAATGGAAGCGGAGGTCTTCTCCCCGAGCGCAGTGTGGGCCTCGTCGCAGATCACGATCGTGTAGGCATCGGAGACGCGTGCGGCGTTACGTACGAACCATTGGTAGGTCTCGACGGTGACCGGGCCGATCACGTCCTCCGGCTTCGATCCTCCGCGCACCGCGCCACGCGGGCGCGGTGCGCGATCTTCCAGCAGGGGAGGGCTGATGCGATCGCTATAGCCTCGATCTCGCAGCTCACCGTTGAACTGATCGACGAGGTTGCGCCGGTGGGTGAGGATCAGGGTGCCGCCCGTGCGCGAGGCCTCGACGAATCCGAGCGCGGCCACCGTCTTGCCCGCACCCGTCGCATGCTCGAACCAGAATCGCCTGTCGGCGTTTGGATCCTCTGGCTGCTCGCGGAGTGCAAGCCCGTCTTCGGGCTCTGCGTCGTCCTGCCAATCCTGGGGCTCCTCGTCCGCGTCATCGTCTTCGATCTCCTCGGCCTCACCGTCGCCGTCGCCGTCGAGATCCTCGCCGTCGGCTTCGAGATCCTCACCTTCGAGATCGTCGTCGTCTTCTTCGCCTTCCTCGCCGCCGAGGTGAGCGGCGCCCTCGTCGAGCTCGGGCGCCGGCGGCAACTGCACGGGCGCGACTGCGCCGTTGCCCGCGCCGTCGCCGTTGCGCTGGGCTTCGGCGAGCAGCGCAGTCAGGGTCCCAGAGAGAGCGTCGACCTGGTGCGCGGACAGGACCGTTCCGTCGGCCAGCTTCGGCTCAGCTTCGGAGAGCAGGCGCTCGAGCCCGAGCAGCAGCGAGAAGCGCTGGCGCCACTGACGCGAGGGCTGCGCGGCGCCGGCGTCCACCTCTGACAGCGCAGCGTCGAGCGCCCGGCGGCGTGCGGAGCCGGGAGCGAGGGCGGCTTGCAGCGTCTCGCCCTCGTAGACGAACTGCTCACGAGTAAGCAGTTCAGCCCGCGCGATCGCGGCAGAATCCGGATAAGGGGTGGGATCACCCATGAAGATGGTTTGGGGACGGCGTCTTGGATCGACGAGCCGCAGCGGTACATCGGCGACTCAGGCAGTCTCGGCACGAGCCGAGCACGGCTGGATGCTCCTCAGAAGCATCGGAACGAGGCCCTCGCCCGTCCTGGCTGCGAGGATAGACGATTATTCAAGCAGATGCACGAAATTGCCGGTCTGGCAAGCTTTCCACCAGTGTCCGGCTTCCCTCGATCGCGGCGGGCAGTGAGCGTGCCGGCATGAGCCCCACGCTGCTCTGGGAGGTTCGCTGCGCACGCGGCGAGCGGGAGCTGGCCGCGGTGCTCGCGCTTCGCCGCGAGGTCTTCTGCGCCGAGCAGGGAGTGCCAGAGCGCGAGGAATCCGATGGACACGACGACGACGCCTTGCACCTGGTGGCTCTCCTGGATGGCGAGCTGCTGGGAACATGCAGGGTGTTGATGGTCGGCCCAACCGCCCAGTTCAGCCGCCTGGCGGTCAGTGCGCCGGTCCGGCGCAGGGGAATCGCCACGGCACTGCTCGACGCCGCCGAGGTGCATAGCCGCCGTGCTGCGGCACGGCAGCTGGTGTTGCACGCTCAGACGTATGCAAGGGAGCTCTATGACCGTGCCGGCTACCTTCCGCGCGGGCGCATCTTCGTGGAGGCCGGAATCGAGCACGTCGCGATGGAGAAGCAGCTTGCCTGAGGGTGCGCTCCGCGCGAGCCGGGAGCTTCGGAGATGAGCACGCCTCGGGCGAGCCCCGAGCTCCGGATCGACCCCCTGAGCGGCCAGCGGGCGATCGTCGCGGGGGCTCGAGCCAGTCGCCCTGGCGGGGAGCTCGCAGCCTCGCCCGCGCCGGCGCTCGATCGCCAGCGCGATCCGTTCGCGGAGGGTCATGAGGACCGCACTCCACCCGAGCTCTACGCGGTGCGCCCGGGCGGTGGCCCGGCAAATGCTCCCGGCTGGACCGTGAGGGTCGTCCCCAACCTGTACCCGGCGCTCAGCGCCGCGGCCGCGGAGCCCGCCCCCCACGCAAACCCTGATCTGTTCTGGGCGGCTGCGGCGCTCGGCGCCCACGAGGTGATAATCAATTCCCCGGAGCCGGTCTTCTCGCTGGGCGAGCTGCCGGTGGCCGGAGTGGCAGGCGCGATGGACGTGTGGCGCGAGCGCATGCGCGTCCACGCCGGCGCCGCCTACAGGCACCTGATCGTCAACGAGCGCAGCGAGGCTGGCGCCTCTCTGCCCCACACGCACGCCCAGCTCTATGCGCTCGAGTTCGTCCCGGCCGCGCTCGCCCGCGAGCGCGAGCGGTTCGGTGCGTACGCGACCCGCACGATGGGGGGCAACCTGCTTGGCGACCTGGTCCAGGAGGAGGTCCGCCAGCGCGATCGGATCGTCGCGATCGACGGGGACACCGTCCTGATCTCTCCCTATGCGGCGCGAGTACCGTTTCAGCTCCTGCTCGCTCCGCGCCGGCCCCGGATGCGCTTCGAGGATGAAGGCCCCACCGGAGCGGCGATGCTCCACGGCGCGCTTGGCCGACTGCGGCGCCGGTTGGGCAACAGCCCGCCGCTCAACCTCTGGGTGCGCACGGCACCGCGCGGAGCCGAGCACTTCTGCTGGCGGATCGACATCCTGCCGCGGTTGACCCACTTTGCGGGCCTGGAGCTCGGTGCCGGGGTGCACCTGAACGTGCTGGCCCCCGAGCAAGCGGCCGCGGAGCTACGCAACGCGTGAGGCATTCGCGCGGCCACGACGGTCGGATCGTGGGCGACGGGCCGGCGACGTTGCCGATCGTGATTGCGTTGTCGGCCGAGGCCCTTGCCGATTGGGAGTACGGCGAGGTGAAGCGATAATGGCGGGAATGAGCGACATCCGAGGCGCCCGCCGTCACTACCGTCACCATCGCTACCAGTATCTGTTCGCTCAGCTCGTACGCCGTGAGCTGCGCCGCAGGTACAAGGGCTCGACCCTGGGGGTGGTGTGGTACCTGGTCAATCCGCTCGTGCTGATGGGCGCCTACACGTTCATGTTCGGGTTCGTGCTGAGGGTCCAGAAGCTCCACGACCTCCCGATCTTCGTGATGGTCGGGCTGGTCGTCTGGACGTTCTTCCAGCAGTCGGTGCTGAGCGCGGCGGACTCGCTCATAGAGCAGGGTGGGCTCGTGCGCAAGGCGCGATTTCCTCGCGAGACGATCCCCGCTTCGACGGTGGCCGTGCAGCTCGTGACGATGAGCGCTGTCCTGGTCCTGCTCGTTCCGCTCGCGGTCGCGCTGCGTGGCACGTTCGGACCGGCGCTGCTGCTGCTACCGGTGCTGTTGGCGCTGCTGTTCTGCTTCGTGCTCGGTTGTGCGCTTGCGGTCGCCGTGCTCCACGCGTACTTCCGCGATGTCGCGCCAATCCTCACCGCCGCGCTTCTACCCTGGTTCTTCCTGACGCCGATCTTCTACGAGCCTTCCACGCTCAAGCCGATCATGCACCATCCGTTCGTGGGGACGCTGCTGGAGTGGGTCAATCCGGTGGCCCCGTTCGTGCAGGGGCTGCGCGCGATCCTCTACTACCCGGGTGGCCCGGACTGGGGACGTATGCTCTATGCGCTGGTTGCGGCCGCGCTCGCGCTCACGCTCGGTAGTGCCGTCTTCCGCCGGATGCAGGGTGAGCTGGCGGTGGTGCTGTGAGACCGACCGGCGGCACTGTGACGCCGAAACGATCGCATCGCTCGCGTCGCCGGGCGGATGACCGATGAACGCCCCCGGCCTGCGACCAGGCGAAGTGGTGCTGCGCGAGGCAACACGATCGTTCAGCGTCCGCGCCGACCAGGCACGGACGCTCAAGGAGCTGCTGCTTGGTAAGCACGGCTCAGCTCCCCCGCCGGTGCCGGCGCTGCAGGGCGTGACGCTCCAGATCGAGCCGGGTGAGACGGTCGGCATGGTGGGGCGCAACGGCGCCGGCAAGACCTCCACGCTGCGGGTGCTGGCCGGCATCGTGCCGCTGCAGTCCGGCGAGGCGGCGTGCGGAGGGCGGATCGTCTCGCTGCTGGAGCTCGCAGCGGGCTTCAGCCGCGACTTCTCGGGGCGCGAGAACATCTACCTGCAGGGGGCCCTGCACGGTCTGAGCAAGTCCCAGGTGCAGGAGCGCATCGAGCGCATCATCGCCTTCTCAGAGCTCGGCGCGTTCATCGAGATCCCTGTCAAGACGTACTCCTCGGGCATGTTCGTGCGGCTCGGATTCTCGATCGCGGCTCACCTGGACGCCGACGTGCTCCTGATCGACGAGGTCCTCGCAGTCGGCGACGAGGCGTTCCAGCGCAAGTGCCTGCGGCGAATCTCGGAGCAGATCGCGACCGGGACCACCGTGGTGTTCGTCTCCCACGACGCGGGGGCGATCGAGCGGGTGTGCGAGCGGGTGGTCGTGCTGGACGCGGGGCGGGTCGTGTTCGACGGCCCGACCGCCGAAGGACTGCTGCACTATCACCGGCTGATGGACACCGAGCACGGCGGCGGCAGGTCGCTGCGCCCGGCCGCGTCGCGCGCGGTCGAGGTGGCCGAAGTGGAGCTGCGCGACGGCGCCGGACGGGCCAGCAGCGTGTTTCGCAGCGGCGCACCGCTGCAGATGCTGGTCGGGGTGCGCTCGAGCCAGTCCCTGGAGCGGGCTTGGCTGGCGCTCGAAATCCGATCCGGCGACGGCGCGCTCGTGTTCGCTACCAGCACGTCGTTGGAGCTCGACTGCGACGGCAACGCCCGCCTGCACTTCGAGGTGGCGGACCTTGCGCTGCTCGGCGGCGAGTACGACCTCACGCTCGGGGCCGGGGAGACAGCGGACGCCGCCGCGGTGGACCGGACGATTCGCTTCTCCGTGGCGCAAGAGCCGGGGGCTGGCGGGATCGTCGACCTGCGGGGATCGTGGCGCTCGCCAGCCGCGGCGCAGGGCGTTCCATGACTCAGCCAAGTCAGGCCCTGGAGCGCGCGCGCGCTGCGGCCGCGTCGATGCGTGCCGCAGGTGCGTATGCCGAGGAGCGCACCGGCCTGGAGGTGCGCCCGACGGGCGCGATCACGACCGGGAAGCTGTTCGAGTGGGCGCTGATCGAGCCCGATCTGCGCGACGTCCGCTCCACCCGCCGGCTGGGTGCTCCGATCACCGCCATCAAGCTCGTGCTGGTGCGCCTGCTTGCCCAGTACCACGGCGAGTTGATCGCCGAGCAGACGCGCTTCAACGTCAACGCGGTCGGGTACGTGCGCAGGCTCGAGGAGCGGATCGAGGAGCTCGAGCGCAGGCTCGGGCCTGAGCCCCCAGGCGAGCCGCTTCGCTTTGAGCACCCAGGAGAGCGCCTGCGCTCCGAGCATCCGGACGCGCCGCGGGGATGAACGTCCACCAGGTGCTTTCGGGCGCCGGCCCGCGCGACGCGATCACCACCGAGGCGCTGGTTTTCCGCTCTTGCTTCCGCGGCTGGGGATGGGGCGGGCGCGACTACGCGGCGCGCATCGCTCCCGGCCTGAGCGGGACGATCTCGCAGCTCTCGGGGCTGACGCCCGGTCCGGATGACATCCTGCTGGTCCACCATTCGGCTGGCGCCCCGCGGCTGCACGAGCTGCTTGCGCTGCCAAACCGCAAGCTGCTCCTCTACCACAACATCACGCCCGCAACGTGGCTCTGGGACCACGCCCCCCTGGTGGCGGTGCACTGCGCGATCGGCCGCGAGCAGCTTTCAGACCTGGTGGCAGCCGCCGAAGTCGCCGCGGCGGACTCCGCCTTCAACGCGGCGGAGCTGAAGGCCGCCGGCGCTCGGCGCACCGAGGTGATCCCGTTGCTGCTCGATCCCGATCGGCTCGGCTCGCCGGCCGCGGGACTTGCCGGCCCGCAGGCCGGCAAGCCTCCAACTGTGCTGTTCGTCGGGCGCCTCTCACCCCACAAGCGCCAGGACGAGGCGATCAGGGCGTTCGCGCTCTACCGCACCAACCGCGCTCCGGACGCGCGTCTCGTGCTGGTCGGCGACCCGCTCACGATCGGCTACATGGAGCTGCTGCGAAAGCTCGCGGACACGCTCGCGCCTGGCGTGGTGAGCATCGAGAGCGGGCTCTCAGAATCCGATCTTGGCGACCGCTACCGCGCCGCTGACGCCTTCATCTGCCTGTCCGAGCACGAGGGCTTCTGCATCCCGCTGCTCGAGGCTTTTCACTTCGGCATCCCCGTGATCGCCCGCCCCGCGGGCGCGATCCCCGAGGTAGCGGGCGACGCGGCGCTGCTGGTCTCAGACCGTGACCCGGCGGTGATCGCCGAGCTCCTGCACCTTGCGATCACAGACACCGAGCTGCGCAACGAGCTGGCTTGCCGGGGCCGCGAGCGCCTGGCGCTCTTTTCTCCCGAGCTGATCGCGGCGCGGTTGCGGGCGGCGGTGGAGCGCACGGCGGCGCGGTAGGCCGGTTGGGGGCACGAGGCGATCCTTCAGAGGGCCAGGCGACGTGGCTCGCCTAAAGCGAGCTTCGTGCGCTGCGGCAGGAGCGTCGCGGCACCGTTCAGGAGCAATTCAGGTGCTGGCGGTCACTATTGCGCGATGTCAATCAGACACGCGAACTCGAGCGGGGCGCTCGTGCTGGCCGCGCTCCTCCTGTCCGGCTGTGGCGGCGGCGGCGCGTCCTCGACCGGCGCGGGATTGACAGCGAGGCCAGCGACGAGGGCAGCTCCATCGTCTAGCTCCACCAGCGCGAGCGCAGGCACCGGTGGCGCAGGCGCGCTCTCGGCCGAGGTCCGAGCGACCGCGACCGGCGATATTCCCGACAACCAGCAGTTCCTCACCTACCGCGACCATGCCGCTGGCTACCAGCTCGTTTATCCCGAGGGGTGGACGCAGAAGGCCGGCGCCAGGACCGTCACCTTCCAGGATAAGAACAATCTGATCCGGGTGGTGGTGATGCACGGAACGGCTCCATCCCCGGCGAGCGTCACCGCCCAGCTTGCTCGGGAGAAGGCTCGGGTCCCCAGTCTCGCCCATGGCTCCGCGTCGACGCTCTCGGTCGCCGGCTCACCGGTGGTCAAGATCAGTTACTCCACGATCTCGACGCCCAACCCGGTAACCGGCAAGCGGATCCGGCTGCTCGTAGACCGCTACGTGTACGCCCGGGCGGGGAAGGTGGCGGTCCTCGATCTGGCGACACCGAAGGGGGTCGACAACGTCGACGCCTACCGGCGCATCAGCATGAGCTGGCGATGGACATGAGGAGCCTCTACGTCGAGCCCGAGGCATCCGCCGCGGAGACGAGCTGGCCGGCGCTCCAGTTTCACGACGTGTTCAGGATCTACCGATCGGGGCCGGTCGAGACGGTCGCGCTGCGCGGGCTCGAGATGGCCGTCGAGCAGGGCGAGCTCGTCGCCGTGCTCGGGCCGTCGGGCTGCGGCAAGAGCACGATGCTGAACCTGGCCGCCGGTCTCGAACAGCCGTCAGCCGGAGAGGTGCGCTTATTCGGACGTTCCTTCTCGCGCATGGACGAGGATGAGCTGGCGAGCGTACGAGCGCGCGTAATCGCGCTCGTCCTCCAGCGCGAGAACCTGTGGTCGGCGCTGTCAGCCGATGAGAACGTGGCTGCCTCGCTGAGCCTGGCCGGGCAGCGCGCTTGCGCGGCGATCACCGCCCGAGCCCTGGCCGAGCTCGGTTTGGACGATCACGGCAGGCATCGCGTCCGGGCGCTGTCGGGCGGGGAGCAGCAGCGGGTCGCGATCGCGGCCGCGGCCGCGCGGCAGGCGTCACTGGTGCTGGCCGACGAGCCCACTGGCGAGCTCGACCGTGCCAACGAGGTTGCGGTGCTCGATGCGCTCGAGCGCCTACGGGCCGACCACGGGAGCACGGTGGTAGTCGTCACCCATTCCGAGGCCGTGGCCGGCCGCGCCGATCGGGTCATCGAGATGGGCGATGGCCGGGTGCTCTCATCATGAGCGCGATCGACAGCGAGGCCGCGCTCGTGGCGTGCAGTGCCGTGAGCGTCCGGCACGGGCGCGGACCCACCCATGTTCTCGCCCTGGATCGCGTCGAGCTCGAGATCGCGCCCGGGGAAAGCGTGGCGCTGTGGGGGCGGTCGGGCTCGGGCAAGACGACCCTGCTGCACGTCCTTGGCGGCCTCGTGGCACCCAGCGAGGGGGAGGTGAGCTGGCGGGGAGGACCGCTCTCGACGCTCGACCAGTTCGCGCGCGCGAGCCTGCGCGCGCGCGGAATCGCCTACGTCTTCCAGGGCGTGAATATGTTGCCCCACTTGACGGCGTTCGAGAACCTGGTGTTCGCGCTGCGGGCAACGGGAGACGCCGATGGCGAGGCTCGCGGCAGCGGCCGCGCCGTCGAGCTGCTCGAGCTCGTCGGCCTCAGCGCTAAGAGCGACGCGCTCCCAGCCGAGCTGTCCGGCGGCGAGGCGCAGCGTGTCGCGATCGCGCGCGCTCTTGTCCAGGCACCCGAACTGCTGCTCTGCGACGAGCCCACTGGCCAGCTCGACGCCGACACCGGCCGCCGGGTGCTCGACCTGATCGACGCCGCCGCGCAGGAGCTCGGGTTTGCCGTCGCCGTGGCGACGCACGACGAGAACGTCGCCGCGCGCTACGGTCGCACGGTCGGCCTGTCGGACGGGCGCATCGTCGCCGACATCCCCTCGCATCAGTGAGGGTCTCGGCCCGGCTGGCTCTGGCGGGCGCCCTGCGCTCCCCCGGGCAGACGCTGATCCGCGTCGCGGTCCTGGCCGCCGCCACCGCTCTGTTGGGGTCGATGCTGCTGTTCGTGGGCAACTCCCTGCAGAGGATGACCACGAGCGCGATCCAAAGCGTCGCGCTGGACTGGCAGGGGCCGGTCTCGTCATACGGCGCCGACCTTCGACTCGCCGGCGAGGTCGGGCGGATGGCCGGGATCGAGCAGGCGAGTCCGACCGCGACGGCGCCGCTCGCCGACGCGACCCACAACGGCGCAGCCGGATTGACGAGCACCGGTGCCGGGGCGGTGATGGCGGTGGCGCCCGGTTATCTGACCCATCTTCAGACCTTCCGCCTCCTGCAGGGTGGCTTCGCTCCCGGCGGCGTCGTGCTCGACCAGCAGATGGCCGCGACGCTGCAGGCCGGGATCGGTGACTCGGTGACGCTGCGCGCGCGCGCGGGCGCTGCGCCGCAGCGCTACCGCGTCAGTGGCGTGGCGCTGGTCACCAAGGCCGACGTCCTGTTCCAGCCGCTCAATCCCCAGATCGGTCCGGCCGCCGCGCAGCCGCCGGCGAACATCGCGCTGATGCCGTTGTCGACGTTTGCGCGCACCTACGCCCGCGGGTTGCGGACTCTCACTGCCGCCAATGCCGGCTCGAGCGCGGTTCCCGGCGCCCAGAACGGCGTCCAGTGGCAGGTTCAGGCGCAACTGGCGCCGGGCACGCTGACTGGCAGCCCCTCGAACGCTCTGGCGCTCGCCACCGAGGCCCGCAATCGAGTCCAGCGAAGCCTGCCAGGCCAGATCCAATTCGTCGACAATCTCGGCGACCAGTTGAACACGGCCGCCGGCGACGCGCTCTACGCCGAGGCGCTGTACATCATGCTGGCGGTTCCCGGCGCGCTGGTCGCCCTCGGTCTCGCTTATCTGGCGGCGCTCGGGACCGCCGAGCGGGACCGCCGCGATCTGGCATTGCTGCGCGCCCGGGGCGGCCGGCGCCGCGACTTGATCGCCGTCTCGCTGGTCGACAGCCTGCTGGTGGGGTTGACTGCCGGCCTGGCCGGAACGGGGCTCGCGGTGCTCGCGGGAGGCACGCTGGTCAGCGGTGGCGTGCACCCGAGCGCCGGGCGGGTGCTGGTCGCTGGGGTGGCGTGCGTCGCGCTCGCGATCCTGGGTGCGGCGGCGGCGAAGCTGGCGACCGCGGCGCGGACGCTCAGAACCTCGATCGTCGACGCCCGTCGCGGCGTCCAGCGCGAGCGTCCGGCGCTGTGGCGCCGGATCGGGCTCGATTTCATCGCGCTCATCCTCAGCGGCCTGATCTACTGGCTCACCGCCAGCACCGGCTTCTCCGCCGTCGTGAGCCCCGACTCCAACCCGACGCTGTCGCTGGCCGTCTACATGTTCTTCGCGCCGGCACTGCTGTGGATCGGCGTCACGCTCCTGCTGGTGCGCCTGCGCGGGCGCATGATCGGTTGGCTGGCCCGGGGCGTGAGCGGGGCTCGCGCGACGAGCTGGCGAGCGCTGCTCCTGGCCAGCGCGAGCCGGCGCGGCGCGGCGATCAACCGCGGCCTGGTGCTGGTCGGACTGCTGCTCGCGTTCGGGGTGAGCCTGGGGGTGTTCACGGCTACCTACGATCAGCAGGTGGCGGCCGACGCCCAGCTCACGCTCGGCGGCGATGTGACCGTGATGGCTCCCCCGGGACGCGTGCAGCAGGCGGGACTCGCCCAAGCGGTCGCCTCGGTCCCCGGGGTGCAGGCGGTCACCGCCGTCGATCACTCCTACGCCTATGTCGGCCCCGATCTGCAGGACACCTACGGAATCAACCCCGCCACTCTCAGCAGAGCCACGACGCTGCGGGACTCCTATTTCCTCGGCGGGACGGCGGCGCAGACCATGCAGCGGCTGCGGAATCATCCGGATGGCATCGCCGTCTCCAAGGAGACGATCACCGACTACTCCCTCAACCTCGGCGACCTGCTCAACCTGCGGGTGCTCGACCGTCGTACGGGCGGCTTCAGGACGGTTCATTTTCACGTGGTGGGGGTCGTCCAGGAGTTCCCCTCGGCGCCGCGGGACTCGTTCATGGTCGCCAACCTCTCCTATCTCCAGGCCCAGGACCACGGACCGGGTCCGAACGTGATCTTCGCCAAGGCTGGTGGCGACCCGGCGCCGACCGCGGCCCGCGTCGCCGCGGCCACCCGGCGCTACGGCACGAGCGTGACCAACATCGCGCAGCAGTCGGTTCAGACCGCGAGCTCGATCACAACCGTCGATCTCAGCGGCGTGCGCGACATCGAAGAGGTGTTCGCGATCGTGCTCGCGGGCGCAGCGATGGCGCTGTTCGTTGCGCTCGCGCTGGCCGAGCGCCGCCAGGAGTTCGCGACGATGGCGGCGGTCGGGGCGCCACTGCGCCGCATCGGCGCCTTCCTGTGGTCAGAGGCGGCGCTCGTCCTCGCGCTGGCGTTCGTCCTGGCCGCGGGCCTCGGATGGCTCCTGTCCGAAATGCTCGTGGCGATGCTGCAGCACGTGTTCGACCCGCCACCCGATCATCTGGCTGTCCCGTGGGGGTACCTCGGCGGGCTCGCCGGAGCGGCGATCGGCGCGTCGCTGATCGCGGTGACGTTCGCGGCGCGAGCGCTTGCGCGCCTGAAGCTCGGCGAGGTGCTACGCGAGCCGTGACCTCGGCTGACTGGTGTGCCGGACGACACCGGGTCGAGACATCCTCCGGGGGCGCCGCGCTGGGCGACGCCCCCGGGATGGTGGACTACTCCTGACCCTGGAACTGATGGTCGACGCTGGCGCCAGGCGGATCCTGATGTCCGCCCGGCCCGTCGGTCTCAACGCCGCTCGACTCGCCGCTCGACTCGCTGTTCGGTGTCTTCGCGGTGCTGTCCTGCGCCGTCTGGCCGCCGGACTGCACGTTGTCGCGGTCGGGGCCGGCCGTCTTCTCGACGACCTGGTGGACTCGTTGGCGGTGAGTCACGTGGGTGCTCTGGGCCGACGCGATCGCCGAGCCGCCGAGGGCTAGGGCCGCGAGGGCGCCAAGCGCCCCCGCGGTGGTGGTCAGTCGTTTGAACATCGACTGTCTCCTTTCGGTGGATGGCAGGATTGCCATCCAGGCCAAGCTAGATCTGGCTTGTGACACGAAGATGAACGGGCGCCCAGGCATTCATCCAGCGTTCATCTCCGCCGTCTCGGCAGCCAACGGCAGCGAGATCCAGACATCGGCGCCGCCGCCTCGCCGGTTCTCGGCATGTGCTCGGCCGCCGTGGGCCAGCGCGATGCTCTGCACGAGCGACAGCCCGATCCCCGAGCCTTCCGCGGTGCGCCCGCGCTCGGCGCGTGTGAAGCGCTCGAAGGCGCTGTCCAAGAACCCAGGTGGAAAGCCGGCACCCTCATCGCGCACGTGCAGATCAACCGCGCCGGAGGTCCGGCTCACGCTCAGCGTGATCTGCCCCACACCGTGTAGGAGAGCGTTCTCGAGCATGTTCGCAAGCGCGCGCTCGACCCACTCTGGGTCGGCGGTCACGAGCGTGTCCGGACGGCACTCGATCGACACTCCCCGGTGCTCTCGCGCGGCCCGAGGCCGGAACCGCTCGGCGACGCGGGCGAGTAGATCCTGTGCGGGCAGGGAAACCGCCCGGACCGGGAGCATCCCCTGGTCGGCGCGCGCGAGCAGCAGCAGATCATCGGCGAGTCGCGAGAGCCGCTCGGCCTCTTCGGCCGCCGAGGCCATCGCCCCCCGGAGCTCGGCGGTCTCGGTTCCCGCGCGCAGAGCGATCTCGAGCTCGGCACGCAGGATCGTCAGCGGCGTACGCAGCTCATGGCTGACATCGGCCACGAAGGCTCGCTCGCGACTGAAGGCCGCTTCGTTACGTGCGAGCATCTCGTTCAGCGTGGTGCCGAGCTTCCACAGCTCGTCGTGTGCCCGCGGCACCGGAAGGCGTCCGCCGCGATCGGTCAGCGAGAGCGTCTGAGCGCGGCGGCGCATCGACTCAACCGATCGCAACGCGAACGTGCTGAGGAGGTAGCCGACGCCGCCGGCCAGGAGCAGCGCGCCCGCGCCGCCCAGCGTCAGCAACGTGGCGAGCACGCCCAGCGCGCGGTTTCGATCCGCCAGTCTGGTCCCGACCACGGCGACCTCGCGGTGCCCGTCCTGACCCACCACCGGTGAGGCCAGCAGCCGCACCGGCTGGTCGATTCCGGGCACGGTGCGGCGTTTGAGCATGACCGTGCCGCGCGTCGCCCGGGTGAGGAGTGAAGCCTTCAGCAGCGGGCGGGAGAGCGGGATCGTGTAGTCAATCACCAGCCCGTCGCGAAGGACCTGCGCGAAGCCCTGACTGCGGGAGCTCAGGCCGCGCCCGCTCTCTCGCAATCCGGTGTCGGTCTGGGCGATCAGGGTCTGCACCGCGCCGACCTGAGACCGCAGACCCCGGTCGATCGCCCGGTCGAGCTCGCTGGCGAAGCGCAGGTAGAGGAACAGGCCCGTGGCGCCAAGCACGACGCTCATCGCCAGCACGAACCCGACCGTGAGCTTGACCCGGACCGTGACATGCCTCAGGCGCCGCGGCAGCCGCGCTGGCACGCCCCTCACCGCCGGTCGGTGGCCAGCCGGTAGCCCGCCCCACGAATCGTCTGGAGCGTCTGTGTCCCGGACGGACGATCGATCTTCTCCCGCAGCCGCCGGACGTAGACGTCGATCACGTTGGAGCGGTTCTCGTAGGCGCCGTCCCACGCATGCTCGAGCAGCGTCAGCCGTGTCAGCACCTCGTCGGGGCGGCGCATGAACGTCTCGAGCAACGCGAACTCCTTCCCGGAGAGGACGAGCTCATGATCGCCCTGCCAGACCCGACGGGTGGCGGGGTCCAGACGCAGCTCACCGACTTCGAGCACCGGTGCCCGCTCCACCGGCGCACGCCGGACGAGCGCCCTCAGGCGAGCCAGAAGCTCCGCAAACGAGAACGGCTTGACCAGGTAATCATCGGCGCCGACATCCAGCCCCTCGATCCGGTCCTCGATCGCGTCGCGCGCGGTGAGCATCAGAATCGGCGTCCACACCTGCTCCCGGCGCAGGCGCCGGCAGGCTTCGTATCCATCGATTCCCGGCAGCATGACATCGAGGACGATCCCGTCATACTCGGTCGAGCCGGCCATCCAGAGCGCGTCCTCGCCGCTCCCGGCGGTGTCGACGGCCAGCCCTTCCCGCTCGAGGCCGCGGGCCAGCAGAGCGGCGAGCTTCGCCGTGTCCTCGACGATCAGAAAGCGCATGCCGCGCTCGGACAGCGGGGTGGGGCCGCTTTCCTGCGGGTCCCCGCGCGAGCCGAGCGGGCGCCACACAAACGGAAAGCGGCCGGGCCTCCGGCGCCGTTCACGCCCGGGCGCGCGGGGACGCCCTTTGCCCGTGCTGAGAAGGAGCCGGCTGAGAGCGGCCGCTGCGCTCCCGATTGAACCGAGCCGCAGGCGGGCATTGCGACCAGCGGGACGAGCACTACGAAGACCGTGGCTACGTGCGCGCGGGACATGTAGAGACGGTGCCGGTTCGATCTGACAATCTCCTGAACGTCTGCCGCGTACCGACGGCGCGCGGGCGATACTTGCCAGCATGGAACCGAGGCTGCTGATCGTCGAGGACGACCTGGCGCTGCGTGACGTGCTGGCCCGCAGCCTGCGGGCGGATGGCTTCGAGGTGACGGCGGTCGCGACCGGTCATGAGCTCATGCGTCATGCGCTGGAGCGAGTGCCGGACGCGCTCGTGGTCGACATCGGACTGCCCGATGCCGACGGTCGCGACGTCTGCCAGGCATTGCGCACCCGGGGAATCGGTGCGCCGGTGCTGTTCCTGACCGCCCGCGACGCTCTGCCCGATCGGATCAGCGGCTTCACCTCGGGGGGCGACGACTACGTGACCAAGCCCTTTGATCTCGCCGAGGTCGCGGTTCGGTTGCACGCCCTCCTGCGCCGCGCCGGCGGACTGCCGGCGCGCGCGATCGACGGCCTGTCATTCGATCCCTCCCAGCTGACCGTGTCCGCGCGAGCCGTCACCCAGGCACTGACGCCGACCGAGTTCCGGCTCCTGGCTGCGCTTGCCGGCCGGATCGGCAAGGCGCTCTCGCGCCGGGAGCTGGTCGGCGCCGCGTGGCCGCACGGTGCAATCGTCCAGGACAACACGCTCGACGTCTACATCGCGCGGCTGCGGCGCAAGCTGCGAGCGATCCCCGGGGCGCCGGAGATCACGACCATTCACGGTCTTGGCTATCGGCTGCGATGAGGCGGCGGATCAGAACGCGAGTCGGGCTGCGCGGCCGATTGTGGCTGGCGGTCGTCGGGACGATCGCGCTCGTCCTCGCGGGCCTGACCACGAGCTTCAACCTCGTGCTGTCGAGCCGGCTCGATCACCAGGCGAGCAACCTCGCCGTCGCGCGCGCATCCTCCGAGCTTGCCGCGCTCGACGTGACCGGCAATCGGATCACGCTCAGAGAGACGGCCGACGCGGCAGCGCTCGACAGCCGGTTGTGGATCTTCGAGGGGGCACGGGTGCTCGAACAGCCGGCCGCCTCGCCGGCGGAGCAGAGCGCGGCGGCGGCGCTGACGGCCGGCCCGCACCGCTTCGAGGACATTCGGGGAACTGACACGCGCATGTACGCGCTGCCGATCCCGGGCGGCGGGCGGCGGGCGGGCACCGTGGTCTCGGCCGTCTCACTGCGGCCCAACGCGCAAACGGCGCGCACAGCGCTGGTCGCCTCGATCATCCTCGCCCTGCTGGTCCTGCTGGCAGTGGCGATCACGACACGTTGGCTGATCTCCCGGGCGCTCAGTCCGGTGAGCCAGATGACCGCGCAGGCCGACGCCTGGAGCGAGCACGACCTCGACCGCCGCTTCTCGCTGGGCGATCCCCACGACGAGCTCACGCAGCTCGCGGCCGTTCTCGACCGGCTGCTCGACCGACTCAGCACCAGTCTTCGGCACGAGCAGCGCCTGACGGCCGAGCTGGCACACGAGCTCAGAACCCCACTCGCTCAGATCGCCGCAGAAGCCCAGTACGCAATCCGACACGGGCACAACATCGACCAGCACCGAGCGGGTCACGAGCAGGTGCTCGGAAGCGCGATGCGCATGAGCCGCACGCTCGAGACACTGATCGCCACCGCCCGGGCCGAGCTCGACCCTCGGCGGGCGATCAGCGACGCGGGCGCCTGCGCACGGGTCGCGATCGCCGCCTGCTGGCCGCTGGCGGAGCGACAGGGAGTCGAGATCGAGCCGCCGGATTGCGTGGTCCCGATGCCGGTCGCAGTCGAGGCGAACCTGGTCGAACGGATCCTGGCGCCGCTACTCGAGAACGGCTGCCGGTATGCCGAGCACTGCGTTCGGCTGAGCCTGGAGCGTGACAACGTGTTCGTTCGCTACGCGCTCGAAGACGACGGACCGGGAATCGAGCCGTCGGCGATCGAGGCGATCTTCGAGCCCGGGTACAGCGGCGACGGCGGTGACCCGGCGATCTCGGGAGCCGGCCTCGGCCTGCCACTAGCACGGCGCCTGGCCCGCGCCGCCGGGGGTGACGTGAGCGCCGCCAGCAACAGTGGAGGGGCGAAGTTCGTTGTGCGGCTACCGGGTGCATGAATGGCCTGCTGCACCGCGTCAGGAACCGGCACCTCGCGTTCGCGGCCGCCCTTGCCGCGCACGAACAGCCGGAAGTGGCGGGCGTTGGCGCGCGGGAGAACCTCGACATCGTCGACCCCCTCGTCGCAGGCACCGAACTCGAGCTCAGCCCGTGTCACGATCGCGCCTATCTGCGAAACCGGTCATCTCAAGTCAGGTTAAACCGCCGCTCGGACGGCTCGACGGCCAGGATCTGCCGCTCAGACGAGGGCTCCTTGCTCCCTTTCCGCGCTTCTCGGGGGTCATATCCGTCCCCCCCGGTCGGAGTGCTGATCGAGGGTCAGGCGCTGGTGGTGTAGGCGGTGGTGGGCACGGC
>JAABUX010003187.1_pt1 | contig 22058 bp, 19 predicted proteins | sample 5561851 | NCBI WGS metagenome assembly JAABUX01 (sample SAMN10711883, study PRJNA513361) | rock metagenome | isolation source: Antarctica rocks | place: Antarctica: Victoria Land, Richard Nunatak red sandstone | collected 2016-01-03 | reverse complement strand
AATCGCCCAGTCGCACAGTCAGATCCAGCGCCTGCTCGTAGTTCACCGTTTTGAATGTTCTCTTCATGCTTAAGAGTATACCACGACAAACCGAGAGCACTTGCTTCTCTCCGACAAGCTGCTAGGTGCATTGTTTAACAATGCGTTAAAAAAGAATTATATCGAAATTAAGCGTTACGCTAATGATTGGGAGCTACATTTACCTGAACCTCAAAGTATTGAATATAGCAGTTATGAAGACTATGAAAACGACTACGAAGACGAAGAAGACAATAATGATGTCGAAGGGTATGGAGGTTACGAAGACGACAGCACAGAGTTAAGTGAAGATGAACAAGAATTGTACGATCATCTAGGCTACGGCTACACCAATTACGATGAAGAAGGATTTAATATTTGTGATGAATGGCTCGGTGGTGAGTAAAGAATTTCAGATTAACCTCTTTTGCACATATTAGGAATGCTATGAGAGACATGAAAATTAAATTTGCCTTCCCATAATTGCATTGCGACTGCCTTATAGTTATTTGAAAGCATCATCCATTCCATTAGCCGCATCCCCATGTATGGATGATCTACATGAGAATATATATCCATTGTCACAGCAATAGAACTATGCCCCAATATCCCCTGCATCACTTTAGGATGTACACCCCTCGTTAAAAGAATTGTTGCAGCACTATGACGAAGATCATGAAACCTCATATAGAGAATATCAAGAAAGCCTTGCAGATTATAAAAAATCGCAGCAACTTAATAAAATGGTAAAGCCAATAAGGAGTATAAAGTAAAGGCACAAAACAGCAACGAAATAGAGAGATTAAACGTATGTTAAGTGTGATAAGAAAGAGTGCTACTTACCCGAAAGACCAGCGCGAAACCTCTTTTTCCTTGACAGCAGAAATAAAAAACAGTAGCGTACAATCACGAGCAATGGTGTACATAAGCATAAGGCTACAAGCGGTATGAGAGCGGCGAAGACAGGACTCTAAAGACAAGTCTAGCCATATCGTATATGCGTAAGTTATAATAGAAATATAGAGTATGCCCCACTTTCCCTTTGCATGTGTTTTTAGGGATCATGCATGTCGGAGGCGCAGAAAGCAGGTAGTAGAACAATGGACAAACAGCCGGACAACATGCACTGGCTACAAAATAATAACAGTGAGCGACCTAAGAGGCAAACAGACCCAACAGGCCGCCCAACACAAAATGGACAGACGCCCCCGAAACGTAGCTCCAGCCTCAACCGCTGGCTACTCATCCTGGTGGCGGTTATGGTCTCGGTCTATCTTTATAGCTACTTCAACGTGAGCGCGAACAACTCAGCGCCAGCGCGAACAGAGCTTTCGTACAGCGATTTCTACACGCAGATCGCGAATAAAAACATCAAATCGGCCACAATCATCGGGCAAACCGATATTCAGGGCGAGTTGTACAATGCGATAGGTGGACGGGCGAATTTCCACACGGTACAACTGCCAAATGGTGATATTGATCTGCCCAAAAAACTTATTGACAGTGGGGCGAAGGTTACATATCAGCCACCACCAGACAACTCGTTCTGGTTCAACATTCTGCTAACATTCCTGCCCTGGATTGCCCTCGTCGGCCTGTTCGTCTTCTTCAGCCGTAGAGCCTCACAGGGACAGCAAGGCATCTTCAGCTTTGGCAAGAGCCGTGCAAAGTTAATTCTTGAGGACCGACCGAGTACCACCTTTGCCGATGTCGCGGGTGTCGATGAGTCGAAATACGAGTTGCAAGAGGTCGTCGAGTTTCTCAAAACACCGCAGAAATTCCAACGACTCGGCGGTAAAATTCCGCGTGGCGTCTTGCTCGTAGGCCCTCCTGGAACTGGTAAAACACTGTTAGCGCGTGCCGTAGCAGGTGAAGCAGGCGTCCCCTTCTTCTCGATGAGCGGTTCAGAGTTCGTCGAAGTCCTCGTCGGTGTCGGTGCGAGCCGTGTACGCGACCTGTTCGATCAGGCAAAAAAAGCTTCACCAAGCATCATTTTCATCGACGAAATCGACGCCGTTGGTCGTCAGCGCGGCTCCAGCATTAACACCAACGATGAACGTGAACAGACATTGAACCAGTTGCTTGTCGAGATGGACGGCTTTGACAATCGTCAGGCCGTAGTCGTCATCGCTGCAACAAACCGCCCTGATGGACTCGATGTAGCACTACTCCGCCCAGGACGCTTTGACCGTCGCGTGACGGTTGACCGCCCTGACTGGAATGGTCGCCTCGCCATTCTCAAAATTCACTCGCGTACCGTGCCACTCGCAACAGATGTGGACATGGTAGCGATTGCTCGCTCAACAACAGGTATGGTTGGCGCGGACCTTGCCAATCTGGTCAATGAGGCGGCATTGCTTGGGGCACGGCGTGACCTTGAGCGCGTAACGCAGAATTGTTTCAATGATGCACTCGACAAAATCTTGCTCGGTGCGGAACGTCCACTTGTGTTGAGCGATGAAGACCTGACCGTTACCGCATACCATGAAGGTGGACATGCATTGACGGGCCTCGTTTCAGAAGGTTCCGACCCCGTGACAAAGGTCACGATTGTCCCACGCGGTCAGGCACTTGGCGTCACGATGTACACGCCGCTCGATGACCGCTACAACTACTCGAAGGACTACCTGCTTACACAAATCGTCACCGCTCTCGGTGGTCGCGCTGCCGAGCAAGTCGTCTTCGGCAGAGTTACAACGGGTGCGGAAAACGATTTGCAACGTGTGACGATGATTGCACGACAAATGGTGACACGCTGGGGTATGAGCGAACGCCTCGGCACCATCTCGTTCAGCGAACGTCAGAGTCCCTTCGGCGGCGGCGGTGACACGGGTGCCCCCACCGATTATAGCGAAGAGACGGCGGAGTTGATTGACGAAGAGGTAGACCGCATTGTACGTTCGAGTTACGCGAAGTCAGTCGAGCTATTGACAACCTATCGCCCCGCACTCGACCGTATCGCGGAAGAACTGCGTCGCCACGAGACCATCGACGCCAAGCAGATGCGTAACATCCTGGAAGAGGTGGGGGTGCAAATTGCCTCTACGCAAACAGCACCAGTTCCAGGTGCGCCACCGCAACGCGTTACACCAGCACCACCTACACCATCTGCACCACCATCAACAACACCTATATCCTCGCTACAACCTCCCGAAGGCGGTATATAGAGATAGTACAAAAAGAAATGAGTGGCTCGCGAGCCACTCATTTCTTTTTGTACTATCTCTATTCCATCCACAACTATCCACAACTGTTCTGAGACGAAAACCTATTGTTTTTCGTATTCCTAGTAACAACCCATCCTTAATTTTAATGTTCTTTATTTATCTAATGAGAGGATTGGCATGGCAAAAACTGATACCGCGACAAAAAAATCGGCAAAAGGTACACAAAACGAAAAGAAGGCCGCTACGACGAAAAGCAATCACAAGCAGCCACAAGACAAGAAGAATTCTACTGCTAAAGAAAATAGTGAGAAAAAACAGCGTAAAGAGCAGGCAAAGCAAGAAGCTAAACTGATGCTCAAGTTAGAGCAGGCCAAAGGGGACGTTGAGAAGGCAGAGCAAAAGCTGACAAAGGCCCACAAAAGTCTCGAAGAGGCTCAAACACAGCAACATACGCTTGAAGACAAACTTTCCACGTTGCGTACCCCTGCACAAGCAACCTCACATAACGCTGCATCTCCAGCATCCGATGAAGTATCTACGGAATCTACAGATAGCACTCAAGTACCGGGAATACCTGTACCAAGTGATGATGCACGACTCACATTGTTAACACCCTTCATCGCACAAAGCATTGACACAGTAGACCCAACGCTGACAACCGATAGCACGGCAACTGCTACTCCTCCTGCTAACGAGCAAGCTGATGATACAGCGACGAGTGATACTGCTGCTCCAACATCTATGGAAGCAGATCAGCCACCTGCCGAGGGACGTACCGACATTTCCGAGAGTACGCAAGAGCAGAATGCAGCCGATGCAGCCGCGCCAACCAATGAACAACAGAACGCAGCATCTGATACATCATCCGCTACACCACAGGGAAACACAGCAAATAGTGAAGGTACACAGGTCGGGTCTGACGGTGTGAGTATGCCTATTGTCTCGCATGACGAAAACGCATGGCCCCCACCAGTAATACGTGAAGAGGTTGCAGAGGCCGCACAGGAAGAGGCCGCGACTCCATCCAGCACTTCTGAGGGCGATGCGACGGCACCAACAGAAAATATACCAGCACATAGTCCAACAACACATAGACGGACCAGAAGAACACAATCAGAGTCATAAAGCAAAAATGCATGCCGCCGAATGTTCGGCGGCATGCATTTTTGCTTTATGATTCTCTCGTTTTTGCTGGCACAACTCGATTGAACGATGTCTTACTCGATTTCGCCTTTGGTGCCCAGGCACCTCTTGCCTTCAAGCGTAGGTATATCCATAGCGTTATGCCCAGTAGCAGACCTCCGAAGAGATAGCCACCGAGTACGTCGCTCGCCCAGTGGTCGCCAAGATAGATACGTGATGGTCCAACCAGTATCACGAATAGTGCAGGAATAATCAGGAGTAAGTAGTGCCACCATTGCTTACGGTTGAACAAGATCAAGCCAAGTGAGAAGAGCAGTCCCCAGAAGGCCACATAAGACATCACATGTCCACTGGGAAAGCTCTGCCCATTCGCCTTTTCAAAGACGCTTACAAGCTGTATCGTAGGGCGAGGGCGGCTCACAATCACCTTCACCAGGAAGTTCACTACCGCACTTACCACAGACAAAGTGATGATGATAAGAGCTTCCAGGCGCAGACGCACCAACCAGAATGCCAGTGCAGTTAGCACAATCAACACAATGAAGAGAATACTCTGGTTGCCAAGAAAGCTTACAGCAGACATAAATGATTCTAACCAGGGTGATTTATTTTCCTGGAACTCCTGCGTAATCGCCACATCAACCGGAAGCACCGGATTGAAATGAACGAACCACGCCAGAGCAGTAAAAAGCGCAAACTGTATCAGATACACTACAGCAAGAATACGTGTACGGCGTGATGAGAGGTACCAGGGTTCCCGTCCACGATCAACCTCTTGCTGTACCTGCTCCATCTTGGCACTCGCCGCTTCTTGCATCTGCTCTTTCATGTCGATCTCGTCCAGTCTTTTTATAGAGTTACAGATATCCTTCAGGATAACTGTATTACGTTTTTGTGAACTGAAAAGTTTACAAAAACAATGTAGAGACCAGTTGACGACAGGCAAAATTCCCGTTACAGTAGAGAGAGAGGAGAGCATTATGGCACACACTGAGGTACGTTCAGCGCAAGCAGAAGATAAAGACACCGTTTTAGCCTTTTGTCACAACACATGGGATTGGGGCGATTACATTGATCGCGTCTGGGACGAATGGCTTGTTGACCTTCAGGGCAAACTTTTTGTTGCCGTGACCGATGGGCAACCGTCAGGAGTCACACATCTACGCATGCTTAATGCCACCGACGCGTGGCTTGAAGGCTTACGCGTCGATCCTAACTATCGCCAACAAGGAATCGCGACCCTCCTACATCTGGCGATGGTGGAAGAGGCGATACGACGTGGAGCAACGAATGCGCGACTGGCAACAGAGTCTACGAATACAGGGTCAATCCACATTATGGGGCATGTTCATATGCGTCAGGTGGGTGCATTCGCACCGTTTCGGGCTACTCCTGCTGTGACAAACGCTTCGAGCCGCACGAAGATAACCTACGACCCGGAAGGTACACAACTGGCAACGCACGCAGACATAGACGATATCATAGACTATTTGAATGCCTCGAACACCTTTCCGACCGTCGGTGGTCTCTATTATGTTGGCTTTGTTGCCTACGAAATCACAGCGGCCTTTCTTGAAAAATACATTGCCGCACAACATGTGTATCTATTACGACGTTGGAACCGCCTGGACGGTCTGGCGATTGCCGAACCGCGCGACGACCGCCAGGGGAAACGCCTTTCGATAGGCTACATCGACGGCATGACGATTGAAGCAATCAGCCTTGTGGCCTATGATCTACGAAGCCGCTTGACACTCATGGGTCTGGAAAGTGCCTATGTCTATGCCCCCGACCTTATGCTGGTACGTGACGGTCTGAGTGGTATCGAGTATGAATGGGATAACAAGGTTTTCTACACTTACGAACGCGGACTGCTGTAATAATATATAAAGAAGCATGTTCACATGCTTCTTTATATATTATGGAGGTTGACTACAGCATCAGGATTTTTGAAGGCGTGATAGCGCATAAGCCAGCAACCGTAGTTCATGCCACCACCAACGGCAGGCAAGGCCAGCCATTGACCATCGTGCAGTTGGCCTTGTCGCAGAAGTTCAACGAGGGCCGTCGCAATACTGGCGTTCGAGAGATTTCCGTAATAACGGAAGTTATCGACCAGCTTTTCCATCGTGGAGGTAGGCCAACCGTAGTCGTTGACAAGTACATCACCGAGCCGACGGGTGATACGCGAATTGGCCTGATGTGGCACGATATGGGCGATGTCGTTGTAGTCTAACTGCGAGTGACGCAGCAAGGCATCGAGGCTCTCAGCCATCGCACGGGGCGCCTCACGGTATACCTCCTTGCCGTTCATCTTGGCATAACCGACCATGTAGTTTGCAATCATCTGATTGAGTTCTTTCCCGTTGCCCTCTTGAAACAGGCGTTGCATCTTCGTGTCTACCTCCGCCATCTCGACCGCATCTTTCCGTAGCGGCGTTTGAAACATCAGCGAAGGTGCCTGATGAGCGTCCGAGCCATTGATAACATAGGTATCTTCATCGCCACGCTCTAGCAAGAAGGCAGCAGCACCCTCGCCAAAGAGTGAACTTGTCTTCCAGTCAAGGACATTCATGATGTTTGGCAGCAGACCTTCTGCGGTAACAAGCAGTACCAACTTTGCGGAACCAGCCGCAAGTACCTCAGTAGATGTTTGGAACGCTTCGGTCTGACAGGCGCATGCACCTCTCAGCATTGTTGCACGTATCGAACCCAGACCGAGGCGCATCTGCACCAGACCTGCAATCGTGGGAAAGGCATCATTATCAGAAGAGGAGGCACCAACAACGGTATCAATCTCTGAGATGTCACGACCAGAACTCGCGATTGCACGTTGTGCCGCGATCACCGCCATATCTACCAGTGACTCCTCAGCAGGCGAATCCGGATCGAGAATGAGACCGGGAGCCTCGGCACCCACGACATGGCGGCATAGCTCAATCGAACTGGCGCGAACATGGCGTGTCTCCAGGCCAGTCACACGCTCCAAATCACTTGCGCTGCGTGGGTCGCCCAGACGTGTCGAAATATAGGCAAAAAACTCGTTTGTAATGGTGTTCTTAGGGACATAATTGCCCAGACCGATCAGACGCACCTTTGCCTTTGTATAGCTGTGCGGTACGATGTATGTATAATCAGGCCACTGGCCCTCACGAATTCTTGACATTGTTGCTGCCTCCTGGGAAGGTTTCCCTCAAATATATTCATCAGTATAACACATTCCCAACGGGCGACCACAAGGGTCGCAACCCTACTATACGTGTGTATAGTAGGGTTGCGACCCTTGTGGTCGCCCGTTCGTCCGTTTGTGTGGTCGCCCGTTCGTTCCTATTACATCTGCACATCTTAGTCCCGTATTCATAATAAAAAGCGAACATAAAAACACCCGTATTGTCAAAGGTGATATCATAGGGCCATAGTTTTACAATGTGTTGCCGGAGGCATAATCATGGTTTCTGTGTCGGCGAATGCATCTCAAGATGAGTCTCAACATATATCACATCCCCGATGTGTACATACTGTTACCGACCGTTCTTCTGTCTCGAATGCCTACCTCATCAATGGCAATCGCATGTGCCTTGTAGACCCCGTATCTGAAATACAGGTACGGCTGCTCGCTAAGTACATACAGAAGTTTTTGCATCGTTCACCTTCCGACATCGACCTGATTGTTTTGACACACTTACATCAAGATCATGCCGTCGGTATTCAGGCGGCGCAGCGTATTTGTAACGCTCCTGTCGCCGCCTTACCTGCTATACTTACACAGCAAGAGCCACATATATTTCCTAAAAGACCAGCCACCTCGCCAGCAATACAGTTCTACCCTGAGTCTTTTTCATCACAATACATGTATCAGACACAGCTTGTGAATATCTGGCTACACGATGTTGGTGGTCTACCATTTCATGAGCATTGGCGTGTCATCGCGAGTCCTGACTATGCACCTTCCTGCTTCTGCCTCTATAATCCTTTCACACACGAACTTCTGTCGGGCGATACCGTTATTACAATTGAAGGGCACATCCCACTACTACGACGTGGCAGAGACCGCCGTCAGCATCACGAAACACTTCGCGTATTACGCAGCTTGCCCGTGTACTACCTGTACCCCGCACATGGACAGCAGGTTATAGGGATGGCACCACTTGCTCATGTACGTATAGAGTAGTCTGCCAAAGTTCATGTGACCCTAAGCCAGGGCGCCCGCAAGGGGACGCCCCTCCCATACGACGTGGCTTTGAGAGAGGGTTCGTATATGGAGGGGGCGTCCCCTTGCGGGCGCCCTAGTCCCTATCAATTGAAGCTTAGCGGACTAGTAGAGTGGTAACAAACGTTAAAGTGCTTCTTTCTGTTTGCTCGGCAACTTCAAGGGAACGGGACCACTCGTCGAACGCACGAATGATTGGGACGGAATAAGTTGTGGTAGCGGCGTCACATGCTCGTATCGCTCGTATTGCCCCATGACATATTCGAGACAAATTGTGCCTAAACAGATACGATCACCGCTGCGTAACAAACGAGGTTCAAGCAAGAGTTCTGCATTGACCGTTGTTCCATTATGGCTCGCCAGGTCTTGCACAAAATCTCCGCTTGCTAACCGTGAAAACTGAGCATGTTGGCGCGAAATAGAGGCATCGTTCATCACAATACTGCACTCTGTGCTTCGTCCAACTGTGATTATAGGGCGATCAAGCAGCACGGTTTTCCCTGCTAACTCTCCATCTTGTACCAGCAATGCGCCACGCGGCTCTATTGGCATAGGCGGCGGTGTAACTCTTTGCAATGAGGAGGTGTCTTGCCACTCATTCAGCATTACCTCGGCTATACCCTCTACTCTCTCGTTAAGAGAGGTTGTCGGTATCTTCTCAATCTCTGTTTTATCTGGTAGTAGCCGTGTTACAGACAGAGCTTTGCTACTCGCCGTGAGGGGATCGAGCGAGGAGCGCCATGTATGATTGTTTAGTGGATCGAACGCATCCAGGACTGACTCCTGCTTTTCGGCCAGCCGGAACAAAAAACGTTGCGCTCCAACCTCTAACTGATCTTCTGGCTTTACCTCGACTGAATGGAGAATACGCTTACCATTGAGGAGTACGCCATTCAGACTCTCGCAATCGGTCAGGATGATAGAGCCATCGTTGTAAGCAAGTTCAGCGTGATGACGCGAAGCCATCTCGTCGTCAATCCAGATGTCATTATCCTCTTCACGACCAAATGTTATAATAGCGCGTTTGAGGGCAAGGCGTTGTCCGAGAAAGTTACCGCTACGATATTCTAACCAACCCCAGGGCGTCTCTTCACTAATAACAAAGGGCTCAAGCACTCCTGGTTGATGTCTTGGCGGCTGTAAAGCCGTAGTAGGATTCAGTTTGGTACGGCGTTTCTGACGCGGAATTTCGACGGAGGTTGTCGAGAGACGTGCAGGCGCGAAGAGACAGTATGAAGTTGTCACGCTCAACGGTAACAACCAGCCGCAGAGCGCAATGTAGGCAAGCGCAACCTGCACCTCCGCCAGTGAAAGTGTGTCCTGTGCAGGAGCGAGGCGCAGATTGTACCACGTTACTCCGGGCAGCAGCAATAACGCGCAGATGACGCACATGATGATAGTGGTCGTCAATTGTCGCGTTGTACCACGTCTAGCCAGTGTTGTATAGACCGCACTCGCAGCAATTGCCACCATACAGCACGCCAATCCACCGTAACAACCACTGCTAAACCATGTCGCAAAATTCATCATGTTTGTCATGTCCGTCGTCTTTCCTCCTTTCTGCTTAGTGCGCTCTCGCCTTGTTTACAGCATTGGACCCACACCAGCGGCGCGAGTATCACTGACAAGAATAGTATCGACAAGAGTATTCTGGCTTTTATAATGCAGGTAGGCACTATCAGCATCGACATTAGCTGAGTCTGCCGCGACATTGTTATTCATATCAACGGCATCCCAATATTGCATATGTGTGTTGTCCTCAGTGACGGAGACACCAAGAAAGGCGTGTCCTGGCACAATCACAATTTCGGGGTGCAGACCAATACGTTCAGCCGCCGCCGCCAATACGCTTGTAAGCTCAATACACATGCCGCTCCCCTGCTTGAGTACCTCGGCAGGCAATTTGATATTCTCAACGTCGTTGCTCATGTCGTTTGCACCTACATAAGGCACACTTTCCTGCACATATTTGATGTGATAGGAGAGCCTGAGCGCATCGTAGAGCGCATCTATTTCATCGCGAACCTGTTGTGGTGAGGTTACTTTGTAGCCAACCATACCAGCAGGCAGGGGAAGAGGTTCATTGGGAAGATAGTCCTGGGCCTTCTGCACCAACGCGCCGATAGCAGGGTCATTTGGCGTAACCCACGCGCCTATGTGCAGACGATTTTCTTGTGTCCATTGCATTAACCAGCGTGAGTGGAGGGTCAGCGTACTATCATTATCATAATAGAGATGTTTATTTGCATCCGTCACCTGCACATGCAGCGACGTACTTTCGTCTTGCGTAAGCGTAGCGAGTACCTGCCCGTGTTGCAGCAATGGAGGTAGAAAATGTTCGCTTTGTATGGTAGATGTTGCCGCTACGCTCTTCACCTGTGTCTCCGTTAAATCGTCAACGGTTACATGAATAAAAAGCGTTACAGGTAACGCACTGCTATACTCGACGGTAAAAAGCATGTTTTGCGGTTGTGTGGCGAGATATGAGGGATAGTAGGCCGTAAATATTGCTCTGGGTATGAGGACGCAAATGTGGACGGAAGCTTGATTTCCACATTGTTTCTGTTTCGCTATATTTGCTTGCTGATCGTGGGAGTAGGCTTGCGCCCCACCTATAATATAAGCACCTGACAGTACGGCCAGCACCACTACCACGATCACTAAATATATGAATTTTCTACTCATCCCATCATCTCTTGCACCTACAGCACCAATGCGTACCCTAACGCGTACCAGGAAATCTTCTCCATGAAGCATAACATTCTATACTATGATTGGCAATCGAATGGGACTTGTGGGGCAATTCCCATAGGAGCAAGGGCGCCCGCAAGGGGACGCCCCTCCCATAGACGGCCTCATTCCTCACCATGCCTCGTGGTATGGGAGGGGCGTCCCCTTGCGGGCGCCCTAGTCCCCATTCTGTCCTAAAGTTAACGCTTATGAGGCAATTCCACTGTACTGCACATGGAACTTTCTCGCATCACCAAACGTGTTATAGCAGAGATAGAGCAAACATACACATAAGGATCGAGGAAATAATGGCTGAACATACAACAGTTGTAGGCGTCTTTGAAGATCGCACTCAGGCGGCGCAAGCGCTAGCAGAACTCCGCAGCATCGGCTTTTCTGACAATGAGATGGGTTTTGCGAGCCGTCATGACGCAGCATATACCGAGAGTACCACGGAACAGAAGACGGAACACGGTCCCAATTCTGTTGTGCGCGGCATTATCGGTGGCGTATTGGGAGCGGCAGATGTACTACTCGTGCCAATTACAGGGCCAGCCGATGCCACGAGCATTCTGGAATCGATTCTTCCAGTGACAGAAGAGGCTATCGATAAACTACCCTATCCCGGTTCCGAAAAGAACGATGTAGCATACACACGGCCAGATGCGCCAATGACGATGCCACGCGCAACAACACCACAGCAGGAGATGGCGGCAACCTCCATCACGGAATCTACAGAAGCAGAGCAGCAACCATCAGCCCATGAGAACACGACTGAAGGTATTGTTACAGGAGGCGTCGTGGGCGGTGTGCTTGGAGCGGCTGCCGCATTCTTGATTCCTGGCATAGGGCCAGTTCTCGCGGGCGGTATCCTGGCAACAACATTAGGAGGGGCCGCAATAGGTAGCGTAGCAGGTGGCTTCCTCGGTATTTTCACTCATGCGGCAGTCCCTGAAGAAAAGGCGCGTTACTACGAGCAAGAGTTCAAGAACGGTCGTACAATCGTTACAGTGAATGCGCCAGATCGAACACAAAAAGCCTCTGAGGTATTGCAGCACTACGGCGCAACGGATGTACAAACACACTAAAAATATGCACACTTCGTAGGTGCAATCGAACCGTCGTAGGTGCAATCGAACCGTCGTAGGTGCAATCGAACCGTCGTAGGTGCAATCGAACCGGGCGACCACAAGGGTCGCACCCTACTATACACGGACACGTGTAGAGTCCCGTCCGGTGTATAGTAGGGTGCGACCCTTGTGGTCGCCCGTCCGGTGTATATCATGGTCGCCCGTCCGGTATATATCATGGTCGCCCGTTGTTTTTTGCGCTCACACATTTCTGCGCTCACACGTTTTTTGCACTGGTAAGCGGTTTGGCGGCATTTCCCGTACCATCGCTATACTTTCTACCACGCCAATCGACGCCCTGACGGGTGAGTACACGCCATGTGGACTCGCCAAGAATACCCTCAAAGATGGCTCCGGCCAGTGGATGAGTAAAGATGTAATACCAGGGAACCTGCAACATGCGATTGAGCCAGAGCCGATAGGAGAAGAGCGGCACAAGTTCCACTATACTTGCCGCAGTTGCCTCTGTTGTACTGATACCACCCCTATGCTGAAAACGTGTCAGGCGTGCAAGCAGCGGCAGTAGAAATGGGACAATCGTGATAATCGGTAGACCGAACAGTTCTAACAAGACAAAAAGCAAACCACCACGACTGCCAAGATAGGCGTTTTTGCGCCAACCTCGCCATGTATCACGCAAGTCTCGGTACATGCGTACATGCACAAGGTCCTGCCCATCGACAAAGTGCAGCTTAAAGCCATTCGATTTCACAACATGGGCAAGGTCGCGATCATCAAGTAGTGTGCCACGTAAATCGGGCCGTGCATAGCCACCCGTGATTTCATACACCAACTTGCGTAGCATGAGATATTGTCCATTGGCAACGGCGACCTTGCTCTCAGGGTCATTGACGAGTCGTGGCGGATATTGCATGCTAATACCAAGATAGGCCACTGGCATGAGAACGCGTTCCCAGAACGTTGGCAATTCTTGCTGCGTTCCTACAGTAAACAGGTCCATACCCTCTTGTGTCGCCTGTGTGATTGCGGAACGGAGTGCGTTCGGCGCATGCCATGTGTCGGCATCAGTAAACAACAGCCATTCACCCTGCGCCTCCTGCACGCCGCGATGCAGCGCATGCGGCTTACCAGCCCAACCAACAGGCAACGCATCGCGCAGCCGCAATACCCAGAGACGACTCCCCTGTGGATGGGTTTGTGCCAACTCGTCGAGCAAATGAGCCGTGTTATCCGTCGAGCCATCGTCAACGGCAATGACCTCGAACTGGCTGTAGTCTTGCTCAAGCAACGAACGAATACAACGGTTGATATTGTCCTCTTCGTTACGGGCAGGCACGATGATAGAAACGGTCGGCTCCTGCATACGTTCAGTAGATAACGAAGGAAGATATTCACGTAAAGGCAACTTCTTCAAGCGGTCCTGTGGTCTGGGCGCGGTACGTTGCCATACATAGAGATAAAAACCAACCACACCAACGACATGCGACCAGAGCGCGAGACGCGCCAACGATTGCCACCAGAATTGTTTTTGCATTGCTTTTTCACTCTTTTTAACTTTTCTGTATATCACTTATTATAGCGACCTTATGATACAGAGACAATACAGTGTCACTAATGGGTAGGGGGAATTTAAAAAGCGGGACAGGCGGAGTGATGACCAACCGCGTGATGACCAACCGCGTGATGACCAACCGCGTGATGACCAACCACATGATGACCAACCGCGTGATGACCAACCGCGTGATGACCAACCGCGTGATGACCGATGGGCGACCACAAGGGTCGCACCCTACTATATATACCAGAGTGTCGGTACGCTCGTCGTATGGTAGGGTGCGACCCTTGTGGTCGCCCGTCCTTTCTTGTATTTGAACAGGATTGATCCTTAGAGTCGCCCATGAGTAGCTTGTTTATCCAATGTATTGCGAGCAAGGCCCGACTAGTGTACAATCGTGTTGCATATTTCGTACCCATTGTGTTTTGCTAGCAACGAAAAGATTGACCGTTCCATGAAAAGTAGGCATCGACGCTTTATACGGCTTGTTCTCTTGCCAGCCGTGCTATTGAATATCGTGATTTACTGTGTCGCCCTTGTGATTATACAACCACAGGCGGCTTTTGCTCATGCCTACGTCATTGCCTCCAACCCTGTAGATGGTTCGACAGTTATAACAATACCAAAGGCTGTACACATCTATTTCAATGCAAACATCAGCGCAATGAGTGTTGTCCAGGTTTCGTATGTACAAAACGGCGCGTTTGTACCTGTACAAACGCAGAGTAGTGTCACAGCAGGGAATGCACGCGAACTGGATACGCTCCTGCCTGTCAATCTCGCGAGTGGTAGCTATTTTGTACGTTGGACCGCTGTTGCAAACGATGATGGGCACACCACATTTGGTTCTATAGGCTTTAATGTGGGACGCTCTTCCACAGGAGTAGCAGGGACGCCCACACTTGGGCCACAAAGCAGTAATGATACAGAGAGTACGCGTACTCTCGATGTGGTTGGTATATTAGCAGTTGCATGGGAATGGCTCGTAGTAGTAGCACTCACCTTCTGGGGAGGTATTCTTGTTACGGAACGTCTCATCCTCGTTCGCGTTGAGCGCATCGCCGATCTGCTAGATCGGGCGAGACGACTGGCATTGCCACTACAATGGCTTTGCCTCACTGCACTGCTCGTAGGTGAGGTTGTAATACTTGTTTTGCGCGGTGTTCATGTCACACATGGCATCGCTATCACGAATGCCACCAATAACGGCGTTCTTGATTTTTCCACCTTACCTGCCTTACTCACACAAACACTCTATGGCTACCTCTGGTTAGTACGCTGCATCTTGCTTATCCTTGCGTTACTGCTGTTATGGTGGATGTCTCGCCCACAACACGATACAATGTCAGAAAAGTCTTCACAAAGAACTTTTAGTGCAACACGTACAGGACCACCACATCTACTACAAGCAGGTCAAGCCGCAACGCCAACGGGAACGCTAAAAACAGCAACCGAGAGCGGCTCACTGCATACAACAACGGAGCCGCTCCAACGCTATACCGTGCTATGGTTTATTCTCGCTGGCTTGATTATCTGCACCTACGCTCTGACAGAGAATGCAGTTGGCGTCATACAACCGTACATTAGCGCGGTGGTACTGAACGGCCTCTCGCTGTTTGCACAATGTATCTGGTTCGGTAGCATTGCCTATCTCGGCTATGTCGTGTTACCCTTACTGTCGATAGTCGATCTGGACTCCAATACTGAGACAATCGTGGCCTTACTACGTCGTATGACGCCATTTGTTGTAGGGGGTATAGTTGCACAGGTGATAAGCTTACTATTCTTGAGCGAGACCACAATAAACGCACCATCCCTGTTAGTAGACGACCCTTATGGGCGTTCACTCCTCGTTCGGCTCATCCTTGTCATAGTCACCTTGCTGGCAAGTCTTTACGTTCTGTTCGCGTTACGTCCTAAGCTGGCACGGCAGGTTATCCTGTTGACGGTGGTCAACGCCGACTTGCCAGCACGTCGTAGCCGTCAGTTGACTCTGGAACGCACAACACGCCATCTGAAAACAGTCGTCAATGTGCAAGGATTACTGGCTGTTGGCGTGCTACTGTGTACTGCCCTGATGTCATTCTATGCACCACCAATCATCTTTCCCACAACTACCAGTGCCAACCCGCCTACTTCTGGCACGGCTACACCATCCGATGTAACGCAACAACAAAAAGTGGGGAACTACACAGTAGGGTTGCAAGTATCACCAGCGCGTGTCACCAGCGCGAACAAAGTCATCGTCTCTATCACAGACGCCACAGGAAAGGCTGTGACGAACGCGAAGGTGCAACTCATCTCAAACATGCAAACAATGGATATGGGTACCGCCGTTAAATCAGCAACGACACAGGGTACAACCTACGTCGCAAACTTTGCTCCAGGGGAGTCACTTTCTATGTCCGGCCTATGGAACATAGAAATCCGTTTCCAGGTGCCGGGGCAGGCGGCACAAAAAGTGTCGTTTCAAGTGACGGTTGGGGTGTGATATCCCATTGATGAGGTACGCCGTGAAGAAACCAACGGGCGTTCCATGATCCCAACGGGCGTTCCATGATCCCAACGGGCGTTCCATGATCCCAACGGGCGACCACAAGGGTCGCCCCTACTATACACGATGGCATGGCGCGCTACTCGTCGTATGGTAGGTGGTAAATAGCGTGAATGTTGGTTCATACACACTCTTGGTGAAGAATACTGGCTTCAAGCAAGGCGAGAAGCGCATGGACAGAAAAATAGATGTAGTGATGGGAAAAGTGGTTTCCTCTCAGGAAAGGACTGGGTTGAGAGCACCAACGCTTCACCAAGAGTGTGTATGAACCGAATGTTCGACGATTTTTGAGGTGAATGGTGGTAACTAGCATCTCACGGCTCGAAAAAGCGACGTGGAAAATCGGCACAGGCTCACAGCCTCGAATTGCTGTTCACCAATCTGCCGATTTTCCCCCGTTCGCGCGTGATGCGCGGTCGAAGCAAGTGTGGGTTTGGGAAGGCTCCTCGCGATCTCAGGGATGTCAGCTTCCAGACAGCGAGCCGGTTGTAACCGCGCCAGCACGTTCGTAATTCGCGATAATGATGCCACTTGGGGAGACTTGGCTCTCCGTCACCTTGAACGCCGCCGGAATGGTGCCATCGGCAAACAACCGTTTTCCACTGCCCAACGTCAGCGGAAATATCTTGAGCCAGAACGCATCGACCAAATCATGCTTCATGAGCGTCTGAACGAGATTTGCACTTCCATAAACGTGCAAATTCGGCCCCGACTCTTGCTTGAGTTTGCTGACTTTTTCCCCAATGTCGCCGCCTAAAAACACGGAGGGCTGCCATTCGTGAGAAGTCATGGTATTCGAGGCGACGTACTTGGTCGCTGTCATAGCGCCCGGCCATTCGTCCGCACGTTGCGGCCAGTACGGTGCCCAAATTTCAAAGGTTTTGCGCCCTAACAACAGATCAAACGGCAGGTTCATCTGCCTCTGTATGACGGTTCCAGCAATATCGTCGTCATAGGGAGCCACCCACCCGCCATACGCGAAGCCACCACTGGTATCTTCGTCTGGCCCACCTCCGGCTTGTATGACACCATCAAGGGACATGAATTCGAGTACAATAACTTTTCTCATAACCAAATTCCTCCAACATCTAGCGACCTTTGGTGCTGATCACGTGTGTTCATCGGTGTTTCCTTTCTTTTCTCTCCCTCTTGCATTCGGCATGACTGATGGAGAGCGTAGATGTTCTTGCAAGTTGCACGTCTATCTATTCTATTGGCAGAGCAAGAAAAAAACTTCTCCTATCTTGCTCAAATCCTCGGCCCGACTCTTGCCTGGGAAAGATTAGCCGACGCGCCTGACCTGGCTTGACGGCAGCAGAGCATGGGTGCTGACGGAAGTCGCTCTCCTACGAATGTACAACATGTGCATGCAACAGCCCGCTTCTAAAGCCATTGTACGGAGGTCTGCGAGGTCGCTTCCCATGTTTCGCGCCGATTTCCACCATTCACCTCAAAAATCGTCGAACATTCGGATCTGGCTCACTCTTGGTGAATCAGGCTCATCAGCAGTCTGCTTTGAACATTTCTGTCTGCTCCTGAAGCGACTTCCTGGTGCGTGGACCACTTTTCTTTTGATGCGCTTGCACTCGTGTGTAAATTACATGGTCCTCCCAATCTAGTAATCCATGACACAATATATTATAGTTGTCAGGAAGGCAACTATAATATATTGTGTAAGGATGTTATGCTGATGTATGAAGAACAAAGCATACTGGTGCGGAAGCCAGGTCTAGTAACGTGGCTACTGTGGGTCGTAGTAACCGCTATTGGAGGAGCGTTAGCTATAAATGTTTTTTTCTTCTTAGACCTCACCTTTTTTAGCAAGCGTTTCCTTAACGATCCTTTCATTTATAGCTATCTAGCTTTTCCTTATTCCTTTGTTGCGCTTGGTCAATGGTTGCTCTTACGACGCTTCGTTCGTGAGTCAGGCTGGTGGTTACTAACAGGAGTGCCAGGTTGCTTCTTTTTTTATCCTTATGTTCTCATCTACGGTTACGCAGACGAGGTGACAGGTGGACAGTCGCTGATTTTGGGTACCCCGGATTTCTGGCGTATAAGTCTATGGCTAGCACTGATGTCATGCGTCTTTGGAAGTATTGTGGGTCTTGTGCAAGGTCTCTCAGTGATTAAGCGTTACGGAGTAAGACCCTTGCGCGTGCTTTGGTGGGTTATCACTACTGCCGTCGCTTGGGGCGTAGGATACCCTATTGGTGAGCAGTTTGTACAAAGCATCTTCTCTTCTCATGAGCCAGCACCATTCTCCTGGATGCTAGCTTGCCTTGTCGAAGGGGCTACGTGGGGTACTATCGGTATGATCACGGGTGCAACGTTTATTTGGCTCGGACGTGCTAAGGTAAATGATCAATAAACGGCGGATCTGGCTCACTCTTGGTGAATCAGGCTCATCAGCAGTCTGCTTTGAACATTTCTGTCTGCTCCTGAAGCGACTTCCTGGTGTGTGCTTCTGACTCTGCATTACCCGAATCACCAAAAGTGAGCCAGATCCAACATTCACGCTATTTACCAGTAGGGCGACCCTTATGGTCGCCCGTCCCCTTATATTGTCGCCTCTACCCCGTCGCCTCTACCCCGATGTTTCTACATTATCGTTTCATGCGAACGTTTATGTTCCAGCGACCGCTCATAATATCCCTCCGCGCTCTCTATTAAGTGGACGCGTTCGGCTTCGTTCAGGTCACGTTTCACTTGTGCAGGTACTCCCATCACCAGCACTCCTCCTGGCATCTGCTTATGTTCGCTTACCAACGCACTTGCCCCAATAATGGTCTCCGCTCCAATGGTGGCGTGAGAAAGCACAACAGCGTTGATACCCACCAGCACACGGTCCCCTAGCGTGGCACCATGTACAACGGCATTATGTCCAATGGTACATTCCTGCCCTATGGTGAGTGGAGCATCGGCATCGACATGGAGTGTACAGTTATCCTGGATATTGGTGCGGCGTCCGATAAGGATAGGGGCAACATCGCCGCGTACCACCGTGTTGTACCAGATGCTCGCACCCTCATGTATCGTCACAGCACCAATAATCACCGCTCCTGGCGCAATAAATACATCTTCTGCGATAGACGGCCAGATGCCGTTATAGGAAAGCAAGGTCATATGTTATCCTTTTTTGCAATGTTGAACACAATACGCCCAACACGAGCTAATACATAGCGTGCGAAGGGAATGTCGTCCTGCTCCGCCGTCATGACCACAATAATGAGTGAAGCCTTCGTTGAGGGGAGCGGATATGGCGGATATGGTGGATAGAGAATACCTGCATCATGCACCACGTCCGCTAACTCGCCCGTCTTGTGGGCATACGGAGTCTCTTCACCCCAGTATGCAGGAAGAGTGCTATTGTCATTCTGCCGCAACAGCATCTTGAACATCTCGTCGCGTCCGGGGAGCAGGTCGGCGCAAAAAAAGGATAACAACAGGGCCATATCGCCAGCCGTTGTCCAATTATCATAACCAGCCTGCCGCGCTGCAAAGTCCATAAAACGCCGCTCAAGACGCGTCGCCTGTAACCCTAGCTCCTGCATCGTTTTGTTGACCGCTGCCATGCCGACGAGATCGAGCAGAACATTCGAGGCGGTATTATCGCTAATCGCAATCATCAAATGAGCAAGATCGCGTAGTGTTGGTTGAAGAGAGGGAGACAGGTCTGCCAGCACGCCACTACTTGCCGCATAAGCATCCTTTGCGACCGTGTAACGAGTGTCCCAGGAGAGTATACCAAACTCGACCTGTCGCGCAACTTCCACCAGAATAGGCACTTTGGCAAGGCTGGCGGCAGGAAAACGCAGATCAGGATTGAGCGAAACGAGTTCTCTAGGTGCTGCCGTCTCTAGCCGTACCACAACGCAGGCAGAGCGACCAGCTAATGTCACTAACTCTCGTTCAATCTCGTTTTGCATACCTACACCACAACCCGTTTCAGGGCATATACAAGGTCAAGCAGTCGCTGATTGAAATGAGCATCCGCAGGGTCAAAGCTATTGATAGTGACACGATTGTATGCTTGTCCCTCGGCATGAATGTATTCGCGCTCGTTAAGGGCAAGGGCAACATGTGTAATGTGTTTGCTACCAAAGAAGATCAAATCGCCCTCGCGCATCTCTGCTCGCTTCACTCCTGTCGGCAACGAATCGTGCTGCACATCAGCATCTCTTGGCAGCATATAGCCACACATACGATAACAGAGCTGCACAAAACCGCTACAATCAATACCGCGCCAGCTTGTGCCACCCCAGAGATAGGGCACACCGAGGAATGTACGTGCATACTCAGTTGCGACCGATACAGGCCGCTGTGGAAAAACTGTTTCGCGTTGCTGTAACACAACATCTTTACGCGTTAGCCAACCTGCGCGTTCGTCGGGGAGGGCCACCTGTACACGTTCCAGGGGAGTTGCATCCAGCAGTGGTAGCACAGTAGAAAGATATACCGTATCGAGTATTTCGTTACCAGTCTCCTGTGCAAAAAGCGGTGTATGAGTCGTATTGATGACCGCAACCAGACCTAATGGCGTACCACACGGCTCACCAATGCGCGTAAAGCCCTTCGCAACAGGCTCACCTAATGCATCCGTGTTCACCCAACCCTCGTAATCTACCAGCGTCGTGTGTATCCAGTCGCCTCTATCTTCACCTGGGATGGCGGTGGCATTCATCAACGCCTGCGTCACTAGTTCAGATGTCGGATCGGGTTCACGGCGGATGTCCGCAACACCAACAGAGATAACGTAGGGAGAAGTCATAGTATATTTCCTCGCGCTTTTGGATAGTTTCTACAGATCATTCTATCACAGCCAGCACCAGCGCGTGTAATGCTAGGCAACATCAATCCAGTAGCGCAACTTTTTGACTGCTGAGCCAGCGACGGAAATCGCGTTCTCGAACTTGCCACCGTTATACTCGATAATCTTTTTTGAGCCAATATTGTTTTCGTCGCAAGTCACAAGAACGCTATGGATACCCACCGCCTTCGCCTTTTCTAACCCAAGCTGTAACATACGCGTTCCGTAACCCTGTTTGCGGCATGATGGACGCACCTCATAGCCAATATGTCCACCGAACTTGAGCAAGTCTGCATCTAACTCGTAACGCAGGTTGAGGCGTCCCACGAACTCGCCGTTGTCGATCAGCCAGAAATCGGTATTTGGTACCCGACCCAGAGGAACATGTGCGCGGTCTTTTTGCTGTAGAGTACGCACGATAAAGGCGTCAAAGTTCTCCGACAGAAAACGAATATTGTCATCGAGGCGTTTCCCCTCACCCTGCAACTCGCGCACCGCCGCCAGATAGCTGGCTTTATAACGCATTGAAGGCTCTACCAGAACACACATATAGACTGCTCCCTCTTTTTATGTTTGTTTAGGAGATAGTATAGCTATCTTTGGTTCTGTTGAATAGAGGGAAGAATCAAAGCATCCGCAAGTAGGGGCCATTATTCATAACGCCCATAGGCGTCAAGTTAAGCAAAGGATGAGGTAGAAAAAGAGTGACAGAAACCGACTTCTGTGAGAAGATAGATACAAGTAACAATCTTCTCTCACAGGAGCCATGCCATGATCAGTATA
>JAABUX010003185.1_pt1 | contig 22059 bp, 19 predicted proteins | sample 5561851 | NCBI WGS metagenome assembly JAABUX01 (sample SAMN10711883, study PRJNA513361) | rock metagenome | isolation source: Antarctica rocks | place: Antarctica: Victoria Land, Richard Nunatak red sandstone | collected 2016-01-03 | reverse complement strand
TCAGGGTCTCGCGCTTTGCAATCTTCCTGCGCATCTAGAATGAGACTCCGGCTCCTCGCTGGTGGCTGGCCTCATCGCTATCAGCGCGGGCAACAGGAGTAATCGGTCGCCTGCGCTACGCACCAACGCTGTCTCATTCTAGATGCGCAACGGCGAGCCGAAGCGCGAGACCCTGCCTGTGTGGCCGTCGCCGTCGTGGCCATCGCCACCCACGCCGATCATACCCGTCTACACAGGCAGGGTTTCGCGCTTCATGACCAGTCGGGACATTTAGAATGGGACAATGGGACGAGCACGCCTCCCTGCAACTGTAGTAGTCGGCTACAATCCCATTCTAAATGTCCCAACGTGTGCGGTGGAGCGAGACCCTGACAGGGCGCCGCAGGCGGCGGAAATGTTACCCCGATGCTCGCCCGCGCGCCGCTACCAGTAGGCGCGCTGCCCCCGCAGCCCGGCCACGGCCTTGCGCAGCCCATCGACGTCGTAGCCGTGGCGCAGGACGGTGCCGATGCCGAGGGGACCGACGTAGACCTCCGCCAACTCGGCGCGCAACTCGGCGGCAGCGGCTTCGCCCTCCCCGTCGGCTCGGCCGCCGCTCGCGCGGACAACGGCGCGCCAGCAGAGTGAGTGCAGATCCTCGGCGTCGAGCGCGCCGCCGCACGACTCGTCCTCCAACTCGTTGGCCACGGCCGCGAGCAGCGCCCGCCTATCCCCTCTCCGCATCAGTCTCCCTCCAGGCGCGCCCATCCCCATGGCCGTGACCATGGCCGCGCCCATGTCGATGCCCCAACGCCGCTTCGCGCCCCGGGCGCGTCGCACCTTGGCCGCCGGCACCACCCGGGACCGCCCCTATCCCCATGCTCGCCGCGACGATCCCGACATCCGCGGCATCCGCGGCACCCGCGACGCCCGCGACGCCCGCGACGCCCGCGACGTTCGCCGCCGGCGCGCCATCGGCATCCTTGCCCGCGTCCGTGTCCGCGTCGCCGGCGCCCTCCCCATCCTCGCTGTCGTCGGCGCAGAACGCCGCCACGCCCATGCGCGCGATGAGCAGCGACACGCCGGCGAAGAGCCAGGGGTCGAGATCGATCGGCACCTTGCCCGAGATCCGCAAGCCCGCGAGCAGCGGCGTGATGACGCGGGCAACCTCGAAGGCGTCGCGCGCGCCGCTCTCAAGCGCGGGGCACAAGTATCGCCGCAGCCCGCCTAGCGCCCGATGGCAGCGCGCGGACTCGACCGGTCCGCGCAGCTCGACCTCCTCCGGCTCCGGCGTCGCCTCGATCGGCGCGCCGGCCGCGATCGTGCCCGCCACGCGCAGGCGCACGACCGCCCCCCGCTCGAACAGCCGCACGAGCTCGAGCACGCGATCCTGGTAGGGCCCCAACTCGAAGTCGCGCGCGTCCGGCCGGTACACCTCCGTCAGGTCGGACATCCCTCACCTCCCCCGCCGGCCCCACCCCGCGACGGGGTGAATGGCATGGTCGAGACGCACCCGCCCATGTCCACGGCGACGCCATCGACGGCCCGTACACATCGGGGGTCCCTACCGCGCGCGGGGAGTACGGCCGTATCGGCCTCGGCGTACTCGCAATACGGGCAGAGGGCGCCGGCGTACGCCCCGTCGTGGCAGGAGGCGTAAAACGGTTGGTAGCAGCGGATGCACGGTGTTAGCGCCATGGATCTTCCTTTCGCACTCGCGCAGAGGGACAGGAAATTTATAGCACATATGTTCTATTGAATCAACCGCGTATCCGCCCGTCGCGCGGTGTCGCGGGGAGGGAGGCGCGCCGGGCGCGCCCCCCTGTCAGGGTTGCGGCGTGAGACTGATCATGTCGTTCGGGTCGAGGGGAAGCGGCCGCGGCGCGTAGTCGCGCAACCGCCCCTCGGCGCACAGGCGGTCGAGCGCCTTGGCCAGCGTCGCGGTCGCCTGGCGCCGCCGGGTGTCCGTGATGCCCGCCTGGTCGAGCAAGGCGACCCGGGTCAGCCGGATCGCCCCGCCCGCGGCGTGCGCGCCCGCCGCGTCCAGGTACGCCGACAGGCGGTGGTAGGGCGTCATGTGCCGCCCCTTGCGGCCCCCCGCGGCGAGCAGCGGCGCGGCGTCGCGGGGAACCAGCGCGTAGCCCTCCAGGGGGCGGCCGGCCGCGTCGCGGAGCCTGTACCACTGCGCGTTGAGCGTGATCGCGATGTCCTCGGGCAGTCCCTGCGCGAACACCTCGACCGGGCTGAGGTCGCTCACCGGGACGCGCGTGCGGTACTCCATGCCCGAGATGAGTGAGCCGATCGTGCCCACGCTCACCCCGCCCTCGTCGCGTTGCACGCCGACCTGCGTGAACTGCAGGGCGAGGAGCGTCTGCGAGAGGGTCCGGCGGTTGCCCGAGCGGTGCACGCGGCGGTCGTCGCGCTCGTAGCCCAACTCGTCCATCAACTCGGAGAGCGTCGTGCGGATCTCGCGATTGCGCCAGTTGGGCGGGTCGTTGGCCTTCCGGTACAGCAGGCCCATCAGGTCGGCCGCGACCTCGCCGATGGCCTTGCGCGCGATCGTCACGCCCAGGTCCTCGAGCCGCTGGCCGCGCTGGTCCTCCGGCTCCAGCACGCCGACGTCGCCGTTGCCGATGCTGCGGAAGCTGACGCGCAGCATCGTCTTGTTGCGGCGCCTGAGCTCCCAGTCGCCGCCCTCGGCGAGCTCGCCGCGCTCGTCGAGGATCGGCCGGTGGATCTCCTGGGCGTGGGCGTGGTAGAGGGGGTCCACCGCGACCAGGCCCCGCGCGGCCTCGCCGCGGATGCGGCCCCGGTAGCCTCGCTCCTCCTCGGGCACCATCTCGCCCGTCCGCGGGTCGATCGGGTCGACGTCCCACGCGCTATCGAGGGCCGGCGGGGTCGGCGCGCCGTCGTCCCGCGCCCCGCGCCCCGCGCCCCGCCCCCGGCTCGTCGTCGCCATCGCCACCGTCCCCCAACCCATCTGATACCCGCTCGCCCGCCGCCACGCTCGGCGGATGGCGGATACAGGCAAGATAGCACGGGGCTCCGGCCGCCGCCCGCGCGTTATCCCCATCCAACCCCGACCAGCCAAGCCGGTACCGCCCCCGTCGCCGGGCGTCGGGCGACGACCGGGGAGATCCATAGCGGACTGGTGCTAAGTGTAGTCGCCTCGCGCGCCCGATCGCCGGGGGCGCCGCGGCGGGTCCGGGGAGGTCCGTAGTGGACTGGTGCTAAGTGTAGTCGTCGGACACGTCCTGTGGTGCTAAGTGTAGTCGTTCGGTGCCAATTATAACAGCCTCGTGCTAAGTACAGACGGATTACGCTAAGTGTAGACCTATTGTGCTAAGTGTAGTCGCTTGGTGCTAATGGGTACGCGCCGCGGTGCTAACTGCACGCGACCGGGTGCTAACTATAGTCGGTCGGTGCTAAGTGTAGTCGTGTCCGCGCGCCTTGCGACCGACCTGCCTTACGCGGCATAGTACCATTATGCTTGGCCGAGGTAGCGCAACGGTCTGCGGCTAAAGCGAGGAGAACAGTATGCCTGACACCTGGAGCGTAAAGGAAAGCAAGCTTTTTGTATGAAATTTAAGTTTCGTGAAAATTTTATTGCGTACTTATGATCAGTGCGGTAATATGGGCAGCATGAGAGGTATCAACATGCCCTAGCAGAACGCGCTAGACGCGCGAAACCCGCCGGTGTGACCCGGCGGGTGATAACTAATCTCTATAGCGTCCGGCTCTGGTGTACAAACTCGAAACAAATCACCAGCGCCGCCAAATCGGGTCCAAAAACTCTGATGGGTTACCAGCCCTAAAAGAGCTTTCAGGGCTCACAGGGAGGCTTTTGTGCCTCCAAAGGAGCTTCTATGAAAAATCATACGGGAGCGGGTGGCGTTTGTCAACCGCTTGGGGATGATGCTATCCCCAAAACACCACCGCCACATGCCGACCGCCGACTCGTGACTCGCTACGGCGCGGCCGCGCTCGACGACGGCTATGTGGCGATCCCCCGCGTCGTTATCAGGCGGCGTCATGCCCTCACGGTCACGGCGGTCGAGTGGGACTACATCTGCGAGGTGTGGAGCTACTGGCGCTCAGAGCGGCTGCCGGGGCCGAGCGTCGAGGACTTGGCCTGCGGCCTGGGCGTGGACCAGAGCACGATCCGCCGCCACCGGGCGAGCCTCGAACGTAAGGGCCTGCTCCGGGTCATCGCGGAAGGACCCTATAACCGCTACGATCTGCACCCCTTGATCGACGCGGCCGTGGGCCTCGACCGCATAGGGGACGGCATAACCGACATCCCGGCACCGGACGCGGTGCCGCGTCCGGCGCCAGACGCGGCACCGAGACCGTGCAATTCACCTGCGGACGACCGCGCAGGATTGCACGCCACCAAAGAAGTCGAAAAGAAGGTCGATTACGATTCGATACCCCCTTATCCCCCAGTGGGCAAAAACGTGCGTTTCCGCACCGGGGGTGTCCCTGACCAGCCGGAGGACCCGGACACTTCCCCGCTCGCGGCGGTGATCGGCGCGCTCAGCGCCGAACTGGGGGACGACGCGCCAGCGTCGAGCGCGACCCGCGCCCGTAACCTCCTAGGCACCTCCGATCTGACCATCGACCGATTCTTGCAACTCCTCAATGAGGCTGCGATCCGGACGCGCGACCGTCAAGCCAGCATTGTCAAGCGGTGTCGTGGCGATGATCAGGCCTCCAATGGAATGCCCTACTTGTTCGCGATCTTGCAAGACTTATTGCAACCCGCGCCGCCTCAAAGTGGGGATGGAACCATGAGCATAAGACACCGTGGTTCTGACCAGCTAGGTCGACGACGATTGCGAGACAAGCTTGCCTTGCAGAATCGCGACGCCGCCCGCACGGTGCCATCCGTCCACTACATTGAGCCCCCACCCGACACGATTCCCACGCCGTGGCGAGCCGCGATGGAAGAACTGCGGAGCGATCTCACCAGCGCCAACTACCAACGCTGGATACTACCGACACGCGTGCTCAGCCACGAGGGCAGCCTGCTGCGTATCGCCGTCGCCGATTCCTTCGACCAGCAATGGCTCGACGTCCGACTGCGCGGCGCTATCGAGCGGGCCATATCCCGCGTTTCGCCGGATTTGCGCGTGGAATTTATCGTCGTGGAGGCGGCATGAGCATGGGCTGTGACAACGGCAACCAAATATATGGGACGATTACGACACTGACCGGCCGCGCGAGACAGGGAAGCATATAGCAACCCCGCCTCGAATGGCGCAGTTGGTGAGCGGGACGGCGTCAGCGGGGCATCAGAAATTGCGCATCGATCAGTCGCCCCTTCCACTTAACGGAGCGGCGTACGGCCACCAAGCGAGCAGAATCCAAGAACAGGAGTGATGCGATCACGGCAGAGAGAGGATATAAAGCCACGTAGCGTATGGGGGTGCCAATAATGCGGAGGTAGCGGCCGTACGACAGGGCGACGAGCCCGACGGCGATGCGGTTGACCCATTTTTCGACTTTGATCTGTGATTGAGAGTGCCGTGGGAGTGCCAGTAAAGCTACGGGGATGAGCCCTGAGAGCCATTCGAGGGCTAGTGTGGCCGCTAACGTCGACCATCGTCCACGGGCTACCACGAACAGGTTTTTTGTGGTCCCTTCCCACAGTTCCGCCAACCCACGATAGGATTCCGATTCGACGAAATCGGGGGCATTGACCATTCGCGTCGTAAAGCCGTGGGCGCGGAATTGCTTGGCGAGCGCTACATCCTCCGCCGTGCTGCCGCGAACGGCTTGGTGGCCGCCTACAGTCCTGTAAGCGGCGTGCCGTACGAGGATGAACTGTCCAATTGCCACCGCCTCATCTGGGGAGCCGTGCTTAATCAGATGCAGCGGATCTAGTTGGGCCAAGAGATAGAATCGGGCTAGAATAGGGATAAGCAGCCGTGACCAGAAGTCGCGCAGGCGGGGGGCGGGGACGAGCGAGAGTAAGTCAAGCCCTTGCTCACGAGCATATCCCACCGCCGCGCGTAGCGTCCCCGGCGCGAGGGTTGTGTCGGCATCGACGAAAAGCAGCCATGCGGTTTCCGGCGACACGTACCCGTATCCGTGTTGAAGGGCGTTTGTCTTACCTACCCACCCTCCGGCCGGCACTGGGCCTGCCCGCACGACGCGGAGTCGATGCGGATTGAGCCGCTGGAGGTCGTCCATGATGTCGGCAGTGCGATCGGCCGACTCGTCATCGACCGCGATAACCTCATGGGTAGGGTAGTCCTGAGTAAGGATAGAGGTTAGGCAGGCGGCAACGCTTTTCTCCTCATCGCGTGCCGGGACCACCACCGCTACAGACGGCCAAGCGTCGCCCTCTTGCGCGGCCGTGCGCATAGCCGCGCCAATGGCGGCGCTATCCCTCAACCCCTTGCGTAGCACGCCGAAGGTTAGGAGCGACGTACCGATGGAAAAAGCCGAAACGATGGCTGATAGATAGGGGCCGAAGCGACGTCGTGCATTCTGTTGACCCATGTAAAGCTCCTCTCTTCTCTGGATAGTGTACGCTTGCGGCCCTCTTGCGTAAGATATGCAGTGGACCAGGTTGTGCAAGATGCCTGAGCATCGGGATCAGTACCCCTAGTAGACCTAGTAGAGGACGATGTGATGACTGCGTATACACCGGCCTACGACGCAGTGGTTGTGGGCACGGGACCGGCCGGGGCGAGCGCCGCCTACGAACTGGCACAGGGCGGCGCGCGCGTCCTGCTATTGGAGAAGGCGCGCTTGCCGCGCTATAAGCCGTGTGGCGGTGGCATCACCCCCCGCGCGCGCGCCGTTTCGCCGCTCGCATCCCGCGCTGCCTCCGCGACTCAGGAGGCGGGGGCCGACTCGATCCTGCTCGCGCATGAGCAACGGACGTTGAGTGGGTTGGTACCCGACTCCCTTGTGCTAGTGATGCGCGACCAGTTCGACGCCACTCTCACGGAATATGCGGTCGCGGCGGGCACCGAGTTGCGGGACGGGACTACCCTAACCGGGCTGGAGCGCGCGGGGGCAGGCCTGCGCCTTGTCGCCGGCAACGAAACGATCACGACACGCTACCTGATTGGCGCCGACGGCGCCACGGGCATGACCGCACGCCTGGCCGGTTTTCAGCCCGTGGCCGACAACGGGGCTCCCGCTATCGAGGTCGAACTGACTGTGTCCGCGTCGACCCAAGCCCGCTACGAGAACACGACCCTCATCGACATCGCTGCGGTGCGCGGGGGGTATGCCTGGGTCTTCGCCAAGGGCGAGCATTTGTCGGTCGGCGTCGCTGGGTTCCTGCCAGGGGGACGGCGCAGCGTGCGCGCAGGCCTGACACAGTTTCTCCAGAGCTACCCCGACCTCGCGCAGGGGAGGGTGCGGCTACGACGCGGGCATATCATCCCGTTGGCCGGCCAGCGTCCGACGCGGTGCCGTGGCCCCGTTGTCCTGGCCGGTGATGCGGCAGGCCTCGCCGACCCACTGACCGGTGAGGGTATCTCCTATGCTTTGGCAAGCGGACGCCGCGCCGGCGTCGCCGTGCTCGACGCCTTGCATGAGAAGCCCGGCGCCCTGAGACGCTATGACCGTTTTCTGGAGCGAACATTGGGCGTGGATATGCGCTACGCGCGCTACTTCGCCGCCCTGGCCTACCGCTACCCCGGTCCGCTCATGCGCGTCCTCGCGGCGTATCCTGGCTTGCAGGATGTCGCGGCGGCCGCGATCGGCGGCGCGCTGACGTACCGTACCCTTCTCACGCGCGTCGCGGCAGAATCTCCGTCCGTGTTGCGCCACATGGTGGCGTCTGGCTTGCAGCAACCCCAACGAGAGCAGGCGACGTAATCCATCCCGCGCTCGGCTAGACAGGCCTCCGGCCGAATGGCAGCGCTGGCAACTGCGTAGACGTCCGCCCTCCCGTCGGCGCGCCAAGGGCTACGGCGGCGCGGATCAGCCCCGCGGCGCGCCGATGCCAGCGCGCCGACGCGCGCGCTGGCCTGATACCCGCGGGGATTTGTTCGGGTCGCAGGACGAGCAGGACAATCCTGCTGGCGTCGGCGAGGAAACGAATCCTCTGCATTCCTTGCTGCCCACCGTCCGCGGTCGCCCCTATCTCTCGCCCCATAATGGCGATCGTCTCTTCCCATAGCCCACGCGCCACGCCCGGCAAAAAGAAGCCGACCCACCGCGCGGCCTCGCGCGCGACGCGGTCGTGATCCGGCTCGACATGCAGCTCGTGGCACAGTTCGATGACGGCGCGGATGACATTGGGAGCGGCCTGGTCGCGCAGATAGATCAGCAGATCGTCGCATAGCATCCGCAGCGCGGTGAGGTCGTCATGTGCCACGATGCGCTCTTGTTGCGCGACGGGGAGAGAGAACCAGCGTCGTGTGGATCGCCAGATGCCCATCATGTCCCCCCGGTGTCCGAGGCGCGTCCGCCCCACCGTCGACCAAGCGGCGGTATGTCGCTGTCCGGCGCTGGATCGTACCTGGACGGCCTCGCGGCCGGCGCTGTTGTGCTCCTCGAGCGCAGCGCCGATGAGCGCGGCGAGCGCGTGGTGCCACTCCCGGGGGGCGCGCTCCAGCGTCAACCAGCCGGGTACGTAGTGGACCCCTAGCACGAGGATAACAACGAGGTATACATCGGCGTACAGGTAGGGGAGTGAGCGCGACCGCCGCGCGGCGTCCTTGACGATTGTCTCGTCCACCGTCTTCCGTGTCGCGGCGTCGATGCTGTCCCATGACCGTCGGCCAATAAGCGCCCGACGGAAGGCAATCCATCGCGTCGCTTCCAACAGGACGTCGAGGTGGTAGGGCTGCAAGTGGTGGTGTCGAGAGCGCAAGGCCACGGCCTGAACGATGGTGGGATCGGCGTGGTCGACGAGATGGGCCAAGCGATCACTGAGCAGCGCGAGCAGCCTGACCAAGTCCTGACGTGTTTCGTGTAGAGCCTGCACCTCCCAGCGCAGAGTGAAAACCCGCCACAGCGGTAGCACATAGAACGACCATGTATTGAGGATCGGCACGGCCGTCAGGGCGACCGTCGTCGTCACATCCAAGACTGATGCAGCGCCGGTCGCCCTGAAGCCTAACCTGCTGGCGAGCGCCTGCCCCGCGATCAGCAGCCCGCCGCCAGCGCCGAAGGCAAACAGGACCGCGGAAACGACGCGCATCGCGACGCGCGCCTCTCGATCCTGGGCTCCCTGCGGGATGCGTCCCATTTCCAGTATCAGCAGCCCGCAACTGTACACGATGGTGAGCCCAACGAGCATGTTCCACGCGAGCAAGGGGAGCGGCCTACCGTAGTAGCCCGTGTAAAGGAGCCGTGTCGGATCCGACGCAGCCGCGTCGCGGGCGATGTTCCATACGACACTGAGCACGAGTACCAGCGTCGCATAGACGATGAGCGCGGCGCGATGCCAACGGGACCACCCCTCGATGAGTGCGGAGAGGGAGGCGAACCCACACACAAGCCCGAGCGTTAGGCCAACGTATCGGAGCAGAAGACTCAGCCCGGTGACACGCACCAGGTGATCAAAAAGGATGCCGTTGTCAACGGGCCAAAGAAGCCCCATAACGCCGACCGACAGGATACAGGCGGCGTACAAAATCTCTATGCGCGAACGGGCCCTGACCAAGGCGCGCCGCCCGAACCATAGGTTTGCCACACCGCAAACCGTCGCGACGGCACGCAGCACTAGCGTCGTACCCACCGATGGAAAGCCCCGATACGGCGGCCAAGCAACCCCCCTTCTTCCGGCGCTTGTGCGAGCGTCCCTACCGTTTCTTCGACTTCGGGGAAGCCAAACATGGTCAGGCGGTGTATCTCCCGTGCGAACTCGTCGGCGCCCACTTCCTGCGGTGTCACGACCCAATCCTCGCGCCACTGCACCCTGAAACGCAGGTGTTCTCGCAGATCGCCGGGGAAGTCGGGCACGACGTCGCCTGAGATGGCGTGATCGGCTTCATGGAAGACCACGAGATCCTGATGCGCCAGCGGGAGGTCATCCCGCACGAGGACGATGAATCGGTCGAGGGTGTCCGCGTAGATGCACCCGTAGACAGTGCCCTCCTTGAGCGAGACCAAGATCTCCATTGGGACCAATACCACGCGAAGGTCGAGCATCCAGGGGGAGCTTTTGAGGGCGGCGCAGAACTCCGGGTAGTGAATGCCCTGCCGCAGGCCGCAGGTCTTCCACACTGCATGTGCCCTCTCAATGTTGTCATTCATGGAATAGCTTTCTGTCTTCATGCCTCATTCCTGGCGTTGGGTATCGGTATGCGGAGCTGCCTCCTCAGCCCTGATGCGCGCCGCGACCTCTTTCGCGTAATCCAGCAAGCGCATATATAGGGCGCGCTCCTCGGCGCCGAGTTCGCTCGCACGCAGCGCGAGCTCGCGCACTTGCGGTTCCGCCAAGGCTTGGCGCAAGGCGTCGCTTATCTTGGCGTCCGCTTCTTCGGTATCGGTGAAATAGGAAACGGACACACCGAAGAATTCGGCGAGAACTTGCACCTTGTCGAAACGTGGCCGTGTGATATCTCCGCTGCGCAGCATGCTCAAATAAGCGATCGATAGCAGCCCATTCGTCGCGTTTCGCACCTCGGTTAGCGTGTACTCATCCCCATCGGGCGAGGGGTACGTCTTGAACAACTTGTTCAATCTCTCCGCGAAACGGGAGGAGCGATCAGGGGGCACCCCATCCTTAGCCTTCATCCACATCCAACCCTTGACGTCATGGGCACCACACAGTAGAGTAAATAGTGACATTCTTCACAAAAATTAAAATATATTTAATTTGCGTGAAGAATGTTGTCCGCGCTCGAGGCCGCGCGACTGTCGTGCCATCTCCTAAAGCTAGCACGGACATTCATGCAGACGCAAGCGGAGTGGAGCAGGAGGTGCTTAGAACTAATGACTAATGAGCGCGCAGTCGGCCCTGTAAGCGACGCATATGCTGGAAGTTGCGCGCATAGGTGGTGGGAGGTGGCGCACGTAGCGGTCGATGGAGAGTAAGTCTATAGCCGCTTCGTGGAAGGGCGCACATCCATCGTACCCATCGTAGGAGTAGGGAGGATCGTATCAATCAGGCGCGCGGCCGCCCACTACCAATAGTCGGCCACGCACCCAGGTCCGCGTCAGCTGAGACAAACGTCAGGCCCGGTCCATGACCGAGCAATCTCTATACCGCACACCGGAGGACAGACCATCATGATCCACGAGACTGTCATCGCCGTCACGCACGCCCACGTCGCCCTCTCGCACGCCGTGAGCGCGGTCGCCATCCAGCCCGTCCTGGCGGACGAGATCACCAACGGGTTCGACTTCATCAAGACCGACGGCAAAGTGATCGGCCCCATCCTGCTCGCCGGCTCGGGGGCGGGCGCGCTGCTGATGCGCGTCATGCACTACAACCATGCCGGCGACTACATCCGCAACCTGCTCATCGCCGCGCCGATCGCGGGCACGCTCCTGACGGGCGGCTCCCTCTGGCTCAACATGTTCGGCAAGGTCTAGCCGCGTCTAGCCGCCCTCGCTCTCGCGAGGCCGACGGGGCCGCGAGCCGGACACCGCGAGCGAAGGGGCGCTCCCTCACAGGGGGCGCCCCTTCGTGCTGGGACGGCCGCCAGCGTTGTACTTACCCACCTAGTGACAGGGGCGCGCGGATGCACGAGCAACACCCTCAGATCGACAACAAGACCCTGCAAGGGGCCGACGAGCCCTTCAAGCTCCTGGGCATCGCCTGGTATTACGGCGGCTACGTCGCGCTGGCCATCGCCCTTCATTGGTTCATCCTGCGCCCACTCATCGGGATCTACTGCATCCTGACCGGGATCAGCCTGTACTTCCTGCTGCTGCTCCTCTCCGTCTCGCGCGACGAGCCGCGGATGAAGAACCTCATGGGCTATGCGCGACGCGCCGCCACGTGGCGGCGCGTCGCGGGGCGCTGGGCGTGGATGGGAGCCGCGGCGCCGGTCGCGACGGTGGACGACGAGGTGGTTTCGACACGCCAGGGGCTGCGCATGGCCCTGGAAGTCGATCTGACCTCGCTCGACTCGTACGACCAGGAGGGCCGGGCGCACCTCTGCGGCGACCTCGCCCGCCTCGTGCGCACGCGCACCAAAGGCCAGTGGATCGAGTTGCTTATCAAGAGCGTCGCGATCGACGGCGCGGCCGTCATGGACGACATCCGGGCGATGCTGGCCCCCGCGGAGGACATGTTCACCCCCGAGCTGGCCGCGATGGCGGAGCGCGACCTGGCCGACCTGGACCGCCAGATGCGGACCCGCTTCGTGGGCACGCTGCGCGGTTACATCATCGTGGGGCCGCCGCCCTCGCTCGCCGACGAGGAGGGCGGCAGGGGCGGCGAGGTGGAGACGCTGCGGCACACCACCGAGACCGTCGAGACCGAGTTGGCCGGCATGGGGCTGGGCTCACGCCGCCTCGACGGCGACGCCCTGCGCGCGCTCGTCGCCGTCCCGACCGTCGAGACGGAAGGGCTGCTCTCGGTCAAGACCGACCGCGGCTACGCGGCGACGATCGCCGTGCTGCTGCCCGACGATCAGACCAACCCCGGCTACCTCGTGTCCCTCATCGCCTCGCTCTCGTGCCCCTTCGACCTGGCGATCCACGTCGAGGGGCTCGACCGCGCCAAGGAGAAGAAACGCTTCAAGCTGCGCCGCCGCTTCGAGAAGGAGGACGACGATGGCAACGCCGGCGCCGGCGTCGAGATCGCGCGCTCGCGGCGCACGGGGGTGGTGCGCTGGGGCCTCTACCTGACGGTGTGGGCCGAGGATGAGAAGACCTTGCGCCGGCAGGTGATCCGCGCCCGCGAGAAGCTCACCGTGGACATGAACGCCGAGATCGCGCGCCTGCGCGGCCACCAGGCGCCGGGCCTGTACGCCACGCGGGCGCACGGCGTCGACTACGCCGACCGGCGCTGGCGCATCGACACCAACACGGTCGGCAACTGCTTCCCCTTCCTGCGCTTCAATCCGGGCACCGAGGCGGGTCCCCCCATCGCCTTCGCCGGCAACCAGTTGGTGCGGCTCAACCTCCAGGACCGCGACCACCGCAACGCCCTGGCCAACGTCATCGGCCTGTCGGGCTCGGGCAAGACGGTCCTGGGTCTGCTGCTGCTCAAGTGGAAGCTCTACCAGCGCGGGCGCGGCACGGTCCTGGAGCGCACGGGCGACCCCAGCAAGGGCATCCCCTCGCACTACGCCGCGCTCTGCACGGCGGCCGGCGGGGAGATGGTCTACATCGGCGGCGCGCAGACGGCTACGATCAACATCTGGGAGCGGTCGATCCCCGACATCATCGGCGCGCACGAGATCATCCTGGGCGAGCCCGGCACGCCGTTCTCGAAGTTGTGGCGCTCCCTGGTCAGCCAGGGGGTCCGCGCTGTGAAGACGGTCCACGCCGCCCCGCTGGAGGAGGACTTCTGGCGTTGGTTGCGCGCCGAGAGCGACACGCCCGCCCGCTCCGAGAAGGAGCGCGACATCTTGCGCGAGATGGCGGCGACGCTAGAGGAGTACGTTGGCGACGGCGAGCACAGCCATATCTTCAACCGGACGTCCTCGGTCGCGTGGGAAAGTCACCTCCTGGTGTTCAATAGCCAGGCCACACCCGACCACCTGCAACCGTTGCTGATCTTCCTGGTCAACGCGGCGATCGCCGACCGCGGCATGCGCGAGGGCGAGGTACCCCCGCTCACGATCCTGGACGAGGGCTGGAAGGTCGCTGAGTTCGAGGCCGGGGCGAAGGCCATCCAGGAGCACGGCAAGCGCGGCCGGCAGACGGCCGCCGAGCTGCTCTTCCTGACGCAGGCCGTCAGGGATATGAAGAAGTCCGGCGTCGTCGATCTGTTCGACAACGCGGCGGTCACGATCCTGATGCGCCTGGTCGATAATACCGGCTCGGCGGTCGACGACATGGCCGTGAGCTTCGGGTTGACGGCGCGCGAGAAGGACATCGTGCAGGGCCTCAAGACCGTCAGGGACGAGCGCCTGTTCAACGGCAAGGCCCAGGCGTTCGTGATCCGGCAGTTGCGCTCGCAGAGCCACAGCGTGCGGCATGCCGTGGACGTACCAACCAACCGGGACGAGGGTTTGATGTTCCTCTCGGACCCGCTGCACATGGTCTGGCTGCGCGAACGGCTGATCCAGGAGCATGGCGGGGTCCTGGCAGGCATCGTCGCCATGCGCGAGATTCTGGCGCGCGGGGAGGCTCCCGCGGCGGTCGAGGGCAACGAGGACCCCGCCGCGGTCGAGGACGAGATCTCCACCGCGGCGGCCCCCGACACGCGGGAGGAGGAGCTGGAGGAGGCTGTATGAACGGTTCTGTAAACGAGGAGAGATCATGAAGAAACGCATAGGGGGCGGCGCTGTCGTGCTCCTGCTGGGCGTGATCCTACCGCTGGCGGCGCCGCGCGCGGGGGCCATTGCGCCCGGCGCCGGCGCCGCCCCCACGCCGACGGATACGCCCGTGGCCACGCAGACGCCGTACCCCACCAACACCCCCTACCCGACCAACACGCCGCCGCCCACGCCGGCGCCGATCCACCGGCCGGCGCTCGCGCTCTCGTCATCGAGCGGCAAGGCGGGCGCGGCCTTGATCGCGGCGGCGAGCGACTTCCCCGCCGGCGGGACCGTGACCTTCTACTGGGATAGCGCCGTGTGGGCCGGCGCGGACGGCCAGCCGCTGCGGGGCGCGGCCGATGACAGCGGCTACGCGCGCGCCGTCGGCGCGGTCCCAGCCGGGGCGGCGCCGGGGCCACATGAGATCCGCGCCGTCGGCCCGACCCACACCGCGGCCGCGGCCCTCTTCACGGTCGAGACCTACAGCCCCGCCGTCGCGCTCAACCCGACGCAGGGCGTCACGGGGACGCAGGTCCAGGTCACCGCGTCAGGCTTCGTGCCCGAGAAGTCCGTCGCTCTTTACTGGGACCGGCGCGACTCCTCCGGGCTGCTGGGCATTATCACCGCCGACGCGTCAGGCACGGTGCGGCACACCTTCGCGGTGGGCGAGCCGCGGCCAACCCTGACCTCGCCCCTGCGCGCCACGCCCGGCGCGCACACGGTCTACGCCGTCGAAACGACACCGGATCTGGTCGCGCACGCCCCCTTCGTCGTCCCGGTGCTCGCCGTGGGGGCGGGCGGCCCGAAGAACCCCAACAACCCCTGCGGGGAGGGCGACTTCGCCTTGCCGATCCCCCTGCCCCTGATCGGCGGGACCGTCTGCGTCCCCACCACGTCGTTCATCGGCGACCTGCTGAACACCCTGGCCGGCTTTCTGGTCGGCGCGGTCGGCGCCGTCATGAGCCCCTTCACCAACGCGCTGACCATCGAGCCCCGCCTCGATAAATCGTTCGAGGGGTCGGACCTCTGGTGGTACGCCTATGGCTTGGGCCTTGGCATCGCCGGCACGTTCTACTGTCTCGCCGGCCTGCACTACCTGCGCAACGCGTCGCGCCGTGACTTCGAGCCCCTCTTCGGCCTGCAAGACGCCATCCTGGGCGGTCTCTACATCGGCGGCATGCCCCTCTGGATGCCCATCTTGTTCAACACGGGACAGTGGCTCACCGACAGGATCAAGAACCACGTCGGCCAGGCGGTGGCGATGGGCGCCCTGGGGCGGGTCATCAGCGATCTGGTCAAGACCCTGACGGGCGACCCCGGCATGGCCATCGTCGACCTGTTCACGGGCCTCCTGATGTTCGTGTTCGGGCTGCTGGTGGGCCTGATCCGCCTGGTCGGCGTCTACGGCCTGGGCTGGCTCTACATTGTCTCGGCCATCGCGATGGCGACGTGGATCTACCCGCCGACGCGCGGGATCGCGGTGCGCTGGTTCCAGGCGTTTACGGCGATCCTGCTGTGGCCGGCGGGCTGGGCCGTGTCGTTGCAGGTCATCGCGGCCGTCTGGTTGTGGCTCCCTAAGAGCGACCCCCATCACGCGTGGGACAACCCCCTGATGCAGGCCATCTCCGCCGTGTCCGCGCTCGTCCTGCTGTTCGTCACCCCCCGCCTGGTGGACATGCTCATCGGGACGGGCATCTCCGCTGTCAGCGGCGCGTACACCCTGACCGAGGGGATCGTTGGCGCGGCGGTGGTCGCGGCCAGCAAAGGAAAGAGGGCGCAATGATGACACGTCGCCACCAGCAACGACGGGGACAGGGGCAGCGCGTGGCGCCGCGTGACGCGCGCGCTCTGACGACGGCCGGCGAGATCAGGCCCGTGCTGGTCGAGGCCGGCGAGGCCACGCTCGCTCGATCCGCGGGGCCGCCGGCCCTCGCGCCGGAGACCATTACGCCGGAGGTCATCGTACAGGTGCTGCGCATCGAGCGCAGTCTGCGGTGGCAGCACCGGCGTGCACTGATCACCGTCGCCCTCCCGCGCGCGGTGCTCGGCCGGCGCGCGTTCGATGGGCTCGGAGCGGTCCCCGTCCGCTACGGCTTAATCGCCGTCGTCGCGTTCATCCTGCTGGCGGACGGCGGGCTCCACGGCGCCGGGCCGATGCTGCTCTGTGGCATCGTGGGGGGGGCGGGGATGGGACTCGCCCTGATGAAAGGAGCTGACCATGAAAGCCTATCGCGTGGAGAGAGTCGAGAGTTCGGCGGAGATGGAGTCGTTATTGAACAGCGCGTTGACGCAGGGGTATCGCTACCGAGACGCGATCCCGATCACGGCGATAGGGCTCCTCGGCTCGGGGAGCCAGACCGCGCGCTTCCTCGTAGTGCTCGAGCATATAGGCGTCGCGAGCGTCGCACCAGGCGAGGACAATTCGCCCGACGCTAGGCCGGCCCCGCTCTTTGGTCATCTCACCTGAGATGACGACGTACCGACGCCCCTTTCTCCCCCTGGGGGGGCGTGTGTCGCTGCCGCGCACGACAGACACTAGCAGTCTGTCGGAGAGAACGTGTTTTGCCGAGAAATGGCGAGCTTGGGGGCCACTATAGGGCCAAGAGAGGGGCTACAGACAGGCTATTGCCCTCTCGCATGGCGAAAAACGAGCCCGACTATCCTCTCTCCGACAGACTGCTAGCGGACACACAGGACGCGGTACCGGCAGGGGGGACCGACACACGCCCCCGGGGGAGAAAGAAAAGGGGCGGCCGTGAACGGATGCGGAGGGTCGGCGCTGCGACCGCGACAGACAGTGGCAGTCGCGGCCCGTTGAGAGGGAGGGACGACGGATGCGCAAGATGCTTGTTGGTGTGCTGCTCGCCGCGGTGATCGCCGGCGGCGCGTGGCTGGGCCTGCTCGGCGGCGCGCGCGTGGCGACGGGCTGGTACCACGCCGGCTACGTCGCGGTGGCGTGGCCGGCGCAGTACATCGAATACGCCATGACCGCGCGGGATAGCGCGGCGCCGCAGGGCTGGGAGGCGTGGACGGCCCCACAGTCGCGGCGTCGGGCGGCGATGCTGGGCCGCGGCCCGCGCCGCCCGCGCTCGACGGCCGACGGGATCGACGCCCGTTGGCGGCGGCTGCACGACCGCAGCGCCGCGAGCGCGCAGCTCCGGGCGTGGACGCTCGGTGAGGTGGGCGGGTCCCTCCTGGTCGTGCTGGGCCTGGCGCTGTGGGTCGCGCTCGGCGCGCGGGACCGGCTCAGGCCCGGCGACACGGGCGGCACGGCGGCCTGGGCAACGAAGCGCGACCTCACGTGGTGGCGCGTGCGCCGCAACGAGGCGCTCTTCATCGTGGGGACGGCCTACGGGCGGCTCGTCGCGATTCCCGAGACGCAGCAATACCAGCACATCCTGATCGTGGCGCCGCCGGGCTCGGGTAAGACGGACAACATCATCCTGCCCAACCTGCTCGCCGAGCGCGGCCGGCGCAACCTACTCATCCTGTCGGCCAAGCCCGACGTGATCGAGAAGACGTACCTGGCGGTCAGCCGGCGCCACCGGGCGCTCATCCTGGACTTCACGTCGCGGGCGACGAGCTGCGGCTACAACCCGCTGGTCTACGCCAAGAGCTACAAGGACGCGCAGCGGTTCGCCCAGATCTGGATCGAGGCGCGCGGCAAGAGCAAGGAGGAGTACTTCAACAACGCGGCCGAGCTGCTCTACACCGCGTCGATCCTGCACCTGCACGCGTCGCTGCCGCGTGGGGAGGAGGCGACGCTGGTCCACCTGCACCGGTTCCTCTTGCAAGGAGCGCCCGCGGTGATCGCGGCGCTCCAGAGTAGCCCCGACGCGGCCGCGCGCGAGGATGCGACGGCCTTCCTGGGTTACGTCAGCATGAACCCGCGGCTGACCGGCTCCGTGTTCTCGGACTTCCCGCTCTCGTTCAGCATCGTGCGCGACCCCGAGGTGGCCGCGGTGCTCTCGCGCGACGAGACGGACATCGACGGGTGGGAGGACCTGGACCGCCCGCCGACGGCGGTCTACCTGGTGATGGACGCGGAGGGCGCGGAGCGGCTCAAGCCGCTCTACGCCGCCTTCCTGACGCAGACACTCGACCGCCTGCTGCGCCTGACGCGCACGACGCGCGGGGGCCGGCTCCCGCGGCCGCTCTTCGGGTACATGGACGAGATCGGCAACGTCCCGGCGCTGCCCAACTTCATCAACCGCATGGCCACGGTCAGGAGCGCCCTGATCGGGTTCGTGCTGGTGTTACAGGACCGCGCGCAATTCGAGATCTTGTACGAGGAGGCCGGCGGGAACGTGATCGAGAGCGCGGCCGCCACGAAGATCGGCCTGGCCAGCATGACGAACAAGGACGCGGAGTGGATGAGCAAGCTGCTCGGCGTGCAGACGGTGCTCACGAAGAACGCCGGCGACTCGCAGACACGCGGGGGCCACGCGAGCAAGCAGGCCAGTCGAGGCGAGAGCGAGCACAGCCGGCCGCTGCTCTACGCCGACGAGGTGAACCGCCTACACGAGCGCGAGATGATCGTGAAGTTCGGCAACAAAAAGCCGCTGCTGGTGCGGCAGCGCTGGTACCGCGATGTGCGCGAGCTGCGCAAGCTCTCGGAGCTGCGCCTGCCCGGCGGCGGGGAGATGTCGCCGCTCGGCCCGCCCCGCGACGAGCCGCTGGAGGCGCCGGTGGTGACGTTCGCGCCGGCGGCGCCGGCGCCGGCCGGCTTGAGCCCGCGGGAGGAGGAGCGGGAGGAGGAGCGGGAGGAGGAGCGGGAGGAGCCTGTGGCGACCGCGGCGGGCGGCGCCGCGACAGGGACGCCGCCTGCCACGCCTGCCACGCCTGCGACGTCGGCGCCCCGGACGCTGCGGATCGTCGCGGCGCCGACGTCGCCGGCGTCGCGCGTGGGAGGAGGGGACGGGCGCACGCCCTGGGACGACTGAGGCCCGCATCTGAGGTCCGCAGCATCGCACGGGTAAGACATCTTCCCTATCTGTCGCTGCCACATGACGTGGCGCCCCGTGGGGATCACTGGAGATGGAGGAGGACACGCATGACCATGATCGAAACCGCGAGCACCCCACCCCCCGAGAGCCGCTTCACCACGGCGACCGTCCTGGTGATCGACCCCGAGCCGTGGGAGCAAGACCGCCGCGTGGTGGCGATCCGCCCACCGCTCACCGTCGGCGACTGGCTGCGCCCGATCCGCGCCGGTGGGCTGCGCGTGATCGTGCCGCCGACCGCGCCGCCGATCGCGGTGAGGGAGTACGCCGGCGGCCGTGTCGTCGCCGTCGAGGGGGAGGACGGCCGCTACCTCTGCGCGCTGCCGCCGGTGGTGATGGCGCTGCTCGATGAGTTGCTGACCGACGCGGGCCTGGCCGGGCGCGCGCCGGGCGCGCCACGGGAGGAGTAGGAGATGCCCTTGTTCGAGAGTCAGGACAAGCGGATCGTGCGCGCGCAGCTCGACCAGTTGCAGGCGCAGCGGTACGAGGTGGTGGTGCGCACGGCGGAGGACCAGATCCAGCACGCCGAGCTGAACGCGCGGGACACGATCGACCTCGTGCCGTGGCTGCGCGGGCTCAACGACGCCGGCGCGCAGATCCGCATCCGGCCGGCCGAGCCGACGCCCCTGGTGCTGGTGACGCACCTGCGGCGCGAGGACCTGGAGCGGATGGCCGGCGACGGCTTCCCCCCGGCCCTGGCGGAGCGGGTGCGTGCGGGGCACTACGAGGCGTGGGTGCAGCTCGACAAGACGCCGCTGCCGGCGGGGCTGCACACGGCCCTGGCGCAGACGCTGGCGGACCGCTACGGCGGTGAGGTGGGCCGGGCCGGGCCGCAGCAGACCGGCTTCCTCGCGCCCTTTGTGAACCCCTGGGACGGTACGCGCGACGGGCGCCCGGTGGAGACGTTCCCGGTGGAGATGATGCGCGGGGAGCGCGGCGAGGCCCCGGCCGCGGCGACACTGCGCCGCGAGATCCTGGAGCACATGGTGCTGCCCCGCGGTTATCTCACGAGCCGCGGGGCGCTGGAGTCCCCCGAGCGCGAGCGGGCGCCCGAGCTGGGGGCGCAGCGGGACGCCGCCCGCGGTGAGGTGGCGCGGGCCAACGACGGCCAGGGCCGCGGCGCCGTGGGTGAGGGTCGTGAGGCGGGGCCGACCGCGGACGCGCCGACGGCCGGAAAGGCGGCGACCGTCGCGCCCCCGCGCGACCCGTTCGCGGACGCGGTCGACCACGAGCGATGAGGCAGAGGGGGCGGCCCGACTGCGCGGGCCGCCCCCAGGGGGAGAGGAGGAAAACATGTTCACCGCGACGACACCATTGCCGGCCGGCCCGACCGGCGCCGCGATCGACGCGTTCGCGTGGGAGCTCTATCAGCAGACCGGGCGCGGCCGTCCCGCGCCGTACTGGGACACCATCATCCAGGCGTGCCTCGCGGCCGGCGTGGCGCATGAGGCGGCGGTGCGGCCGGGCGCGACTGTCGGCGACCTCGCCGTGGCGCTCACGACGCGGCCACTGATCGACGTCCTGGACATCTGGCCGGACTCACCGAGCGGGACCGCGCGCGGCTGGGGCCGCATCCTCGTATCGTCCTGGGGCAGTTGTCGGGGGACGTTTAGGGGAGCCGTCGCCGCGGACCTGGGGGCGCGGCTGAGGCCATTCAGGGCAGGGGTGACGGCGTGAGCGGCGGCGATCGGGGGCCAGCGAGTGCGACCACGCGCGACCCCGTGGCGGCGGTGCTGGGGTGAGGAGCAAGGCATCTTTTGCGGGCCCGCAAAATCGTCCCGGCGCTGCGCTTGGGACGGCCCGACCGCCGGCCTCTCCTCTCATAGGGGGCACACAGGGGGCGCTGGCGCGCCGGGAAAAGCGATGGCCTCGGGGCGGGGGGTAGGGGGCAGTGGGTGGCCGCGAGGGCGCGTGAGAAGGGAAGGGTGGGGCCATGAGTGACGAGCACGACGGCCGGTATGGACCGGGGCGACCGGGCCGGGGCCGGCCCGCCCTATCGGAGATCGAGCGGCGCACGCACGAGATCAAAGTGCGCCTGAACGACGTGGAACGGGGCGAGCTGGAGCGCCGGGCGCGCGGGGCTGGCTACCCCGAGTTGGGGGCGTACCTGCGTCGGGCGGTGATGGCGCAACGGCCGCCGCGCGCCGGGACGCCGGCGGTGAACGTGCGGGCGTGGCAGGAGTTGGCGCGCACGGCCGCGAACCTCAACCAACTTACGGCGCACCTGAACGGTGGGGGCCGCCTCGACGCGACGGGGACGGCACGGCTGGCCGACGCGCTAGAGGACATGACCGCCGAGGTCCGGGCGCTGCGCGCGGCGCTCATCCGCGGCGGGGCCGAGGACGACGAGGGGTAGAGAGGGACGGGAGAGGCGTGATCCAGAAGCAACAGGTCGGTCGCGGCTTCCGGGGCGTGCTCAACTACGTCTTCGAGAAGAGCGTCGAGCTGGGTCACGACGAGGCGCGGATCGTCGCGCGCCACCTGCTCGACGAGACGACGCCGCGCGCGCTGGCGACCGAGTTCGGCGGGGTGCGCTCGCGGAACGTGCAGCAGAGCCGGCCGGTCTACCATTGTTCGCTGCGCCTGCCGGCGGGCGAGCGACTGACCGAGGAGCAATGGGCCGCGTTCAGCCGCGACTACCTGGGGCGCATGGGCTTCACGGACACGCCCTATATCGTGGTGCGGCACGCCGAGGATCACGTCCACATCATCGCGTCGCG